>ORJL011518796.1_pt1 | contig 35412 bp, 27 predicted proteins | sample 1779941 | NCBI WGS metagenome assembly ORJL01 (sample SAMEA104232317, study PRJEB22302) | groundwater metagenome | biome: forest; feature: aquifer; material: groundwater | place: USA | collected 2011-08-07 | depth 5.8 m | reverse complement strand
TTACATTATATTTATATGCTGAATGTATGACGTTTGTCTGGATAGCTATATTTTCGTAAATAAATTCTGCGGGATAAGAGATATTTGCCTGGATTCCACCTACCCTAGCTGCTAATAAAATAACAAACTGCGGCCTTTCTGCGTCAAAGAATCTCTCTACTTCAGCCTGGCGCATTAAATCAAGGCTGGCGTGGTCTCTAGTAACTAAATTTAGATAACCTTGCTTGGTTAGCTCATCAACAACCCTCGAGCCTATTAAGCCACTATGGCCTGCTATATATATTTTTGCGTTTTTTTCCATTCTTCTTAGCATTAACTCGAGAATAGCCTTTTTATTGTTCTCGCCATTTTTCGAGGTACCACTCTTACAATTACAAAGATTAATAATTTAATAACCTCTATAAATCCGAAAGTAATAAATTCTAAATTGCGGTTAAATAATCTAATCATATTCTTGCCCATCAAGAAATTAAATAAACCAATCGGGAGCTTACCATATCTGCTTGAATTAACCTCGCCGCCTATTAAAAGCATTATCAGATTGAGATATTTATCTTGAGTCCGATGATTTATTTTACGTATTTCCCCAAGGCTTGTCCAGTTGCCTTTTTGCGCAAAAGCGAGCCTATTATGCTTTATACCCTTCTCTAAAGCCAAATCATAGATTCTAGAGCCGGGAAAAAATGCCATACAGTTAATAGAAAGATAAAACGGTTTGGGCAGCTCTACGATAAGATCAAGCGTCTGCATTATGTCTTCTTCTTTCTCAAAAGGGTTGAGCACAATAAAATCATAGGTAACTTCGACCTTATTATGATATTTGTTGATTATTTTGGCTGCCCTTAAAGATATCTCCCTGCTAAACGGCCGGACAAATATTTCCTCATTAATTCTTCTACTGCCCGTCTGTATGCCCAAAACAATATGCTTCAGGCCGGAATTCACTAATATTTCCATCTTTTCATCATTGATTGTCAGGGGATCGGCATTGCATTCAAATGGTAAATCTATTTCTTTTTTATAAAGGCCGCTAAAATTCCTTAGCTCTTCCAATGATCTAATAAAAAAAGTATCGTCATCGATTCTTATTCTTTCTACTAAAGGAAATATTTTTTTAATCTCTTTCATTTGCCTGATAACATATTCAATGCTATTTTTCCTTATTATCTTCTGATTTGGATATAATTCCTTGAGAGTATTATTAATACAGTAAGTGCAAGAATAAGGGCACCCCCGCATATTAAATACGGTAAAACCACCGAACCTCCTATCCGCTCCCAAAAAATATTTTTCTTCCATTAAAACAAATTTATTGTCTTCGAAAATGTACTGCGTAGTTAAATCGTAATCAGGAAAAGGCAAAGCGTCTAAATTTTTAATTAATGGCCTTACGGGATTCCGTATTATTTTATTACTTTCATTGAAGAAAAAATTCATCGTATTCCTAAAATCAATCCCTTGCTCCATCTTGTTAAGCAAATCCGATATCGCCTCTTCTCCTTCACCGATACAAATCATATCAGCGTATTTAATACAAAACTCCGGGCAAACAGTTGGGAAAACGCCGCCCCAAATAACCGGAATACCGAGATTCTTTACAAATGCCGCAATCTGGATGGCTTTCTTCAATGAGTATGCCATAGATGAAATACCGACTATATCTGAATTGGCACTAATCTCTCTTAATCCATTCAAAACCTCTTTAGAATAAAACTCACCTGTTGAATAAGGGATAAAAATTAATTTTACCTTATGCCCATCAGCCTTTAATTTAGACGAAAGGTACCTGATCCCCAGCGATACAGGCCCATCAACAGATACTAGCGCCGCATTCAACTTAAAACCTCCGTCACTTATGAAGAATGTTTAGTTCTTTTATTTTCCATCCAACTCAATAATTGCAAAAACCACCCATATCCAGCTAATAAATGCACCTTTAGCTCTGCTAATGTTTTTATATGCTTTAGGATTCGCCAAAGTTGTACCGGCCTGATATAAAACTGCACATTCGCTTTTAAAACCATCCTTCGCAAGCCATCTTTAGAAATTAAAGAATTGGATACGACGGCCTCGGGGCCGATTGCGACAAAATCATCTAAATTATCGAGGCTAATCCTCCCCTTGTAATTTTCATTGAAAACCTCTGTGCCAGGATAAGGCACAAACATGTTAAAAAAAGCTAAAACGGGCTTGAGTTTTTTAGCAAATTTGATATTTCTATTGGCTATTTGAAGCGTATCTCCCGGCGAACCAAATATAAAGAAAGCAAGTGTCTTAATACCAAGGCCGTTACAAATATTAAATGCCTTTATGCATTGATCCGGCGTTATCCTTTTCTTAAGATTCTTTAATATGGTCTCATCGACCGACTCTACGCCGAAACCTATAGAGCTACAACCAGCCCTTTTCATTAATTTCACAAGGTCCTCTTTTACATTATTTACGCGCATAAAACAATACCAGTCTATATCTAACCCTTTGGATAATATTTTCTCGCAGATTTGAACAGTCCTTTCTTCGTCAATGGTAAATGTATCGTCGTTAATTATAAAATATTTGATCCCATAGTTTTTTATCAACTCCTCCATTTCGCCTACAACATAATCTGGGCTATGAATTCTAAATTTTTTACCCATAGTTAAATGCGACGCACAAAATGTGCAGCTAGAAGGACAGCCTCTACTAGTAATCAAAGTTGTGCTTTTTTTTCCTCTATTAACATAAGGATGAGGGCTATACCGATGAATATCGACCAGGTCTCTAGCAGGAAAAGGAAGACTGTCTAAATTATTTATAACGCCTCTGGGCATAGTTCTTATAATCTCTGTCTCTCTTCGAAATACAATACCATCGATATCTCTTAAATCTTGATTATTTGGATTTTCTAAGTATTTACATATTTCTAGCATTGTGAGTTCGCCCTCACCGACTACAACTATATCCGCCGCTTTACAACTTTGTAGAATCGACTCGGGTAATGCTGAAGCATGAACCCCTCCAAAAACAACCGTTGCCAAGGAAACTTCCTTTATAATATTTGCGATTTTTACCGCATTATTAAAAGTAGGCGTAACAGAAGTTATCCCTATTACTTCAGGATCATATTCACTTACTATTCTCTTAAGAGCAGCATAACTTGTCCTTTCTACTTCTAGGTCTAAAAAGCGGACTTGATAACCGGATTTCCTCAAAAAACTAGCAAGATAGCCTAAGCCCAGCGGAAAGTATCGGCCGGCTGAAACCTTTATGGGGCCATACAAATCTATGTACGGAGGATTAATTAACAATACCTTCATGCTACCTCTTTTTTTATTACTTATTCAATAAACCTATATTTTAAACAAATAAGTAGAATTTTTATACCAATGAGCCAATGAAGCTTCTTACCTTGATCTTTAGTTCTAGGATTATATCCTATTGGGATTTCGCTAATCTTAAACCCCTTTTTGAGGATTTTAACGGTAATCTCCGCATCGAAATCAAAACTATTACAATCGAATTTCATAGTCTTGATTACGGTGGCTTTAAATACCTTATAACAAGTCCCTATATCCGTTAATCTGGAGAAATAAAGCATATTAACAAACCAGGCAACCACCTTATTTCCCAAAAGACTGCCAATCCTAGTATTGCCCCTTCCATTTAAGAATCGTGAACCAAAAACCACCTCTGTCTCCCCGTCTAAAATAGGCTTCAATAAATTTGGATATTCTTTTGGATCTAATTCTAAATCCGCATCTTGGATTAAAAATATATCTCCCGTAGCTTCTTTAAAGCCGCGCCTTACAGCATAACCTTTACCCAGCCTCTCGGACTCAAATATTACCTTTATATTCTTATACTCCAATCCCCGTAAAATTTCTTTTGTTCCATCTGTAGAGCAACCATCCAAAATGATAATTTCTTTCTCTAGAGGCAAGTCTATTGCGTCAATTTGTTTTAATACCTCACTGATTGTATCTCTTTCGTTGTAAACCGGTATAATGATTGATAATTTCATAGAAAACCTTATTTCCGAATCCACTTATGGATATCTAATTTTGCCTTTTCTACATGATGAAACTGCTCCAACGCAATCCAGTACTCTTTGATATAATAAGAACTCACTTTTCTGCCTTGTATAATTAATTTTTTAACTAACTGGGGCATTGTATAGAAAATGGCTTTTGGCACATCGCATAAAACAGAAGATCTCATCAAATAAATTCCTGCGCTTACATCATAAGCAATAGTGGGCTTTTCTTCAATCTTCCAGACACACCCATCCTTAACTTTTATTACTCCATAGCTAAGTTTTTGTCTAATCCTTTTTGTCCCTATTGTAATTTCGGAGTTACTGTCGTAATGATACTTTATAAATTTTAAAAAATTAAGATTGGTTAAAATATCCCCATTCATCAAAAGAAATGATTCCCTCGGATCAAGGCGCAACTTCTTGTTTAGTAATGCCAAAGGCCCGGCTGTCCCGGAAGGCTTATTCTCGCGAATATAGTTTATCTTCACTTTAAATTTTGAGCCGTCCTGAAAGTAAGTTTCTATAAGTTCCGCCTTATATCCTACGGCGAGAAAAAACTCTTTAAACCCAAACCGTTTAAGTTTCGTAATGATAATCTCTAAAATTGGCTTTTCACCAACCGGTAATAAGGGTTTTGGTATAGAAAATGTCAAAGGCCGCAGCCTAGTACCAAAACCACCGGCTAATATAACTGCCTTCATTCAAGCCTCCTTACTTTTAAACAATATATTCATCTGGCTTATAATAATCCAAATGACTTTTAATATACTCTATCGTTCTGCTAAGCCCATTATCTAAAGATACTTTTGGCTTCCAACCTAAAATTTTTGCTGCTCGAGAATTATCCGCACAAAGCCTTTTTACTTCGCTATTTATAGGCCTTACCCTTTTTTTGTCTACTTGCACCTTTACATCCTTGCCCATAATCATCATTATTTTTTTTGTTAACTCGCCGATTGAAATATCCTCTCCGGAGCCAATGTTCATCACCTCTCCGATTGCTTTCTGTGATTCTGCAGTTTTTATAAATCCTTCGACAGTATCTAAAACATATGTAAGGTCTCTTTTTGGCTTTATTGAACCCAATAGCACTTTGTCACGTGTCAAAATCTGCATTATGATAGTGGGGATAACCGCCCTGGCGCTTTGCCTTGGGCCGTAGGCATTAAAAGGCCTTATTATGCTCACGGGCAGGCCAAAAGAATAATAAAAGCTTAAACTGATGGCGTCAGAACTTATTTTACTAGCCGAATAAGGAGACTGTGGTTGCAAAGGATGCTTCTCATCAATAGGCGTATAAAGAGCAGAGCCGTAGACCTCGCTTGTTGAGGTCTGGATTAATCTTTCTACCTTCTCATCTCGGGCAGCGATTAGTACGTTTAAAGTCCCTATCACATTTGTCTCAATTACTTCCTGCGGATGTTCATATGAATATGGGATACCTATCAATGCCGCTAGATTGAATACTATATCTATTCCCTTTATTGCCTCTCTTATAGTCTCTAATTCCCTAATCTCACCACGATATATATGAATCTTATTTCTAATGTCGTTTGGCAATAACTTAATATTGCCTTCATCGCTGCGGGAGTTGTACCTTATAAATGCCTTTACGTCTGCTCCAAGCCTAACCAACCCTTCAGTAAGATGACTTCCGATAAAACCACCTGCGCCCGTTACTAAAACCTTCTTCTTTTTCCAGTTCATTGGTCACCTCGATATTATTTAATTATTCCGCCGGAATTAAAAATTCTATGCCGCATTATATTAAAATGTGTAATGATTGATTTTACGCTCCAGATTAATCCAAAAGAAGCAAAAATTATAAAAGCGGGAATTATTTGCAAACGATACCTGATTTGCGAACATTGTATAACATGGATACACACAAAAATAAAAATTAGGGAATATAATAAGAACATCTTTTTCCACGCCTTGACCAGAATAAATAAACCTAATATAAAAAAAGGCAAGATTACGCCGTAAGACAACAAACTAATAATTTTATATTTTACGCCGCCAAACTCCGTAAGGGGTTTTCCCGGCTCTTGGGCATTAGGATAGACTCTCCAGAAATTAATGAATTTTTGATAAATAACATTAATAATTAATGCTGGATTTTTCTTCAAGAAAATAAAAAACTCATCAGTAGTTTTCTTCCTTGCTTCACAATTAGGCAAATCTTTTGTTGAATCATAAAGCTTTACACGCCAATCATGGTATTTCGAATGTGTAATTCCTAAATGAGTAGAAGAACTCATTGCGACAAAAAGATTAACTGGGAAAACTACCAACTTATTAAAAACATTAACCTCTTGCGTGCATTTACTAACTGGCCCACTCTGCTCGCTAGGATAGAATGCCGGAAGGATAAACTGCCATAAAAAAATAATCAAAAAAGAAAATACCAAAACACAAGCGACATACCTGATCATCTTTAATTTATCTCTCCAAAGAATTAACAATAACCATAAGAGTATAAAAGGATACATCCCGAAGGCCGCTACACGACAAAGACCAGCAAAAATCAAAAATACATTCCCGAGAACAAAAGAATAAATATTTTTAGAATTAATTCCTTTATATAAACACAATAAACTGGCTGTTAGCAAAAAGACGAAAATGACTTCGGTTAAGATCGAACCTGTTCGGTATATATGAAACGGATCAAAAGCTAGAATCACTGCCGCGGCTATACCATGGACTCTATCAAAAATCTCCTTGCCCAGCCAATATAAAAGAAGACAAGTTATAGCCCCCAGAAAAACCTGTATTATCCTAACCATTAAAAAACTCTTTCCAAAAATAGTAAATAACGCAGCTAGAAATAATGGGTATCCTAAGCCTATTAATCGAGCTGGATAATTCGGGTCTTTTAAATTAACGGCATCAGGCTTCTCATGTAAACGCAGGCTTTCTGCCATATGCGTATATAATTTTGTATCTTGCTCAAAATATTCATTACGTAAGAGTTTTTGGTCTTGGTAAGTAATCAGGAAAGCTAGCCTTATAAGAAAGGCAGTTGCAAAAATTAAAATCAAAAGCTTTCTCTCACTTGCAAAATAATTATTTATCTTTTTTAAAAATTTACTATAATAATTTATCATCAATTTTTTAACTAATAATCCCGAATTGAGAACATCTCCGGCATGCAAGGACTTTATTGTCGGTTTCCTTCTGCCTTCCGATTAACCTTCTGGAGGCGACGTACTTAGGCCCATTCCAGACTTTTTTAAATCCGTCTTTAAAAATATTTCCGAAATCATAGTGCACATCATAAACCCCACAACATGGGACTATCGAACCATCCCAGTTGATAACCGTGCTTGTCCACAACCAACTGCATATCTTCTTATTATTCTTTCTATTTTTAGTGCTATAGTTAAAAAGACTACACTCACCTTGCTTAGGCAGCCATTCCCTAAACTTATCAATACTATAAGCGTCCGGCACAATAAGCTCCTCGCGCATATCTAAGCGTAGTTTCTCTATAAATAATCCGTCCACACCTAATCCAGAGCATAATTCTTCCATCTCTTTAATCTCTTTTTCGTTATGTTTCATCACGATAAACTGAATCTCAATAAAAGGTTTTGTTTTTCTTAGGTTATCCCGCGTTCTAACTAAGAGTTTAATATTACGAATGACTTCGTCAAAATTACCTCCGACTCTATATTTCAGATAAGACTCCTCACTGGATCCGTCTAAAGAAATCTTAATGTGGTCGAGGCCAGATAAAATTAACCTAGCTGCAGTATCTTTGTTGAGTAAAGAAAGATTAGTATTGAACGAAACTGCTATTTTCTTGGATTTTGCATAAGAGATCATCTCAAATATCTCGTCGTTTAATAAAGGTTCTCCCCAATTTTCCAGTCGCAGAGAATAAAGATACCCGCCTAATTCATCGATTATTCTCTTAAAATTAGCAAGGGACATTTTACCCTTAGCTCTTCCTTCTAATCCCTGCCCCGTAGGGCACAAGGGACACTTAAGATTGCAGATATTAGTTGATTCCGCTACCAGATAAGTAGGATATCCCAAAACTCTACCGGTACGCAATAATAACTGTATTCTTGTTAGTAATAAATTTATAATCCGCCTGGGGGTATGGTGTCTTTTAGCCTGATTAACCGGATCTCTAAAAAGAGATAAAATCGAGTAAAAAATATTCGTACTAGATGAGCCTTCACGGATTTTTAAAGAATTCTTTTTTAAAACTAAAATAATATCCCTGCCGAAAAACTTCAAGGGAGAACCTGAAAGACGCTCATTAATTTCGTAACGCTTTTTATATAACCCTAAAGCAGAAAATAAGCGCCTAAATCTTGCCAGAGGCAAAAAATAAGTCCCTTTAGCTTCAATTATTTTTAGGCCGCTTTTTTCTATTAGCCTTCTCAAAGTAAAAATATTAAACCATTCGTCTATCGGATGAAAACATTGCTTTCGAAACAGGCGTTCATTGGCCATTTTTTCTAACCACCAAATACTAAAAATATTATTTGTGCATATAAATGCGTGGCCATCGTCTTTTAGCAATCTGCGGATTTGACGCAATAGCAACTGCGGCTGCTCAAGATGCTCCAGGACATCAGTAGAAGTAATAATATCGTAAGAATTATCCGGTAAGTCTATAAATTTTTGCAAATCTACTTCGGCAATCTTTTCGTAAGGCAAGTGCCAATGTTTTAACTTCTCCTCGGCGATATCTAAGAAAGTCCTCGAGATATCTGTCCCGTTAGTTACCAATCCGCGCTGAGCAACTTTTGCCATAAGATACCCTAGACCGCAACCTAAGTCCAGGTGAGATACGTCTTTGTCTGAACGGTATTTATCGATCAGCCGCAAAATAATATCGTATCTGGCATAACCGAAATCAACCTGCATAGCCAACTCTTTAGGGTCGCGTATCTCATAGATAGCGGGCCTATCTTCTATCTTTATGCGTTCCCCTTCTTTAAAAAAATGTTCCCTTGAAACCTCTGTTTTATTCTCCATTGATTTTATTGGCATCTTATTTTTTCCCATCGTTTTATATCCTCTTTGATAAAACCGGCTCCTGCGTAACTAAGGTTTTTTAACTTTTTAGTATCTTGACAATAACGTCTTTAATAAATTAAGCGCCTTGGGGGCTTCTAAGATTAACTTTTTTAGTTCTGAAGGCTTGGTCAAAACGCCCAACAGCCTTAGCCTAAGCGTTCTTCTGATCATGTAGTGATTGAGCTTATCCCGATATTCCTCAATATCCTTTTTATTAAGATACTCTAGCCTCATCGTAAGTGTTAAGTCTTTGCTGTTTTGCGCATTATCATATTCAACGTAATCATTGATGTTCATAATCCCGCGTTCGTTGGCATATTCATACAAATAATTTCCGGGGAAAGGAGTAGTAACGTACGTAATCCAGTGGTCAGGTTTAATTCTTCGTACCAACTGATAGGTCATTTCTAAATCCTGCCTAGTTTCGATAGGCGCCCCAATCATCAAGAAGGCCATTGCGTGTAATTTTAATTTCCGGCATAGAGAGAAAACATCTACGACTTGCTCGATTTTAGTTCCTTTCTTATAAAAATCGATAATTTTTTGAGAACCGCTTTCGACGCCGAAAGATAAACCCACGCATCCCGAATCTTTCATTAATTCCAACTTCTCCCTGTCTACCGTATCTACCCTAGAGTTACACCCCCATTTAATCTTAAGCTTCCTTTTCTTTAATTCGCTGCCAAACTCCCTAAACCAGTCTGAGGGACAAACAGTCAATGTATCATCCTTAAAATATATTACCTTACTCTTATCCATACTAACCAGCTGTTCAATCTCATCAACGATATTAGAAACGCTTCTTCTACGTAAATGTCTACCGAATAGCTTATCTTGCATAGGTTTACAATAAAAACAATTAAAAGGACATCCCCGCGTAGCCATAATTCCAAATGAAAAGTACTTAGAATAATCCAGTAATTTACGATTAGATAGCGGTACTGTATCCAGATTTTGAATAAATTCCCGAGGTGGATTTATCTTTATGCTTCCATTTTCACTATAGGCGATGCCTTTGACGCTTTCGCTTTTTCCTTCTTCTAATCCTTTTACCAATTCCAATATAGTGGCCTCCCCTTCTCCAATTACTGCAAAATCAAAACCCGCTCCCAAGGCATCACTAGGATCTTGCGTAGGATGGGGACCGCCGATAACTGTTTTAGCATTCGGATTGATTGTTTTTACATAGGTTAAAACTTCCTTGGTAATTCCAAATAAAGGAGAAGTGGAGCTAAACCCAATAAGGTCAGAATCGCGAATATCATCTTTTAAAACATCTAAATTCTTCGCAAACGTCAAGTCGTGAAAACAAACCTGGTGATTTGCCTTCTTTAATACTGTAGCAATAGATAAAATACCTAAGGGCTCTTGTACGCTCCCTACGTTTTCGTATTTAAATCTTGGGTATACCAGCGTTATCTTCATATTTAACCGTACCCCGCGTAAATAACAACTTTGGATTTAACTTTAATCCGATGTTCCTTATTTTTCGATATAAAGAAATAAATCTCTTAAAAAATAAATTAGGCAATAATCTCTTAACTAACTCTTTCATGTGCCACCGAAAGGGGTGAAAAATACCGTAGAGCTCATCCCTCCAATTAATAACTAAACGCTCATCAAAATCTTCGGTAATTACACTTACATAATCGCTGTCCACAAAAATATGCTCATCAATATCCTTAACTAAATAACCTTTATTCTGACAATATTTATATAACCCTGTACCGGGATACGCATTAATTATCATTACCCCTATTTTATTTAGCCCTTTTTTCTTTAATTTCCGGATAAATCTTACCGTTTCAGAGAAACTTTCTTTAGTTTCTCCGGGAAATCCCACCAAAAAGAAAGCTAAGGTTGGAATCTTAATTTTACTACACATCTCCACCACCTCTTCAACCTTAGCCAGAGAAAGCTTCTTATGCATTGATTCCAAAACTTTTTGATTACCACTTTCAACAGCTAGATTGAGCTGAATACAGCCGGATTTCTTCATCTTCTCAATGAGCCTTTCAGAAAGGGTATCCACGCGTAAACCGTTATTAACTGCCCAGGTAATCTTTTTGTCTAAGTTTATAATTCTATCAAAGATCTCTTCGGCGCGATAAGCGTCTAAGGTTAAATTATCATCTTCAAACTCAATATTATTTACACCGTAATTTGATACATAATAAGCAATCTCCTCTAAAACGTTTTTCGGGGTACGCGCCCTCCACTTATAGCCATAGACTGGATGAACAGAACAAAATAAACAATCATAAGGACAACCTCGGGAAGTAATTACAGACAAAGAACGTTTTCCCTGTTCGCCTCTGGGCGAATAACTTAAATACTGTTCCATAAGTTCTGGCGGACGATAAGGAAACGGGATGGCGTCTAAATTCTCTACTTGTTCTGAAATATCGTTATTAGAAGACCCGATGTTTCCTTTGTGGATAAGCCCCCTGATTTTTGTAGGGTCTTTACCGCAAGCCAAGGCCAACATAGACAATTCCCCTTCTCCCCGAACTACATAATCCACTCCGCTATCCAGCATATCAACGGGGAAAGCGGAAGGATGCACGCCCCCTACAACAATCGGCTTAGAAGGATATTTATTTTTTATAAAAAGGCAAAGTTGTTTGGCGATAGTAGAAATATTTGTAAAAGGAATTGAAATGCCTATAAGATCGGTATCTCTAGCTATTCTGTCGGTTATGTTTTCATAGCTAATACCTCTACATAATAGCGGCTGATCCCTATGATAAACTTTCTTAATAGTATCGCTGCCTTCTGCTAGTGCATCTATAAAATCTACGCTATGACCATGTAGCCTTAAATAAGAAGCAATATAACCCAAGCCAAGACACTGTGAAAGGTTTCTTTTTTCCAAAAACTGACGCTCGCTAACATACCACGGTGGATTAATCAACGTTATCTTCATATCATTATCTGCCTAGATATCAAACTCTTTGTAAACAGCCAAAGTCTCTCGGGCCATCTTATCCCAACTGAATATCTTAGAACGCTCTAACGCTCTCCGCCCAAGATTTTCTTTTAAATCATCATCTTGGCAAAGGCGATACATCGCATCACACAATTCTTCTACGTCATAAGGATCTATCAATAAGCCGGTATCCCCTATTACCTCCGGTAATGACGAAACATTCGAAGTAATTACGGCCTTACCGCAAGCCATACCTTCAAGCACTGGAAGCCCAAAACCCTCATATAAGGAAGGATAAACAAAAAACGATGATGCATTATACAACAACGGTAAATCATCCTGTTCTACATAACCTAAATAAATCACTTCATCTTTAATGCCGTATTTTTCAATATAGTTATTAAGATGAAAATATTCCTTCCCAGGCCCAACCAACACAAGCTTATGCTTAACGTGCTGTTTACGTTTCAACAAAGAAAATGCCTCTAATAATCTATCGATATTTCTACGTTTAAATAGAACTCCAACATAAAGAATATAATCACAACCAATAGCGTATTTCTTTTTGATATAATCGAGCTTAGCTAAATCCCTGGTAGGCTCAAAAGAAGCATCAGCCGCTTCAAGGGTTACGACAATTTTATCTTCTTTAACATTATAGAATTTTATAATATCTCTTTTGGTGCTTTCAGAAACAGCAATAATCTTCATTGCTTTCTTTATTGCAAGCTTAATCGGAAAATCAATAAGCATAAGCTCTCTATAAGAAAACCAACTGGGATTAACTTTATGAATCAAATCATGTATTGTAACTACATTTGGTCCGAGATTAACAAAAGACCCCGTATACGCGGGAAAATGAACAACATCAATTTTTTCTTTCTTTACTTCCTTTGGAAGCCACGCATTCTTCCACATAAATGCATTTACAGTGTTAACCTTAACCCGAAAATTAACAGTATCTGGAATCCTTCCATCGTAATTTGGATTAGAAAGAAATATGCTATAAGTATTACGAGTATCGACCCTACTTAAACTCTTTAGGAGATTAAGTAAATAATTTGTAACTCCTGTATTAGGCCCCTGCGTAAAACGGCCATCGATACCAATATGCATCAAAACAACTCCTTCTTAATTTTAATCTCCCCCATCTTCATCCATGTCGTTTCTGGAATAAGATTTTTCTTTTCGGTCTCTATAAAAAAACCCTCCGGTGCTACATAAAGGCCAATTTTCCACTTATAGACCCCAGCAGGAATATTTTCCGGAACATAAAAATCAAATTCTTCCTTTATAATATCCCCTGCCCTCCAGTCTTGAGGGGGATATATGATATATAGCGGCAGGTGAACTAGGCGAAAGCTAACTTCGTTTTTTTCTATTGTATCACTTAAAATATATTCCGTCTTTAATTTTTCTTTGGAGCCAAAATAAGTATATGAAAATTCTTTATTGAAATCTTCTAAAACCTGCCAATAATAAATAATCCTTTGTTGCTTGCCGGCCTTAAGATAATTATCCTTAAGATTATATCCGATAAGCTTAAGCCTGCGATTAAACGTTAACCCTATAGGAAACAAAGGACCTGTTTCCTTAACTACAGATACATTAACAAAATAGTTGTTTATATTATCTGCGCGGCCTTTCTTAAAAAACAAAAATCCATCTTCAGATTTTTTAAGATAGAACTTGTTATCTAGCAATATTTTTCTTAATGCCGCTATCTCATCTTCGCGCGGTGCTCCTGGTATAGGGAAATATTCCAGTAAATCTACTAATATACAATCTATTTGACTAAAATCTCTTGGTTCCGGAAAATGGTAAATCGTTTCTCTTTGACTTAAATGCGCGCCAAGATGGTTAGAAGCTGAAAGAGAACTTTTAGGCGGAACAAGTTTTACAATTTTATCCGCAATCTTATCATGCTCGGTAATCCTAAACTGCTGCAGGTTTAGACAGTAACGGTAAGAAGTTTTATCCCAAAATCGCCAAGATAACGGAGATGGCCCATAGAAAACAGCAGCAAATAGGCTACTCGAAAAAATAAATATACCTAAAACATAATTTATACCCCTATGTTTAAATTTTAACTTATTGCTAAGATATTGAGCCCCATAAATGGCAGAAATGAATATAAATGGTATAAGCACGCCATTATGATGATTAGTATAGGAAAAAAACGGAGATAGTATAAGCCCTATAAATACGGGCGAAGCTATAACTAATACAGGCATACTTAATAAAGAAATAAATCCTAGCGGCAACAACAGAAGCACTAAATTAGCGATTTTATTAAAAGTTATAAATTTAAGGAATATGGCAACTGGATGCAATACAATATTTTTAAAAATCAACCCCGTACTTGTCCCGATCGAAGAATAATACTCAACCATCTTATTCTCTTTACCTCCAAGGTAGATCGGAATAATTTTATACGCCAGTAAAAACCAAAATATACTTAATAACACTGTTAATCCGGAAAACTTAATATTTTTTTTGCTATTAAAAATATAAACGCCAAACATCAATGCGATGAATGAAATATACTCTTTACACATTAAAGACAATAATAAGAAAATGAAGTATTTTAACCAATTACCCCGTTCTAGATGATAGAACGTAAAAAGTAGAAATGTGGTTGCTAACATGTCAGGATGAAAATCTACTAGGTTACCATATTGCAACGAAGGATATAACAAATAGGCTAAAGCAAAGCAAAGAGGGGTAAAACCCCCTCCCAATCGTTCCCTACTCAACCAATAAATCGGAAATGCCCCTAGGGATATTATAAGCGTCTGTAAAATCAATAATGTTTGCGGACTAGAAAAAATTAAATATAGTGGAGCCACTAAAATATATACCAATTCAATATGCGCAATCATACGACAAACATTGCCAAATTCAAGCGTGCACATAAAAAACCTACCATGCAATGTATTCCAAATAACCTGATCCATTCTGCCTAAATCAATCATCCCTAAATTATACCCTCTATATTTTGCTATTGCTAACCCGGAGAAAACTAAGAAATAAATACTAACCGCTAAAACTAATAAAATATTTTCTCGTTCAGGTTTGCTCGTAAATAACTTCCCCTTAAAATTATCTAATTTCATACAAACAAACCAAGCCAAAATCAAACTACTCAAAAAAGTAATTAAAGTAGTATATAAATAATAGCTATTCATACTTTTTTTCACATAAAATAATGGTCCATGGGAACGGCTTAGATACAGCAGTTATAACAAAAAATCTGCTAATTAAACCAATAAAACTCTTGGTTGACCAACGGTTGAGATGGCCTGCATCATTGCCTAATCTAAGAATATTCTTACCGCAAATAAAATTTGACAAAGAAAAAAAAGGCTCATTCGGTACGCTTAAGATAACCCATTTCTTGGTTAAACGCCCCATTTCATTTAAAGCCTTCCGAGGATCCTGTAAATGCTCGAGCACCTCCGTATTTATAACTAAATCAAAACTCCTATCTGGATAATTACAGTTATATATATCTTGAACTGTCAAAGAAGCATTCGGTGTTTTATGCTTAGCTTTAGCTACTAGTTCATTATTAATATCAAAAGCCTCAATATGCCAATCCTTTATTTGATTATTAAGAAAGCTAAGCAAATATCCCTCTCCGCATCCAGCATCAAGGACATTGCGCGCATTAGTAGATTTAATCAAAGTGAGCAGCTTATTCTGAAATCTCTTAATAAGCAACCGTTTAATAGGATTGGCACTCTGATATTTTAAAGTATCGGCCGTTACCACTATCTACTCTTTTCTTAGCTTAACAATATACCCTATACAATTACTTCTTAAATTATATGGTAGAAAATTATCTAACTGGGCAATTACAAATAACGGATAGAAACATAAAGCATTAATAAATTTTCTCGATAAAAACATCCTATTGATACGCCATGATTTCTGTCCAAAGAACAGCCCGTAAGGAAAAATTTGTTCGATACAAAAACCACTATCGGTGAATAACTGCTTAAGTTGTTCGGCTGAATAACCGACTCTTTCATGGCCAAACTCGTCCTTATGCCTCTGGTTAATCTGCGCTAAAGATGTAGAAGAGATAATTAACGTCCCTTGTTTTTTAAGTATTTTAAATAATCCGCGCACGAGGGCTTTATCATCTTTAACATGCTCCATAACCTCGGAACAAATGATCTTATCGAAAAACTCTACTGGGAAATCTAAGTTTGTTACATCAGAAACGTTAAAAATAATATTACTAATCGCTAGTTCACGCGTTAATCTTGTGGCCTCGCTAATCTTTAACCCGTCAATATCAACTCCGTAACCGCGATCTATTCTTTTACTTAATGTTAATAAACATATGCCCGGACCACATCCTGCATCTAAAATAGTATCGTTTTTATCCGGATTAAGTAACTTTAAGATTAATCTCGCCCTGACCCTAAGCCCGATATGAGGAATACCTAATAATTTTATAGCTATCTTAGAGATAAAATTATTCTTCAGTTCCTGGCGAATGCCATCCGCAGTTGATACTGTAAAATTTGAAACATCTGCCAATATATTTCCGTAAGCCATTTTCTATTTTACGCGCTCCACATTTAGCCTTTTCTTCAACCAAAGCTTAAGTAAAGACTTTGCGCCTATATACAATTTTAGTACATGACTAGGATTCCTGATATTTTTTAAATAACCAAAAATAATCCGCGGCCTCAAATAGAATTTTCTAAACGCTTTTTTCCTTAGATCCTCCATTTTATCTTTAGTTAAACCCGAAGGCACAAAACAAGAATCGATGTACATATTCATCTTCTTCCAGTCACGATCAAACGCACCAAATTGATCCGCTGTCTTATATAACTCACAACCAGGGAACGGAACCAGAATATTCATCTTAAAGTCATCAAGGGGAACCCGCAAAGAAAAATTAATGGTTTCTTGCACAGTTTTCTCTGTTTCCGTAGGAAACCCTATCATAAAATAACCCAAAGACCTTAACCCTGCCTGCCGTGTTAATTTTAACGCCCGCTCAATCTGAATAAGAGTAATTCGTTTCTTAACTGCATCAAGAATCTTCTGAGAACCGCTTTCAATACCAAAAATTAACTGCCAACATCCTGCTTTTTTTAAAAGTTTTAATGTATCTAGATTAATAATGTCTACACGAGAAAGACAGGAAAATGTTAAATCCATCCTTTCCTTGATCAACATTTCACAAATATTTCTAACGCGCCTATAGTCTAAAAGAAAATTATCATCAAGTATTCTGATATTCCTTATCCCGTAATTATAATAGAGGTGCTTTATCATCTTAAAAACATATTCCGCCTGATGCATTCTTACATTTTTACCAAAGGCCCCCTGAAAGCAGAATGTGCAATTGCTGCCGCAGCCGCGAGTAGTTATAAGTGAAGAGGACGGGCTCTTATCAAGAGAATACGCCGGAGAATGATAATACTTTGGCAGAAAAGGGAGCAAATCCCAAGCAGGCAACGGCAAAAGATCCAGATCCTTAATAAATTCCCTAGGGAGAGTAGCCACCAACTCCCCGTTTTTCCTAAAAATTATTCCTTTGATACTACTTATATCATGTTTCTGCTCGAGAGCTTTAATAAGCTCGCAAATAGTAATTTCACCCTCATTAATAACAGCAATATCTAAACACTCAAATAGCCTCATGGTCTCATAAGGCAAAGCCGTTACGTGCACCCCGCCTATAATCGTTACCAAATCAGGATTCGCCTCTTTCAATCTCTTAGCCAAATATGCTGCATTATGGATATCTATGGTCACTGCCGTAATACCTACATAAATAGGCTTTCTCGCTAATATTTCACTAACGGCTCTTTCCATAGAAAACTTTTCTACCATACAATCAATTATCTCGACATCGATACCATTTTTTCTAAGATTAGCCGCAAGATAAGCCAACCCAAGAGGAGGCTCTAAACTCCCGGCTTCTGAAAGCTCGCCATAAAGATTCTCCATAGAGATCGGCGGTTTAATAAGTATGATTTTACCCATATATTTATTAACCTTTTTTATTATTTTCTATTATATCTCTTACGCCATGTTGTTGATTTTTTTTAAAATTTATTTTTGTTATAATTTCAGCCAGCAAACCAAGGGAAAAAAACTGAATTCCCGAGATAATCAATAAAATTCCTAATAACAAAAGAGGCCTATTCCCGATTATTTCTTTATTAAAAATTTTTAGCAGGGATAAATATAAATCAATAGCAAAACCTAAAGAAGCTAAAGCTAACCCAATACCACCAAAAAAATGCAACGGCCTTTTAGCATATTTAGTTAACATTAATACGGTCAGTAAATCGAAAAAACCCTTCAGTAGCCGAGTAGTCCCATATTTAGACTTCCCGTATTTTCTTGGATAATGCTTTACCATAATCTCACCAACACGAAATCCTTCCCATTCGGCCAGAACTGGGATAAAACGATATAACTCTCCATAGATATCAATCTTTTCTATAACGTCCTTTCGATAGGCCTTAAAACCACAATTGAAATCATGGATTTTTATTCCGGTGAGAGAAGAAGTGACTTTATTAAAAAAAACTGAAGGGATTGTTTTATGAAAAGGATCATGCCTTTCCAACCTCCATCCAGAGACCAAATCATAACCTTCTTCTAATTTCTGGATAAACCGCGGGATCTCATTTGGGTCCTCCTGCAAATCACCATCTATAGTAAAAACAATATTACCCTTAGCTTGTTCGAAACCAGCTGAATAAGCAACCGCTTTGCCGAAATTTTTCATTAATCTCACTATTCTTACTCTATAATCGCTATCTACGGCTTTTCTTAATTCCTGAATTGTATTATCATTACTACCGTCATCAACAAAAATAATTTCATACTCTTTCCGTAATTTACCTAAAACTAAATTAAGCGCTTTACAAAGCGACTGAATATTCTCGGCCTCATTACGAACTGGTATTACTATAGAAATATCCATTTCTCCTCCTAGGGATATCCACTCTATCCTTTAATCTTAAATGCCCTTACTATTATTATCTTGAAATCTTGATAAAAATATATCTACCACCTCATCTATTTTTCGACAGCCATTATCAGCTAGATATACCGAAGAAGGCAAAACTATCCCGTTATAAAATATTTGCATAGCGCCTTTCTGACTGCCACACTTCATCTTCTTAAAAGGCCTCAAATCACCTAATGGCCAAAAAGCCGGACGTATTTCTACACCGGCCTTAATAAGGCTTTTTCCTATTCTTCGTACGTCCTCTTTATCTAAATTTTCAAGGATAACTATATTAAGCCAAAAAGCAGGGCTATGGCCTTTAATTAACTTCTGTAATCTTACTCCAGGAATTCTTGAAAAAAGTTTTTGATAACGCAGGCCTATAGCTACCTTCCTTTTTAATATCTCATCAAAATTTTCAATCTGCGCCCTTGCTACTGCCCCTAAAAGATGGGGTAAAAGATAATTCGTGCCTACTCCGGTATATTGATAAGTTTTCCAATATGGATCCTTATCAGTCCTATAGGGGGCAGCACGCGAAACCCAATAAAAAGCATTATCTAATAGCTTCTTGCTATTAGTGACTACTACTCCGCCTTCTCCGACTCCAATCATCTTTTCACTTCGTATGGAATATGTAGCGATATCCCCATATGTGCCTACTGAACGACCGCCAATATTAGCTCCTAGGGCCTCCGAACAATCTTCAATCAAAAAAACCCCATTCTCATTACATATTTTTGCTAATTGCTCCGTATCTCTAGCAGGAAAACCATATATATGCACAATCATTAAAGCCTTAGGTTTTATTTTTTTGATATATTTCTTAACCAATTCTAGATCCAACCCAAAAGTATCCGGCTCAATATCTAAAATTACAGGAATCGCACCACATTGAATTATCCCCACAATGGAACCTGCACAAGTGTAATTAGGAACCAGTACCTTATCACCCTTGCCTAATCCCAGTGCCATTATTGCAGTATGTACTGCCGCCGTCCCACTTTGTAAAGCAAGCGCATATTTAATCCCTACGGTTTTAGCAAATTTTTCTTCAAATACAATAGTATGTTTACCTCTTAACGAAAGCCAACCTGAAGACAAGACATCTAAAACATACTCTTTTTCTCTTCCCTTTAAATATGGTTCGTTCAATCTATATTTCATCGGCTAATCTCCTTATTCTCTGATATCGGGCCCCAATAAGAAGTCGTTCCACCCAAACCTCGCTTAAACTCATTATTAATCTTATCCCGGAAATCAGAAATTTCCTTTGAAGTTAAATAAGGAGTCCATACTACTGGAACGCCATATTGCGGTTCCCCCGTATACCAAATCTTTTTAAGCGCATTTTCATCCCAATCTATTTCGTATTTTTCTTTATGATCGTAAAATTCTGATCCCGGATAAGGAGCATATATACTAACGTCATAATTTGTTGGTTTGGCATCTTTTAGCCATTTATACGTCAATTCCAAGCTTTCCCTCTTCTCCGACGGAAGTCCTATTATCAAATAAGCCTTAACATTCAATCCAACCTCATGGCACCATTTTACAAACCGGGTATTAGCCTCTACAGTTGTCCCCTTTTTAACAACCTGTTCCAATATATAAGGATCCCCCGACTCTGCCCCAATACAAATCTCAATACAACCACAATCTTTCATCTTCTTCAAATCTTCTTTAGTTGCCAAATTTACCCTTGTCATACACCTAAATTTTATATCTAGCTTTTTTAATCCCTCAAAAATCTTCGTATCTCTATCTTTATTTATCAATATTTCATCGTCATAAATCATTACTGAACCGAAATTATATTTATCGCGTAATATCTTCACCTCTTCTAAAACGCTATCTGCGCTTCTAAAGCGTAAAGGCTGAGGCTTACCGAGATCTGTTTTAGAACAAAACCTGCAATTGCCTCCCATACCAAAAGGACAGCTACCCCTTACCGTAATAATACTCATACATCTCCTACCAGCTAATTGGTAACGATATCTGTAAATATCTATCGCTTCCCAATCGGGAAATGGAATAGAATTGATATCCAAATAACAATCCGGTATATATACCTGTTTAAATTTCTTTGCTTGCTTTCTGGCATTTTGAATATCTCGAAAGTGACCTACTATATCGAGCATTGATTTTTCACCTTCACCTCTAACCACTATATCAAAACCAGCATCCAGGCAATCCTGCGCAGACCACGTCGGACACGGACCACCCACCACAAATATAGAATCCGGATTATTCTTGCGCAATTCTTTTACAGCCCTAGCAGCAAAAGGAAGATGTACTGTCTGACAAGAAAAACCGAATATATCTGCACGAAGGTCTCCGGGAAGCGTTAACTTACCGGTCAAATCATAAAACTCTATTTCGTATCCGTGCTGCTTTAAAAATGCACTGATATACAAAAGCCCCAGTCCCGGGAAAGAAAGCGGCTCTGCCAAAAACAAGCTATCCGGCTGGATTAAAATAATTTTCGGTTTAAAATTTCTCATGTCTTTTTAAAAAATAGAGGAACTCCCTAATACTGAAAATAAAAAGCCCCTTCATTAATTTAAACTTGTCTGCTTTTAATTTCTTACGCAGCAGCGACAAGCCTTCGCTATCCTTCTCGCTTGGCGGAGATAGGTCAGAATATATTATCGCATTCAATATATTTGTTTTGGTTTCAATAAATTCTATGAACCTTAAAATCGGCTCAAGATAGAAATTCTGGTTTTTTTTCCTATAAATATAAATGGAAAGAAAATAAAAATATTCCCTTAGCAGACGGTACCTTAAAATAATAGTAATGAACAGCCCAATTTTCTTGGCCTCCAGCATATCTTTTTGAGAAAATTTGTCTGTAGCCACAACTCTATGTGGCGCTCCGGGTAGTAACTCCAAACCGTATTTTTGCGGATTAATAAAGAAATCGGATCCGGGTAAAGCTAATAAAGGGAAAAAAGTAATGCTGTCCGGCTTATAAGATAATACGTAATTGATTGAACGCTTAAACCCGATCAAGGTATCTGCGGGTAAACCGTAAATAAGATCAAAATATATATGAGATTTTTTAGCTTTATTTCTTAGTTTTCTTACATTATCTTCAAACTTTTGTTGGTTAAAACTCCTATTTATTGCCCTCAACGCATCTTCATTGATTGTCTGCAAGCCAAAACTAAATACATTTGTTTTTAATGCCCTAATCATTGCTATAAGCTCATCGTCAAGAAATTCTGCATTTAGTTCAAAAAAGATAGGCACCTTTCTTTTATTGTTTTCGATCAGAAAATTGAATATTTTCTTTGCCCTTGGCTTATTGAAAAATATGTTAGAATCACAGAAACACATTCCTTTAACAGCTTTATTATTTAAAATAATATCTAACTCTTGAAAAATCCGGCTTAAAGAATATTCCCTAATTCCCTTTGAGGTCCAACAACAAAAACGGCAGGAAAATATACAGCCGCGTGAAGTTCCAAAATGTACTACGCTGTAATCCTCTTCAAACTCAAATATGCCGTTTAAAAATGGCGAAGGTATTTCATCTAAATTATTAACCAGCGGTCTTGCAGGGTTGCTGATAGCTGAACCGTTCTTTCTGAATGTTATGCCCAAAATATTCTTAAAATTATCCTCTTCAAAATTACAACGCATTAACTCATAAAAGGTAACCTCTCCTTCATCCCTGACAATAAGATCAACAAAATCGTTATTTTTAAGAACTTCTTCGGCTAGAGGATATACTTCTGGCCCGCCCAAGACAATCTGTACCAGGGGCATATATTTCTTTAAAAGCCTAGAGAGATTAATTATCTTATCTATATTCCATAGATAAACGCTAAACCCGATAACATCTGGTTTTAATGATACAACTTCTTGTATTATGCGTGCGTCAGCTGTTGACAATAGGAATTGTTTTATATAAATACTACTGGCGCCATCTGGTATCCGAGAATCGCAATATGACTTAAGATAATAAGGCGCTAACGCCTTAGCAGCCTCATCGATTCTTGAAGCAAAATTTATTCCGATAAGCAATACTTTTTTCAATTTAACGCCTTATTTTTATATATTTAGACATACTAAGAATATAAACCCATCGTCTTATCAGCTATAACAAACCACGAATATTCTTTATCATAAAGTTCTTTTCCCGCCTGGGAGATCCTTCTTCTAAGTTCAGTATCGCATATGAGTTCCTCTATCGCCTGAGCAAGTTTCTGGGAATCGCCTGCTGGAACAAGCATAATATTTTCATGATTCTTTAGCTTATCCGGAGTATACGGACCTTTGGTAGTAACCAAAGGCAATCCATGAGAAAAAACCGTACTAAAACTACTGCCTCTTTCATTAACTCCTTCAATAAATGGCAATACACAAATATTTGATTTTAATAAATAAATCGAAACATCTTCAGGCTTACAAAAACCTAACCATGTGACAGCGTCATTAAGGCCCGAAGCGGAAATTAATTTTTTAATTTTATTAGGATAAGCGTCAAAACTACTGCTGCCATAATCAAGAGTTAACCCGCCTATTAACATAAGTTTTAATCGATAATTTTTATCGGCAAGAATCTTCATGGCCTCAATAAGATATTCCAAGCCCTTAGAGGGGTATATATGTCCAAAAAAAGAAATAGTTGCCTCATCCAACAACGATCTATCAGAAATATTATTTATCTTTGCGACTTGCTCACAAAAAATTCCGGATCCGCAAGGAATAAAGTGAACTCTTCCTCTTAAGAATGGGAATAAGCGAACTAAATCATTTTTATAGCCTTCGGCGTGGACGGTTAACTTATCAGAGAATAAAACCATAATAAATAATCCTAGCCTTCTTAATAAGCCTGCCTTAGGGAAAAGATATGGCCCCATTAAATCATGCACAAAACTAATAACTATAATGCGGCGCTTTTTACCAAAAAACTTAATAAACATCGGCAGCAGAGATACCATCATACCTTTTAATAGGCCTTCATTATACCCATTCCAATGATACATAATATGGACTACATCTGGATTAATTTTATTAATTAACCTATTTACCGGAAATAACGCCCGTAAATTCCAATGCGATACCGCTGGATAAATCTTCAGCTTGCAATCGCTCCTTGAATCCGCATACTCTTTAACCCTTAAATTATTAGAAGTAACTAAAGATATATCTAGATTTTTACCTTGTAAGCTTAAAAATTTTATAAGATTTACAACGTAATCCGCTAGGCCACACTTCATATTTGGAAAAGATGGAGAAATTATGCAAACCTTAGTATTGTCAGCAAAACTTTTCTTCTTTTTAAAAGCAACGGCAATATTTATTAAAAAATAATGGCCCCATTTCTTCTCAAGCATATTCCAAAATCTATCATATCCCGATTCGATTTTCTTAAATATGCTATATTCGCGTAAGGGATTTACTTTCTGGAGCCTCCTTATAATATTTCTGAATAAAGCAAGATTAAAAAATCTAACGTGTGAATCATACTCGTGTCCACATACCGCGATAGCCTCTAATCCATACTTAGCACCTAAAGAAGCTAGGCCTCGGTAAGAGAATTGCGTTTCCCAGCCATACGGCCAAGTCCCCTTCTTAATCTTTATATGTTTAATTATAGTACACAAAGTATAGGCTTGCGGAACGTCTATAACAAGTATGCCTTCATCCTTTAAAAGACGAACCTGCTCTTTCATCATGAAAGAAGGATCGCGAAAATGCTCCATAACCCCTTGGCTAAATATTAAATCGAATGTTTTATCTTTAATGGAAATATTACCGGCATCGCTATTTAAAAAGTGGAGTTTAACATTAAATTTTTTCGATATCTTATTTGCTAATTCTAAAGCTGAATAAAAAAAATCTAAACAGAAAAATTTTGACCTCTTTGTATTACTGGCGAATATACAAGAATCTATAGCCGTCCCACAGCCAATCTCTAGAATCTTTAAATCTTCATTCTTTGATAAAATACCAACGCTATCATTTAAAAGTTCATAAAGTGGTTTACGCGTAGAAGTATGATATTGTATTTCCTTAGATAAATCTAATCCTTTTTCCCAAAGGTGATCCCACGTTTGCTGGTTAATTTTATTCATTTTTCATTCATTAACTAATAAATAAGGTATATTATTTTTAATAGGATACTCTCTTTTACAGTTTCTGCACACAATCATTTTTGTATAAATGTTTAAATCTCCCTTACAAGCCGGACAGGCTAAAATAGCATTCAAATCTATTTTTCTTGTTTTTTTTCTTTTAAGTTTAATACGATTGCTTAAAATCCAATTTTTAAACTGCGAAGGCACCATTAGATTTATAGCTTGTATGATTTTTCTTCTTTTATCGTTTAGCAACCCCCTAACTACTTCTGCATCTTCCAAGTCAATAGCCTTCTCATAAGGTTTAATTATTTTATAGTTTATGCTAGTTTCCCACGGATAAGTTAAATTAAATAAAAACCAGTGCTTGTTAATAAACTTACGAAAATATTTATCCTCTTCACATAAAATATGAAACAATTTGCCAAATTGCCTATCCGGAGATTCTTTCTTCTTTAATATCAACTCCCCCTTAGCTATATTCACATACCACTTATGAGGCGCTATATCACGTATCCTTTCAAATATTTCGCTTATTGCAATAATAACACCCCTAGGAGAAACTCGCATCATCTCGCAGAAAAAAACTTCTGGATCATCAACATAAGGAAGTATATTTGAAGCTATATAATAATCAAATGCCTTATCCTTAAAAGGCAGTTTCTGCGCATCCGCAACAATAAATGGCCTCTTATCAATATGGATATCCTTATTACGTTGAAAATTATCCGAGGGATGCTTATCGACTAAACAATCAGAGAAAACGCTAGGAAAATCACCAGAACCCACCTCTAAAACTAAATCGTCACTCTTGATATTAACCATCATAATCTTAATATTTTAATTCTATTTTTTTAAAAAACTACCGAATCTTAAATATACTGCCTCATAAGTAAAACGGAGTTCATTTAAACGCAACATAAAAGAAATTATATTAAAAACTAAAAAACCGCCCAGTGTAGCAATTGTCAAACGTAAAACCAAATCCAGTGTTTCCCCCATGATAGCGAAAGAAGGTAACGCTCTAAAAACAATCAAAGAAACCAAACCCATGGCCAAAGAAGAAAGAGATATCTTTAAAAAAGATTTCGTTAGTTCTTTGCCCTCTATCCCTTTCAATCTCTTTCTTAAAATAAAAAATTCTACCACTATTGTTGCAATCCCAGAAAATGATAGCGCTAACGCTAATCCCTTAAAAGATAAAATATGGCTAAGGAAAGGCGCTATGCAAATATAAACTAAAAAACTTAATATCATCAATAAAGAAGGCACAATGACATCATGAATAGCGAGAAAACCCATTGTAATAGTTTTGCTTATAGCCATAGCTATCATAAGGCCCAGGTAGCAAATAATAGTTATAGAAGTATTATCTACTGCAACAGAATCAAATGCTCCTCTTTTAAATAACAATATTACTAATGGTGTCCTAAAAACGATTAATAAAATAGTTAAAGGGATAATAAACAAAAAAGTCATTCTAATGCCTCTAACTAATAGCCCTCTTAATTTATCTATCTCGCCTAAAGCATAATATTTGGATAATTGAGGCAAAAGTACCGTTGGTATCGCAAAACTAGGGAATAAAACTACGATTGAAATAACTTTACTGGCATAGCCTAAAACAGAGATGCTGCCTTCCGGTAAATTTGAAGCTAAGTTCTTTTCAAATATTAGAATCAAACTAAGAAAAATAGCGCCTATACTCAAATAAAGAATCCTCTTACAAATTTCTAACAGCTCTTTTTGTTTAAAATTTATTATAAATTTATACCTCTCCCTAAAAGCCCATACCGGAAAAAGTATACCGAACTGAACAATGCTGCCAAATAATACACCCCACGCTAAACTCTTAATTCCTAATGTCGATCTCAATAGAAATGTAGTAATAATCATCACCAAAATATTCGCTACTGTAATAAAGGCAGGCAAACCAAATTTCTCCCTAAAATGATAGGCGCTACTCAAGAATGCAGCTAATCCAGAGAATATTACCGAAGGCATCATAATATAAAATAAAGTTACAGTTAATCCCCTCTGCTGTATTGAGAATCCTGGAGCCAAAAAAGAAATTATTCTTGGAGAAAGAAGTAAAATTATACAAGTAATTATAACCAAAATAAAAACGAATAGATTAAAAATAGTATTTATTAAACAATTTAAAGCCTCGCCTTTTACTTTGAAACTTAAATCTTTAAAAGCAGGCACAAATACCGCTTCAAAAGAAAGAATCAAGCCGTAAATTATCATAGGAATGCTTACGGCTACCAAATAAGCATCCATTTCAATTTTTGCGCCAAAATAATAAGCCAGAATAAGTTGTAATACAAACGAAAATAGAAAATTTAGCCCAGAAAAAACATAGATTATAAAAACAGAGTTAAATAACGATATTTTTTTAAACATCTATATTTTTTGAAAAAATCCTAAATTATATATCTCTTTCTTTTAGTCAGAAACAAGAAAATAAGTTTAGCACATTGCACCCATAAATCAAGCTTTTTTTGAAGTAATAAATTTTTACTTAGGACTATAAACCATTAAAAATAAATAACTTAAAAAAATAGGGACGGTTTAAACCAGCCCCTATTTTTTAGGTCTAATATTATATAAAGCTATCGCCCTTTTCTAACAACATACTCCGCTAGATCCACTACTCTATTCAAATAACCCACTCATTATCTACCAAGAAAAAACCTTGATAAAGCTCTCCTGAAAGTGCGGTGGTTGAAATCTACAGGAACCACCGGATCCATAGTGAGCCTAGAACCCCCATTCACCTTAATCGGCCTTCCACCACCTATTGGGAAATTTATCTTTGAGGATATCGTCACCTTCACCAATGGGCTTTAAACCAATGAAACGCATATCGGCATCTATCATTATCTTCACCAAATCGTTGGACATAATTCTAGCGGACCATCCCATCTTCTTTTTTGCGTTCGAAGCATCAGCAACTAAATTTTCTACTTCAGTAGGACGAAAATAATATTTATCAATAAAAACAAATTTTTTCCAGTTCAAACCAACATAAGCAAATCCTTGCCGAACAAAATCTCTAACGGAACAAGACTCGCCAGTGCCTATAACAAAATCTTCCGGCTGATCCCGTTGCATCATTTTCCACATCACCTCAACGTATTCAGGCGCAAACCCCCAATCTCTCCTTGCCTCTAAATTACCTAAATAAAGCTTTTTCTGCTTACCCGCTAAAATATTAACTATGGCCCTGGTAATTTTTCTTGTAACAAAAGTCTCACCCCTACGCGGACTCTCATGATTAAAAAGCACACCATTGCAGGCAAAAATATTATATCCGTCACGATAATTTTTCGTCATCCAATAAGCATAGGCTTTTGCGCAGCCATAAGGGCTCCTTGGCATAAAAGGAGTTTTTTCATTTTGCGGAGGCAACGCAGTGCCAAACATTTCGCTGCTAGATGCTTGATAAAACTTTATCTTACCCTTGCTCTTCTTTATCAACTCCAAAATCCTAGCTGTTCCCAATGCGGTTATATCTCCTGTATATTCAGGAGTATCAAAACTAACGCGTACATGACTCTGGGCCCCTAAATGATATATTTCATCCGGCTTAATCTTATAAATAATATTCGAAATCTGCTCAATATCAGATAAATCACCATAATATAACAATAGTCGGGTTTTATGTTGGTGCGGATCAACATAAATATGCTCTAGCCGAATAGTATTAAAAGTACTTGCTCGACGAATAATTCCATAAACTTTATACCCTTTAGATAATAAAAGTTCAGCTAGATAAGATCCATCTTGACCAGTAATACCTGTTATTAAAGCTTTTTTCATATACAACCTATCTAAGTTTATGGGGGAGACTAATCCTTAGCTATACGCTAACTAGCCAAGAAACAAGCCCCCCCATTTTTTATTCGCTTATAAGCCTTTTTTAACAATATACTCCGCTAAATCCACTACTCTATTGGAATACCCCCACTCATTATCGTACCAAGAAAGAACCTTGATAAAGTTCTCCTGGATAACTTTAGTACTCGGACCATCGACGATAGAACTTAAAGTGCAGTGGTTGAAATCTACGGAAACCACTGGATCCATGGTGAAGCCCAAAATCCCCTTAAGCTTACCTTCGGATGCCTCTTTAAGCGCAGCGTTAATCTCTTCGACTGACGCCTTCTTAAGCAGCAAACAAGTTAAATCCACCACAGAAACATTAGGTGTCGGAACACGAATAGCAAATCCGTCAAGCTTACCTTTCAACTCTGGAATAACCAAAGAAATTGCTTTGGCAGCACCGGTTGAAGTCGGAATCATGGAAACCGCAGCAGCGCGGGCACGACGCATATCAGAATGAGCCATATCCTGCACTCTTTGATCATTAGTATAAGAGTGGATTGTAGTCATGAGGCCTTTTTCAATTCCCCACTTATCATTAATGACTTTCGCCATCGGCGCCAAACAATTGGTCGTACAAGATGCGTTAGAAATAACATGATGTAACTTCGGATCATACTTATCTTCATTCACACCCATAACAATAGTTATATCTTCGTCTTGTGCAGGAGCGGAAATGATAACTTTTTTTGCACCACCTTTAGTAATATGATTCTCCGCGCCTTTAACTAGCTTGCCTTTTTTATTCACACCATCTTTTTTGATAGTAAATAAACCTGTAGACTCTACCACAATATCGACGCCTAAATCTTTCCAGGGAAGCTCTGCCGGATCAGACTTAGCTAAAACTTTAATGATTTTACCGTCGACAGAGATCGAATCATCTCCCACAACCTTAACCTCACCCGGAAACCGTCCATGCACAGAATCATACTTCAAAAGTAAAGCATTCGACTTTGCATCAGTCAAATCATTTACCGCCACAAGTTCTAGATCTTTAGATTTTTTTTCTAAAATCGCCCTTGCTACCAGCCTACCAATCCTGCCAAAACCATTGATACCAATTTTTACCGCCATTTTACTTCCTCCTTTTTATTTTTTGATTGTTTTATTTACCCAACAACTCTAGGGTTGAGTTTCCCTTAAATATTTCGCGGCGAGTTCCGGCGGGGTATTCACAACATAAAAACCAGAGCCCCATTCAAAACCTGCGGTGCGCGTCAATTTCGGCATAAATTCGATATGCCAATGATAACCATCCGTGATACCATCGCTATTTACCGGTGAAGAATGCACAATAAAATTATAAGCGACATTAGGAAAAACTATTTTTAGCCTAGCAATCGTCGCTTTTAAAATTGAGGCTAAAGCGGGAATTTCTTCCTTAGGTAAATGGCAAAAATAACCGTTATGCTTCTTAGGGATTATCCAAATCTCAAAAGGAAACCGCGAAACAAATGGACAAAAAGAAAGAAAATACTGATTCTCTAAAATAATCCGCTCTTTTTCCTGAACTTCTTGACGTATGATATCACAGAATATACAACGTTCGCGGTATTCAAAATAATTATGTGCCCCTTTAATTTCTTCCATAACGCTTTTGGGGATCATCGGAAGGGCAACCAATTGCGTATGTGGATGCTCAAGCGACGCCCCGGCTGCCGCGCCGAAATTCTTGAAAATCATTATATATTTAAAACGCTTATCTTTAACTAGATCGTTGGCCCGACGGCAATACATGGAAAGAAAATTCTCTACTTCATGATTAAGCAAATCCGAAATATCTTTTTGATGATAGGGAGTTTCAATTAAGACTTCATGCGCGCCTAGGCCATTTGACATATCATAAATCCCTAATCCGCGCCGATCTAAATCTCCCTCGATTTGCAATGCGGGAAATTTATTCGATACCACGCGCACCTGCCAGCCGGGAGTATTAGAGGCAGTACCCTGTTCCCTAATACATTCAATCTCCGGAGGAGTCATTGATTCGTTACCATAACAAAAAGGGCAAGTCCCAGGATGATACGTTTGCGGCTGATATTCAAAATCTTGCGGCTTATACGGCTTATCTGTATCTACAATAACCCACCTGCCGCCAATCGGATCTCGTCTTAATTCAGACATTAAAGCTTAACCTCTCTTAAAAACTGCGCTGCCTGCTCTGGGGCTATAGGACAAATGTAAAAGCCTGTTCCCCATTCAAAACCTGCCACCTGCGTCAGCCGTGGCATAATTTCGATATGCCAATGATAATCTTGGTCAATGCTCTTCCAATAACCTGCCTTTTGTCGACGAAAAGGCGCGGTATGTAAGACATAATTATACGCTGGATCATCTAAACCGATTTTTAATTTCGAGAGTACTGTCTTCATTATTTTTGCTAAATTAAAACGCGCATCCATATCTATGCTAGTGAAATCACAAGCATGTTTTTTAGGTAAAATCCAAACCTCAAAAGGAAACCGCGAGGCAAACGGAGTGATGGCAATAAAGCCGTCCATTTCAATAATTAGCCTATCCTTAGACTCTAGCTCCTGCCTTATTAAATCACAAAATACACATCGCTCATGATAATCATAATAGCCCCGCGAGCCGGCTAACTCCTCTTTAACCCGCTTAGGGTTAACTGGAGTAGCAATTATCTGACTCCTGGAATGCCGCGTTCTGCTTCCGCCAGCCGTCCAGCCATAATTCTTAAAAACCAGCGTATATTTAAAACGTTTGTCTTTCTCTAAATCATTCATCCTGTCGATATAACAGGTAATTACTTTGGCTATTTGCTCCTCACCTAAATCCGCCATATTAGCAATATGCTGTTTAGTTTCAATAACTATTTCATGGGCGCCGATGCCATTCATAAGGTCATACAAACCCTTACCCCGGCGATCAAGCTCGCCTTCGATTCTTAAAAACGGAGAAATGCTCGAAACAACTCTTAAATCCCAACCTGGCGTGTTTGGAGGTGTGCGTTTAGGCCTAATAGAATGAATCTCTGGCGGGGTCTGTGATTCATGCCCTTCGCAAAAAGGACATGGCGGTTCAGGAGCGTCTTCTTTAGTCTGCTCGTTAAACTGATCCGGGCGCCGTGCGCGCTCGGTAGCAATAATTACCCATCTTCCAACAATAGGATCTTTTCTTAATTCTGGCATTTTTTATCTTTTAGTGGAAATTAAATTATAACACAGCGGCGGCGTTATACAACTATTTTTTACCAAAAATATCGCCTACACAAATCTTATGTCCGGAAATAAATTCCTGTGCTAACATGACCCTTTTGCCTTCAATTTGCAGCTCGTTAATCAATAATGCGCCACTGCCACAGGCGACAAGAATACCATCTTTAGATATATTTATTACTTGTCCTGATGATATATTTTTAGGGACAGTCCCCTCATAGAATGAAATAGCTTTCTCAGGGGACAGTCCCTGTGATTCGTATATTTTTAGTATCTTGCCACGATAATACGTAAAAGCCCCAGGCCAGCCACAAACTCCTCTTATAAGGTTACAAACTTCTTGCGCAGACTTTCCCCAATCAAGCAAACCATTTTCTTTTTTTAGCTTGGGGGCGTAAGTTGCTTTTGCATTATCCTGCAAAACTAATTTAATATTATTGCCTTTAATCGCCTTTATAGCTCTAAGCGATAATTCCGCGGCAAGCTTAGCTAATTCTTTCTCTAAAGTACACTCATCGTCATTCTCTTTTATACCTAATTTAGCCTGCGCGATAATCGGCCCAGCATCCATCTTGCGGATTACCTTCATTATCGTTATACCGGTTTCTCTTTCGCCATTGATTATCGCCCAGTTTATTGGCGCTGCCCCGCGATATTTCGGTAATAATGAAGCATGCGCATTTATTACCATGAGACGAGGAATATCAAGCACTTCCTGCGCTAATATTTGTCCATAAGCGATAACCACAAATAGCTCTGGGCCTAATTTTTTAAATAATTCTATTGATTGCGCAGAATTAACCTCTTTAGGCTGATAAATTTTAATTCCAGCTTCCTGGGCTGCCACCTTAACTGGCGTGCCTTCCAAATGTAGACCCCTTCCTTTAGCCTTATCCGGCTGGGTCACCACACAAGAAATATCGTAGCCAGCATCCAATATAGCCTTTAATGAAGAAACTGCAAATTGCGCACTACCAAAAAAGATTATTTTCATATATCCATGTCCACGGTGATTATTATACCAGAATGACGGATATTTTTTAAATTTACTTTTAAAAAATCTACCGCCTTTTTTGCCTTATCGCAGCTAAGTAAAACCTGCCAATAAAAATTACCGCGTAATTTTGCTGGCTGGCCGGGATTTAAAGAAAGCGCCTTTACTGTTTTCGTGCTATTTTTACTTAAACGATCAAATATTTCCTGGCCCAGCGCCTTCACTTTATCTTCATCCTTACCACGCGCCTTAACGAGCGCAAAATGCCTGACAGGGGGAAATTGTAACTGCTGCCGCTCTTTTAATTCCTCGTCGTAAAAAAGTTTAACATCTTTTTTTTCTAAGGCCCTAAAAATATGATGTTCCGGAAAAGTAGTTTGAATAACCATCTGTCTGGTAGTTAAACCCCATAATCCTGAAATTAACGCAAAGGCTTTTTCACTCGCCCGAAAATCTAGGCGATTCAAAGAATTATCGATTGCCAAAACGCCAACTAAATCAAAATCGTAAGAACTCTCTTTAAAAATATGTTGTGTCGAAATAAAAATATCCGCGCTATCTATATCTAGATGCTCTTCTTTATCTACTAATTTAATGCGTGCCTGCGGAAAAATACGTGCCAACTCACTCTCTATTCTTTCTACCCCTGTACCGGATAATTTAATATAACCCGAGTTACATTCCGGGCAAATCTTAGGTAATTCTCTTTTGTGGGCACAGTAATGGCAACTTAAAATATTTTCCTTAAAATGATACACTAAATCCACATTACAGCGCGGGCATTTTAAATGCGCGCCGCAACTATTACAGGAGGCACAAGTCGCAAAGCCTCTGCGGTTTAAAAATAAGAGAGTTCTGCCTTTCGAGTTTAGAGCTGAATAGATCGAATCTTCAAGCGAGCGCGAGAATAACGCCCTTTTTTTCCTATCCGCGAAAGGCAAGCGCTTCATGTCAATAATCTTGATTTGCGGAGCATCTTTTAATCTTGGGATTAAATTATACAGAATTTTATTTTTGCGGGCTAAATATAAACTTTCTAGCGACGGCGCGCTGCTGCCTAAAATAACTTTCGCCCCCTCAATTTCTGTGCGCATAAACGCAATTTGCCGCACATGATAATGCGGCACTTGGTCCTGTTTATATACTGAATCACTCTCCTCGTCGACAATTATAAGCCCGAGATCAGGAAGTGGCGCAAAAATAGCCGAACGGGTGCCGATAACAACATTAACCTTGCCCTCTTTAATCCTTACCCACTCCTCTAATTCCTTAAATTCTTTTCGATATAATAACGCCACCTCTAAAGCTAAACTAGAAATCTTTTCTTTGGCCTTATGAATCGAATTAATATCCGGCACAACTATAATTACCGATTTCTTATTCTGTAGGGCTTGCTTGATATTTTCTAGATAAATATCCCACCGGCTATTTCCTAAATCATGTATTAATATGCTGGAAGAATGAGCATCCAAGGGAATAGGGTGGCCTTCTTTAGCGCCAAGCTCTATTAATCTGCCTTTCCTTAGGCCTTCCGGAAGTATCGTCTCAATGGCCTCACCCCAAGAGCAGCAATAATATTCCGACAGCTGCTTCGCCAATAAAAGTAAACTATCGCTTAATACCGCAGATTCGTCTATTACTTCTAAAATCGATTTTAACTTGGGAATATTGGTTTTATGACTTAAGCCGACAACATAACCGACAGATTTTCGATTGCAGAAATTAACCCAAACGCGGCAACCAACTTTTATTTTTTTTGTGGACTCCAAAGAAACAATATAATCAAATGGGCCATCAACCGGCAACCCCAAAACTACCTTTGCATATAGCATCACACAATTCCTCGGCAGCAAACGGCTTTTTTATATTATTAATACGGATCTTTATTTTATCCAATTCATCAGGATGGCTCTTATAATCTAAAATTATTTTAGCGGCCTCGTCGGCATTGTGGGCCTCTACCCCTATTCCATAACTTTTAATCGCCTCAAGATTACCTTTTTCTTGTCCGGGGATCGCGGCAATAAAAACCGGAGCTAAACTCATCGCCAATAACTCGGAAGTGCTTAAACCCCCCGGTTTAGTAATAATCGCATCTGCCACAAACATTAGCTCGTGGACATTATCGATAAACCCAAAAACCCGGACATTCGGATAGTTTTTATTCTCAAGCCGCGAAAATAATTCTTTATTTCTTGCGCAAACTACTAATACTTGAACATCATTATAAAGCCGCTCAACGATTTCTTCTATCGGACCGATGCCAAATGAGCCGGTAACAATA
>ORJL010741055.1_pt1 | contig 35445 bp, 30 predicted proteins | sample 1779941 | NCBI WGS metagenome assembly ORJL01 (sample SAMEA104232317, study PRJEB22302) | groundwater metagenome | biome: forest; feature: aquifer; material: groundwater | place: USA | collected 2011-08-07 | depth 5.8 m | reverse complement strand
CGGCCCCCCCGCCCCGGCGCACCCCTCCTGCCGCGTGCGGCCCGCCGCACGTCGTAGCGGGCCCCACGCCAGACCCGTGATGCCCGCTGGGGATACGAACGCATGTTCGCTATGGTGGCCGCCGTGGGTGACCCCGTTGACGACATCCTTCGCATCGCCACCCTCACCATGAGCGAGGATCAAGCCGACCGCCTGATCGGCTGGATCGCCCTTCGTACCGGACACAGCAAGGCCCTGGCAACGGGCGACGACACCATTGACCAACTCCGGCACGTGGCCCGGAACTGGCTCGACGACGACCAGTGCCGCAGGTTGGCAGGTTGGATCGCCCGGCGCGTGGCGCTGGGCGACGACCCCGTGCCCCCCGTACGACGGCAGGCACGCGGAGGGTCTGGCACGCTGGCGCCATGAGCAGCATCACCACCGCGCTCACGCGCCTTTTGGGAATTCGCCATCCCATCCTGCTGGCCGGCATGGCGGGGGGTCCGACCACCCCGGAACTGGTGGCGGCGGTATCGCGTGCCGGTGGCCTGGGGGTATTCGGTGTTGCGGGAATGAGCACCGACGCCGTGCGTGAGGTGGTGGCCGCCGCCGTCCGGATGTCGGGCGGCGCGCCCGTGGGCGTGAACGTGCTGATCTCGCCCGTCGTGCCCCGGCCGGGTGCCGACGCCGCACGCATGGGCGAGGTGCTGGCACCCATGCGTGCGGAACTGGGTATTCCCCATCCACCCCCTGCGGCTCCTGCTCCCGCGAGCCCCGCCGATCTGGTGCAGGCAGGGCTCGAGGCCGGCGCACGCGTTGTGGCCACCGGTCTGGGCGACCCCGCTCCCGTGACGTCCCTTGCGCGGAACGCAGGCGTTCCACTGATTGCCATGGTCAGCACGACGGAGGAGGCCCGCATCGTGGTCGAGGGCGGGGCCGATGTGGTGGTGGCGCAGGGCGGCGAGGCCGGCGGGCACAGGTCGAACTTCCGCGTGCCCGAGGATGGCTCCGTGCCGCTGGTGGGGACGATGGCACTGGTGCGGCAGGTGGCGCTGGCCGTCGATGTACCCGTGGTTGCCGCAGGCGGAATCATGGACGGTGCGGGGCTGGCCGCCGCCCTGGCCCTGGGCGCCGCGGGCGTGCAGTTGGGCACCGCATTCCTGGTGGCCTCCGAAGCCGGGGTGCCCGACGGCTGGCGCGACCTCGTCCGCAGCGCCCGCGACGACGAGACCATCATCACCCGCGCGCTCTCGGGACGGCCCGCCCGCGGCCTGCCCAACGCCATCACCCTTTCCCTCGATGCCCCGGGGGCCATGGGCTGGCCTGAGCAGAACGCCGTGGCATCCGATGTGCGCCGCGCCGCCGCGCGCGCGGGCCGGACGGATCTCATGGCCCTATGGGCGGGTCAGGCCGCCGCCCTCGCCGGAGAGAACCGCCCCGCCGATCAGATCCTCACGGGCATCGTGGATGATGCCTGTGAGGAGATCCGGCGCCTCGAGGGAATCATCTCCCCCTGACGCCGCTCTGCGGACGGCCCCACCGGGTGTCCATCCGCGAGCCGGGCGACCGGGCGGTCATCTGCGAATGCGGAATGGGGGGCGCCCCTCGGCAGCCGTGGGAGCGGACTCCGCGAACCCGGGGTTGCGGCACGGCCCCTCAGCGCGATGCGGGAACGTGGGATCGATGGCCGCCGCGCAGATCGGCAGCGGTGTCCGCTCCGCGCGCAACGCCCCGAATCCCGGCGCCGCCGATTCGATCTCGCGCAGCCGGCCGGCATCCAGTTCCGGGGTGAAGATCTTCTCCACACAGCCGATCCAGGTGACGCCGTCCTCCTCGTACGCGTAGAGGCGCGGGCACTCGGCGGCAACGCATGCGGCGGGGTACACGATGCGTTCGCACCGCACGGCGCACAAGCGGCATGAGCCGCGCAGGGCAACCGGGGGAACGAGGGCACTCTGGTCGGGAGGTGAGGTCTCCATTCCCGAACGATTGAAGCCACCACCGGCACATGGGTCAAGCCCCGTGCGCCGAATGGGTCACGCAACGACCTTCTCGCCGAAGAGCGACTTGAGCGACGCCAGCAAGTTGCGGTCGCCGGGATCCACCCGCCAGTCCTTGCCCAGACGCATACGCACCGGGCCATCGGGAGTCATCACATCAACCACCACCGACGCCTCACCAGGATGGTCCGCGAACAGCTTCCTCAGCATTCCCATGTCGGCATGAGCCACTCGACTGGCCTCCACCTGCAATAGCAGACGGTCCTCCTCGTCGGCCGGATCGGGCGTGAAGAGGGTGACGGACTGCGCAACCAACTTGGTCTCGCCCTCGCCCTTCTGGTCGATGCGGCCGCTCACCAGCACCAGGGCGTCCTCCACGAGAATCTCCCGGGAGGCGGCCAGCACCTGAGGCACCACCACGATCTCGATGGAGCCTTCCAGATCGTCCAGGCGAATGAAGGCCATGGGGTCGCCTCGACGGGTGTTGATGGCCTTCACCGTGCCGATGATTCCGCCCAACGTCACCGTGGAGCCATCCGCGCGCGTTCCCACCTCGCCCAGGGTGACGGAGGTGAGGCGCTTCAGCTGCCGCCGGCAGTCGGACAGGGGGTGGCTCGAGACATAGAGGCCGATGGCCTCCTTCTCACCCGCCAGGAGCTGGTCCTTGTCCATCTCGGGCATCGTGATCGCCGGATCGGACTCCATCGCCGATCCGGCGTCCTCCATCAGCCCGAACAGCGACTCCTGCCCGGCGGCCAGGTCCACCCTGCGCCGCGCCGCCTGAGCCATCGCCTGGGGCAGGGCATCGAGCAGACCGGCACGACTGGCACCGGTGCAGTCCAGCGCCCCGCTCCTCACCAGGCTCTCCAGGGCGCGCTTGTTCAGTTGGACCGGATCAATTCGGCGGCAGAAGTCCCACAGCGACTGGTATTCGCCACCCGACTCGCGCTCCTCGATGAGCGCCACCACCGCGCCCTCCCCCACGCCCTTCACCGCGGTGAGGCCGAAGCGGATCTCGCGCTCCCCGGTGACGGCGAACCCGCACTCCGACTGGTTCGCGTCGGGCGGCAGCACCTCGATTCCCATCTCCGAGCACGCCGACACGTAGAACGGCACGCGGTCCTTGGTGTCCATCACCGACGTGAGCACCGCGGCCATGTACTCGGCGGGGTGGTTGGCCCGAAGATACGCGGTGCGATACGACAGCAGCGCGTAGCAGGCCGCGTGGCTCTTGTTGAACGAGTAGTCACCCGCCGCCTCGCACAGGCCCCACAGGTTCTCGGCCACCTTGGGCGTGGTGCCGGAGTCCACGCACCCCTGCACGAACTCGTCGCGCAGCGATGCCATGAGCACCTTGTCCTTCTTTCCCACGGCCTTGCGCAGATCGTCCGCGCGCGATGGCGAGAAGCCCGCAATCGCACGGGAGATCTGCATGAGCTGCTCTTGGTAGACCGCCACCGAGTACGTGGGGCCCGTGATCGGCGTGAGCCGCGGGTCGTCATAGGTGATGCGGCTGGGGTCACGCTTGTTCTTCGCGTACGTGGAGATGAACGCCATGGGGCCCGGCCGATACAGGGCCACCAGGGCCACGAGGTCGGCGAACTCGGTGGGTCGCACCTCGCGCAGGGCGTCGCGCATGCCCGATGACTCGAACTGGAACACCCCCAGGGCGTCCCCCTTCGCGAGCATGCGGTACGTGGGCGGGTCATCCATGGGCAGGGCCTCGATGTCGAGGTCCACGCCCTTGGTCGCCTGAATGAGCCTGAGGGCGTCCTGGATGATGTCCAGGTTGCGCAGGCCCAGGAAGTCCATCTTCAACAGGCCCAGGGCCTCGACATCGTGGTCGGGCACCTGCGTGACCACGGCGCCCTCGTCGTCCACGCGCACCGGCAGGTAGTCGGTCACCGCACCCGGGGCGATCACCACGCCGGCGGCGTGCACGCCCTCGTTGCGCACCAGCCCCTCGAGGGGGCGGGCCACCTCGATGATCCTGCGAGCACCCTCATCGGTCTCGATCAGGGCGCCCAGCTCACTGCCGGCGGCGAGGGCCTGCTCCAGCTTGATGCCGATGGGACGCTCCGGCACCAGCTTGGCGATGCGGTCCACCTGGCCGTACGAGAACCCCAGTACACGTCCCGAGTCGCGCACCACGGCGCGCGCCAGCAGCTTGCCGAACGTGCCGATGCGCGCCACGGTGTCGCTGCCGTACTTCTGCGTCACGTACGCCACCACGCGGTCACGCCCACCCACGCTGAAGTCGGTGTCGATGTCGGGCATGCTCTTGCGGCCCGGGTTGAGGAATCGCTCGAACAGCAGGCCATGCTCGAGCGGGTCGAGGTCGGTGATCCGCAGCGCGAATGCCACGAGGGACCCGGCGGCGGATCCGCGGCCCGGACCCACGGCCACGCCGTTCTCGCGCGCCCACCGGATGTAGTCCCACACGATCAAGAAGTACGAGGAGAAGCCCATCTCCAGGATCGTGGCCAGCTCGAAGCGCAGGCGCTCCTCCGCATCGGGCGCCCACGTGCCCGCGCCGTAGCGGCGGTCGAGACCCTCCTTGCAGAGGCGCTCCAGGTAGACGTCCGGCGAGCTGCCATCGGGCACCGAGAAGGTGGGCAGCTTGATGTCGCCAAGCGGAAGGTCGAGGCCGCTGCAGCGCTCGGCAACCTCAAGCGTGGCCTGGAGCGAGTCGGGATACTCGGGCAGCGCCCGCAGCATCTCCTCGCCCGACTTGATGAAGAACTCCTGGGTGTCGAACTTGAAGCGGTTGGGGTTCGACAACACGTCGCGCGTCTGGATGGCCAGAAGCGCCTCGTGGCTCTCGGCGTCCTGGTGGCACACGTAGTGCACATCGCCGGTGGCCACCAGCGTGCGGCCGGTTTCCTTCGACAGCGTGGCGAGGTGTCGGTTGATCGCCTTCTGCGACTCGATGCCGGAGTCCTGGAGTTCCAGGTACACGTCCTCGGGCCCGAAGATATTGCACAGCGTGTCGAGCTCCTCGCGCGCGCCCGCCAGGTCCTCATCCGCCAGACGCGAGCAGATCGTTCCCGACAGGCACCCCGACAGCACGATGATCCCGTCGGCGTGCTGGGCCATCAGCCCATGGTCGATCCGTGGCCGCCGGTGGTAGCCGTTCAGATACCCCGCCGAGCACAGGCGAATCAAGTTGGAGTAGCCCTGCATCGACGAGGCCAGCAGCGTCAGATGATTTCGGCGCTCGCGCCCGGGGCGCTCCCGGTGATCCGGCACCACATAGGCCTCAAGGCCCACGATGGGCGTGATTCCGCGCTTGGTGGCCTCGCGGTAGAGCTCCACGGCCCCGCTCATCACGCCGTGGTCGGTCAGCGCGACGGCACTCTGTCCCAGCTCCTCCACGCGGTCAAGAAGGCGCGGAATCTTGCACGCCCCGTCAAGGATCGAGTAGTCCGAGTGGACGTGGAGGTGGGCAAACGGCGGGCTCGTGCTCATAGGACTCGACAACCCTACCCCCCGGGCCTGACGGCGCTCTCCCTCCCCGATCACCGAACCCGTGCCAACCGCCAACCGGTGATCGCCCCCCGGTCACCGAACCCGTGCCAGCCAGGAATCGGTGATCGCTCCCAGAGGGGACCGGGCCATGAAGCAGAGGGGATCGGGGTGTGAAGCAGAGGGGACCGGGCTATGACGCAGAGGCGGTCGGGGTTCCGATCAGCGTGCGGCGTCCCCGAACAGCGCGCGCGCGATCACGATGCGCTGGATCTCGCTGGTGCCCTCGTAGAGCTCGGTGATCTTGGCGTCCCTGTACAGGCGCTCGGCCGGGTACTCCGACGAGAAGCCGTAGCCGCCGAGCGTCTGTACGGCCACGTCCGCCGCGTCCCCGGCGACGCGGCTGGCCACGAGCTTCGCCTTGGCACCCGCGGGCCCGTGAGGAAGACCCGCATCACGCAGACGAGCGGCGTGCAGCATGAGCAGACGGGCCGCATCAAGACGAGCCGCGATGTCCGCGATGGGGAACTGCACCCCCTGGAAGCGTGCGATCGGACCACCGAACGCCGTGCGCTCGGTGGCGTACTGCACGGCCACGTCCAGCGCCGCCTGCGCGATACCGCACGCCTGCGCGGCGATGACGACCCGGCCGCCATCCAGCGTGGAGAGCGCGATGCCGAACCCCTGGCCATCGTCACCCAGCCGTGACCCCGACTCAACCGCCAGGCCGTCGAACGACAACTCCACCGTCGGCGAGGTGTGCAGGCCCATCTTGGGCATCTCGCGCCCCACCACCAGGCCATCGCCGGGCTCGGCCAGGAACGCCGTGATTCCGCGCGTGCCCTCGCCCGTGCGCGCGAACACCACGAACAGGCTCGCGATGCCGCCGTTGGTGATCCACGTCTTGGTGCCGTGCAGGGTCCAGCCATCGCCCACGGGGCGGGCCACGGTGCGAAGAGACGCCGCGTCGGACCCGGCATCCGGCTCGGTGAGCGCATACGACGCCATGACCTCACCCGATGCGATGCGGCAGAGCCAACGCTCCTTCTGCTCGTCGGTGCCGAAGCGCATGATCGGTGACGCCACAAGGCTGTTCTGCGCGGCGACGGTCACCGACACGCCGGCGTCGGCGCGCGCGATCTGCTCGATCACAAGGCACAGGCTGGTGTGGTCGAGCCCGGATCCACCCAGCTCCTCGGGAATCGCCACGCCGAACAGGCCCGCCTCGGCCAGGATCGGGAAGATCTCGCGGGGCACGTGGTGAGCGGCGTTCCACTCGGCCGCACGCGGCGCGATCTCCATCTGCGCGAACTCCCTCGCAAGCGCCTGGACGTCGCGCTGTACCTCCGTCAGATCGCCGATAAGTGGACTCATGCGATGCCGCGCGCCTCGGCGATCTGGTGAGCCATGCGGCTCTGCAGGCTGAACAGCTCGATGAAGCCCGGGCTGGCGTTCTGCGAGAAGGACGGGTCGGCATCGAAGGTGGCCAGCGTGCGGTCGTACAGCGCGAGCGGCGACGATCGCGTGGTCACGGTGGCCGTGCCCTTGTACAGCCGCACGGTGACCTCACCCTCCACCTTGCGGTTCACGCGCTCCATGAAGGCGTTCAGATCGCCGAGCAGCGGCTCGTACCACAGGCCGTCGTAGACGATCTGGGCCCAGAGGGCGTCCAGGTTGGGCTTGAGCGCGTTCTCGCGGCCGGTGCACACCAGCTTCTCGAGCTCACGGTGAGCGGTCAGGATGACCTCCGCCGCAGGCACCTCGTACACGTCGCGCACCTTCAGACCCACCACGCGGTCCTCGATGTGGTCCAGGATCCCCACGCCGTTGCGGCAGGCCACCTCGGCCACCGCCGGGATCAGGTCCACCAGCGCCATCTCCTGCCCGTTCAGGCTCACCGGCAGGCCGGCGCGGAATGCCAGGGTGATGTTCTCGGGGCGATCGGGTGCCTGCGTGGGGGGCGTGACCAGCTGGAACACATCGTCGGGAATCGGCTGCTCGAGGTCCTCGATGACGCCACCCTCGCTGGAACGACCCCATAGGTTGTCGTCGATCGAGTACGGACGCGCCACGCTGGTCGACACCGGGATACCGTGCTTCTGGGCGTAGGCGATCTCCTCGTCACGCCCCATCTGCCACTCGCGCACCGGGGCGATCACCTTGATCTCGGGTGCGAGGGTGGCGATGGTCGCCTCGATGCGCACCTGATCGTTGCCCTTGCCGGTGCAGCCATGCGCGATGGTGTCGGCGCCGTGCTCGCGTGCGGCCTCCACGGCCAGCTTCGCCAGAAGCGGCCGGCCGAGCGAGGTGAACAACGGGTATCCACCCTGATAACGGGCGTTCGCCCGGATGGCCGGTGCCACGTAGTCGCGAGCGAACTCCTCGCGGGCGTCCACCACCACGCTGGCCACGGCGCCAAGCGACACCGCCTTCTCGCGGATCTCGATGAAGTCGTCCTCGGGCTGGCCCAGGTTGATGCACAGCGCCACGACCTCGGCCTCGTACTCATCCTGGATCCACTTGAGCATCACCGAGGTGTCAAGCCCGCCGGAATACAGGAGCACCACGCGGTGCACCTCGTGCGGCTGGGCCAGGTACTGGGCGGTCTGCGGGGCGGGCTGGATCTGGGACAACGCGCGTGGTCCTCTCGACGTGTGTGGGGAACGCTCAGGCAGTCTCGTCAGCCCGCGGCCCGAAGGCAACCGGTTGGCGAGATCAGCATCATGGGATGGAAACCATTTCGATGTCGGTGCGCGCGACGTCGTTGCCCGGGGCCAGCAGCGGACTGCCCGCCAGACGGGCCGTGGCGTGGGTCATGCAGTCACCGACGTTGAGCTCCGCCGGGTGGCGCCCCTCGCCGAACCGGGAATGGACATCGAGTGCCGTTCGTACGTGCTCGACGCCAGGGGGATGGGGACCAGGCCGCGGTCGCCCACCAACGTCGCCGGAATCGACCGGGCTGATCCACGCGACCGCGCACCGATGACCAGTCCGCATTCGAGGAGGCTCGCCGTGCCCATGCCAGCAGCATCGTGGGCGGCGATGAGGTGCACGAGGGAACCGGCCCCCGAAGCGGCCTGCAGGATCGAAACGAGAGCCGAGGCGTCGACGGTCACACGCCATCGGGGCCGTCGCCCAGCAGCGTTTCGCGGTCCGCCGTCGTCAGGGGCGGACGGGATCATCCACGGTGGGCCGTACCTCGGTCTCGAGGAACCGCAGAGCCCGCTCTGTGCGCTCGTCCGCTCCGTGCCCGAGCAGCGGCCGCTCGCGTCGCTCCCGCAACGCCACCCGAATCGCCTCGGTCGTGTTCTCCCCCGCCATCTCCATCACCTCGGCCACCAGCGCCTCCGCAACGGGATCCTTGACGTTCGGAGCCATGGCATACAGGTACCAGCGGTGGCAACTGGTGTCGTCGAGGTGACCGCACCCCCGCACGCACGCGGAGCAACCCACGCGTCACGCGCCGCCCTCAGAGGTAGGGCACCGGGTCCCGCGCCGCGCCATTCACCCTCACCTCGAAGTGCAGGTGCGGCCCCGTGGAGTGCCCTGTGCTGCCCACATACCCCACCACGCCGCCTTGGGTGACGGAATCGCCCACCTGCACGCCGAGCCTGCTCTGGTGCCCATAGGCCGTTGCCAGCCCGCCCCCGTGGTCGATCACCACCAGGTTTCCGTATCCGCCCTGCCAGCCGGCCACGATGACCTTGCCCGACGCCGCGGCGGCGATCGGGGTGCCGGTCGGGGCGGCGATGTCCAAACCCTCGTGCATGCGACCCCAGCGCAGGCCGAAGCCCGAGGTGACGGTTCCCGATATGGGCCATACGAAACCCGCGGCCGACGGCGTGGCATCGGATGGCTCCGCGAACGGCACACCCTGGATCTCGGCGATGCGTCGGGCCAGCGCAAACGACTGCTTGCGGAGCGCCGTGGTGTCCGTCTCGATGTGTCCGCGATCCACGCGAATCGAACCGAGCAGGCGGCTCTGCACTCGCCGTGTGCGTACCAGCACCCGGTGCTCCACATCCAGAGCCCGGGCCGCCCGACGCGCCTCGCCCGCCAGAGACGCGGCGTGGGCCTCCTCAGCTGATGCCCGCTCCTGCAGGACGGCGATCCGCAGCGCGGCGGTACGCGTGCGCCCGGCATACCGGGCGACCTCACCGATCATCCCACGGTCGCGATCCGTGGCACGTTCGATCCCCGACGCGGTACCCACCACGTCGGCCAGGCTGCCCGATTCGAAGAGCGCCAGGATCGGATCGCGATCCCCGGTCCGATAGATCTCGCGCAGGCGCTCGGCAAGCGCGGCCCGCTGCAGCACCAGACGGCCGCGCGCGATGGTCAACTGCGTGCGCTGGAACGAGAGCTGCCGATCGACCTGTGCGAGCCGTCCCGCGGCAACCCGCTGGCGCGCCACCAGAACATCGCGGCGCGCGGCGAGGGGCGCAAGCCGGGCCTCAACCTCCCGCACGCGCGAGGTGAGTGCCGCGATATCCGTGGTCAGCACCGATTCGCGGTCGCGCGCCATGCGAAGACGGGCCTCCGCGCGCGCCAACTGCTGGTCCACTCGATCCTTGCGATCGAACACCCCCGCGCCCACCGCACCGGTGCAGGGAAGGGTGAGTGCCACGGCCGAGAGGGCCAGGGCGACTGCGCGTGTCGATATCGATCCCACGGGGAGCGGACTTCGACGGGCGGGGGACGGCTCCTGTGGGCCCTGCAGGTGTGTCCGGGGCAGACCCCGGACACACCTCGGGTTACTTGCCCTTCGCGGGATCCACTGCGACCAGGTCGGTGTAGGGGTCAACCGCTCCCCCGCCGCCCGGGTGGAGCTCGAAGTGCAGGTGTGTCGCCCCGTAACGGGCATCTCCGGTGTTACCCACGGTGCCGATCTGCTGGCCCACGGCCACCTTGGCCCCCTCGGTGAGGCCCGCGGAGATGTCGGTCAGGTGGGCGTAGTAGTACTCGTTGCCCCGGGTGTCGCGCAGCCAGATCCAGATGCCGCCGAGCCCGGTCTCCACGCGGGTGAGCCGCTTGATCACGCCGTCGGCCACCGCCACGACAGGGGTGCCGCGCGCGGCCATGATGTCGTTGCCCTCGTGTGACCCCTGATGGCGCGCGGCGCCGAAGTCGTCCGAGTACGAGTGATTACCCACGACCGGGAAGGCCTTGAGGTACGTCGCGGCCGCGACGACCGGAGCCGTCGCCACCGGGGTGCTCGCGATCTGGCGGATCTTCACGCCCAACTTCGTGAGGAGCGTGGCATCGGCGATTCCCGTGGGCTTCAGGTGCAGCTTGCGCTGCAGAATCCGCACCGCGGCACGCGTCTGCGGGCCGTATGACCCATCGACGGGCACGCGAATGCCCTTGAGCCGCAGCTTGCGCTGCAGCGACTTGACGGCGCTGCCACTCGAGCCCACCCGCAGAACCCCTGCGGGAGCGATCGTTGCCCCCACCGGAGCCCGTGCTGCGGCGGCCGGGGTCGGCGTACCAGCCGCGGGGGCGGGGGCCGTGGCGCCCGCAGGTGCTGCGCCGGGCGTTGCGGAGGGAAACTGCTCCGGAATCGGAGAGGTGGCGAGGGCAGCTGACGTGCCGACGCCGAAGGTCAGAAGGGCGACCATCCCCACAATCTTGCGGAGTGGCCGGCCGGGTGCGCGCATGGCGCTCGGTCGGTCGATGATCCGGTACTCCTTTCCGCCAAGATCCCGGGGGTCCCGGGGGAATGTCTCTCGGCTGTAGGTCATGCCCGGTCCGACGGATGCCGGTGAACATGCCCCTCGGAGGCCATTGGCCGCGCACGACCCTAGCGACGGATCCGGACGAGTCAACCCCTACGGGCACCGTTGCACGTAGTATTTAGTAGGTTATAAAGGTCATATGTCACGCTCGTTGCATGACAATAGGGGAACCATCCTGTTCCCCGGAGTTCACGCCTGCATCGCATGATCACGTTGATTTACAGGTCTTTTCAGCATGATGACGCCGATGGATCAGTTGGGTTCGCGACGCCTCAGCCGACGGCGGGACAAACCACGCGCTGCGAAGACGATCAGCAGGAAACCGATCGCGCCACCCAGGATGAGCCCGTTCACCATGCGCCCATCCTCGGCACCAGCGGACGAGACCTCCAGCAGGGAACACCGCCCGTAGGGCATGGACCACGTGGCGTCGGCACCCCCGCCCGTGACGCTCGCGCCCTCCGAATGCTGGGCGATACGCGAGGGCATGCCCCATCGGTAGACCAGCGACAGACCGGCCTGGAGAGCGCGGTCGGCGCGGGTCGTCGTGTACCGCCCGCTGGCCGCGTTGCAGACCGGATCGAGCACCTCCCCCACCCCACCGCGCGATGCGAGCGCGAAGGTAGCTGCGTGCTTCTTTCCCGAACTGATCGATGCGGGATGGAACTCGGTGGCGAGCAGCGTCTGCAGGGGCACGTGGGACGGCAGGCCGGTGAGACCCGCCTGAACCTCTCCGGACGCCGCCACGGCTGTCGTCGTGGTTGCCGTGGTGCCCCCGGTGGATGGCGAGCGGCCTGATGTGGTGGTCGTCGTGGTGGTGCCCTCGCCTGGCGCAGGAGCCAGCCAGTAGCGCCCGGTGGCCGCCACGATCGGGGCAATCGGGCGTTCCACGGCCAGAACCGCCCGCAGGTCGGCGAGATCGGATGTGCCGGCCCGCAGCGGCCGCTCGGCCGTGATCACCACGGTGCCGTCGGCCTCGGTGCGCTGCGCCATGGGGGAGTACGGATCCCCGGGCGCCGCCCAGCGCTCTCCGCCCGGCTCCAGGAAGCGGCGAAACGTCTGCTGGTCCAACTGCTGCGGCAGGTCGATCGCCAACTGCGCCGCAGGGTCGAGCCTCAATTCGAGCGTGAGGCTGCCCCCACCGTCGGCGCGCACCTCGGCGATCTGCGTGAGGCTCGCGCTGCACCCCGCCAGCGCGGGCACCACGACCAGCATCGCGGCGACGAGCGCCAGCCGCAGCCTCACTCCGCAGACCCCTTGTCGGCAATCGCGTCGCGTCGGCGCATCAGGTCAACGGCCCGGGCGCGCTCCTCGCGATCGAGCACCCCGAAGTCCTCATCCGACAGGTTGTGCGCGCGGTGATCCATATCGATCTCGCGGATGGCATCCAGGGACAGCGCAAGGTCCTCCTCTGCCTGTGCCAGCGCCTCGCTCGCCTGGTCGGGCCCCGACGGCGCGCGGGGCCTGAGCAGGGGCCAGGCGACGAAGGCCACGAGGGCGAGGCTGAGAACGGCGACGAGGGCGTAGGTCATCTGAGGAGTCCCGACCGCGACCCCATGGCGGCGTGCCGGAACCTGAGGCTACTCACGCACGGACCCATCGGCCGCCGGTACCAGCGGCGCACGGGGCCGCCGTGAGGGCCACGCGGCGATGATCGCGCCGAAGGCCACGATGAGCCCACCCACCCAGAGCCACATCATGAGGGGATTCACGAACACGCTGATCCTGGCCAGCCCACCCGGGGTGAGCCCCACGAGCACGACATAGACATCGCGGAATGGCGACGAGTCGATGGCCACCTCACTGGAACGCTGCATCTGGGACACGAATACGTCCACGCCGGGATTGAGCGTGGTCACGCGGCTCCCGCCCTCGTAGACCCCCAGTTGCACACCCACGCTCATCTTGTGGTCGTCCCTCGAGCGGGTTCCGCCCTCGTTGACGAACGTGTACCCGGATACCTGGCCGTGCTGCCCCGTCTGGAGCGCCAGATCGCCCTGCGACGAGAACGATCCCTGGCAGGCGATTCCCACGATGATGAGCACGATTCCGATGTGCACCACATAGCCGCCGTAGCGGCGGCGGTTGTGCGTGAACAGCCCGACAAAGGCGCGGGGCCACGAGACGCCGTCCAACTGATGGCGCACCCGGGTTCCACGGGCGTACTCCCCCACGATGCAGGTGAGCGTGAAGGCCGCCATGACCAGCGCGACCGCCGCCCACCAGTGGCCGCCGTCGGATGCCACGATCAGCGTCGGCACAACCGCCAGGGCGGCGACCACCAGTGGGATGGAAAACCGTCGCAGCAACTGACCGCCCGAGGCCTTGCGCCACGAGATGAGCGGGCCCACGCCGGTGAGGAAGAGCAACCCGAGGCCGATGGGCACCGCCACCTGATTGAAGAATCCCGGGCCCACCGTGATCCTCTCACCACGCACGGCCTCGGACAGGATCGGGAAGATCGTGCCCCAGAACACGGCGAAGGCGAGCCCCACCAGAAGCAGGTTGTTGTAGAGGAAGACCGCCTCGCGGCTGATGTAGCTCTCGAGCGAGTTGCGGCTGCGCAGCAGCGGCAGCCGCGTGATGAGAAGCGCGCAGGTGCCCACCAGCACGGCCACGATGAGGCCCAGGAAGTACGGCCCGAGCGTGCTCTCGCCGAAGGCGTGCACCGACGACAGGATTCCCGACCGCGTGAGGAACGTGCCGAAGAGCGCCAGCGAGAAGGTGAGGGTCACCAGGACCATGTTCCAGATCTTCAGCATGCCGCGGCGCTCCTGCACCATCACCGAGTGCAGGAAGGCGGTGGCCACCAGCCACGGCATCAGCGCCGCGTTCTCCACCGGGTCCCACGCCCAGTAGCCACCCCACCCGAGCTCCTCGTACGCCCAGCGCGAGCCCAGGATGATCCCGAACCCCAGAAACGCCCAGCTGATGATGGTCCAGCGGCGCACGGAGCGGATCCACGTGGTGTCGAGCCTGCGGGTCACGAGCGCGGCGACAGCGAACGCGAACGGCACCGACAGCCCCACGTAGCCGATGTAGAGAAGCGGAGGGTGGCTCTCCATGTACGCGTTCTGAAGCAGCGGGTTGAGGCCCCGCCCATCGGCCGGCACCGGGGTGATGGTCTCAAAGGGGCTCGTCACGAACGTGAGCACGCTGGTGAAGAAGACGCCGGTTCCCATGAGCACGGCGATGACCACCGGCATCAGCTCGCGATTGCGCCGCCGGTTGGTGACCAGCACCAGCACCGCAGCCAACGACAGCAGCCAGGTCCACAGGAGCAGTGAACCGGCCTGACTGCCCCACAGCGCCGTGATCTTGTATCGCCAGCCGAGCGTCTGCGACGAGTACCCCGCCACGTCGGCGAGATCGAAGCGATCGGTGAGCAGCGCCGTCCACATGGTGATGACGGCGGTGGTGGTGAGCGCCGCCACGCCCCACACCGCGCGTTCGGCAGATGCCACCACGCGCTGCTGGCCGGGCCGTCGCGACCACAATGCGGCACCCACCGCATAGAGCGCCGCCGCAAATGCCAGGAGCAGCGCGGCGCGCCCAACCAGCGTCACGTGCCCGAGGCCCCCGTGGGCACGCCGCCCGGCATCGTCTTGCCCTCGGCCGCGGCCTTGTCCATGAACTTGGACGGGCACAGCGTGACCAGCGATCCGCGCTCGGCCACGAACACGCCGTCCTTCATGTGCCCCGTCACCACGATCTCGCGGCCCACCCTGAAGGCGTCCGGCACGGACCCCCGGTAGACCACGGCCACCGTGGCCGAGGCGTCCTTCTTGTCGCGCACCACGAACCTGAGACCAGCGGCGCTCTGTGCGCGCTCGGCGGCGTCGTGGGGCGCGCCCGGCGCCACCTTGCCGTTCAGGCGGTACGTGGTGCCATCGCCCTTCGTCAGGCCCGCGGGGCTCGTGTACGTCTCGAGGCTGCCGCCGATACTGGTCCACACCAGCCAGCCGCCGAGCACGGCGGCCAAGGTGAGAGCGATTGCAAAGCGGGATCGTGACTTCATGATCGGCCGCCGAGGGTATCAGCGTGCCGTGCTGGTGCGGCGTGACGTCGGACCCCCGAACCGTGATGTCGCTCGGCCCGGACCGACGTATCCTGAGTCCCTGCCCGCGGCGATGGAGGAGCGACATGGCACGTGACCTGCCCGAGGATCAGGCGGGCTGGCGTGAGCGCCTGACCGACATGCAGTACCGCGTGGCCCGCGAGGCGGGAACCGAGCCGGCCTTCAGCGGTATCTACTGGGACCACCACAACGACGGCATGTACCGGTGCGCGTGCTGCGAGGCCCCTCTCTTCGACTCGACGGCCAAGTTCGAGTCGGGAACGGGCTGGCCCAGCTACGGCACCCCTGTCAGCCCCGATGCCATCACCGAGATCGACGACACATCGCACGGAATGCGCCGTACCGAGGTGCGCTGCGCGCGGTGCGACGCGCACCTGGGGCACGTGTTCCCCGATGGCCCGGGACCCGACGGCCTGCGCTACTGCATCAACTCGGCGTCACTGGACTTCGGTGGCCGAGAGCCCACGGCCTAGTGGAGTGACCGCCGACGTTCACCGGGTTCCGGCGACTGCGAACACGTCGCCGGGTGGTGTCCTCGCAGGACGGAACGGCGTGTGTGGTTCGGTCGGGATTCCCACACGACCGGCACACGTTGGCGGTCACTCCACTAGAACGTGACGCGCTCCTCGGGATACCGGGGCAGCGCGCCGTTGTAGGCGCGTGACAGAACCATCTGCAGGTCACCCAGGGCACGGGTGCGAAAACCCGCCTCGCAGAAGGCGAGGTAGAACTCCCATGTGCGCACGAAGGTCTCGTCGAAGCCCAGGGCCAGAACCTCGTCACGCCGGGCCATGAAGGTCTCTCGCCAGATGTGCAGGGTGTCGGCGTAATGGATGCCGATGTTCTCGATGCCCTCCACCTGCAGCTCCGATGAACGCCGCATGGCGTCCAGCATGGACGAGAGCGGCGGGCAGAAGCCACCCGGGAAGATGTACTCGCGAATCCAGTCGGTGCCGCGCCGGTAGCGCTCCAACCGCTGGTCGGGCACCGTGATGGCCTGGATGCCGATCGATCCGCCCGGGGCGAGCAGGCGATCGAGGGCGCGGAAGTAGGTGGGAAGGCCGTCGTACCCCACGGCCTCGATCATCTCGATCGACACGATGCGGTCGTAGCGCCCCCGCATCTCCCGGTAGTCCTGGATGACGATGTCGATGCGGTCGTCCAGGCCGGCGGCAACGACGCGCGCCCGGGCCTCCTCGGCCTGCTCGATCGACAACGTGATGCCGGTGACGCGGCAGCCACGCTCGCGGGCCGCATGCATGGCGAAGCCACCCCAGCCGCAGCCCACCTCGAGCACGTGGTGCTCCGGCCCGATGCGCAGCTTCTCGCACAGGCGGCGGTACTTGGCCTGCTGGGCATCCTCAAGCGACTGCCCGGGGCGCTCGAAGTACGCACACGAGTACGTCATCGAGGGGTCGAGGAAGATCTTGTAGAGGTCATTGCCCAGGTCGTAGTGGTATCGGATGTCCCTGCGCGCACGCACCAGGTCGGCCGGGTTGGGCAGGCGTGGGCGGCGCGAGATCGCGGTGGGCACGAGCGATGCCGGCGGGCGGCGGCGAATATCCTCGGCCGTGAGCGCCAGGGTCTCGAGGAATGCCACGAGGTCATCGGTGGTCCAGTCGCCCGCCTGATAGGCCTCGCCGAAGCCCACACGGCCGCGCGATGCGATGCGCCGGAACATGTCCTTGTTCCTCACCACGATGCGCGACGTGCGCGGGGCACCCGCAGAGCCCATGCGGTGCACGCTGCCGTCCGGCATCTCCACCTCGAACGACCCACCCACCGGGTGCCGGAGCCCACGAAGTGCCAGCGCCTTCACCACGGGGGCCAGGGGTGTGCGCCGGGCCGAGGGGATGGGACGCAGACCGCGGGCCGAGGTCGGGGGAGCCGCAGGGGCGACCATGGAGCCCTCGGAGGGCGTGAACGGGGGCTTCGGGTGGAACGGCACGCGTTTCCTCCAGAGACGGATCGCCTCGAGGTGAATCAGCGAGATCACCTGGAGGGGCATGAACGGGTAGCGGACGAGCGCCCAGGCCGGCGTGCGATCAGCGAGGTCACGTCGGGTGCCGGTGAGCCGGGCCCAGAACGGACGGTCGCCGTCCTGGTGGACATCAATGCGTGTCGTCACGGTAGCGCCGGGCTTGCTCAGGCGGAACACGCACTCCTGATCGAGCGGGAAGAAGGGCGACACGTGCATGCGCGTGTCGTGGTGGACGGCATGTTCGCCAGCGAGACGGGCGGGGTCCACGAGGGAGCGCCCGAGTACTCCAACCCGCAGGCACGACAGGCCACCGAGAGGCCCATCTTCGAGGGCTGGATGCTCACGCCCATCTCCCGGCGCATCCATACGAGTAGGGGGGGAGGTCTTCTCGTCATGGACGATGACGCCCGAGTCGAGCGCGACAGGATCGCCCGACGGCCCCGTGACCCGCGTGGTGTGCGTGTGGCCGCCAACCCGCGCGTCGCGGTCGAACCCCCCCACGTGATGCGTTCGGGGAGGGAGCCAGACGACGCCAAGGCCGCCCGGTCCACCGCCGATGATCGCGACGCGCATCATCGTCACGGGAGCACGGTACCGCTCTCGCGGCGGGCATTGATGAGTGCGGTTACCCTCCCCCCTCGGATGACGACCGCTGAACCCCCGCAACGCCGCGCCCCGCTTGTCGCCACCGTGCGCGACAAGCCGCTGCTGTCGGCCCGAATCATCACGATCATCGCCATCGTGGTGCCACCATTGGCGCTGTTGTCGGTGACCGGCCTGCTGTGGGGAGTCGCCGTTGGGCCGGTGGACCTCATCACGTTCGCCGTGATGTACCTGTTCTGCGGCCTGGGCATCACCATCGGTTTCCACCGGCTGTTCTCGCACCGCGGCTTCAAGACCACCAGGCCCGTGACCGCCACGCTGGCGATCCTCGGCTCCATGACCCTGCAGGGGCCGCTCACGCAGTGGGTGACCGACCACCGAAAGCACCACGCCCTGTCCGACCGCGAGGGCGACCCGCACTCGCCGCACTTCGGGTACGGCGGTGGGTTCCGGGGCGTGGTCAGAGGCCTGTGGCACGCCCAGGTGGGCTGGCTCCTGACCACCAAGGGCCTTGAGCGCGGCGAGCGCTACGGCAAGGACCTGTACGCCGACCCGATGATCCGCTGGATCGACCGCCTGTACATGGCGTGGCTGGTGCTCTCGTTGGGCATCCCCTTCCTGGTGGGCTACCTCGCCGGCGGCTTCTCCGTCGCGTTGGGCCTTCAGTGCTTCGTATGGGCCGGGCTCCTTCGCGTGTTCGTGTTCGACCACGCCACGTGGTCGGTCAACTCCATCTGCCACATGTATGGCAGGCGCGACTTCGAGACCATGGACGAGAGCCGCAACTTCTGGCCCCTCGCCCTGCCGGTGTTCGGCGAGGCCTGGCACAACAACCACCACGCCTTTCCGGGGTCGGCCCGCCATGGCCTTCGCACCCACCAGGTGGACGTGTCGTGGATGATCATTCGGGGCATGGAGAAGGTGGGCATGGTGTGGGACGTCAAGGTGCCGGTGGCCGCCCGCCAGGAGATCCGCCGCAACGCATAGCGTTCGCGCCCGGGCAGGCGCGGCCGGGGGAGCGCAGCATGTCGTCGCGCGCTGCCACCTCGCGCCTCACAGCGCGCGACGTACACATATTCCGCACCCGCATGCACGATTCCCGGCCGCATATCCGGCCCCTCGCAGGCGCTTTGCACTGGCGACACGGTGTCGCGCACCGGTGGGGGTGATGGGGACCACCCCACCGGTGGGGTGGCCGCGCAATTCGGGCGTGCGGCACGCGCACGTCAGACGTCTCGCAGACCCGCCCTCACCAGCGCCGCGGCCACATGGCGCTCCCACTGTGCGGCGCGCGGCAGCGGAATCAGGCGGCCCGCGCGACGAATCGCCACGCCATGGAACCCGCCACGAATCAGCTCGTATCGCACCTCGGCACCGGCGGTGCGCAGGCGGTCGGCGCCCTGTCGTGAGTGCGACGGACGTACGCCCGGGAGTGCGGGCAGCCAGCCGTCGATGCTGCCGTGAATGACCGTGACGCGGTCCCCCGCCAGATCGTGGAGGGAGATCTCCTCCGGGATCCACGGGGCCAGGGCCACGAGGTGACGCGCGCGCGCGTCACCGGCGCACGCGATGGATACGGCACCACCCATCGAGAAGCCCAGCAGCACCACGTGCTCGGCCGATCGCAGGTGCGCGAGCGCGGCCTGACCATCCGCAATGCACGAGGGCAGATCCTTCCACGAGCGGATTCGGTACCGCACCTCGGCGAATCCGGCGTCGGGGAAGCGCGGCGCCAGGCGCCCCACCAGCCACTCGATGCTGGGACTCCAGATACCCGGAAGAGCCCGAGCCCTTCCGCCATTCAGGCACAGCACGATGGTGCCCGCACCGGGGCGAACGGCACGAATCTCCGCCCCGGTGGGAAGCGCGGTCACATTCACGCGCCGGAGGCTAGCCGTCGGCCGGGCCGCCGGTACCAGGGGCAGGGGGCAGGGCCGGTACGGCGTAAGGATCCTGTGATCATGCCTCGGCTCACCACGGGGCGTGGCCTACCATCGATCCTCGTGCGCACACTCACCGCCATCACCGCCGCGCTTGCCCTCGCCGTGCCCTCGGCGCTGCTCGCGACCGTCGCTCCCCAGCCCCCACCACCCGCGGACGGCGGCACGACCACGACCACCACCCCCTCCCTCACCTCGATCACGCCGGTTCTGGGCCAGTCGCGGCTCACACCGGAGCAGATCGCGGCGTGGTTCGCGCAGCAGGGCGTGACCCCCACCATCGTCACCCCCATCCTCGACCTCGCACGAACCTTCGTGGATGAGGGCAACGCCCAGAACGTGCGCGGCGACATCGCCTTCGCGCAGTCGGTGCTCGAGACCGGCTGGTTCGCCTACAAGGGCAGCATGGTGAAGGCCACCGACAACAACTACTCGGGGTTGGGTGCCTGCGATACCTGCTCGCGTGGCGCGATCTTCCCCACACCCACAGATGGCGTACGGGCACAGATCCAGCACCTCTGGATCTATGCCGACCCCACGGCGTCGGTGAGCGGCCTGGCCCGACCACTCGTCGACCCGCGTTTCCTCAAGGTGTCCCCGGCAGGGAAGTCGCCCACCTGGGAGCAGATGGGCAGCGGCAACTGGGCCACCTCCCCGGACTACGCGGTCAACGTCCTGCTGCTCTACAACCGCATGCTGAAGAGCGCGGGTCTGTCCCCCACCTCCGATCCGGCGCCCTTCGGCGCCACGCCGCACGGCCCCCAGACCATCCTGATCAGCCGCTCGGGCGCAGTGCGCCTGGGATCGCTGCGCGCTCGCAGCGGCACCCTCGCAGGTGCCGCCTCGGCCTTCGGCCTCCCGTCGGCGAAGAGGCCGGGGGCCCGGGCATGCAGGGTCACGTGGTCGCCGCTGGGCGCCACGGTCGGGTTCGAGGCCGGCGCATCGGGTGACTCCTGCGCCGGCGACGCCAAGCCACGCGCCGCCGTTCTCTCGAGCCCTGTCTGGAAGACCTCGGCCGGCCTTGCGGTGGGTGAGCCGGTCGGCCGCATGAAGCGCCTCTACGGCAGGAGGACCAAGGTTCGCGGGTCCACCGCGGTACTGATCAGGACGCGGTCGGGCGTAAGGCTCGCCGCCAAGGTGGGCGAGGGCGTCGTCAAGTCCTTCGTCGTCTCGCTCCCCGCGCCGACGGCGTAGCCCGACCCACCCGCGGCACCGTGCATGCGGCGTGCGCAGTACGAACGCCGCGCCCCACACGCCACGGGCACGGAATTCGCGTGCCGCCCTTCACGCGCCCCGAGATCAGAGCCTGAATCGGCACCTGGCGGCGACATGCAGTGGCGACGGCATCGGGCTGAACGTCGACGGGTGGTGGCGTTGGGCAGACGACACCGCCGCCTGGGGACGGAACCGCGCGCGCCTCATCTGAGCGGCATTCCATGGCGAAACACCGTGCGCTCGTCACGAGCTTCTCGACTATTCTCCGTAATGTCGATAGGCTTTACTGTGAATAGATTCCGAACCGGAGACATACATGTCGGTGCTTCCTGAGGTCCTGGCGTCCAATGAGTCCTATGCAGCCGGGTTCGACAAGGGCGATCTGGCCATGCCGCCCGCCCGCCGCTTCGCGATCCTCACCTGCATGGATGCTCGCCTGGACCCCGCCAAGTACGCGGGCCTGAGCGAGGGCGACGCCCACGTCATCCGCAACGCCGGCGGCCGTGCCAGCGACGACGCAATCCGTTCCCTCGTCATCTCGTACAAGCTCCTCGGCACGCAGGAGTGGTTTGTGGTGCATCACACCAACTGCGGGATGGAGTTCTTCACCAACGAGTTGATGGGTGACCTCCTGGAGCAGAGCCTGGAGACCGCGGCGCTCGGAGCCGAGGGCTTCCACGACGTGGGCACCGGCCCGGGCTCCCCGGAGGGCCGCACGATCGACTGGCTCACCATCCCCAACCAGGAGCAGAGCGTTCTGGACGACGTCACCCGTATTCGCACCCACCCCCTGGTGCCGGCCAACATCCCGGTGTACGGATACATCTACGACGTCGCGAGCGGACGCCTCGTGGAGGTCCCCGCAGCCACCCAGGCCGGCAGGGCCGCCTGACGCCCGGGCTCGGCCCAGGCGCGCATGAACGGGAGCAGGCCCTGATCTACTCCCGTTCATGCGGGGCGAACGAGCCCCTGATCCAGAACGCTCAGCGGACCATATGACGACGCAGGCTCGGGATCACTCCTGCTCGCCGCAGGGCCTTCGGAGCCGCTCTGCACGCGCAGCACCCCGTACGCGCTCGACCAGACGGGCGAGCAGGGGCGTGGCCACGGTGGCGTTCTCGGTCAGGTCCCTCTCAGAGGCCGAGCGGCACCACCACCCCGCCTGAGGTGATCCCGTGCGCCACCTGCGTTGGTGCGCCCGGTACGCGCGATGGCGTCGAGCATCAGCACCGCCAGGCGCACCTCATCCAGCCGGCGGGACATCAGCTCGGCCAGGACGCCGAGCAGGGCGCCCACCAGCACTCCAAGCACCTCCTGCACCCTCACGGGGAGCGGGCGTTCCTTCTTGGTAACGGCCTGCTCGGACGTGCGTGGCCGTCCGAGCGTTCCGACAGTCCCCGATCTGCCGACGGCCCGCGCGGAGCGTCTACTGTCGCCGGGGAGTGACGGCGAATCCCCATGACCACAAGCCCGTGTGCCGCGCGCGCAAGCCGTTCACGCGGGCTCTCCTCGGGGTGCTCCTCGCGCTGGCAGGCGTGATGCCATGGATGAACGGTGGGCCGACACGAGCCATGGCGACTGCGCCCCCGGCCACCCCCGCGAGCCTCATTCGCGTCAATCAGGCAGGGTATGCATCTGGTTCTCCCGTCGGTGTGGTCGTGATGTCCCAGAGCACGATGACCGGCCATGTCCTGTCGGTCACAGACCTCAGCGGCAGCACGCTCGAGAAGACGCGCGTTCCGGCATCCGTCGGACGATGGGGTTCCTCATGGCGCTTCATCAGCCGCGTGACCCTCGATCCCCTCCCCCCCGGCGACTACCGGGTTGTCGTCGGTGACGGACCGTCGTCGGACTTCCGGGTCGCTGACGCGCACTCCATCTTTGCTCCGCTCGCCGACAACGCGGTCACCTTCTTCCGGGCGCAGCGAGACGGCGCGGATCAGGTCGCCGGGACGCTGGGCATGGCAGGGCCCCTCCATGCCAGGCGGGCGAGCGTGTCCCGCGCGCCGCGTTACCGGGGCCTCCACCTCCTGGCGGCCCCCACGCGCATCGGGGGACCCGTGGACGTCTCGGGGGGCTGGTCCGACGCGGGGGACTACCTCAAGTTCACATACACGGCCAGCTTCGCGGACACGCTCCTGCTGACCACCCTCCGGGACTACTCGGCAGGCGTCGATGCTCCGGCGACGCTCCGTGCCGAAGCCGCCTACGGAACCCGCTGGCTGCTGCGCATGTGGGACCGGCGCCGTGCGGTGCTTCACCTACAGGTCGGTATCGGCGACGGGAACGGGTCAATCCTCGGCGATCACGACCTCTGGCGCACGCCCGACCACGATGACCGAATGGCCTCCGGCAGCAGGGCGCGCACCCGCTTCCTGGCCAACCGGCCCGTCTTCGATGCGAACAAGCCGGGACAGGGCCTCGCCCCGAACCTCGCGGGCCGCATGGCCGGGGCCATGGGCCTGTGCGCCCAGGTCTTCGCGAACGACGCCCCGAACCTCGCACGGCGGTGCCTCAATGCGGGCCGTCAGATCTACGCCCGGGCCGATACCCATTGGACGGGCCGCCTGCCGACCGCCTTCCCGCCCGCGTACTACGAAGAGCCCGCATGGCACGGGGACATGGAGCTCGGTGCGATCGAGCTGAGCCTCGCCATGCAGCGCGCCCGGGGAGGCGTTTCCGGACACGGTGCCCCCTGGTACCTGCGTCAAGCCGAGAGATGGGCCCGCATGGCCCCCATCCGCCTCCAGGAGAGTCTCTCTCTCCGGGACGTCTCATCCCTGGCGCATGCAGATGTCGCGACAGTCCTTCAGGCGCGCCGACCGCGAGCGCGCAACGCGGGGGCCATCATCGCGAGGATGAGGCAAGCACTCCAAGACCCCACGTGGACCCGCCCCGACCCCTTTGGCCTTCGTGACATCGCGTCGCCGGAGGACCAGGTGCCGCATGCGCTTGGAGTCGCGATCATGATGCGCCTCCTCGACAGGGTCGATGGAACGCACGCCGGCGACGCCATCGCCCGGTCGCAGATCAACTGGGCGCTCGGCGTGAACGCATGGGGCCAGTCCTTCGTGGTGGGAGCGGGAACGGCATTTCCACGCTGCGTTGCCCACCAGATCGCCAACCTGCGCGGATCCCTGGACGCCACGGCTCCCGTGCTCACGGGGGCCGTGGTGAACGGGCCTGGGCCCGCCTCGCAGATCACGGGCCTCGGGGCGCCGGATGGCTACCGCCGCTGTTCGGATGGTGGTTCCCTGAGGAGATTCGACGGCGAAGGCCAGCGATACGTCGATGATGTCCGGTCAACGACGGTTTCCGAGCCGTCCGACGACTACACGGCGCTGTCCCTCCTGGCCTTCGCACAGGCGGCGACGGGCTGAGCTCGCCTACCGGACCGCCACGTCGGGGTGCACTCATGGGCCTGTCGGCCCTCCTTGCCCGCACGATCACCACCGCGGGGTGAGGTCGACCCCAGGGCCGTGAGTAGGTCACGACGTGACCCGTGACCCCGATCCCGCCCGAACCGATCCAGATCGCGCCAGGGTCCCCCAGCTCATGCGCCGACCGCGCACCGCCGCGATGAGCGACCGGACGACGGTCCAGTACATGAGCTGGCGGTAGACGAACCGCGCCAGCGGCATGGCGAGGACGGGCCACGCCGACTCGCCTTCCATATGAAACGCGAGCAACGCGCAGAGCATCTCGAGGCCGGTGGCCAAGGCGAACCAGATGAGAACCACCGAAAGGCCTCCCGTGAGCGCCGAAACCACCACGAGGACGTCGATGAGCGGCGCCAGAAGCGACAGGACGATCTGGTAGAGCCACGCGAACGGGAGGGTGAACGAGCCCAGCGCTCCCGCGTGCCGGCGAAAGAGGGCGTCCCGATTGGCCCAGAGCACCTGGAGGGTGCCGAAGTTCCATCGCAAGCGCTGCTTGCACAGCGCCCTGGCCGACTCCGGTGCCTCCGTCCACGCCACGGCGTCCGGGACGAACGCAGTGCTCCAGCCGGCACGTTGGATCTTCACGGTGAGGTCGCAGTCCTCCGCGAGAGAGCGCCCCGAGTAGCCCCCGACCCCGAGAACCGCCTCCCGCCTCCACGCACCGATGGCGCCGGGGATCACCAACACGGCGTTCATCTCGCTATGGGCCCGTCGATCGATGTTGAACCCGGTCACGTATTCGATGTGCTGCCACAGCGTCACGAGCGTGTGGCGGTTGCCCACCTTCGCGGTACCGGCCACCGCTCCGACACGAGAATCGATGAGAGGGCGCACAAGGCGCTGGATCGCCTCCGGGTGAAGGATGGTGTCCGCGTCGATCGCGACCACCCATCCATGTGTCGCCTCGCGGAAGCCCTCGTTGAGCGCCGCCCACTTGCCCTGGTTGACCTGGGAGATGACGCGCACCCCGGTTGCGCGCGCCACCTCGGCGGTGCGATCCGCGGATCCATCGTCCACCACGACGATCTCGAGAGACACCCCGCGCTGGGCAAGGAGGCTCTCGATGGTGCGCGTAATCACCGCCTCCTCGTTGTGCGCGGGAACCACGACCGTGATGGGAGCCAACGGCCCCACGGGCAGGGCCCGTGGTCGGTACCGGTTGCGAAGCGCGAACGCGATCAGCATCACCGCCCGAATGGACAGCAGAATGAGCAGGCCGATGCCGATCACGGCGATCCACCTGACGAGCCAGAACCACGCGATTGCCACCCAGGCGACGGCGCGCGAGAGCCACAGTGCGGCCCCCGTGACCCGGGGCATCACCGCCAGCGGCGAGACCCCGGCCAGCGCCGAGACGGGAACGATCCGGAACCCGCGGGCGCGCAGGGCGTGGACAACCGCAGGGAGCGCCGCGACCGTCTGGGACCGATCGCCACCGGCATCGTGAAACAGGATGATGTTCCCGCTCCGGAGCCCTGTGAGCACATTGTGAACGATCGCGCGTACCCCCGGGCGCCGGTAGTCCTGGGAGTCCACCGACGCCCCCGTCACCGTCATACCCAACCCCTGGGCAATGAGCAGGGGGCGCACCTCACCAGGCCCCGATGGAGCCGTATCCGCAGCGTATGGCGCACGAAAGAGACGCGGATCACGGCCGGTGATCCCGATGATCACACGGGTCGTCGCCATCAACTGAAGGCGCGCCGCCGTATCGGAGATCGTGGCGAGGTTGGGATGGGAGAAGGTGTGCCCGCCCACGGTGAACCCGTTGGCGACTTCCTGTCGCACCAGCCCCGGATACGACGCAGCGTTCCGGCCGACGAGGAAGAACGTTGCCGGCACGCCGAGGTGCGTGAGTTCCGCCATGATCGAGGGGGTCCAGTCGGGACTGGGCCCATCATCGAAGGTGATCGCCACCCGGTGATCTCCCCCGCTCCACCGCTCGAGGCGCCAGCGGCTGGGAAGGACGCGGTACCTCTCCGACGACCAGTCATGGGTGATCGTGCGCCAGCCCGGTCGGCCCGCAACGGCATGCACCATGTCCCCGGTTCCCACGACCTGGACCTGGGGCGCCGGGGGGAGCGTCTGGGCCGGACGCGCGCCCGGAAGGGTGTTCATCCTCGTCACCGGGTCGCGAGCCGCGAGAAGATCCCACACACCAGGGTCCTCCCCCCCGAGATGCCACAGGGCGACCGGGGTGCTCGTCGCGGGGAGCACGTCCATCTCGTTCGCCAGACTCACGGCGTCGGCCATCCAGGTCACGGCGTGAGTCCGGCCATGGCCCGTCACGAACGAGGGCGCGGCGGCGGACCGTGACCAGCGAGGCAGAACGCGGGCATTGCGGGCGTGCGTGAGTGCCACGGAGTAGTCCAATGGCGTCGGCGCCCGGTGTCCCGTCCAGGCATAGGAGTACGCGGGAAGCGCCACGACGAGATGCCCTCTCGATATCCGGTCCCCACTTCGCTGGACCACCGTCCGAACCCAGGCCGGATCGGCGATCGGTCCGGCCTGGCCGGGCATCGAGTGCTCGTCGTACGCCATCACGATGACCGCATCGGCGCGCCGAGACAGGGCGGAGAGGTCGTACGCCGGCGACGGAACGGCCGGCACGTCCACACTCACCCGTCCACCGGGGCCGAGCATGCGTCGAAGTCGTGCGACGAAGGTGACGAGCGGGAGCCGATCACGCGCAGGAAGACCCTCCAGGTCGATGTTCACGCCCTGCCATCCATGGGCGTGCGCCGCGGCGGTCAGGGCCCCGATCGCCCGCGTCCGCGTCCCGGCGTCACGGACCAACCGGTCGGCGCGCCCCGGCTTCCAACCACCGTCGTAATTGGACAGGACCGGCTGCATCGGAACGCCCCGCGTGACCGCGAGCGCAGCCAGGCTGGCAGGCACGTGGTTGATGACACGTGCCCCGGCGTCAAGGCTGAGGCCAGACGGGAGCACCGTCGAGATGGCGTCGGCGTGATGCCGGAACGACGTGAGCGCGTTCTGGTCCCAGGTTGGAAGGAACGCCCAGATCGGGCGAGACGCGGACCGGTGTGCGCTCGATGGGCCGAACGCCATCACGAGGAGCCCACCGATCAGAACCAGTACTGCCAGTACCCTGCCAGCGCTCGGAGCCCAGCGCGGCGCGGCGGGCAGCGCGCCGAACGGTTCGCTAGCCACCGGAGCCACGTTCGCGCAAGCTGATGTCCCGTGGCGGGACCGAGCGTGCACGAGCCCGTAACGCGATGAGCTGTGGGCGAACCGCGACGGATCCACCAGCCCTCACGAGCACTGCCGGTGTGAGGGCTGCGGCGTCCACGGGGTCTCTGTGGAAGCCGACGGCGAGAGAAGGAACGATCCGTGCGGGCGTCATACCCACCCCGACGAGCAAAGCGACGACGACGCCGAGAGTGACGCCGACCCCGGCCACGATCGAGACGACGCGTGGACGAATCCCACTACCCGCGAAGACGGGGCGTTCGGCCCCGGGAGGATCTGGGTCACGTTGATCTCGAGGGGTCCCTGAGCGAGGTGCGTCCACCCTCACAACGGTACGACAGAAGTCGGCCCGGCCGATCCCAAGAGGGCCTCACACAGCACGGGGCGAGGCATGTGTTCAGGTCCCGTTCAGACGAGGGTCGTCCAGTTGCGCTGAGACATCATTTCCCGACCCCTCCAGGGGGAGCCCTCGGCCCAGCCCCCGCAGGGAACCGCCTGCAAGTGTCGCCGCGGCCACAGGACGATCGGGATGACGGGAATGGCGTCGTGCATCCCGCCGAGGGCTTCCGTCACGCTGGTGACATAGCCCCCAGCGCCTTCTCGCGCCTCTGGTCGGACTCGAACGCATGTGCGGAGGCCATCGACGCGAACGTCCTACTCCTGTGAGATCCGGTCGCGTCTCGCCACATGACGTCCCAGCGGACACCGCTTTTCGTCTCTCGACGGCGGACGCTCACGAAAGCCAATGTTGCAAAATGTTGTATGGAACCAACCCTGCACCCCTCGAAACCTCAAGCGGGCGACGAGACTCGAACTCGCGACCCCGAGCTTGGGAAGCTCGTGCTCTACCAACTGAGCTACACCCGCAAAGCCTCGCGAGCGTAGCGCATGGTGGGCCACCGGCGGGAGCACTCGCTCCTCCCGATCCCCCCCTTGGTGCGGGATGACAATCGCGAGGCGGGGAGTCGACGAAGAGGCATACCGTCGCGGGATGTCCGCCACATGTCCTCGGAGGTTCATTATGAAACGATGCACCCTTGCCGCTTTGACTGTGTCGGCCGTGGCTCCCTTCGCGTTCGCGTCGGTTGCCACACTCGCCGCGGCGCCGTCGACGTCCACGCGCACCGTGAACGTGGCGGTCGGCAAGACGACGAGCATCGTGCTGGCGGGAAACCCATCCACGGGTTATTCGTGGAAGTGGACCAAGGCCCCGGCCTCGCGCATCGCGAAGGGCGGCGCTCCGAAGGTGGTGCCGGCCAAGCCGGGGGCGCCGATCGGCGCGCCGCAGAACACGACCGTGCGCATCACCGGCGTTGCCACGGGCACAACCCGGGGTGTACTCAGTTACGTGGCCCCGGGTACGCAGAAGGCCTCGAAGACCGTCACCGTGCGGATCACGGTCAGGCACGCACCCACCGGCGCGTAGAGCACGGATCGCCCGGCAGCCGCGCCCCCCGCGGGGGGCGCGGCTGCCTACATCCGGTCCGGGGCCTCCACGCCGATCAGATCCAGTCCCGTGCGGATGATCGACTGCGTTGCGCGCAGCAGGTTGAGACGGAAGGCCACCACCTCGGGGGCCTCCCCCACCACCCGGCAGCGATGGTAGAAGGCGTGGAAATCGCGGGCGAGGTCCATCAGGTAGGCGGCCACGCGGTGCGGTGACCGACGCTGCTCGGCCTCGCGCACGGCGTCGGGCCATCCGCACAGGGTGAGGAGCAGGGCCCGCTCGGCGGGGTCCAGTTCGCTGGGCGGGCCGGCGTCGGCCGGGGCCTCGGGGTTCTGCTGCAGGATCCCCGCCACGCGCGCGTGGGCGTACTGCACGTAATAGACAGGGTTCTCGTTGCCCTCGGCACGGGCCACGTCGAGGTCCAGATCGAATGCCGTCTCGTGGCTGCGCTGCACCAGGAAGAACCGGGCTGCATCCACCCCGATGTCGTCCACCAACTCGCCCAGGGTCACCAGGGTGCCCGCACGTTTGCTCATACGCTTGGCCTCACCGCCCTCGGTGAGCGACACCAGCTGCACGATGGGCACCTCGAGCATGTCGGGGTCGTACCCGGCGGATGCGATGACCGCGCGCAGGCGGGACACATACCCGTGGTGATCGGCACCCAGGACGTCGAGCAGGCGGTCGTCGCCACGCCCAGCCTTCTCCAGGTGATACGCCACGTCGGCTGCGAGGTACGTGGTGGACCCATCGGAGCGGCGCAGCACGCGGTCCTTCTCGTCCCCGTACGCCGTGGTGCGGAACCACAGCGCGCCATCCTTCTCATACGCGTTGCCCGACGCCACCAGCGCCTCCACACCACGCTCCACCGCGCCGCCCTCGTGCAGGGCGGTCTCGCTGAAGAAGGCGTCGAAGCCCACACGGAACCGCGCGAGCTCGGCCTGCATGGCGTCCAGCATGAGCTCGCGGCCGCGCTCGGTGAAGAACGCCAGGGCCTCGGCATCGGGGGGATCCACCTGGGTGGCATACCGATCGCCCACCTCGTCACGCATCTGCTCGGCCAGCGTGACCACGTAATCGCCCTGATAGCCGTCGTCGGGCACCGCCGTGGTCAGACCGAACAGGGCGCCGTAGCGAGCGGCCACGGATGCCCCGAACAGCTCCATCTGGCGCCCATAGTCATTCACGTAGAACTCGCGCGTCACCGCGTGACCGGCGTACGACAGGATGCGCGCCACGCCGTCGCCGTAGGCGGCCTGACGGGCGTGGCCGACGTGTGGGGGTCCGGTGGGGTTGGCCGACACGAACTCGATGAGCACCCTCTCGGCCGGAGTGGCCAGACCCCGGCCGTAGTCGTCGCCGGCGGCGACGATGGAGCGTGCCGCGTCGGCGAACCACCCCGGGCTCAGGGTGAGGTTGATGAAGCCCGGGCCCGCGATCTGCGCCGACTCCACGATGCCCATCAGGTCGGGAGCCGCGGTGATGCGCTCCACGAGGTCCGCCGCGATGTCACGGGGGCCACGCCGCGCCGACTTCGCCAGCGTCATCGCGACATTGGTGGCGAGGTCACCGAACCCGGCGTTGGCCGGGGGCGTGAGCGCGGCATCGGCAGGTGCGCCGTCCGCAACGGCGGAGGCCTCCCGCGAAATGGCGAGCGCAAGAGGGTTGATGGGGCTCACCGTGGGCACGGCGGGCGATGCTACTGGAGTGACCGCCGACGTTCACCGCTCCTGTGGGGGTCCCGACCGAACCACGCACGCTGCGGTGGCGTCGGGGGACCGAGCCGGGCCAGGACGCGGGGAGCGCCCATATCGGACATCTGGGCGCGACCGGGGACACCGCCCGGCGCGGTGTTCGCCACCATCGGAACCCGGTGAACGTCAGCGATCACGTCACTGGCGGCCCGTGCCCGCCCGGGGGTAGGGATGCCCCGCCAGTTCCGCAAGGGCGCGGTACACCTGCTCGGCAAGAACCACCCGGGCCAACTGATGCGGCAGGGTGAGTGGCCCCAACGACATGCGCTCCTGCGCGACCGCCACCAGGGCGGGATCGAGACCGATCGCTCCGCCGATCAGGAAGGTCGTGGGGCGGGAGTCCTCCAGCCGCCGGCCCAGCCACGCGGCCAGCGCCTCGCTGCTGGCGGGTACCCGCCCGGTCACGTCCATGGCCACCACGTGCGCGCCATCGGTGATGCGGGCACGCATGCGATCGCCCTCCTTGCGAAACACCTGATCCACGCCGCGCTGAACGGGCTCCGCAGCCACCTCGTCCACGCGGAAGTTCGACATGCGGGCGATGCGGGACTCGAACTCAGCCCCCGCCGCATCGAGCGGCGCGCGCAGGCGACCGGCCACCACGAACTGGATGAGCCTGCTCATCGGCGTCCCACGCCGCATGTGCGCTGCGTCACGGCGGTTATCGTAGGTGCCCCGTGAGCGAATCCCCGAATCCCGAACCCGGCGGCCGCATCGCCGTGATCAGCGACGTGCACGGCAACCGGCACGCGCTGGAGGCCGTGCTGCGGGCGCATCGGCAGTCCGGACTGTCGCGCATGTGGTGCCTGGGAGACACCGTGGGGTACGGCGCCCACCCCAAGGAGTGCCTTCGCATGTGCGTGTCGCAGTCCGAGCGCTGCCTGGCCGGAAATCACGACCTGGCCGCCGCGGGCAGGGTTCCCATCGCATCCTTCTCGCCCCTCGCCCGCACGGCCATCGAGTGGACGCGCGGACGCCTCGACCGCAACACACTCACCCGCCTCCAGGCCCTGGAGCCAAGCGACCCCCATGGCGAGGTGGCGCTGTTCCACGCCAGCCCACGCGATCCCATCTGGGAGTACGTGTTCACGCCCGAGGTCGCACGCGCCGCGTTCGAGGCATGCCCGGCACGCCTGATGATGGTGGGCCATACGCACCTTGCCGGCGCCTGGTGCCTGGGCGACGACGGACGTCTGGACGGAGGCCTGGTGCGCGGCGAGGAGACCCTCTCGCTGGAGCGTGGTCGGTGGCTCATGAACCCGGGGTCCGTCGGGCAGCCGCGAGACCTCGACCCGCGGGCCTCGTGGGCCGTCATCGACCTGGACGCCCAGACCCTTGCATTCCGACGCACCCCCTACGACGTATCGGGGGCCCAGAACGCCATTCAGGCCGCCGGGCTTCCACCCGAACTCGGTGCGCGCCTCGCGGAGGGTCAGTGATGAGGGGCGTGTACTTCGACCACGGTGCGGCATCGCCGCTCCTGCCGGAGGTGCGGGCCGAGATGGAACGGTGGCTGGCGGTCACCGGAAGCCCGATGTCGCTGCACGAGTGGGCTCGCGGGCCCGCTGATGCCGTGGAGGAGGCCCGCGCCGACGTGGCCGCCCTGCTCGGGTGGCACCCGGACACGGTGGTGTTCACGGCCGGCGCCACGGAAGCACGCAACCTCGCCGTGAAGGGCGCCATGTGGGCCCGTGGCGCGAACCCGCCGGTGCTGGTCGCCGACCCCCTGGCGCACGCGTCCACGCTGGCCGCGTGCCGATCCCTGACGCGCATCGCCGGTGAGCTGAGGCTGGCGGATGTTGATGCCGAGGGACGCGTGGTGGTGTCGTCCCTGGCCGCGCTCGCACCCGGGGCCGACCTGGTCACGATCACCCACGGCCAGGCCGAGGTCGGAACCGTGCAGGACGCCGTGCCCCTCGTGGCGGCCGCTCGCGCCGCGGCACAGGGCATCGTGGTGCATGTGGATGCGGAGGAGACCGCGGGCCTGCTGCCGATGCATGACGGCCTGGGCGCCGATCTCCTGAGCATCGGTGGGCGGGTGATGGGCGCGCCCGCGTGGGTGGGTGCGCTGCTGGTTCGCCCGGGCACACCCCTGCACCCGATCATCGAGGGCGGGCTCGAGGAGAGTGGCAAGCGCGGAGGGGCCCACGATGTTCCGGCGATCGCCGGTCTGGGCCTGGCGGCCCGAATCGCGCACCGCGAGATGCACGCCCGCAGCGCCTGGATGCGGGCATGTGCCGATCGTCTGGCCACCGGGCTGCTGGCCACACCCGGCGTGCGGCTCAACGGCCCCCCCGCAGCCGAGCGACTGCCGGGACACGTGCAGGTATCAGTCGCGGGGGTCGAGGGTGAGGCACTGGCTCTGGCGCTCGCCGCGCGCGACGTCGCGGCATCGCCCGGATCGGCGTGCACGTTTGGCGCGGGCAAGGCGTCGCCGGTGCTCGAGGCCATGGGGAGGGACGACGAGGCCGCACGATCCGCCGTGCTTCTCGTCGCGGGCCCGAGTACCACGGACGATGAGATCGACCTCGCGGTTCGCGCCTTTGCCGACTCCGTGGATACCCTCAGACGAATGAGCCCCGACGCCCCGTGAGCGACGTCCCACGTACGGTGGATGCGCTCGGCACCTGGTGCCCGGTTCCGATCGCGCTCATGCGCCGTGCGATGACCGGGTCAGCGCCGGGCGCTCTCTTCGAGCTGCTGGCCGACGATCCCCTGGTGGCCATTGACCTTCCGGCCTGGTGCCACGACTCAGGGCACGTGCTCGAGGAGATGAGCGACGCCGACGGCGTGTGGCGGGCCCGGGTACGCGTGGTTGCCAACCCCCGGGGGGCACCGCGCCGTTAGAGACCGGTGCCCGGTCAGTCCCCGGGCGCGACCCCGCTGGCGATGATGGCCCGGTTCCAGGCATTGATCCCGGTGATGGTCATCACGACCTGACCGAGTTCGGGATCCGGGAATGCGGCGGAGGCGGCATCCCATATCGAGGCCGCCTCGGGCGACTCCGCGCGCGCGAGGTCGGTGCTGCGCGTGAGGAGCTCGCACAGGTCCAGTGCGGCGCGCTCCCGCGCGTCGAAGAGATCGGACTCGCGCCAGCCCTCCACGACGGTGATGCGCTCTTCCCGCTCCCCGCCCGTACGGGCGGCGCCGGTGTGCAGGTGAATGCAGTACGCACACCCGTTGATCTGCGACGCCCGGATCTTCACCAGGTCGGACAGGACGTGGTCGGGGTGCCCCGCGCGGGTCAGTGCCGCGAGCGCCCGGTAGCCCTCGGGCACGTCGCGCCGCAGGTCAACGCGAAGCGCATCGTGTGGCACTAGGCGAACCGGTAGGCGATGAGTGCGATGCCCACCAGCAGCCCGGCGATACCCAGGCCGAGGCCCCACCACGCCATCCTCTTGCCCTCCAGCGAGGGGTCGGCCCCCATGTCCCGGAGGGACAGGGCGCCGAAGATGATGGCGAGCGTGGAACACACCACCGGGAACACCAGGATTCCCACGATTCCCAGCACCAGGGCTGCGGTGGCGCGCCCAGACCGATGCGCGCCCGCGGAGGGCGGCGGGGGCGGGAACATCGCTTCGGGGGAATCGGTGCCCGCCGTGCCCTCATCGCTCACGTGCTCGGTCCACTCCGTGCCGCTCCACCAACGAAGCTCGTGGCGTCCGGAGGGGTCGGGGAGCCATGTCTGTGGGCGGCTGCTCATCAGCGCGAGATCCTAGCGTGAGGGGTCAAGAAGAAGATCACCGGTCATGGCTGCGGGTGCGTCCCAGCCCATCAGGGCGCATGCGGTGGGCGCCACGTCACCCAGACGGCCCTCACGCAGCGGCAAGCCGGGGCGGTCGACCCAGAGCGGCACGGGGTTGATCGTGTGGGCCGTGTTCGGGCTGCCATCGGGCTCGAGCATCGACTCGCTGTTTCCGTGGTCGGACGTCACGATCAGCAGGCCGCCTGCCGCGGCCACCGCAGGGCGGATGTCGGCCATGCACCGATCAACCGCCTCGATTCCGCGCACGGCCGCGGGCACCACACCCGTGTGGCCCACCATGTCGGCGTTCGCGAAGTTGACCACCACGAACTCGTGACGCCCGGACGCCAGGCCCTCGACCACGGCGTCGCGCACCCCGAAGGCGCTCATCTCGGGTGCCTCGTCGTACGTGGCCACGTTCTGGGGAGACTGCACGAGCAGGCGCTCCTCGCCGTCGAACGGCTCCTCGCGGCCCCCGTTGAAGAAGTAGGTCACGTGAGCGTACTTCTCGGTCTCGGCCACATGCAGTTGTGCCCGGCCCGCGACGCTCACGGTCTCGGCCAAGCCCTCACGAACATTCTCCTGCTCGAACGCCACCGGATACGACCACTCCGACCGCAGGCGGGTCATGGTGGTGATCGCCGGCAGCGGAGGGTTGCCACCACGGTCGAAGCCCGCGAACGCCGGGTCGCCCAGCGCCTGGGTGAACTGGCGCGCACGGTCGGGTCGGAAGTTCCACACCACGACCACGTCGCCGGGGCGCACACGACCGCGCGCCGGGTCGCCGATGACCCATGGCTCGATGAACTCGTCGGTCACACCCGCGGCATAGGAACGCTCCACGGCATCG
>ORJL011763914.1_pt1 | contig 35462 bp, 37 predicted proteins | sample 1779941 | NCBI WGS metagenome assembly ORJL01 (sample SAMEA104232317, study PRJEB22302) | groundwater metagenome | biome: forest; feature: aquifer; material: groundwater | place: USA | collected 2011-08-07 | depth 5.8 m | reverse complement strand
TTGTATTCACCGGAATTAACACGAAATCCTGCGTAATAAGTAAACGCGGAATACAAAAGCCCCAGCGAATGCGGAAAATGAATTTCTCCCAAAAGATCAATTTTATTTCCGCGGCCCGCGCCATAGCTTGTCGTCGCCCATTCACCGACGCCATCCATCGTCAAAATCGCGGCCTTTTCAAAAGGCGAAGGGAAAAAAGCGGACGCCGCGTGCGATTCATGATGTTCGGTGAAAATAATTTCGCCGTTAAACCCAAGCTGTTCGCGGATTAAATCTTTTAGAAATAATTTCTCACTCAGCCAAAGCGGCATCGCCTTTAGAAAAGATTTGAGCCCAAAAGGCGCATAAGTAAGGTAGGTGAAAAGAAGCCGTTCAAATTTTAAGAAAGGTTTATCGTAAAACCCTACGAAATTGATATCCTTAAGCGGAATTCCGGCTTCTTTGAGGCAGTAATTGATGGCATTTGTCGGAAAGGAAAAATCATGCTTCTTTCGAGTGAATCGTTCTTCCTGCGCCGCCGCGATAATCTCGCCATTTTTCACAAGGCAGGCGGCGCTGTCATGGTAAAAAGCCGAAATGCCTAAAATATAAGTGTCTTTAGAAAATTCTCGCTTGACAAACATTTGTTTTCCAGTATACTTCTGCCTTGTATTCAATCAGATCAACAAGGAATGTCTTATGTCTAAAGTTTGCGCAATATGTGAAAAAGGGCCGGTCGCGGGCCGTAAATATTCAAGGCGCGGTATGGGCAAAGCCAAAGGCGGCGCCGGTATCAAGGTCACGCGTAAGAGCGTCCGCCGGTTCCTGCCTAATCTGCAAAGAATCAAAATCCTCCTCGCGGGTGTTGTCAAAACCGTTTACGTCTGCACCAAGTGTATCAAATCCGGCATGATTACCAAAGCGTAATCCGCTTCAATTTCTATTTCCATCCGATTTACCCTTCGCTTAATTTGATATCCTTAAGCTCAAGCTGAACTGCCGGTTCTTTATTCCAATCGTCAATCGAGACCTGGTAGGCGATATCAATACTCTTGGCGTGCGCGATCATGCCGTAAAATTTAGCCATCCCAAAACCAACCGCCTGCACCGTTACTTTTCCATCACTTACCCAGAATTTTAATGTATCGCGGCTCATAACAAGCGGAGTACTTTTAAGCGTCAGGCGTTTGGAGCAAAACACAGGAGAAGGATTCCCTTCGCCATAAGGCTCCAGCACTTCAATCGTTTTAATTAATTCCATATTCACCTGCGCGATGGGGATTTCACAATCAATATCCAGTGTCGGCGCCAAAAGCCGGACATCCATCACTTCATGGGCGAATCGATTAATGGCCTCGCGGAAGGAATCAATATTCTCACGTTTAATCGTTAAGCCCGCCGCGTGCTCATGCCCTCCGTAATTTTCCAAAAGATGCGAACAACGCGTCAGTGCCTCAAAAAGATGAAATCCTTCAATCGAACGCGCCGAACCGACGCCCACGCCGTTTTCCAAAGAAATAACAATCGCCGGCCGATAATAAGTGTCCATCAGCCGCGAGGCCACAATCCCCAAAACACCTCTGTGCCAACCCTCCTGGCTTAAGACAATGATTCGCTGATCTTTAAAATTAACCTCACGCTCAACGAGATTCAAAGCCTCCTCAAGCATACCGCTTTGAGTTTTCTGGCGCGTCTTATTGTTTTCCTCAAGCCTTTGCGCCAAAAGATTCGCCTCCTCTTTCGTTTCACTTAAAAGAAGATGAAGCGACTTCTCCGCGGAAGCCATCCGTCCGGTGGCATTAAGCCGCGGGCCTAAAATAAAACCGATATGAAAAGGGCGAATCTTTCTTCCTTTGATTCTTGCCGCCTCCATCAGCGCCAAAAGGCCGTGATTTTTTGTTTCAAAAATTCCCTTCAAGCCCTCTTTGGCAAAAATACGATTTTCTCCGAGTAGCTCGGCCACATCGCTGATTGTCCCCACGGCAACCAAATCAAGAAACTCCTGCGGGACTTCCCCCAAAAGCGCTTGCGACAATTTAAACACAAGCCCGACGGATGCCAAACCTTTAAACGGATAGGGGCAATCTTTGCGTTTGGGGTCAATGACCGCGGCGGCCGCGGGAAGGCGCTCACCCGACGGTTCGTGGTGATCCAGGATAATAACATCAATACCGCTGTTATTTAAAGCCACGACCTGGTCGAAGGCGCTGATGCCGCAATCAACAGCAATCAAAAGGCCGATATTTTGTTCTTTGGCGATCGGAATAACGGTATGATTTAATCCATAACCTTCGGTAATGCGGTGCGGAATGTAGTTGACGGCTTGAATGCCGATTTTTGTCAGTGTCTTTTTAAGCAGGGCCGATGAGGTGACACCGTCCACATCGTAGTCGCCGAAAATAAGGACGCGTTCATTATTTTCTTTTGCCTTTTTGATGCGGGCAACCGCCCTGTCCATGTCTTTCAGTAAAAAAGGATCGTGAAGCGAAGACAAATCGGAAAACAAAAAATCACGGGCCTTGGCGATGGTATCAATGCCGCGATTGACAAGAAGCTGTGAAACAATTGGATGGATATTTAACGCGTTACTAAAACTCGCCTGAAGTTGCGGATTGGGGGGTTTGATACGCCATGTTTTCTGCATGAGTTCTTTTCGGGATCATTTACATTTTTACAGGAGCCTTGATGCCCAAAAGGCCCAGGCCGTTGGACAGCGCGATTCGCGCGGCATCAATGAGCCCAAGCCTTTCGCCGGCAAGCGCCTGGTCTTCAATAATCACGCGATGCTTGTCATAAAATTTATGAAAACACGTCGCCAGCTCCTGTAGATAATTGACCAGCGCAAACGGATCGCGCTGCGCGACACAAACCAAAATAATGTCCGAAAAATTGGCAATCTTTTTGATCAAATCTATCTCTTCTTCCTCCTTTAGGCGGCTAAAGCCGGAAGCCTTGACAGAAAGCTTGTTTTGTTTAGCCATATCAAAAATGCTGTAAATCCGCGCGTGGGCGTATTGGATATAGTAAACGGGATTTTCCGGCGTTTCCTTTTTAGCTAATTCCAAATCAAAATCCAAATGAGCGCTGATATGGCGCATAAGAAAGAAAAATCGCGCGGCATCCACCCCGACTTCATCTATAACTTCCCGCAGGCTAATGTATTGCCCGCGGCGCGTTGACATGGATAAGGGTTTTCCGTCGCGAAAGATGGTGGCCAATTGAACAATCAAAACTTCTAAATTCTCCGGATTGTAACCCAGCGCGGCGGCGGCGGCTTTGATGCGCGGAATATACCCGTGATGATCCGGCCCCCAGATATTAAAAACTTTTTGAAAACCTCTTTCAAATTTGTCCTTGTGATAAACAATGTCCGGAGCAAGATAGGTAAAACTTCCGTCGCTTTTTCTCACAACCCTGTCTTTGTCATCGCCGAACGCGGTGGATTTAAACCACTGGGCGCCGTCTTGCGTGTAGACAAAACCCTTGTCCTTTAAAAGTTCCAGGACTTTTTCAGTGTTTTTTTCGGTCGCGATTTTGGATTGATGCGACCAGATATCAAATTCCACGCCGAAATCTTTCAATTCCTGCTTGATAACCGCAAGCAAATAATCAACGCCAAACTGCCGAAAGGCCTCCAGTTTTTGCTGATTTAACCCCTCAACATTTTTAATACGATGCTGATTGATAAACTTCTGCGCCATGCCGCGGATATAATCGCCTTGATAACATTCTTCGGGAAAATCAATTTTCTGGCCAAAGATATCGCGGGCGCGAAGTTCAATCGACCGGCCCAAAATATTGATTTGATTGCCTTCGTCATTAACATAGAATTCTTTTTTAACGGAAAATCCGGCGAAGGTAAAAATATTCGCCAGCGCATCCCCGACCGCCGCCTGGCGCGCGTGGGCCACGCTCAAAGGCCCGGTGGGGTTGGCGCTCACAAATTCAATTTGCACATTTTGCCCGCGCCCCTCGGCTGATTTTCCAAAATCTTTTCCTGACTTTAAAACGTCCTCAAGAATTTCACAAAACGCCTTATCCGTCAGAAAGAAATTCATGAAACCCGGTTTTTTGATTTCAATATCTCTGACGTAACCTGAAAGCGCGCCGCTACTGATATTGCGCTTTATCGCCGGCACAAGTTCGCCCGCAATCGACAAGGGGTCCTTTTTAACGAGCTTTGTCAGACGCATGGCAATGTTCGAAGAAAGTTCACCGTGGCGTTTATCCGCGGGGATTTCAAAAACAATGGACGGGTATTGTCCCGGCAAGGAGGGAAAAATCTCTGAGAAAGATTTTTCAATTGCAAGGCGTAGCTGTGTTTTTAAATCTGCTAACATGGCGGGAAAATTTCGTTATGGCCGCTTAACTGAAAAGCTTATTTTTTTGTTTTACTTTTCCAGCTAATGCGGGGTGCCTGCTGCCAAAGATGTTCAAGGCCGTAAAACTCGCGCGTCTGCGGAATAAAAACGTGAGTAACAACATCGCCCGTGTCCAAAAGAACCCATCGCGATTCCTGCAATCCTTGATGATGACGGATTTTTGTACCGAGCTTGCGCAGCCCCTCATCAATACTGTCCGCGATAGCCCTGGCCCTTCGGTCAGAGCTTCCGGTGCAGATAACAAAATAATCGCAGAAGTTGACACATTGGCGCATATCTAAGATAACGATATCTTCCGCCATTGTATCAAACGCAAATCCTGCGATTAGTTTTGCGATATTGCGAGCTGTCAGGGATGGTTTCTTAATAGTAGCCAATAATTCTCATCGTAGAAAGCTATATAGTGCCCGCGCGCGGCTTTCTATCACAATAGAATATTAAAAAAATAAAATGCCTAATTATTTCTTGAGTTTGGCGGCTTGATCTTTGGAAACGACACGCCAGCATTCATGCGTACCGCTCTTGGATTTGGCGACCGCAAAATTGCGCCCGCTTTTTTCTCTGATGACATATTCAGTGGTCTTAAATTTTCCCTTTGACTTCACATCGTAGAATTCTAATTCTTGCATTCTGTTCTCCTTTTTGCGGTCTAACTGTTTTTAATCTTACAATGACTGCGGGCACACCTTAGAGCAAAAGTCGGTTTTCACCTCCTTTTTAAATTTTCGGTTTGAAGCTTTTAGAGTCTATCGGATATTTATTTCTTTGTCAAATCAAAAAACAAAATTACCGGGTTTATTTGCCGATACCCATCAAGCGGGACAATTCCTTTTCCTGATCATCTTTCAAAGGCCCCACAATCCCTAAATTGAGGCTCCCCTCTTTAAAAATCATATTGGCCACACGCTTGACATCCGAGATAGTGACGCGGTCCACCTCTGTTAAAATCTCTTTTAACGTGCGCGTTTTATTGAGCGAAACAATTCCCTCGCCTATCCAAAGCATATGCTCCAAAGTATCCTCCAAGCCCAATAAAAGCTGGCCCGCGTAGTAATCCTTGGCACGAGTGAATTCATCCTTTGAAACAGGCTTTTGCCTGATTTCTTCCAATTCCTTCAAGATAACGTCCAGAGCATCGACAATCTTTCGGTTGTCGATGCCGGCGCGAATCATCAAAAGCCCTGTATCCGTCAAGGACTTCGCTGAGCTGGAAATTGCGTACGCCAATCCCCTTTTTTCCCTTACTTCATCAAAAAGCCGGCTGGACATATTGCCGCCTAAGATCACATTCAAAAGCCCATAGGCATGGCGGTCATTATGATCATTTTCCAGCCCAAGCGCGCCCAAGGCCACATGCATTTGCTCCACATCCTTACGAAAGAAGCGAACCTTCGCCTGCAGTTGGCCGTTTTGCGCTTTTAAAAAATGATTTTGACCCTGCGCTCCTTTTGAAGGGGCTTTGCGCTTAACTAAGTTGACAAGCTCTTTATGCTCAAAACATCCGCAAGCAGAGACAACAACGTTATTAAGCGTGTAATGCGACTTATGAAAATTCCTTAAATCATCCGCCGTCATCGCCCCAACCGACTGGGCTGTCCCCGCCAGGTTCATCCCCAAAGGATGGTTAGGCCACATAAGCTCTTCAAGGATTTCGATGGCCAGATGATCCGGATGATCGTGATACATTTTGATTTCTTCTAAAATAACGCCTCGCTCTTTCTCCACGTCTTCTTTGGCAATCAAGGGAGAAAACGTCATATCGGAAAGGATATCGAAAGTTTTAGAAAGGTGTTTCGCGGGGATTTTCGCGAAATAACACGTGTATTCCTCCGAGGTAAAGGCGTTGAGCGTTCCTCCCACGCCCTCAATCAATTCCTTGATTGCTCCGCACGCATATTTCTTCGTTCCTTTAAAGACAATGTGTTCCAAAAAATGCGCCGCGCCCTTGTTCTTTTCATTTTCATGGCGCCCGCCGACGCTGGCCCAAATCCCTATCGAAACGCTGTCGCGATTTTTCATTTCATTGGTAATCACGCGGATGCCGTTGGGTAAAACTGTTTTTTTGTACATAAATCCTTTCTTTTGGTTAGAGATTCTTTGCTAAGCGGGAAACAAATTGCGCGACGCGCTTGGCCAAATCCCTTCGGCCGATATTTTTTGTTATTTCCTGAATGACCACGCTTCCTACAATTACACCGTCGGCAATTTGGCCGACACGTTTGACTTGCGCGGGAGTCGAAACGCCAAACCCAACACAAACAGGTTTATCCGTCAGCGATTTAGCCGCCCTTATGTTTTTTACCATGTTGGAAGGCAAGGCGCGGCGCGCACCTGTAACACCCGTCAATGAAACGTAATACACAAACCCGCTTGAGGCGTTGACAATATTTTTCATTCGCGCTTTTGTTGTTGTGGGCGAAAGAAAAAAGACGGTAGAGAGATTATTTTGCTTGGATGCGCTCATCAAGGCCTTTGCCTCATCCGGCGGCAAATCCGGGACAATCACGCCGTCAACACCCGCCCGATGCGCTTTTTGCGCAAACTGGTTTTCCCCTAAATGAAAAATTGGATTGTAGTAGGTCATGAGCGCGATGGGAATTTCGGATTTCTTTCTTATGCGGGTAACACAATCAAAAATGCTTTTTAACGTGACGTGATGAGAAAGCGCGTCATTTGAGGAGGCTTGGATCACCGGCCCATCCGCCAAGGGGTCGGAAAACGGAATTCCCAGCTCAACGATATCCACGCCGCTTTTTTCAAAAGCCAGGACCAGTTCTTCCGTTGTTTTAAGGGTCGGATAACCCGCGGTTAAAAAAACAATGAAGGCTTTCTTTTTTTGTTTTTTAAGGCTTTTAAATTTTTGTTCGATGCGATTCATGGGGTAAATTAACGCTATATTAAATCCTTTATCGAGCTGACATCTTTGTCTCCCCGTCCGGACAAACAAACAATGACGGAGGAATTTTTTTTAGCCTTCCTTGCCAACTTTTCTAAATACGCGACCGCGTGCGCGGACTCCAAGGCCGGGATAATCCCTTCCGTTTGCGACAAAAGCTTTAAACCCGCAAGCGCTTCTTTGTCGCTGACCGCAACATACTTAGCGCGGCCGATTTCTTTGTAATAGGAATGTTCCGGGCCCACACCCGGATAATCCAAACCCGCGGCAATCGAATGGGCAACGCTGATTTGTCCGTCGGCGTTTTGCAGCACATTGCTTTTACTGCCGTGCAAAACGCCGATTGTGCCACAATTTAAAGAAGCCGAATGATGTTTTGTGTGCAAACCCGAACCCGCGGCTTCAACGCCAATCAAGTTCACGTTTTTGTCATTAAAAAAAGAGTGAAACAATCCCATGGCATTGCTTCCGCCGCCGACGCAGGCAACAAGATAATCCGGCAGCCTCTTTTCTTTGACTAAAAATTGTTTTCGCGCCTCGCGTCCAATGACAGACTGAAAATCCCGGACCATCAAAGGATAAGGATGAGGGCCCGCGACAGAACCGATGATATAAAATGTATCGTGGACATTTGTCACCCAATCGCGGATGGCTTCGTTCATTGCGTCTTTAAGCGTTTTTGAACCGCTCCTAACGGGGATGACCTGCGCGCCAAGCAATTTCATTCTAAAAACATTGAGGGCTTGGCGCGCCATATCTTCCTCACCCATATAAATATCGCAGGTTAAACCAAAAAGCGCGGCAACCGTCGCGGTCGCGACCCCGTGCTGGCCGGCGCCGGTTTCGGCAATAATCCGCTTTTTGCCCATGCGCTTGGCAATCAGGATTTGCCCCAAGGTATTGTTAATTTTGTGCGCGCCGGTGTGCAAAAGGTCTTCACGTTTTAAATAAACCTTGAGGCTTTTTAAGTGATCACTTAACCGTTTGGCAAAATAAAGCCCGGTCGGACGTCCGGCATATTCCTTAAGATAAGCATTAAATTCAGCTTTAAACTTTTTATCGCCGCGTAAAGAATAAAAAACACGCTCAAGCTGTGCAAGAGGCGACATTAAAGTCTCCGGAACAAATTTCCCGCCGAACTTCCCAAAGTGTCCTTTTTTATCCGGTCTCATTTTCTAACCCTTTAATCTCTACTTCCCTTCAGCATATTCAACCATTATCATCGCCGTATCATTAATGCCGACGGCGCCGTTAATGCGCAGCGGAACTTTAGCGCCCTTTGAATCAAACCATATTTTATATTTTGGCGGCTGGCTTTCCATAAAATAAGCGTCGTAAACCTTTCCCGCGGTTTTTAGCTGTGTTGTTTTTTTAAGATTAAGGACAACATCCTTTGTCGGCAACCGCATCGCAAGCGCATCGCCTATTTGCAATTCCCCTTTAGTGCGATAACGATAGAGAAAACAATAAATATTGTCAATCATTCCGGATTTTTTGATCCGCTCGCTGGTTGTCCGTCCATTTTTAAGTTTTGTAATATCCAAGATGCCTTTTTTCTGGTCGTATTTTTCGGTAATTTTTTCCTTCGCGCCCCAGATATTTAAGTTGCGTTCAACAGCGATCGGGTAAAAATTCTCTCGATGCGCGTAGATCTTCTCCTCGTCGAAAAAATTGACCGCTGATGCCGTGAAAACAATTAAATACGCCTTTTCCCCCAGATAATCGGCCTCGCCTTTAAAACTCAATGTCGCCTCTCCGGCCTTCACTCCCATGCTTTTAATCGCATACCGAATAGTTTCGCCGCTTTTAAACGGCAGTAAACCATTCTGTCCAGCGGCCAGAGCTTGCTGATTTAGATTTTGCGCTTGGCTGTCTTCCCTTGAAGTGCAACAGGGCAGAAATAAAAGCAAACAAAGCGAAACGCAGAGCTTTTGAGTTGTCATAAATTTCTGGTTGTCGAAGCAGTTTCTTCAGCAAGTTGATTATACAAGAATACCGATTTAGGAAAACCCAGTTTGATGCGATAAGAGATAAAATACCCTACCGGATGAACCGGATTTGTTAACTGATCTAATAATAAGTGGACGCTCATTCCAAAAAGCGCGCCGACAAAAACAAGCGGTAATTTTCCCCAAAAACACGTGGCCCACAAAAGCGCCATAAGTTCATAAGAGTGCAAGAAAAGATAAATCTTCCCCGTGGGTTCCTTGCAAAAATCAACCAATTCGACATAAGAGCGCGGAACGCGCTTTCTCATCAGAAAAAAATCAAACGCGTGATCCAAATCGATAAAAATCCCGCCCAAAAAACACGCGGCGGCGGCTGTCGGCGATTTGGTCGCGACACCAAACCACGCGGCAGTCACGCCTGAAGCAATGATATGCCCGGAAAGCATCATAGTTTATCGTACTCCTTTACGAATTTTTCCAATACACGCGATCCGTTATAAAGATCGCTCAACCTAACATACTCATCGGTGATATGCGCCGTTCCCGAACTTCCGTAGCCGGTGGCGATCGCCGGGATTCCTTTTTTCTTGAAGAATGAAATGACCGTGGCGCCTTCACTGCCCATGAGCTTCGCGCCAAACCCAAGCGAACGGGAAGCCTTTGTATAAGTTTTCACCAGCGAATGGTTTTTGTCGATTTCATAGGGATGTTGCAAATCATCAATTTCAATTTTGTATTTTTTTGTTTCCCGTCCAATGATGCGCTTCAATTCCTTTAAAAGCATTCTCGGGTTTGTGCCGGGCAGATAGCGAAAATCCGCCGAAAACTCACAGAAATCCGCGACAATGTTGACTTTGTCTCCGCCTTTGATGGTCCCAATATTAAGCGTCGGGCCATGAAGCAGGGGATGTTTTTTATAAATGAATTTGCGCGCTTTAAGGCGATTGATAACCCGCGTTGCTTGCTCGATGGCGTTAACGCCACGCCAATTGTAAGCGCCGTGCGCTTTTTTTCCAAAGATTTTCACGCGGCAATGGATAAGGCCTTTTTGGGCGATAATCGCGCGAAACTCGTCCGAATCCATGATCAGTGCCGCTTTTGGTTTCAAGATATTTTTGGCCAAAAGCGGCACAACGCCCAAATGGCTTCCCGTTTCTTCATCAGCTGTCGCCGCGAAAATAATATCTTTACCCAGTGTAATTTTATCTTCAACCAAACTGCGCATGACTTCCATGCAACACGCGAGATTTCCTTTATCATCGCTTGCACCGCGGCCGTAAATACGGTTTCCTTTGATCTCACCGCCGAAGGGCTTAAATTTCCACCCCGCTCCGGCCGGGACAGTGTCAATATGCGGCGAAAGAAGCAGTGCTTCTTCCGCCGCCGTCTTCGACTTTCCTTTCAGCGTCGCGATAATATTTGGGCGCTTGGGCGCAAAGCTGTAAACCTTAATCACGAGCCCCAGCGACTGCATGTCTTTTTTTATAAAATCTGCAATCTCCGTCTCATTTCCGGGAGGATTTTCAGAATTAATGCGGATAAGCCTTTGAATAAGAAGGGTTAAGCGTTTCTTATTAATCATTTAAAAAATTCCTGAGCTTTGGCTTCGCCTGTCATTTTCTTAAAATCATCGAAGTCAACAATGACCAATTCTTTGCGTGATTCAATCAGCTTAAGCATTTTCGCCATATTCTCTCTAATATTTCGAAACGCGACATACCGAAATTCCGTTAGGCACTCTGGACATTGCGGAATCTCAACCTTCAGCCCCATATGACTACACTTCGAACAACTGGCGGATAATTCCCCGCAAATCAAAAGATGTTCCTTGATGTCGTCAAGGTCATGCTTTCGGTAAACACGAATAAATTTAGGATTCACAAGTGAGCATTATAACATAGCCTTTTTAAACTAAATCGAAATTTTAGGAAGTAAATAAAAAATCCCTCATTTTTCTTTGAGGGGTTATGGAAGTACCTCTTCTATTACCCCCTGCTGACGTTTCCTATGAAATCGCTTCGCGATTTCGTAGGGTCAAAGCGCCGGGGGTTTATCCGCCTTACAATTTTTTTATACGAAGGCGGATAAAAAAGCCGATAAAGCGCGCGGATTCATCACCCGCGACTTCGGCAACCCAGCCACCATATTGCCTCCGGGACGCTTCAGGGCGCCCCTCACCTGTGCCATTAAGGGGGCTTTTTGGCGCAGTAGGCAAGTTAGGCCTGTCGGCTTTGCTTCACCATTTTAATGGTGAAATCCCTTACGGGATGCCCCACGCTTTCGCGTGGTTTGCCTTTATCGGCTACTGAAAATATAGCACATTTCGCGCCGCTTTGCCAAAGCGTTAGCCTAAGAATTTCATTCGTAGTGAGTCCACATCCGAACAATCTTGACGGTTTTCGACTTCTTAAAAACCTGATAGACAAGGCGATGCTGGATATTAATTCTTCGAGAGTAAGCCCCCTCTAAATCTCCCATCAATTTTTCATAAGAGGGCGGCGTCTGAAACGGATTTTCTTCAAGAATAGAAAGAAGCGCCTGCGCTTGTTCTTTCAATCCAGCTCTGACGGCCTTTTTTGCGTCTTTTTGGGCTTGAGCTGTATAAACAAGTTGCCATGCCATGAAAATATTACCAATCTATCTTGGGGCTGCATTTTTTGAGGGGAGTTTTTAGGCCTTTACGAATAGACTCTCGCATTCCTGGGATGGAAAGCAAATAAAGCGTCTCCTGAATAGATCGCCAATCTTTCTCTGAAATCAAAACCGCGCTGCTTCTTTTGCCGGTAATTTGAATGGGCTCATGAGAACTGGCTGTTTTATCCAGCAATCGGTAGAGTTGCACTCTGGCTTCTGTGGCTGTTAATGTTGTCATGATTTATCTCCTTAATGAACGCATTATTTACCCCTGGGCGAGCCAAGTGAGGAACGTAAATAGAAGCGCGAATTAATCCCTGCGCGGAACACAAGCAGGGATACAATGGAAGCGTACCACATTGCGTACGCACTGTCAAGCTACCGTCAAGCACCCTTTTAAAACTTCAAGTATTTTTCCCAGTATTTGAAAAGCTCTTTGGTGGCGTGGATATCGCGGGCGCAGTAACGGGCAATGTCCTGATGGCGCCCGGCTTTGTAAAAATCTTTAACCTGCAAACCGGTCATCCCCTCTTCTTTCGGGCTTTTGATGTTAAAGGCATTGCACCACATATGCAGGCTGAATTTACGGCGCATCGCATCATAAAAGGTTAATTGGTCAGATAAATCCACGTGCTCAGCGTGCGCGTAACGATAAGGCATCAAATTTCTCGTCGTGCGGATGCTGTTGATGGCCGAGCGAAGCATGACAAAGGGGCAATCGAACGTGCGCCCGTTAAAGGTGATAAACTGCTGATAATTCTTTAATTGCGCCCAGAAATTCGAAAGAACTTCCTTTTCGCTTCCGGAAATAAAGACAACATCGCCTTCGGTGAATTTCTCCGCTTTTCCGCCGGCGTTTTGGTAATAGACAAAACCTTTGTTTGTTTCAACCTCCAACATTCCAATCGTAATAATCTGCGCGGTTACAGGAAAAAAACTGAGGCTGTTTTTCGCTTCCTCCTTTTTTTCCTCCGTCTCGGCAAATTTGAGAAAATATTCTTTTGAGGTCTCATCCAAGAGCTCAAAATCCTGCCCCACGGTCTCGATATCAAAAACAATTTTAGGCATAAATTCCCTTCCTCTTCCCTTCTCTCATTCCCTGTTTAAGGTTTCTTTCTCAAAATAATCCTCTGCCGGGTCTTCCCGGGTAACTTATCAAAGAAATCCTTAACCTTGAAGTAATCTTCCTTGGGCAACTGTGTGCGTTTATACCGCACAATCTCATCGACCTTGATTTCATTTTCCCGGCGGACATAATTTCTTTTTATACTAAAGAATCCAATATCAAGATTAACGTCCTTGGGCATATAATACACCTCAAACTCCGGCGGTATGTGAAATGTGGTTATTTCTTCGTTAACAGAATTTCCTGGATAAAAAATAGGATTTTTTCGTTCTTTAGCAGTGAAGTCAAGATCTCGGTCAAAACCGCTTATATCGATAACCATAATATCATCTGTGATTGGGTAATCATCATTGCGCTTGACCACAGATCGATATTGTAACGGGCCATACTTTTTGTCGATACCTTCAATATGCCATTCAACCATTGAGCCATTACCAGCAGCATAGTTGATCAACGATTCAAAAAACTTATCCTTCTCCTCTTGATCTAAAGCATTTATTTTCTGGCGCACGCCAATAGAGCCGTCTAGGTCAGATATGACTTCTGTTTTGTTGGTTGAGGTGCCGTCCGCGCCAATCGTGATATCCATATTCCGCATCGAATAATCTCTCTGTTCGTCAAAGATAGGCAACTTATCCATTTTGCCCCCATCTTCTGTAATGATAAAAGTATAGGCCCCCTGATAATTCAAAGGATATTGGCCGATAGCATATTCCTTCAAGATAGGATCGACGTAAAAGTCACCCTCTTTGGCGTCTTTAACCAACACAACCACATGATCAAACAAGGACGGAATAGGCAAGTCAAAAATGGGATCATTAATTGAGAACTCCTGATTTAACAACGCCACGTGCGCCTCAACCCCGGCGACTTTCAACAATGCCACGGTTAAAAGCGAGAGGTCTTTGCAGTCGCCATACTTATTTTTAAAAACCTGATCTGTCGGGTGCGGCTCCATGGCATTATTGCCAAACGACATGGACACATACCTGAAATTATCCTGGATATATTCCTTAATGGCATTTGTTTTATCTCTGATTGTTTCTTTGCCAGCTATGAGGCCATGAACAAGCTGAGTCATTTCAGGGGTGATGATTAAATTCTTTTTGATCAAAGACAAATACCAATCGGAAACATCGCTCCAATGCGGAATAGAAGAAAATTCGATCGCCTCGTTAAAACTCTCCGGCGTCGGCGGAGGCAAATAATCCTCTTGCGTCTCTGTCCCATCAGCATCGTTCACGACCCATGCGTAAGATATATCCGCAGCCGTTTCCGTAATTTTAGGTTCCTGCGTGAGGCCAAAGGCCTTGTATTGAATGCCAAGTTTTTTAGGAAACGTAATTGAAAATCGCAGTTCTTTAGCAGGGGCCGGTATTGCCATGCTGATGTTATGCCAAAAGGCTTTTTTTAGAGGCAGGCCTTTGGAGGTCATTGTGTGCGCGATATCTAAAATTGTTCCAATATTAACCTCCGGCAAGGTAATAATTTTGGCCATGGCATCTGTATACATTTGAAGGTTATCGTTGATCTTGATGTCCTGAATTTTTGTGTAACGGTGTTTCCTGCCGTCAGGCGTTAGCGTAAAGGCTTTAATCTGCGTAACTTTATCAACGCCCTTTTCATAGGGAATCGGAATTTCACCCATGCCTTTGGCGTCTTCCTTCAAAATCTTAACAATCTTATGCTCGCGGGTAACATAGGACCAGTCTTCATTGACCTTCACATCAACGCTATTTAGCAAAAATATAAACCGGGCGTCTTTGTGTTTTTCTTCAAACTCGGATGGCTTTGAAACATCATCCGCGAATGATAGAAGCGGACTAACAAGGATAAGAGATAGAACTAAAACTGAGATTTTTTTCATAATGATTTTTTTTATATCAGACAGGGACGTTATTTCTGACAAGCAAAACCAATGGCGCTAAAGAAATCTTGAAGCAGTTTTCCATCTTTCTGCCCCGGAGATTTTTCCACCCCGCTTGAGACGTCCACCGCGTAGGAAGAGACGGCGCGGGCGGCCTCGGCGATATTTTCGGGTGTAAGGCCGCCCGATAAAATCACAGGACGCGCGAATTTTTTATCTTTAATCACATCCCAATTAAAAGTTTTTCCGCTTCCCCCGTAATCCTTTTCATCGTATGCGTCAAAAAGATACGCGGAAACTTTAAATTGAGAACAATTACTGATATCGAAATCTTCTTTTACTCTAAAGGCTTTGATAATTTTATACTGGCGAAGCCGTGAGCAATACAGCGGCGTTTCATCGCCGTGCAATTGCAAAGCGCCCAGTCCGCAAAAGTCCGCGATGGATTTAACCGCCCCTTCTTTTTGATTAACAAAAATTCCAACCGGCGTCACAAAAGGCGGTAAAGCTTGAATGATTTTCTGCGCCCTCGATGGTGAAATAAACCGCGGGCTTTGTTTATAAAAAACAAATCCCAACGCCCACGCGCCAAGCGAACTGGCTAAAAGCGCGTCTTTTTCATTTGTAATTCCACACACCTTAACTTTAAGAGCCATACATCACTTCCTTTACTTTTTCACCAACATTATCCGCCTGCAAAAATGTTTCTCCGATTAAAACGGCGTGAGCGCCAAGCGCCTCAAGCTCCTTTACATCCTGATAGGTTTTTATCCCGCTTTCAGCAACAATCACTTTGCCCTTGGGAATTTTTGGAATAATTCGCCCGCTTGTTTTTAAATCAACTTTAAAGCTGCGTAAATCACGGTTATTGACGCCAATGATCTCCGCCCCAGCCCTTAGCGCGCGCTCAAGTTCCTGCTCGTCGTGAATCTCGACTAAGCAATCCAAATCAAGATTTGAGGCAACCCCCAGAAAATCTTCAAGCTGGCTATCCTCTAAAATCGCCGCAATCAAAAGAATCGCGCTTGTCCCCAAATAAAACGCTTCAAAAATCTGCGCCTCATCAATAATAAAATCTTTCGTCAAAAGCGGAACGTTAAAGTTATCACCAACTTGCTTAAGATACGAAGGCTTTCCTAAAAAGAATTTATCTTCCGTTAAAATGGAGAGCGCCGCCGCGCCGTTTGTCACATAGGCTTCGGCAATTTGCAGGACATTGAAGTTTTTGCAAATCAGCCCGCGCGAAGGTGAGGCCTTTTTAATTTCCGCGATTAAGTTAATAGCGCCAGGGCGGGAAATAGCTTTTTTAAACAAGGAATACCGCGAGACCTTGCTATTTTTTGCCTTTTTTTTCAAAGAAGCATAAAAAGGGTTCTTGCGCTCAAGAAGTTCGCGCTTGTAAGCCAAGATTTCTTCTAAAAAATCAGTGGGCATGTTAAGAAAACTTTCGATGGGTAAATTCAATGAGTTCATTCAATTTCTGGCGCGCTTTCCTTGAATCTATCGCGGATGCCGCGCGCTCAATTCCGTCAGGAATATCCTTAACAGCCTCGACAATATAGAGCGCGTATGCGGCATTCAAAAGGACAATGTCCCGTTTGGCACCGCCCTTGCCTTCTAAAATATCTTGGGCGATTTTAGCATTCACCGGTAAATCGCCGCCTTTTAAGTCCGCGTCCGCGGCGATATCCATTTTAAATTCTTCAGGAGAAGTCGCGTATGAGCGGATTTCTTTTCCGTCGTATTCGCTGATAAAGGTCGCACCCGTAGTCGTAATTTCATCCAAGCCATCACTGCCGTGAACAACCAAAGCGCGCTTGGAGCCTAAATTTTTTAAAACATTCGCGACAGGCTCAACAAAACTTTTGTCATACACACCCACCATTTGATGGGTCGCCTGCGCCGGATTTGTCAAGGGGCCTAAAAGATTGAAAATAGTTTCAACGCCGAGGGCTTTCCTCACAGGCGCCGCGTGCTTCATCGCCGGATGAAGTTTCTGGGCAAACAAAAACGCGATTCCTACTTCATCTAAACATTTTCCTAGAGCTTGTTCATCCAAATTCAAATTGACACCGAGCGCCTCCAAAATGTCCGCGCTTCCGCATTTGCTCGAAACTGAACGATTGCCGTGTTTAGCAACGATAACGCCGGCGCCGGCCACCACAAAAGCCACGAGTGTAGAAATATTAAACGTTCCTTTTTTATCCCCGCCGGTCCCACAGGTATCCAGAATTTTTTTGTGTTTTGTTTTAATCTTAATCGAGAATTGCCGCATGACACGCGCCGCCCCGGTTATTTCCTCGACGGTATGGCCTTTTTCGCGAAGCCCCAAAAGAAAAGCGCTTAAATCCTCACTTGTGACGCTTCCGGACATAATCGCCTTCATCACCTCTTCAATTTCAAAAGAGGTGAGGCTCTTTTTTTCTCTAATTTTTTGCAGATACGACTTCATTCTATCGCCTTCACTAAAGGTGAATAAGGTGATCGATTGGAAATTTATTTCAACTTCAAAAAATTTCGCAAAATGTCCATGCCGGATTTAGTTAAAATGGATTCCGGATGGAATTGAACGCCCCACAAAGCAAATGCCTTGTGCCTCACGCCCATAATTTCTTTGTCTTTTGTCCATGCGGTCACCTCAAGGCATTTGGGCAGGCTTTTTCGCTCAATGACAAGGGAATGATAACGCGTGGCTTCAAAAGGATTGGGGATGGATTTGAAAATTTCTTTTTTGTCGTGATGGATTTGGGAAGTTTTTCCATGCATGAGTTCTTTGGCTTGAATAATTTTTCCGCCATAAGCGTAGCCAATGGCCTGATGGCCCAAACAAACGCCCAAAATGGGAACTTTGCCGGTGAGCTCTTTGATTATGGAAACAGAAACGCCGGCGTCTTCCGGCCGTCCGGGCCCGGGAGAAATAACAATCTTTGTCGGCTTTAATCTTTTGATTTGTGCCAAAGAAATTTTATCATTGCGGATGACTTTTAAATCCGCCCCCAACTCGCCTAAATATTGAACAAGATTGTAAGTAAAAGAATCGTAATTATCGATGACGAGAATCATAGTTACTCTTTTTCGCGATAAACCTTCGCGCCTAATTTCGTCAATTTCCCATCAATATCTTCATAACCGCGCTCCAAATGGTAAATACGGCGGATTTCGGTTTTTCCTGTGGCCGCCAAGCCGGCAATCACCAAAGCGGCAGAGGCGCGCAAATCCGAGGCCATGACCGGAGCGCCACGTAAAACTTTAACACCTTGAATAATCGCGTTGTTCCCTTCCCGTCGGATATTGGCCCCCATACGGCTCAACTCCGCGATATGCATAAAGCGATCGGGATAAACTTTATCCGTGATAACGCTCACGCCCGGTGTGGTCGCCATGAGCGCCATATACTGCGCTTGCAAATCAGTCGGAAAACCAGGATACGGATACGTTGTGATTCCCGACGGATTTAAATTTTTTTGGGATTTAATTCTGATAAAATTTCCATCCTTCCAAACCTTAACGCCGATTTCATCCAATTTATCAACGAGCGCAAAGAGATGATGAAAATCAGCGTTGCGAAGGGTAACATCGCCGCGGGTCGCCGCGGCCATCAAAATAAATGTCCCGGCTTCAATGCGGTCAGCAATCACTTTATAATCAGCGCCGTGAAGTTTTTTCACTCCCGTAATTGTTACGCGCGGCGTGCCTTGGCCCTTTATTTTTGCGCCCATCGCGTCCAAAAAATTTCCTAAATCTTCGACTTCCGGCTCGCAGGCCGCGGATTCAATCACCGTCTCGCCTTGCGCGAGCGTCGCTGCCATCATGACGTTCGCCGTTGCCAAAACCGACGATCCAAACGCCCCTCCTAAATAAATCTGTTTGCCTTTAAGCATCTTTGTTTTGGCGATAACATAACCATTGTCAATATCGATGTGCGCGCCGAGCGCTTGTATTCCCTTAATATGCAACTCAACCGGGCGCACGCCGATAATACATCCCCCGGGGAGCGACACTTGTGCTTTCTTGAGCTTTGTCAAAAGCGGCCCCAAGACGCAAAACGACCCGCGCATGGTGGAAACCAATTTATAATCCGCGATGTGATTGACGACGCCGTTTGAGGAAATCGTCAGACAATCTTTATCAATCTCCACATTTTTTCCCAAAGAACGCAAGAGTTTAACCATGGTGATCGTGTCGCGCAATTTCGGGACATTGCGTATAGTGCACGTCTCATCGGTTAAAAGTGTTGCCGCCATCAAAGGTAAAACGGCGTTTTTGGCGCCGCTGATTTTTACCTCGCCCTGCAATTTTCGCCCGCCTTCAATTACGAGTTTATCCATTTTTTTTCCTTGCCATAAAAATACGTTCTATGCCGTGGTAATCTTTTTGAAATTCAGAAACGAGAAGATTATTCCCGCTAAAGATTCTTTCAATGTCTTCTCGTTTCCCGTCGCCGATTTCAAGAAAAAGCCAGCCGTTGTTTTTTAAAAAATCGGGCGCCTCAGCGACAATACGCCGATAAAACGATAATCCGTCTTCCCCGCCGTCCAACGCGATTTTCGGCTCCGCCTGCACCTCACAGGAAAGCCCCGCAATCTCACCTTTTTTTACGTAAGGCGGATTAGAAACAATGATATCAAAAAATGATTCCGCTTGCGCACCATTTTTCATGCCGTCTTTAAGCGAGGCGAGCAAATCGCTTTGAATAAATTTAATTTTATGCTCAACATCGTTTAATCTGGCGTTTTCACGAGCTAGATCGAGGGCATCGCCGGAAATATCGGTAGCAACAACATAGCCGTTGGTAATGTTTTTTGCCAGGCTCACGGCGATATTTCCGCTTCCTGTGCAGATATCCAAAATCTGCAAAAACTGCTCTCCCTGTGCCCTTGCTTTTTCAAGGACCGCCTCGACCAAAAGCTCCGTTTCCGGGCGGGGGATAAGCGCTCTTTTATCAACCAAAAACTTGAGCCCCATAAATTCACAGTGGCCCAAAATATGCTGCAGGGGCTCACCTTTTTTCCGGCGAGCGATCATCTCTGTTAATTTTCTTTCCTGCTCCGGCGTCAAAGGTTTTTGATCAACATACAAATCCGCGCGCTCACAATTTAAAAGTGAAGTTAGCATTAATTCTTGTTCTGTCATCGTAAGCTTTTAACCGTCTTTCTTGCCTTCTAATTTCAATTCCGCCTCTTCCTCTGCCTGAAGCAGGGCGTCGGTTAACTCCTCCATATCACCGTCGATAACACTCGGCAATTGATGGGTCGTAAAACCAATGCGGTGATCTGTAATTCTTCGGTCGGGAAAATTATACGTGCGGATTTTTTCGCTTCTGTCTCCGGTGCCGATTTTGGCGCGGCGCTCTTGATCCGCTTTGTTCGTGGCGTCCTGGCGCATTTTATCAAGAATGCGAGCCCGCAACACACGCATCGCCTTGGCCTTGTTTTTAAGTTGCGAACGCTCGTCCTGGCAAACCACAACTGTGTTTGTGGGAAGATGAGTCACGCGTACCGCCGAATCTGTCGTGTTCACGCTTTGGCCGCCTGGCCCGGAAGAGCGAAAAACATCAATACGCAAATCTTTAAGGTCAATGGTGAGCTCGACTTCCTCCGGCTCAAATAAAACCGCGACCGTCGCGGCAGAAGTATGAATCCGCCCTGAAGCCTCTGTCGTGGGAACCCGTTGAACACGATGAGCCCCGCTTTCCCATTTGAGCCTTCGAGAGGCGCCTTGGCCGCTGATACCAAAAACGACTTCCTTAAAGCCGCCCGCTTCCGCGGGATGGCTGCTCATCACATCCGTCCTCCAGCCTTTTTGCGCGGCATATTTTGTATACATGCGAAAAAGATCACCGGCAAAAAGGCTTGCCTCCGCACCGCCGGTGCCGGCGCGGATTTCAATAATGAGATCTTTATCCTTTTCACCTTTGCTGGCGCGAAGGAGGCCGCTGATATGCGCCTCTAATTCTTTTTCTTTATGGGTGAGCGTTTCGACTTCGGATTTGGCAAGCTCTTCAAAATCTTTATCATGCTTTTCCTGTAAAAGTTTCTGCAGTTCTTCCCGCTGGGTAAAAACCCTCTTGTATTCGCGGACGAAACCAATGACGGGAGTTAAATCGGAGAGTTCTTTGGCGAGTTTTTGAGACTGCTCTTTATCCGAAATAATGCCGTGGTCCGCCAACAGGCGCTCTAACTCCTGAAAGCGGTTTTCAAGTTTATCAAACTTCTTAAGCATGAAAGCCTTTGGAGGTCTTTACTTTTTTTTGTCGTAGCGTTTTTTGAAACGGTCAATGCGGCCGGCCGTATCGATGAATTTCTTGGCGCCGGTAAAAAACGGATGGCATTTTGAGCAGATTTCAACGCGGATACTCTTTTTTGTCGAACGCGTGTGAATCACCTCTCCGCAGGCACAGGTAATCGTCGTCATCTCATATGTGGGGTGAATATTGTCCTTCATGATAAAACTCCCTTTCTGGTTAGCGTTAATTTTTCTATAGTTTATTTCATTGGTTCATATTTTGCAAGAATTCTGCGTTGGACTTGAATTTTCCCAATTTTTCGACTAAAAGCTCCATGGCCTCGGAAGTATTCAAGTCGTTGAGGACCTTGCGCAAAAGCCAAATCTTTTGCAGCTCATCTTGCTTAATCAAAAGCTCCTCATGACGGGTATTGGAGCGGCGGATATCGATGGCCGGATAAATTCGTCGCTGAAAAAGCGCGCGATCCAGCTGGAGCTCCATATTGCCGGTCCCTTTGAATTCTTCGAAAATAACTTCATCCATGCGGCTTCCCGTATCCACAAGGGCTGTGGCGATAATCGTTAAGCTGCCGCCCTCTTCAATCGCGCGCGCGGCGCCAAAAAAACGTTTTGGCTTGTGAAGCGCGTTGGAATCAACGCCGCCGGAGAGAATCTTTCCGCTATGAGGAACAACCGTGTTGTAGGCGCGCGCCAGACGCGTAATGCTGTCGAGCAAAATAACGACATCGCGCTTATGCTCAACCAAGCGTTTTGCTTTTTCCAAAACAATCTCGGCAATCTGAACATGGCGTTCGGCCGGTTCATCAAAGGTTGAAGAAATGACTTCACCCTTAACCCCCCTTTGCATATCGGTGACCTCTTCCGGACGTTCATCAATCAAAAGCACCATTAAAATAACGTCGGGAAAATTTTGCGTAATGGAATTGGCAATCTTTTGCAAAAGCACGGTCTTGCCGCTGTAGGGCGGCGCCACGATAAGCCCGCGCTGGCCTTTTCCTATCGGCGTCAACAAATCCATAACGCGCGTGGAAACCTCCTCGGGCTTAGTTTCAAGGGTCAGGCTTTGATTGGGATAAAGCGGCGTCAGATTATCGAAGAGGATTTTTTCTTTGCACTTTTCCGGGTCTTCATAATTGACGGCCTCGACCTTTAAAAGGGCGAAATATTTTTCGCCTTCTTTGGGCGGACGGATATGGCCGCTCACGCTGTCCCCTGTTTTTAAATCAAACCGCCGGATCTGCGAGGGCGAAACATAAATATCGTCCGGGCAAGGGAGGTAATTGTAATTGACGCTTCGCAAGAACCCAAACCCTTCGGGCAGAATCTCGAGCGTCCCCTCTCCAAACATGAGGCCCTCTTTTTCCGCCTGACCCTGGAGGATTTTAAAAATCAAATCCTGCTTTTTTATCCCGCTGAAGCCGTTGATATTCATGTCGCGGGCGATTTTGTTAAGATCGGACACCTTCATGTCTTTGAGCTTTGTAATATCCATTTGCTTAACCCCGCGCTGAATATCCTTCTCCATCTTTTCCACTTTTTCAGCGTCGTTTGATTTGGCGTCGCTTGCCTTGACGTCGTTTGTCTTGACGTCTTTTAACTCTTCGTTTTCTTTTCCGTTTGTAGCAACTTTTGCCATATTCTTCTTACCTGCCTTTTTGTTTTGTTGAACGTTTTATTGTTATCGATAACCTCGTTTGCTAAAGCGATCTTTTTTTCAAGCGGCATCTGAAGCGTCATGCGCCGCAAGGCTTCGCTTTTATTTATGTTCATGCGCCGTTGTATCCTTTTGATTTGCTTATCCCGCGAGGCCTTCACGACAACCAAGGTATCGACGAGAGAAAGCAGTCCTGCCTCAATCAAAAGCGGCACATCAATAATGAGGATGGTTTTCTTCTTTTTCTCTGCTTTTTTGTGAAAGGCGATGCGCTTTTTCATTTCCCGGATAATCGCCGGATGGGTTATCGCGCACAGCTTTTTAAGTTTTGCCGGGCTTTGAAAAACAATCCGGCCCAATTTTTTTCTATCGATAGCGCCTTTCGCCAGGATTTGATTCCCAAAAAGGCGCAGAATTTTTTTAAACAGCGGCGTCGTCGTTTCCTTCAGCAACCGGCGGTTGATTTCATCGGCATCAACCACGCCGGCGCCGAGGCTTTTGAACATAGCCGCGACCGTCGATTTGCCGGACCCTAAACTTCCCGTTACGCCTACGATAAACATTGTTTGTATAATTTTTGGTATTCTAAGGCTGATTTTTCCCACGAAAAATTACAGGCAAACGCCCCTTTAACCAAAGCGTCAAACTGCTTTTCATTACGATAAACATCAACGGCCGCTTCAACGCATTCCATAAAAGCTGATTTCGCGTATCTGTCAAAAACGAAGCCGTTGCCGCCGGGTAAATTAAAATGCGTTATCGTATCCGCGAGCCCGCCGGTTTTGAAAACCAAGGGAATCGTCCCATAGCGCAGGCTAATCATTTGGCTCAAGCCGCACGGCTCATAAAGTGACGGCATAAGAAATATATCCGCGCCGGAAAAAATCTGATGGGCCATCGCCTCATCCTGTTTTAAGCAGATACCGATTTGCCGCGGATAGCGCCGTTTGAAATGTTTCAATAAATCCACGTATCCGTTATCGCCCACTCCTTGAAATACCGCCGCAACACCCCTGGCCATCATCGCATCAATGCTTTGGGCGATTAAATCCAATCCCTTTTGTGATGAAAGGCGGGCTACAAAACCAAAAAGCGGCCGCGTATTATCTTTTTCTAAGCCGAATACCTTTTGCAATTTCTTTTTGTTCTCTGCCTTCGCGGATTTCCAATTTTTGGCTGAATAATTTTTGGCAATCAGCGCATCGGTTTGCGGATTCCAAAAATCATAATCAATGCCGTTTAAAATACCGACGAGGGGCTTTGGCCTTCCTCGAATCACGCCCTCCAACCCGCAGCCAAATTCCTCGGTTTGGATTTCTTTGGAATACCCGGGGCTGACCGTTGTCACGCAATCGCTCGACAAAATTCCCGCCTTAAGCAAATTGATGTTGTCATAAAATTCAAAACCATTGATGTTAAATAAATCCTGCGGCAATCCAAGCTTGAAAAAATCCCATTTGGGAAAAATGCCTTGATAGGCAAGATTATGAATCGTCAACACGGACTTTGTATTTTCATAGAAAGAGTTCTTTTTGTGTAAAAACTTTATAAACACCGGGACAAGCGCTGTGTGCCAATCGTGGCAGTGAACGATATCCGGTTTAAATTTGGCCTGCTGCGCGGCCTCCAAGACTTTTCTGGAAAAAAACAAAAAGCGGTCAAAATTATCTTCGTAGTCGCCGGATGAATCGCCATAAAGCCCGTCGCGTTTAAAATATTTTTTGTTTTCGATGAAATAAACCCTGATGCCCTTGCCGATGGTCGTTGTTAAAATGCCTTCGCTAAATTTTTCTAAAGAAAATTTCTTTGCGTCAATACAACGGTACAACGGAAGGGCAACAGCTACCTCAATGCCCCGCTTTTCAAGGGCCAGAGGAAGGGCGCCGCAGACATCCCCCATACCGCCGGTCTTGGCAAAGGGCGCGACCTCCGCCGAACAAAATAAGATTTTCATACCTCTTCCATATCCAGCCAATTGGCCCCGGCTTTGACGGTCACTTTAATCGGGACGGAAAGCGCAATCGAATGCTCCATCTGGTCGCGGATAAATTCAATCATACCCGGCTTTTCTTTTTCGGTAACATCAAAGACAAGTTCGTCATGGACGGTGATGATCATTTTCGATTCCAGTTTTCGTTTTTCCAGCTCACGCTGAATATTGATCATGGCGAGCTTAATCAAATCCGCCGCGGAACCCTGAACAGGCGTGTTGATAGCCTGGCGCTCTGAAAACTGACGAACCGCCATATTGCTGCTTTTAATGTCCGGCAAATAGCGGCGGCGATTCATCAGAGTCAGGACAAAACCGTTTTCCTGCGCCTTTTTAATTTCATTGTCCATAAATTTTTTAACGCACGGATAACGCGCAAAATATCTATCGATAAACGCCTGCGCCTCCTCGTGGGTAATCTCAAGATCCTTGGAAAGCCCGAAGGCGCTGATCCCGTAAATAATACCGAAATTAACCCGCTTGGCCGCATCACGCATGGACGATGTCACCTCATCTTCTTTAACGTCAAAAATCAAAGCCGCCGTGAAGGCATGGATATCCTGGTCACGCTTGAAAGCCTTAATGAGGTTTTCATCCTTTGATAAATGCGCCAAAATTCTCAATTCAATTTGAGAATAGTCAGCGGAGATGATGGTGTTGTGTTTTCCGCTGGCGATAAACGCCTTTCGAATCTGCGCCCCCAACTCCGTACGGATGGGAATGTTTTGCAAATTGGGGTTGTTGGAACTCAACCGTCCTGTTTCCGTCCCCGTTTGGTTGAACGATGTATGCAGGCGCTTTGTCTTTGCGTGAACGAGTTTCGGAAGCGCGTCGATATACGTTGACTTAAGTTTTGCCAGTTGACGGTAATCTAAAATGAGCGCGGGCATATCGTGTTTTTTGGCGAGCCTCATCAAAACGCCTTCGTCCGTCGAGAAACCGGTTTTGGTTTTCCTGACAACGGGAAGCTTGAGTTTTTCAAAAAGCACGTGGCTTAATTGTTTGGGCGAATTAAGGTTGAATTCCGCCCCCGCCATTTTGTAAATTCTGGAAACAAGCGCCTTGATTTTTTCGTCGCACTCGCGTGACAGTTTTTTTAAAAGCGCTTCATCAAGGCAGACGCCTTCTTCTTCCATGCAAAACAAGACATGGGCCAGCGGCATTTCGATTTCTTCAAATAATTTAAAAAGCGATTTCTGGACAAGCTCTTTTTTAAAAAGTTCATACATGCGAAAAAGGCTCTGCGCCCTGCTTGCGGCATCATCACCGACGCTCAAAGGCGCTTTAAGAAACATCCACGCCAGCGCGGGAATATCAAAACCACCCTGCGAGGGAGAAAGAAGGTATCCCGCCAACATGACATCAAACGCCTTGCCTTTTAAATCGATTTTTTCCCGGGCGAGGATATGCATAGCGCTTTTGATATTATGGCTGACCTTGACAATAGCCTCATCCTCAAAAATTTCCTTGAAACTCTTCACCTTTGGGCTCGCAAGATAAAAGTGGTCCTCCGCCCCAAGCGAAATGCTCATGCCGCCAAACAATCCGCCTGCCGATTCCTCGCCTTCAGGTAAATCAAATAAAAAAATCATCTCTTCTTTTTCACGGATTTTGGCAAGAAGCGATTCTATCTGCGCGTCTGTCTCCACGGTTGTTGCCGGAATCTTTTTTTCCGCCGTCGTTTGGCTGGAAAACTCCTCGGCAAATTTACGAAACTCAAGATTCTGGAATAGATCGCTGAGCCGGCGGTTATCCGGCTCGCTGACCCTCAAATCTTCCAGGGTAAATTTAATCGGCACGCGCGCATCCAGCGTCGCCAATTCCTTGCTAAAAATCGCCATATCTTTTTGGGCTAAAAGTTTTTCTTTAATCTTTTCAGACTTAAGTTTGTCAATGTGGGCCAGCATATGCTCAATCGTCCCGTATTCGTTAATCAAATCCCGCGCGGTCACCTCTCCGATACCCAAAACTCCGGGGATGTTGTCGCTTTGATCGCCGGCCAGGCCCAAATAGTCGGTTACTTTATCGGGTTCTATCCCCAGCATTTCCTTTGCCTCTTTGCTCCCGATCATCATATCTTTCTGCACATTCCAAACCTTGACGCGCCTGTCCACCAATTGCAGCATATCTTTGTCAGCGCTGACAATCACCGTTTCAATATCCTCTTTGGAAACTTTTTGGGCAATGGTCGCGATCACATCATCGGCCTCAAAACCCTCCAGTTCAAAAATCGGCAAGCGAAAAGCGCTGACGACATCTTTAATCAGCGGCAACTGGCTGATCAAATCCTCCGGCATGGACGGACGGTGGATTTTATATTCGGCAAACCGTTCCTGGCGGCGCGTTTTTTTTCCGACATCAAAACAAACAGCCAGATACTCTGGCTTAAAGTCGCGCAGGATTTTACGCAAGGTATTGGTAAATCCATACACGGCGTTTGTTGCCTGCCCGGAGGAAGTCGAAAGCCCTTTGATGGCAAAATAGGAGCGGTAACAAAGCCCGTGGGCGTCAATTAAAAATAACTTGGCTTTTGGCATGGAACGATGGGAGCATATAGTTGATTCATATCAGCGTGTAACTTCAGCGTGAGCGGGTATCTTTGGAAAAACGGCGAGTGTTGTGGTTGTTAGTTATTAGGCTCGGATACGGCTTCTTCGGATTCAAATTCTCCCAGAGCGGCGTCAATCGACTGTTCACGAACCTTTTCTTTTTCTAACCCCAATTCGATTTGATCGAGGACGGCGGCGACCTGCGAACCCTTTTCATTTGGGATTTGTTTTTTTGTCTTGGCTAACGTCTTTGCCTGGCCTTCGTTGCCTGAAGAGGATGCGCTTCGATGAGTAAAATTCCTTCTTCCCTGTTTCAACAATTCCTTCGTCAATTCACCCGCTTCCCGATCAACAAACCACTTTTTAGCCTGCGGCCAGTCCTTTGACAACTCTTCAAGCTCTTCCTTTGCTTTTATTGCCCAGGGGTCATTGGGCTTGGCCCCTTCGATGCGAGCTTTAAAATATTCAATAGCGCTTTCCGGGTCACCCTGATCTTGATAAAAATAGGCGAGATTCAAATAGGCGGGCAAATAACGTCTGTTTAATTTAATCGCCCTAAGATAATGCTCTTCCGCCCTCTCCCAAAACCCTAACTGCTCATACACAACACCCATATCGTTATGGATGCCGGCGCTCTCTGATCCGGAAGAAAGTTCGGCAGCCTTGAAATAATACGTCAAGGCCTCCTGCCAATTGCCCCTTTGCTGTTCATCGTAACCTTTAAGGCGGTATTCCTCGACGGCTTTCTTTTTGATTTCGATTTCAGCGAAAGCGTTTTGAAGGGTAACGGATAAGAAAAAGAGAACAAGGAGTGTCTTGCAGATTCGACCTAAAATTGAAAATCCCTCACACACACGAAGATAATACATAAACGGATTTTTGACAAGAAAAACTTTTGTTTCTTTTTTGCGGGCGGTCATATGTTTTTAAGATCTCTTAAAATGAACAAGCCATTTGCAGAAAATGTTTTATAGCGTCGTTACAGCAACTTCTTTAATCGCCGGGTCTGCAAGAGCAAGAGTCACGGTCCGGTCGAAAAGATTAACAGAAAATCCTTTCTGCGGATAAGCAAACGCTGTGGTTTCCGCGCAAATAACGCAGCCGGCCACACGGCCCTGCTCTTCAAAAATAGCCGGATCGTCAAAGCAGAAAATCTTCTCTTGGCCCGCCCGCCGCTGGCTTGACGGGCCAAGCGCAAAAACATTTTCCACGTTCGTACGCTGACATTCATCGACGCAAATACCGCCTTTTATTTCAAGTCCGGTGTCATTCCAAAGCCGCAAATCGGGCTTTTGATTGTCCAAAATAACCGCCTGCGCCGCCAACACTTTTCCCGATTTAAGCCGCAGGGCCTTGACATCGCCTTCCCCCAAGATTTCGGTTATGGCATTATCACGGATCACACGTATTTGATTTTCTTCAAGATGTTTTTCGATCGACGAAGCGGATTCTTTATCCACAAGATGCGGCAGAATAAAAGCTGAAGGCGCGACTAAAACAACATCCTTGTTTCTTTTTTTAAAGCCGCACGCGATAGAAACACCAAGCGCGCTTGACCCGTCAATCACGACGGTTTCAATCAAATGAAGGATGGACACAGCATCTTTTAAATCGGCCAATTTCCTAAGGCTAAACACGCCTTTTTTGTTAACACCTTTAATCTCCCGGGCCGCCGCGGCCGTCGTGTTAATCAAAAGGACATCAAAGCTATGCTGTTCCTTATCTTCCGTCGTGATTCTTTTTTTCTTCAAATCAACGCGCTGAATCTTTTTATCTGTCACAAGCCGGATATTCTGTGATTTGTAAAATTCCGGCGCCTTATAAAAAAGATTTTCTTCTCGAATGGCTTTGGACAGAAGATCACCAAAAAGATGCGGCTGATACGGCAGGCAACCCTCTTCGCAGAAAATGACGATTTCACTTTCTTTATCACGAAGGCGAATTTCCTCAACTGCCCTGACGCCCGCGATTCCGCTTCCGACAACGGCAATTTTTTTCATCGCATTATAAATTCCTGTGCTGTTCTTTAAAAGCCTCAAGGCAATTTTTCATCAGCATCACAACCGTGAGTGGCCCCACACCGCCGGGAACAGGCGTAATATAACCGGCTTTTTTTTGAGCCGCCTCAAACTCAACATCGCCAACGATTTTATCGCCAACTTTGTTAATGCCGACATCAACAACGATGGCGCCCTCTTTAATCCAATCGCCTTTAATAAAACCTGCCCGCCCGACGGATGCCACAACAATATCGGCGCGTTTGACATGCTCCGCTAATTTCCCGGCGTCGCTTGTCCCTGTATGGCATATCGTTACCGTCGCTGACTGCGCGAGCAAAAGAAGGCTCACAGGTTTTCCCACAATTTCGCTTCGGCCGACGACAACAGCCTCCTTGCCGCGCAAAGAAACTCCCGTCGATTTGATATGCGCCATCACCGAGGCCGGCGTGCAGGGAATAATCTTCGCCTCACTTAGAATCATTTTTCCGATATTCGCCGCGTTTGTGCCTTCAATGTCTTTTGCGGCATCGACATGGCTCATCGCGTCGGCGTAATCAATTTGGGAAGGCACAGGATTAAAAATGAGAATCCCGCAGACGGCCTTATCTTTATTTAGCTTCTCAATTGAACGGACCAATTCCGCCTGCGAAACACCCGACGGCAAATTCATCAGCCGATATTCGATACCAACATATTCCGCGGTTTTCTTTTGGGAATTGGCATAGGCGCTTGCCGCGGCGTCATCGCTAATCAAGATGGAAACAAGGACAGGGGCGCGGCCGTATTTTTTGCCAAGCTCGCCTGCTTCTTTTTTTAATGATTCTTTAAGCTCGGCCGCCAAAAGTTTTCCGTCCAGCAATTTCGCGCTCATTGATTGGTCTCGATATTAAGAAGGGCGGAATCAAACGCCGCGGTCAAAAGCTCGAGGGCAACTTTAATATCGCTCATCAGATGACGGTTGCCGTTTTTCACCAAAAACGGCGTAAGCTCCACCGCGCTTAAACACAACCGGCAAACCTCCCTGGGGACGTCACAGGCTTTTTTGAGAGCCCTTTGCTTCACCGCTTCGCTGGCCTGGCGTGTTTTGACAACGCCCAAATACGCCTGAGCGTCCAAATCAACCAATTCCAGAAGGCGTTTGCGCAGCTTTTCGCTTTTTAAAAGAAGCGCCTTGATTCTCGAATCGCTTGGCTTGGGGTTTTTTTTGCTGAGAGAATAATTCGCCACCATCGAAATAAGCGCCGCGCCCAAAGCGCCAACCAAGGCCGCTGCCGATCCGCCGCCGGGCGCGGGAACCCGTAAAGAGAGCTGTTCTAAATACTGCGATACCGTGTGGTTTTTGTATTTCTTCATGGAGGAAGGAGCGTGAGGCTTCAGGAATTAAACAACTTTCGTGCTCTTTGCTTCGTTTACAAAATTATCATAACGTAAATGCGCGCGCCTTTCAATACAACTTGCAGATTTTTTTTGCGTGGCGCTGGAAAAATCAATATCCATACAAAGCGGATAATTCAAAAGCATCTTTAAGAATTTCAACCTTGAGAGCGCCGAAAGAATCTTTTGTGACGGACGCAACATCAAAGCGCGCCTTTCGCTCAAGCATGTGCTTCAATTTTAAATAACAAAGAGCGGTCTGTGAAATCTTGTGCTGTTTGTGGCTTGAAATAGCGCCCAAAGCGCCGCCAAAATCTTCTGAGGCTCTCGTTTTCACTTCCACAAAGCAAATGGTGTCGCCGTCCAAAGCGATGATATCAATTTCCCCAAGCTTGACTTTGAAATTGCGTTCAAGGATTTTGTATCCGCGGCTTTCTAATAAACCGACAGCCGCATCCTCTCCTTTTTTCCCAAAATCAATTCTACTCGACATAAGAATTAAGAATGATGAAACGTCCTTCGATGAATTGGCGAGAGTCCATGATCGCGAATAGCAATTCGATGCGCCGCCGTCGGATAACCTTTGTGGCGGCAAAAGCCGTACTGCGGAAAAACTTTGTCGTAGATATTAAGCATTCGATCTCTAGTCACCTTGGCCACAATAGAGGCGCAGGCGATGGAGAGGCTCAACGCGTCTCCATTCACAATCGTCTCAAAGGCGTAGGGCAAATCCGTTTTAAAAGAATTCCCGTCAACCAAAAGGCAAATCTTATTTTCAAAACCGCTTTGAAATGACGCCGACTTTCGCATCTTGGCAATCAATCGCTCAACGGCCATGGACATCGCCACATGCGTGGCGCAAAGGATATTGATACGGTCAATGATGTGCTCGTTAACAACGCCGATGCCGACAAAGGCATTGTCAAAGATTTCGTAAAACGCCCTTTCGCGCACTTGAGAGGTAATCGTTTTTGAATCGGCAATTTTATTTTGAAATATTTCTTTTTGGAGGGCTACCGCGCAGGCAACAACAGGGCCGGCCAAAGGGCCCCGGCCGGCCTCATCAATACCAACAATGATTTCAAAACCTTTTTCTCGCGCTTTATTCTCAAAATAAAGCATTTGATGGCAAACTTAAGCTTGGCGTGTTTTCAGGCGCCCCTCTTTGCCTGTCTTTCCGCGAAGATAATAAAGCCTGGCGCGCTTGGCCTCACCGCGGGCAAAAACCACAAGGCTTTCAATCGTGGGGGAATAAAGGGGAAATGTCCTTTCAACGCCTTCGCCGAAAGACATTTTTCTGACGGTAAATGTCGCTCGAAAACCGCGCCCTGTTTTTCGAATCACAAGGCCTTCAAAAGGATGCAACCGAATCTTGTCCGCCTCGGCGACTTTGATTTTCATTTTGACGGTATCGCCGACTTGAAAATCAGTGATTTTCTTTTGCATATATTTTGTTTCGATGGATTTTAAGATTTCACCTGTGTTAATGCTGACCATGACAACCTCCGGAAATTTTAATTTTATTTAATCTTTTGCTTGAGCAAATCGGGGCGCACATTTTTTGTTTTATCAAGCGCCTGAGCCCTGCGCCACTTTTTTATGGCTTCATGATTGCCAGATAATAACACATTTGGAACTTTCATGCTACGAAAATTTGCGGGACGGGTATACTGCGGGTATTCCAGCAAGCCCTCATCAAACGATTCTTGGGTCAGCGACTCTTTTTTTCCCAAAACCCCGGGCACAAGCCGCGTCAGGCAATCAACCAAGACCATCGCAGGGAGCTCGCCGCCGGTTAAAACGTAATCACCGATGGAAATGCTTTCATCGACAAGCCCCTCCCTCACCCTTTCATCAACCCCTTCATAATGGCCGCAAATAAGAATCAAATGTTTCTGGCGCGAAAGGCGTCTTGCAACCTCTTGAGTCAGCGTTTTTCCCGACGGGCACAGCAAAATGACCTTGGGTTTTAAGCGGCCCTTGATTTTCTTGACGGCATCAAAAATAGGCTCTGCCATCAAAATCATCCCCGGCCCGCCGCCAAAGGGTCGGTCATCAACCGTGCGGCGCTTATCAACAGTAAAATCGCGTAAATCATGCACGCGGATTTTCACCTTTTTCTTTTCCTGCGCCCGTTTGACAATCGACTCATCAAGAACGGGCGCAAAACTTTTTGGGAAAATCGTTATGATGTCGAATCGTAGCACAGAAAAAACTCCTTTCGAAATTGCGCGAAGCTTCCCTCTTTAATGGCCTTGCGAATCTGCTTCATCAAATCCAAATAAAAATAAACATTGTGATACGACACAAGCTGCAGCCCCAGAATTTCATGCGTGTTAAAAAGATGGCGAATATAACTGCGCGTGTATTTTTGACAGACGAAACAACTGCAGGCCTTGTCTATCGGATTTTTGTCCTTCGCGTATTCGCCGTTTCGGATGACAATTCTTCCGTTTTTTGTAAAAGCGCTTCCGTAGCGGCCGTATCTCGTCGGGATAACCGTATCAAACATGTCAATTCCCTGTCCCACGGATGCCACAATCTGATCCGGCATGCCGAGGCCCATCAAATAGCGCGGCGCATCTTTGGGAAGATGCGGTTCGGTTGCCTCGACAACTTCCGTCATCAATTCCTTGGGCTCACCAACGCTCAATCCGCCAATCGCGTAACCATCAAAACCAATGCTTTTCAAATCCTCCGCGGACTTTTTTCGCAAATCATGATATGTCGAGCCCTGAACAATGCCAAATAAAAGCTGGCGATTCCGCTGTGAGGGTTGATTAAGAAAAAATTCCCGCGAGCGTTTGGCCCAAAGTGTTGTCCGCTCAACCGCCTCATTAGATTTTTTATGATCGCACGGATACGCTACGCATTCATCCAAGGGCATCATAATATCAGATCCCAAAATTCCCTCGATCGTAATAATCTCTTCCGGGCTAAAAAAATAGGATGAACCATCCAAATGCGATTGAAAAAGGACGCCATTATCTTCAACCTTACGCATCTTGGCGAGGCTGAAAACCTGATACCCGCCGCTATCGGTGAGCATGGGCCTTTCCCAGCCCATAAACTGATGAAGGCCGCCGGCTTCTTTGATGATTTCCATCCCCGGACGCAAAAACAAGTGGTACGTGTTACCTAAAATAATCTGCGCGTCCATCTTAAGCAAATCTTCATGAAAGACAGCCTTCACCGTCGCGTTTGTCCCCACCGGCATGAAAACCGGCGTTTGAATTGCCCCGTGCGCGGTCGACAGAATTCCCGTCCGGGCTTTTGTGTGAACATCAACGGAATCAATTTTAAAGATTGTCTTTGTCTGTCGTTGTTCTTCCATCATATTGAGAGTTGTATCCATATTATTTCCTACAAAATCAACATCGCATCGCCATAACTAAAAAAACGGTAGCGCTTTTCAATGGCCTCACGATACGCCTTTTTAATAAAATCCTGCCCGGCAAAAGCGCTGACCAGCATCAGAAGCGTGCTGGCCGGTGTATGAAAATTGGTGAGCAAAATATCCGCCATTTGAAATTGGAAACCCGGATAAATAAAAAGGTTGGTCTTCCCCTTTAATTTCCCCGTTTGCGCGGCCGCCTCGAGCGTGCGGCAGCTCGATGTGCCGACGGCGACAATTTTCTTCTTTTGATCACGCGCTTTCTTTATCGCGTCAAATATCTTTTTGGAAACGCTATAAGATTCAAAGTGCATGTGGTGTCTTGTAATATCATTTTCTTTGACCGGCCGAAACGTCGCGTAATTAATGTGAAGCGTCACCGTCAAAATGCCATGGCCTGCGTCCTTGAGCGCGCTTAAGAGTTCTTTTGTAAAGTGCAATCCTGCCGTCGGAGAAGCAACGGAGCCTTCCCTGTCGGCATACACTGTTTGATAATATTCTCTGTCAGAAAAATCGTCGGCCCGTTTGATATACGGCGGCAAAGGGACGTGGCCGATTTCTTCCAAGTGTTCAAAAATATTTCTTTTGTTAAACCGCACAATCTTTTTTTGGGCGTCTTTAAGACGCGCGAAGATACCGTTGTTATTAAAAATAATCTTCTCACCGATTTTTAATTTCTTAAGCGGATGGATAAGCGCCTCAAAAGAAACCCCATCGGAAAGACGGTTAAGCAGAAAAATCTCAACCTTTCCCCCCGTCGCCTCTCTTTTACCAAATAACCGCGCCGCGATGACCTTGCTGTCATTGAGAACCAGCACGCTTTCCTTTGGCAAATAATCTGCAACGCGCGCAAAAATATCGTGAGAAATTTTTTGGTTTTTGCGGTCAATGACCATGAGCCGCGCCTGATCGCGACGCTCTAAAGGGCGTTGCGCGATCAATTCGCGCGGCAAATCATATTCAAAATCCTGTAATTTCATTGCCTGCCTTTTGGGGCAAAAGCGTCGTAGTTGATAATTTCCGCGCCGGGGTAATAAAGCTTTAAAATCTCGTCGTAACTGTAATTTTCCCGCGCCATCTCGCTTGCGCCCCACTGGCACATCCCCACGCCGTGCCCCCAGCCTTTTCCAATCAAGTCCGCGTAATATCCCTGCATCACCACTTCATAATTATTGCTTCGGATGATATTCGGCCCGATGATATCGCGAAAATCTTTCCCGGAAATAATAATTTTCTTGTCATCGCGCATAGTGATTTCAAGTGTTTGTATGCGCCCGCTTTTGTTGCGCTCGCGCACGGCGATTTCTTTGATGAGCCCGAGGGAATAACCTTTCTGATTAAGCTTTTCCTGGATGTCCGCGAGCCGCAGATTTTTTTTCCATTTGTAGTGCGGCGCGCGGCAGCAGAACTTACACTCACCAC
>ORJL010457067.1_pt1 | contig 35514 bp, 33 predicted proteins | sample 1779941 | NCBI WGS metagenome assembly ORJL01 (sample SAMEA104232317, study PRJEB22302) | groundwater metagenome | biome: forest; feature: aquifer; material: groundwater | place: USA | collected 2011-08-07 | depth 5.8 m | reverse complement strand
GATAATGAATTCGCAGAAAGGATGGTAAAAGCGCGTTCCAATCTCTTTCAACAAATCTCTAGATTTGCTAACCGGGATGACTGAATTCTCTTAGTCCATCGATATCTGTTCAAGCTCATTTTTCAATTGGAAAAGAGTGAGATGAGAGCAACTTTTATAGCTATCTGTCACAAAGCAGGAGCTTCATACTCTTCCTCGGTCAAGCGGTTCAAAGCGGTACTCTTTGATTAGCCGGGAATACTATGAGGTTTTCTTCTGCCAGATTCACCCTGACACGGGTTCCTTCCGCGTAAAAGACCGAGGAGGAGGAATAGGCATGAAGTGTACGCCCTGAAACAAGACGGACGTCGTACTGATTGAACGAACCCAGGAAGCGCTTTTCTACAATCGCCCCCTGACCTTCCGGCGAAGGCATGAGGACCACGTGGTCCGGGCGGACTAATACTTCCACGCGGCTGCCTTCAGCCAGAGGTTTTCTCCTCCCCGCCCATGGAAAATCGCCAAGCTCAGTCTGGATGCGCCCTCCCCGTATTACTCCCTCCATGAAGTCCGCGTGCCCAACGAAATCGGCCACGAATTTGGTGGCCGGCTCATGAAATAGCACCTCAGGCCGGTCTATCTGTTCCAACCTCCCCGCGTTGATTACCGCCAGCCGGTCCCCGATGCAAAAAGCTTCTTCCTGATCGTGAGTAACAAAAACCGATGTGCTGTTTGTCTTCTTAAGTATGTGGCGCACTTCATCCCTGACATGGACTCTCAAATCGGTATCCAGGTTGCTGAAAGGCTCATCCATCAGAAGGATTTGTGGCTGCGGCGCTAGAGCCCTCGCCAGGGCCACTCTTTGCTGCTGCCCCCCGGAAAGCTGATGAGTATACCGCTCCCCCAGACCCTCCAGCCCGACCAGACTCAGGATTTCCTCTACCCTCTGCCTTTTTACTTCCCGGAAACTTCTTCTCAATCCAAAAGCTATGTTTTGGGCCACCGTCAAATGCGGGAACAGCGCATAATCCTGAAAGACCATCCCGATGCCTCTCTTCTCTGGCGGCACCCATAGGCCATTCCCCGCCACTTGCTTTCCGCCTATGAATATCCTTCCTTCCGACGGCCTTGCCAGACCTGCGATTAATCTTAGACAGGAGGTTTTTCCGCATCCGCTCGGACCCAGCATAACCAGGATCTCACCTCGTGCTACCTCCATGGTGAAACCTCTGACAGCAGCCGCGCCGCCGAAATGGAGGCTGACATCCTCCATCTTCAAGACCACTTCCTGGAAACTCGTTTTCATCTACACCCTCTACTCAATCTTGTCACCCAAAACAACTATCTTGTCACCACCCTCAACTCAATCTTGTCACCCTGAAGGGTCTCAAACATCATCAACATTACGACTAGCAATGCAATCAGGTACTAAGTCCTGTGGCCGCGTATTATGAATAAGGCCGCCGGCACCGATGAGATCAGTATCAATAGCAAAGCCGGCGCCGCCGCTCTGGCGAAAAGAGCGTCAGAACTGAAGGCCCAGACTGATGTGGCCAGCGTCTTGAATCCAATAGGGCTCAGGATCAAGGTCGCGGGCAGCTCCTTCATCGTGGTGAGGAAGACCAGCGCTGCCCCGGCCATGACGCCGGGACGCACCAGAGGAAAAGTGACCGAGGCGAGGACTCCTAAAGGACTCCGTCCCAGGCAGCGTGCCGCCTCCTCCACACTGGGGCTTACCTGAAGTAAAGACGAGCGTATGGAGCCGACCGCTTCAGGTATGAAAAGGGTAACATAAGCAACGACGAGAAGTATCATGGTCTGGTAAATTGGAGTAGCATAGTTAGCCCCGAAGAATACCAGTGCCAGGGCAACTACGATTCCTGGAAGCGCAAAGCCCAGGTATGTGGAACGCTCCACCAGAAGGCTCAAGAGACCGGGATAGCGCACCGCTAGAATTGCCACCGGTATAGCGATAGCCGCTATTATTACCGCTGCGATGGCAGAAACATATCCTGAGTTAAGCGCATAAGTCAGGACGCCCTCCAGAGTTTCACCGGAAGAAAGACCGGGGATAAACCAGTACCCTAATACCACAAGGGGCATCAGCAGTGAAAGGGAGACCACCACCGAACAAAATGCGAGCGCCGGCCATCGCCAAGGACCAAGCTGAACATCGGCAGGCGGACGGACTGTTCCGGCGGTGCTGCGATGGTATCTTCCTGGGCCTCGAGTTCGAACCTCTATGACGAGTATCAGAACGGCTATGACCACCAGAACCAGCGAAAGAGCCGCCGCGACCAGTCTGTCGAATGAAGTCTGGTATTGAAGATAGATTGCCCACGTGAAAGTTTCATAGCGTAGAAGGGAGACGGCGCCGAAATCCCTCAGAGTATACAGGGCAACGAGAAGTGAACCGGTGGCAATGGCCGGCAGAAGAAGGGGCAGGGTTACGCGGCGAAATGTAGCCCAGTAGCCGTAACCTAGGCTGTGAGAGGCCTCCTCCAGAGATGGGTCCAACCCTCGCAGAGACGATTGAAGGGTAATCAATATGTAGGGATAACTGATAAGGGTGATGCTCAACATGGCTCCTGGAAAACCGTAAATGTCGGGGAATGTCTCGAGTCCAAAGAAACCCTGAAGCGCCTGCTGAAGAATCCCCTTGCGTCCCAGCGCCGCTATGACGACAAGCCCTGCCACATAACTTGGAATTACGAGGGGCAACACTGTGAGAACTGCCCAGACACGGCGAAAGGGAAGGTCAGTCCTGGTGGTTAACCAGGCCAGAGGTAGAGAAATGGCCAGCGAGGCCGCAGTCACAGCTATGACCAGGGACAGAGTACGTGAGAGGATTTCAAGAGTCCTGGCACGAAACAGCAGTCCCCAGGTTTCGGCCCCTGCCGACCCGGCCCTCAAGACGAGATAGACAACCGGGAGGACGACGATAACAGCCACCAATAGGGCTGGGACCCAGATGAAGGCAGGGGGCCAGGCGGCTTTCACCCGGCCCCCAGGTCCACCTGGAGTAACCCGGCCAGATATCTCGTTGGTCAGCATAGATGCCGCTAGGGAATGATCCCGGTGGTCCTCATTACGCTTAAAGTACCCTTCAGATCACCCAGGGCTGCCATATCAACCTCAGGCCTCTTAATCTCGGATAGCGGTTTCAGCAGCCTGTGTGTTGCTACTCCCTTCACCACAGGGTATTCAAAGGTCTGACTCGCAAAGTACTGCTGGGCTACCGGAGAGACCAGGAACTCCAGGAAGCGCTCTCCGGCTTCTTTGTTCTTCGACGTCTCCAGGATTCCCACTCCGGAAACCATTACAAGCGCTCCGGGACCGCCCGCCCTGGGATGATAGTTGCGCACAGGAAAGGCATCTCCCTGTTGCTGCAGGAAACTGAAAAGATAGTAGTGATTGGGAAAGCCAACATCAATTTCGCCCGTACCCACTGCTGCCACGATACCTGTATTGTTCGAAAAAGACTTAGGGTTGTTAGCCTGAACTCCCAGGAGCCATTGCCGGGTCTTCTCTTCTCCCCACATTGTCCTCATGGCAGTAACCATGGCCTGAAAAGAAGCATTGGTAGGAGCCCAGCCGATCCGCCCTTTCCACTTCGAATCAATAAAGTCCCAGATATCATCCGGCAGGTCGGACTCCTTCAGTGTCTGCGTGTTGTAGACTACCACACGGGCCCTTCCGGAGATGCCAACCCACTTGCCATCAGGGGAAGCAAACCCGGGCTCCACCCGGCCGGTAATGCTTTCGGGAAGCCGTGAAAACAGATGCGCCACGGCGCCGAGTCCGCCAGGATCCTGAGCATAGAAAATGTCCGCGGGGCTGTTCTTTCCCTCCTCCAGAATTGTGGCCGCGAGTTCAGACGTTCCTCCATAACGCACCTGGACCTTGATACCAGTTGAAGCGCCGAACTGCTCGATAATTGGCTTTACCAGGCTTTCAGATCTCCCCGAGTATACTGTCAGCGTTTGGGCCTTCGCAGCAGGCGCCGGCGTGGAAGCTGGTGTTGGTGCAAGCACAAGCGATGGCATGGGAGAAGCTGCAGGCTGGCACGAAACCAGTGCCCCAATCAGGGCAACAGCAAATATTAACATCGCCACGATCTTCAATTTTCCCATTTTCCTCAGTTCCTTACTATATTTTATATTCTTTTTTCTTTATTCTTTAAGACAACCTCCCAAGTACAATGTTCACATGGTGCCCACTCCTCCCGCCGCAACTTTAGTCTCAACCAGCTGTCCGTGGTCAAGCCTGATTATGTTCTGGCCCATCCCACCTATCTCGGGGTCATGAGTTACAACAACGATCGTATGCCCGTCCTTGTGCAACTCCCTGAACAGCTCCATGACGATTTCCTCGTTCTCTTTGTCCAGGTTTCCCGTTGGCTCATCGGCCAGTATGAGCTTGGGTTCGTTTATGAGCGCCCGCGCGATACATACCCGCTGTTGCTCACCGCCTGAAAGCTGTGATGGCATATGGTGAAGCCTGTGCTCCAGGCCCACACGTTGCAGGGCCTTCTTTGACTCCTCTTCATCGGCTATGCTATGGAAGTACTGCGCCAGCATTACATTTTCCAGTGCGTTGAGATAAGGCACGAGATGGAACTGCTGAAAGACAAGGCCGATTACCTCACGGCGGAACCGCGTCAGTTCACCGGGGTCGAGATTGCCGGTGTTCATGCCGTCAACTATCACAGCCCCGCTGCTCGGCTTGTCCAGGCAGCTGATAATATTCAGCAGCGTGGTTTTCCCCGAGCCCGATGGTCCCATAATACTGGCCCACTGTCCCCTGTTTATCGAAAGGTCAATGTTATCCAGGGCATAAACCTTTCCATTATATTTTTTAGTCACGCCTTTCAGTTCCAGCAGGACTTCACCGTTCATAGTTCATTCACCTCGCAGTGCGATTATTGGTCTTACTTTCATAGCTTTGCGGACGGGCCAGAGACTGGCCAGAGTCGCCACCACCAGAGCGACAACCAGAGTTAAAGGTAACGCGATAACCTGTGGATTGAGATATGTATTGAAAACGCTTTTCGAAATGAGTTGCGCCAGCCCCAGGCCCAGGATATTTCCCATTAGTCCCCCGGATACGCCGATAGCCACGGCCTCCGCCAGGAAGATAACCGCTATCCGGGAATCCCTGGCCCCCAGGGCTTTCATCAGTCCTATTTCCTTTGTCCTTTCAAGTACGCTCGCCGACATGGTGCTGAACACCGCAACCGCCGCGACCATAAGCACCAGCGCGGTTATGAGAAACATCAATAGTTGTATCTTGAACAGCACATTCTTTTCCGCCTCTGCGATCTGTCCTACCACTTTGGCCTCGGTCCCAGGGACCATCCTCTCCAGTTCTGAAGCTGTCGAAGAAAGCGGCAAATCATCTGTCGAGGCACGTATTTGCACCAGGTCTACCTGTCCTGCTCTCCCTGAAAGCGTCTGCGCCGCTTTCAGAGTTACAAATATCTGGTTGTCCTCAGAGCCGCCCACATCGGCTATGCCTGATACCTCAAAAATCGCCCCGCCATTCTTGAAATCCAGGTACATGTTATCGCCCGGCCGGAGAGAAAATCTCTCCGCTACGTTCCTGCCGATAATGCTCCCATGGCCTTCAACCTCGTCACTCGCCCAACTGCCCTCGATTTTCCAGTATGGATTCAATTCTTTTGTCTTGTCGAATAGTGTGCCGGCCACAATCACCCTCTGTCCCTGGTGATTCGCCACGGCATATAAATACTGAGTGTAGTTCCTGATTCCCCCTATGCCGCCGGAGGTCACCCCTGATAGTTCCTTTTCGGCGACGTGCCCCTCAACGGCCACCTGTCCCATCGCCAGCCCTCCGGCGCCTGCAGGCAAAGATACAGCCCTCGGCAGGAGCAGCACGTTCGCTCCGTACGACTCGAGCTCCGTGGCTACTTTGCTTCGCATCTCCATGGAAAGAGTCAGAAGGGCAGTCACCATGCTGGCAGCAAGAAGCACCGCCACGGCCGCCACCATCCATCTCCTCATCCTGACAACCAGCGCCTTTCCTATAACCCGTCCCAGCATCTACCTCAATTCTCCTTCAATAGCTGAACAGGCTCTATTGCCATGGCGTGCCGCACTGGTATGGCGCTTCCCGCCAGGGCAACCACCACGGCAATGAAGAGGGTCAGGGGGAAGGCGATAGCGCTGAAGGAGAACTTCACCCCAAACACTTCGCGCCCTATCACCTGGGCCAGAGCCAGGCCGCCCGCGTATCCAACAAGTCCTCCCACCAGGCCTATGACGCCGGCCTCCAGCAAGAAAATCCAGGCTATCTGTGAGTCCTCAGCTCCTATGGCCTTCATCAGGCCAATCTCTTTGCGCCGCTCCATCACCATCGTGGTCATGGTTATCATGACACCGATGGCTGACGCTGCTAGAGAGAGTCCCGTAATCAGCAGTATCAGGAGCTCCGTCTTGGTCAGAAAGGAGCCCTCGGCCTCGGATATCTGCCGGATGGGTCCGGACTGGGTGCCCGGGACCACCTCCGAAATCTGGAATGAAATGGACTCCACCAGAGGAGTGCAGTACCACAGCTCATACTCCTCTGGAGTCATCTGCTCCGGCTTCTTGCCGCTGATGCTGGCAACGATCTTTTCCTCCGGCGTCACCAGCGCGCTTACTAGCACTTTGTCCACCCCGTGCGGAACGTCCAGTAGCTTCTGCACAACCGCAAGGTTAACAAATACCTGATTGTCTTCGAATCCGCCGGTGCTGACAATGCCGGCGGTCTTCAACGTGACGGGCTTCCCTTCGTAATATATAGTCAGGTCGTCGCCGGCAGCCAGCCCAAGCCGGCCCGCTACAGCTGCACCCACAATGGCGCTCTTCAAATCATCTTCTTCTACCCAGTTGCCCTTCAGTTGCCACCAGGGAGATACTACTTTGACACCGGTTGTGAAGGTCTGCTCAACCGTTTTTGAAGCGAGGTTGCTTTCGAACTGTGCGGGAGCCACATCAGGAATAGCGAGTTTCTTTTCAAACCAGGTGCCCGTGAGGACCACCGGCTGGCCGCCCGCCTCGACAACCGTGCTCAGAAAAGGCGCGAAGCCGGCGATGTTATGACGCCAGAATATGGTCTTGATTTTCGGCAACTGCCTTTCATCAATCAGAGCCCTGTCTCCCGGCGGAGAATAGCTGATGCCGCCGATTTCCAGCTCAAGGACATCCGATTTCGGCCGCACCAGGATGTTTGCGCCATAGGACCGCAGTTCCCGGGACATCTTCCCGGTAATGTCGCCATAGACAGTTAGAAGCGCGGAAACCAGCGAGGCTCCCAGCAGCACTGCCATGAAGGCCAGCGCCACCCTTCTCTTACGCTTAAGGAAAGTCTCTCTTATAAGGCGGAACAACATATCAAATCAAAATAAATACAGACGCAATATTTTATGGTCGTGCAAGGAACTGAACGAGGAAGCAATCCCTCGTAGGGGCCCCGATACATCGGGGCCCCTGCAGCTTCGTTGCCGTTCCACATTACCTGAATGTTTTCTCCGCAGCAGCTAATTCACTTGCTTGAACAACTATGATGCCGTTGCTTATCTTTGCTTGCAGCGGAAGCGGATTACATCCGCCGCCCTGGCCGATAGTATTCATGGCTATTGGCGCGTTGCAGTTCTTGCAGATGGCGTTTTCACCGTCCTGTCCGTAACCGGCCGCGCCGCAAATCTGGCAGGCGTCGAGAGCTGTATAGACTGCTCCGTTGCCCAGGCGTACCGCCAGGAATCTCACCCCAACTCCGTTTGAAGTGTAGGCGAATTTCGCCAGCTTACCCTCCTCCAGGCTTGCCGCCAGAATACTCACCTCACCGTTGTTGGCGGTTACCGCTACGGGATCGGGACTGGAGAAACCACCCCCGGCCAGCACGGCAGACCCCATTGCGAACAATATTAGGAGAGCGGCAAACAGAAGTCCTGTTCTAAACATCTTCTCTCTGCGTTTGATAGCAAGAATCTTCCTTCTCTCGGCCGCGGATTGGCCCTCTTTCTCCTGTTTTGGCTGCTTGCCCCCGGCATCCCACAGTATCATGATCAGGGGAATAGCCAGCAGCGCCATTAGAATGACCGTAGACGTATTGTCCCTGACGAAATAGCCAATGAAGGCCATCAGCTCTTTAGACATGGGTATTGCGCCCACTTCTGCGAACTCATGAAGACTACCCAGAAGGAGCTTGGCCGCCAGAAGCAGGAGCACAATGCTTGTCACCGCGAAGAAGCGGGGAAGGTTGATTCTCAGACTTCCCTTGATAAAAAAGACAGCGAATAAAATTGCTAATGCTATTCCGACCGAGCCTCCGATAAGGCTCAACAATCCGAAATTTCCCAAGGTCGCGCCCGTGAGAAAAAGGACTGTTTCAGCGCCCTCCCTGAACACCATGAGAAACGTAAAGGCTAGCAGCCCCCATCCCTGTGCCCCGGACTTCTCTTTCTGAGTGATTCTGTCCAGTTTCCTCTCCATCTCCCCCTTCAGGTTCTTTGCCGTGCGCCACATCCATATGACAAGAGTGGCGACCATTATGCCGGCTACACCGAGGAGAGTTCCTTCCAGATATTCGTTTTCGGGGTCTATGCCGAGAAGCTGAAACGCAAATGCGAAAATGAAACTCGCGGCAACCGCGGCTCCAAGACCCGCGTAGACCATTCTTCTGAGAGACTCCTTTCCGCTTTTGATAAGATAGGCGAGGATGATACCGACCACCAGCGCCGCCTCAATTCCTTCTCTCAGGGTAATTACCAATGCCTCAATCATTCTGCTTACTCCTCCGATTCCTCAATGTGACCATTCATATCAATTCCAGATTCTGTTTGCTTTTGCAATTCATTAGCAATACTGAAGGCACAAAAAAAAGCGCGGCTCATTCTTTCGTCCTGGTCTTTCAATCTTCCAATCCCATTCATTATTATCTCCACCGAGCCTTTACGTCATGAGTGAAATGAACTACAATAGCTGCATACCGTGCTTGTTGAGGACAACGCTCAGGATCCTGTCCAAAGAGTGAGAGACTTAGTCCTTTGAAAATTCGGTATAATGCTAACATATCTGCTAATGATTATCAATTGCAACTATAGCATATGTCACGAACCTCTGTCAAGACGGAGTATAGTAATCTGTAGAGCACCTCGCTGAGAGAAATCTGACGAACAATGGCCGAAATCTTAGCAATCTACAAGAAAGAAGACGTCGAAAAGATAAAGGAGTTTCTCTCCTCTCAGAGACACCGCGTCCATGTGGTATCTGGCTGGGCAGAAGCCCTTGATGCCCTTGAGGAAAATGAGTACGCGCTTTATCTAGTCCAACACTTGCCTGCTCTTGGCCCTGTAGCTGAAATGTCGGGGCGCTTGTCTGAACTGAGGGAGAAGCAGAACCTTCCGGCCATAGCGATGGTAGCGGAAAAGGAACTGAAGGCCGGGGTTATGCTGTGGGGATTCAACGATTTTCTGCTCGAACCCTTTTTGCACGAGGAGCTTATCTGCCGGATAGCGCGGTTACTCCGAAGCCCGGCGGGCGAGGGAAAGAACACATTGGCAGTCGGCGACCTGGTCATAGATTTCGAGAAATACCAGGTCTTTCTCTCGGGACGCCCCGTCTCCCTCACTTACAAGGAGTTTCAGCTGCTCAAGCACCTGGTAACCAATAGAGGCCGCGTCTTCTCCAGGGAGGCTCTCCTGAATCAGGTGTGGGGCTACGACTACTTTGGCGGAGACCGGACGGTTGATGTCCACGTGAGGCGCCTGCGCAGCAAGATAGAGGACAGTACCCACTCATTCGTCGAGACAGTCAGAAATGTCGGCTACAGGTTTATTGGGCAAAACAATTCTGATCTAAGGAACCGGGATGATTAAGACCTTCAGCTGCAAGACTCCGAAAATATCGCCTTCGGGGTGGGTAAGCGAGGCCGCCTATGTCATCGGAGAGGTGGAGATAGGCGACAACAGCAGCATCTGGCCCGGGGCAGTAGTCAGGGGAGACCTTGGGAAAATAGTAATCGGCAAGGAATCCCAGGTGGAGGACAACTCCGTCATCCATACTGCGGCAGGCATTACAATCGGGGACCAGGTACACATAGGGCATTCCGTGGTGGTGCACTGCGCCAGGATTGGAAATAAGGTGCTAATCGGAAATCACGCTGTCCTTCTGGACAATTCGGAAATAGGAGACAACTGCATAATCGCCGCGGGCAGCCTCGTATCACCCGGTATGAAAATCCCTCCAGGCTCATTCGCGGCGGGCAGCCCCGCCGAGGTGAAGGGCAAAGCCAGGCCGGAACAACTGGAATACCTGAGCAAGGGAATCGAACATTACCTGAAGCTTACGAAGGAGTACAAGGAGCAGGGCTTTTAGACCTCGGGTCCAGCTCAACCTGGTGTCCTGTCTCGGAAGTTACTCGCATAATTACCCTCTCTCCTTTGCAGGAGAGAGTCAGAGTGAGTGGGAGTTTCCTTGTCACAACTTCACGAAACCCCTGAGGCCGATGGCCCATTTTCGTGCTCAAGCGTATTGGCCCGCACCCTAAATTGTTGCCGATTCCCGCTTATTTGATGCCGGCTTAGTTGGGCCTACCCCTTGGTCTCATGTGCCAGCTTGTCCGCTATCCTCTGCCGTAGGAGCTTCTTGTCTATCTTGGCTATCGGGGTGAGGGGAATTTCGTCAATCAGCTCTACCCGCTCCGGAAGGACCAGAACGGAGGCACCCAGCGACTTCATATGGGCGGTAACGGTATCAAGGTTGAACACAGCTCTGGAGCCTGTCTTGGGTTTGATAAAGACACAGACCCTCTCTCCCAGGCGCGGGTCAGGCATGGATACCGCAGCCACGCTGGCCACGCCCTCCATTACAATGAGCATCTCCTCGATCTCCTCAGCGCTTATCTTCTCGCCCCCGCGGTTGATCAGGTCTTTGCTTCTGCCGGTGATGGTGAAATTGCCCCTCGCGTTTACTTTAGCCAGGTCTCCCGAACGGAAATACCCTTCGGCGGTAAAAGACTTCCTGTTGGCTTCTTCGGCCTTATAATAGCCTGTGAAGACCGTGGGACCCGTGGCCGCCAGTTCACCTTCCTGTCCCTGAGGCACTTCTCGGCCTTCCTCGTCCAGAATTACGTACTTGTCCCATGGGCAATGGGCTTTGCCCACCGTGTACAGGATTTCCTCTTCGGGGTAATCTACCCTCGGACCGATACAGGGACCTTCAGACATGCCGAAGTTGTTAATCACATTGCACTTGAAAGTTCTCCTGGCCTGCTTGAGCGTCTCTGGAGCCAGGAATGCCGCTCCGCTGGATATGATGCAAAGGGAACTGAGGTCGAACTTGTCCCTGTCGGGCTCATTGAGAAGATCGATCAGAAGCGTAGGCACCGTGAAGCAACTCGTCGCCCTTTCCTTCTGAATCATCTCCAGAATGTCCTTGGGCCTGGTGGAGTTCCCCAGGACCAGCTTTCCTCCGTAAACGAGCCTGTACATTAGGCGCTGCAGCCCGGCATTGTGGGCTATGGGTGTTACGACCAGGTCCGCGTCTCTAGGGGTCTTGTCAAAGCGTGTGCAGCTGTAATAGGCGTTGCAGAGATAGTTATTGTGGGTGCGGGGTACCAGCTTGGGCAACCCGGTGGTGCCGCCTGTCGGCAGGAGAAGCGCGACCTCGTTCGGGTCGGGATTGTATTTCGCCAGGCCATCGCCCGAGTAGTGTCCGGCATGGACTTCCGAAAGAAGTTTGCCATAAGACAGCAGGCCGGGCCTCTCCGCTCCGTCTTCCACCAAGATCAGATGTTTCAGAGAAGGTATGCCTTCCTTCAACCCGGGCAGCATCTCCAGATAGTTTGTCTTGCGATAGCTGGCCGGACCTATCCAGGCCTTGGCGCCCGCCATTTTTCCAAAATGTATCATCTCTTTCTGGGCATGGCGCGGAACGCCCATGATCGGTATTACGCCTATCCTCTGAAAGGCAAAGTAGGCTACGCAGAACTCGACTGTGTTGGGCAACTGCATGAGAACGGTATCACCCGGCCTGAGTCCCAGTTCGGCCAGGCCGAGGGCCAGCCTGGTAACCTGATTATTGAGCTCAGCGTAGGTAAGCTTCTTCGTCTCATCAACCACCATGGTACGGTAAGAATAGATAGTGGCGATTCTCTCCAGGGCCTCCGACAGGTTAAGATCCCACCAAAGATGGAGCTTTCTGTATAAATCTATTCGTTCTTTGGAATAAGGTGGAACGCCTTCCATAAACAAACTCCAGTTTCTAACAATCTAATTTCTAAGCAACCCAAAACGCATATCTCACAAGTCAGTTGGAACGCAGCTCTACTTTCCGTCATCTAGTCTCTGCTCTCTACTTGCTCTCCGCACCCAGCTTCGCTGCTATCCTCTCCCTGAGGAGTTTCTTGTCTATCTTCCCTATGGCCGTCATGGGGAAATCATCTATCATCTCTATTCTCTCGGGAAGGAGCAGGACCGACGCGCCCAGGGATTTCAAATGGCCGGTGACTCTTTCCAGGTCAAAATTGCACCCTGGTTTCGCCTTTATGTAGGCGCAGACCTTCTCACCCATTCGAGCATCGGGCATTGCGACCGCCGCCACCTCCCTCACACCCTCCATGGTGAGTATCATGTCCTCCACTTCCTCGGCGCTAACCTTCTCTCCACCCCTGTTGATAAGGTCTTTCTTACGTCCGGTAATCATGAAATTGCCCCTGTCATTGACCCTGACCACATCTCCGGTCAGGAAGAAGCCGTCACGGGTGAAGGCTTTCCTGTTGGCATCCTCAGCCTTGTAATATCCTGTGAAGATAATGGGTCCCTTCCCGGCCAACTCTCCGTCCTGCCCCTGCGTAACCGGCTCTTCTTTATCGTTCAGCACTTTGTATTCATCATAGGGACATTGGGGAATGCCTATTGTATGAAAGATTTCCTCCTCGGGGAAATCGACCCGCGGCCCTATACAAGGGCCTTCAGCCATTCCAAAAATGCTGAAACACCAGCATCCGATGCGCCTCTTCACTTCCCTCATCACCTCGGGAGGCAGGTATGCGCCGCCTCCGGTAAGTAGAATCAGCGAGCGAAGGTCATATTTATCAAAGCCGGGCTCATGGAGCAAATCAATGATGAGGGTAGGCACCAGGAAAGTCGTCGTCACCCTTTCCTTCTGAATCCGCTCCAGTATATCGGACGGTCTCGTTGAGTTGCTCAGTACCAGCTTCCCGCCCCACACAGAGCGCGATGCCCACCTCAGCAGGCCCGCGTTATGGGCTATCGGGGTTACAATCAGATCGATATCTTTGGAATTCCTTTCGGTGGCGGCCCCGTTGAAATAAGCGTTGCACAGGTAGTTGTTGTGGGTCCTCGGCACCAGCTTCGGCAATCCCGTGGTGCCTCCGGTGGGCAAAAGATGGCTTACCTCGAGAGGATCGGGCCTGTATTTTTCCAGAGCCTCTCCGTGCTTGCCGCTTTTCACCTGCCCGAGAATCTTCTGGTATGATTCGAATCCGGGCCTCTCCGGCTGTCCGGGCTCATCCACGATTATTATGTGCTTGAGATTGGGCACCCTTTTCTTAAGATTCCCCAACATGGGCAGGTAGTCCGTCTTGCGGTATCCTGCTGGACCTATCCAGGCGACCGCGCCGGTTATCTGGGCGAAATGCTCTATCTCCTTTTCGGCATGCCGCGGCACTCCCATAACGGGAATCACTCCGATCTTCTGCAGTGCCTGATAAATGGCTGGAAACTCCAGGACATTGGGGACCTGCATAACGACAACATCTCCTGGCTTCAGGCCAAAGGCAAGAAAACTCATGGCTATCCTGTTGATTAACCCTGCCATGTCCCCATAAGTTATCCTGCGGGTGTCGTCAACGACAACTTCCTTCTGCGGATATACCCTCGCCATATGATCGAAGGCGTCACCCAGGGTAACGTCCCACCACAGATGCTGCTTTCTATATTTCTTTATGTCCTCTGGTGAGTATGACAGTACGCCTTGCATATGCGAAACTCCATTATTTGTTCTTCATTCCGGGTTCGTCTTTCGGGCTTAGCTCCAGCTTGTCTGGGTTAGGATTTCGCGCTTTCGCGGGCTATTTTGTCCGCGATCATCTGACGCAGGACTTTCTTGTCCGCCTTGCCTATCGCAGTAAGAGGAATTTCCTCGATAATTTCTATTCTCTCCGGCAGTAGAAGCACGGACGCGCCCTGAGACTTCATATAAGCCGTGACCTTGTCCAGGCTTACGGAGTAGCCTTTCTTGGGCTTCACGTAGGCGCAGATTTTCTCTCCGAGCCTGGCATCCGGCATAGCCACCACGGACACGTCCAGAATACCTTCCATAGTCATCACCATTTCCTCAACCTGCTCCGCGTTCACCTTCTCGCCGCCCCGGTTAATGAGGTCCTTCTTCCTGCCGGTTATTATGTAGTTTCCCATGGCATTTGTTCTTGCCAGGTCTCCTGTGCGGTAATACCCGCTCTTGGTAAAGCATTTCTTATTCGATTCTTCATCCTTGTAGTACCCGGAGAACACGCTGGGACCTTTCCCCGCCAGTTCCCCTTCCTGTCCCGGCGGCACATCTCTCTCTTCATCGTCCAGGATCCTGATTGAGTTCCACGGACAATGGGGCTTGCCTACCGTATTGATTATCTCTTCCACGGGATAATCTATCCTGGGCCCGATATAGATGCCTTCAGCCATACCAATATTGTTGGCTATATTGCACTTCATTTTGTTTCGTGCTTCCCTGTTAAGCTCAGGGGCGAAGAAAGCGCCGCCGCTGGCAATTGAGACGAGGGAGCTCGTATCATACTTTTCCAGGTCAGGCTCATGAATCAAATCTATGATGAGAGTGGGCACCAGGAATATGTGCGTGACCTTCTCCTTCTGAATCATGGCAAGGATATCTTTGGGCTTTGTCGAATTGGACAGCACCAGTCTTCCGCCCACACAGAGCCGAAACAGCAGTCTCACCATTCCCGCATCGTGGGCGAGGGGAGTAACTACCATGTTGCTGTCTCTGGAGCTTCTATCATGGGTCGTGGCGCTGAAGTAGGACTTGCACAGGTAAACGTTGTGGGTCAATGGCACCAGCTTCGGGAGTCCGGTTGTGCCTCCTGTAGGAATGAGCGTTGCCACCTCGTCAGGGTCAGGCCTGTATTTCCTGAGGCTTTCCGCGCGGTATTTTCCTTCCGGTCCGCCTGAGGCAGACGCCAGGACCTTTCGATATGAGACGTGACCGTGCTTTTCATTCTCTTCATCCACCACGACGACATGTTTCAGTGAAGGCACCTGGGCCCTGACTTCCGGAAGCATTTCCAGATAGTTTGTCTTGCGAAAAGTCGAAGGGCCTATCCATGCGACGGCATCAGATATCTTCCCGAAATATGCCAGCTCCTTTGCGCCGTGGCGAGGCACTCCCAGTATAGGAATTACGCCAATCCTTTGCAGCGCGAAGAAAATTGTGCAGAACTCCACCACGTTGGGCATATGCATGATGACGCGATCGCCCGGCTTGAAGCCTAACTCCAGAAAACCGTAAGCCAGCCTGGTGGCATGGTCGTTAACCTCGTCATAGGCCAGTTTTTTCGTCTCATCCACCACAAAGGTCCGGTAGGGAAATATCTTAGCCATTCGGTCCAGCCCATCGCCCATGTTGATGTCCCACCAGAGCTTGAGCTTCTTGTATTTCTTCACATCCTCAGCGGGGTATGCCGGAACGCCTTGCAACATTCAAAACTCCAATTTCTAAATTCTAATTCCCGCACAACTTTGAATATGTCCCGCCATTTCAGAGTTCGGGTTTAGGATATTTCCTACATCGCCTCAGGGGCTGACATGCCCATGATTCCCAGCACTCTCACGAGGACAATCCGCGCCGCCTCGACCAGCTTCAGCCTCGCCTGTGTCATCCGGATATCCGAAGAGACAACGCGGCAGTCCCTGTAGAAAACGTGAAACAATGTGGCCAGTTCCAACGCGTAATACGGAAGATGATGCGGCTGCAATCGGCGTCCCACCGACTCCAGCAGCTCAGGGAACTCCAACATTTTCCGTATCAGGTTCAGCTCGGACTCATCCCTGAGCAGGGAGGTATCGCCGGACTCGAAAGAAATCCCCTTTTCCTTTGCCAGTCTCAGGATGCTGCAAATGCGGGCATGGGCATACTGGATGTAGTACACCGGGTTTTCATCCGACTGCTTCTTGGCCAGCTCCAGGTCGAAGTCCATCTGGCTCTCCGCGGAGCGCGAGAGGAAGAAATAGCGGCAGGCGTCGGCGCCCACCTCGTCGATAACTTCAGCAAGCGTGATGATATCTCCGCTCCGTTTCGAGAGCTTGACCACCTCCCCACCCCGCATCAGGGTAACCATCTGGGAAATGATTATCGTCAGCCTCTCGGGGTCAAGTTCGAGGGCAGTCATGACGGCTTTCATGCGCGACACGTGCCCTTGGTGATCGGCTCCCCAGATATCTATGACTCTGTCAAATTTCCGCTCCAGAAACTTGTTGTAATGGTAGGCGATGTCGGTAGCAAAATAGGTCGGAGATGTATTGCCCCGTATCAGGACATTATCTTTGCTTTCGCCGAGAGCTGTAGAGGAGAACCATATTGCTCCCTCTTTCTCGGCGATGTAGCCCTTTTTTTTCAATATCGAGAAGGCCTTTTCGAACTGGCCTTCCTTCATAAGGCTGCCCTCGCTGAACCAGTTGTCAAATTCCACCCCGAGCTTCTGCAAATCATTGCGGATCCAGCCCAGCATCCTCTCAAGACCAATGGCTCTCAACCTCTTCAGCGCTTCCTCCCTCGGCACGAGAAAGAATTTATCTCCCTCGGACTGCACCAGCTCTTTTGCCAGCTCAACCATGTACTGCCCGTGATACCCTTCCTCAGGGATTGGCTCATCCTTACCTAGGGCTTGATAATATCTGGCCAGCAGAGTCCGGCAGAAATTGTCTATCTGGCTCCCCGCGTCATTGATGTAGTACTCGGTGAATACCGAATACCCGCAATCTTTTAGGGCCTTTGCCAGCACGCTGCCCAGCACTGCCCCACGCCCGTGTCCCACATGCAGGGGTCCCGTCGGATTGACGCTCACGAACTCGAGCTGCAGCTTCAGTCCCTTTCCAAAGTCGCCAGCGCCATAAGCAGAGCCGGAGGCAAGTATGCTCTCCACCTGGGAGGCAAACCACTCATTCTTAATATGGAAATTAATGAATCCGGGACGTGCCACCTCGACCTTGGCCACCTCCTCCACCGGGGGTAACCTGCCTCTCAAATTCTCCGCGATGGATACAGGGTCCATCTTCGCCGAGCGCGCCAGCTTCAAGGGCAGGCTGGAAGCGAAGTCTCCGTGAGAGGCGTTCTGAGGCTTCTCTATCGCAATCTCAGGTAGGGCGACGGAAGGCAGAACGCCATCCATCTGCGCCTTCTCGGCGGCTTCCCTTATGGCTTGAACAAGTTTTTCTTTCAAAATCATTTAATGATACCTGTATCTGGTAGGGGCAATCCGCCCTAGGCGGATGAGTTGCCCCTACATTATGTCATTGTGAGCAAGGCGAATCAATCCCCTTCTCATTCCCTCCTCATTAGGGCGGACAAACGGCAACAGACGGGTTTGATGAACCAAACCCCCACAGGTTATGTAGGGGCACGGCGCGCCGTGCCCCTTTCCATAAATTAGACCGGGCCTACCTTTCTAGCAGGGTTTTCTGACGCCGCATCCCTTGCGGGCTTTCTTCTCTGCTGTCTTTGGAGATTCCTTTGCCGGAGCTTTCTTTTCCGCCATCTGTAATCACCCCCTTTTCTCAATGGTATTCCATTAACCTGAAATCCGAATTCAGGGTTGCGCCTGACCCTCATGTCCGAGGCGAACTCCGGGACAAGCCCGGGTTGCGCGCTCATCTCCCTAGCTCAACTCCCCTTCCACCCTCCACAGTTCCTTCACCCTTTGCGCGAGGGGCTTGTGCTCTTGCATTGTGAGTTGCGGGTCTACTTTGAAGATCTCCAGGGCCTCCTGGCGAGCCTTATCCAGCAAAGCGACATCGGAGAGCTTCGCCATTGTCAGGTCTGGCATGCCGCTTTGCCTGGTGCCGAAGAACTCACCCGGGCCTCTGATCTTCAGGTCTTCCTCCGCCAGCACGAAGCCGTCATGAACTCTCTCTATGATTGACAGCCTTTCCTGTGCCTCAGGACTGACAGAGTCGGAAAGCAAGAGGCAGTAGCTTTGCTCCTTGCCCCGTCCTATCCTGCCCCTGAACTGGTGCAATTGCGAAAGGCCGAAATTCTCCGCACCTTCTACAAGCATGACCGTCGCCTGGGGCACATCAATACCCACCTCTACCACCGATGTGGAGACAAGGATTTTCACCTCTCCATTCTTAAAACTGCGCATAACGGACTCCTTCTCGGCCGCCGGCATTTTACCGTGAAGAAGTCCCAGTCTTATTTCCGGGAAAATATCCCTGGATAGTCTTTCATATTCGGCGATGGCCGCCCGTATCTCTCTCCTGCTTGAATCGGCTTGGGAAACACCTTCGGCGTCTATGTTATCAGATTCCTCTATACGCGGGCAAATGACAAAAGCCTGCTGTCCCTCGCCTATCTTTTTCTGGATAAAGGCATAGGCTTTATCCCTGTCCTCCGGGTTCAGCCATTTGGTCTTGACAGGCTTCCTTCCCGGCGGCATCTCGTCCAGAACGGAGAGGTCCAGGTCTCCGAAGAAGGTCAGTGCCAGAGTGCGCGGGATGGGTGTGGCAGTCATCACAAGAAGATGCGGGTTGAATCCCTTCTGCCGGAGGCTGGAGCGCTGCTCGACCCCGAACCTGTGCTGCTCGTCTATGATGGCAAGTCCCAGACTCTTTAGAGAAAGCCCTTCCTGGATCACGGCGTGGGTTCCCACCATTATGTCCAGATGGCCTTCTCTTGCCATCTCATACACTTTTGCTTTCTCTTTTTTGGACACGCTGCCGGTGAGCAGGGCCAGCGTGAGCCCTTCCCTGCCACACGACCCCCATCCGCCTATACTTTTGATATGTTCGCTGATGAACGCTTCATGAGTTTTACCCTCGAACAGCTTGCCCAACGTCTGAAAGTGCTGCTCTGCCAGTATCTCGGTCGGCGCCATCATTATCGCCTGGTGCGCCTCTGGCGCGCTGCAGGCCGCAGTGAGCAGAGCTGCCGCGGCCAATACGGTCTTCCCTGAGCCCACATCGCCCTGAAGCATCCGGCACATGGGCCTGGGACTTTCCATATCTCTCATGATTTCCGACAGCGCCCTTGCCTGGGCCGCGGTGAGCCTGAAGCTGAGCGAAGATAGGAATGCGTCCAGGAGGGTCTTCTCCATTCTCAGGACTGGAGCGGTCTCCTCTTCCTGCCAGCTGTACTTTCTGCCCAGGACGCCCAGTTGAAAAAGCAGAAGTTCGTCAAATGCCAGCCGCCGCCTGGCCCTGTCCTGCAATTCTTTGCTGTCCGGCAAATGAGCCTGAAGCAGCGCTTGAGGCAGGTCCATCAGCTTTTGACGCTGCTTCAATTCCTCCGGAAGGAATTCCGGGACAACCCTCGAATACTGACGCACGACGGAACCGATGATGTTCCGAACCTGCCTCTGGTACAGGCCCTCTGTCAGTGAATAAATGGGAACTAGACGTCCCGTATTTACGTTTTCTCCTTCGCTCACGAGATCCCACTGCGGCGCTTCCATCTGCCTGCGTCCCTTGAAAACGTTCACCCTGCCGCTGAGCACAATCCTCTCATTGGTCTTTAACCGGCGGAATAGATATGGCTGGTTGAACCACACGACCCTGATATTGCCGGTATCATCGCCCACGATGGCCTCGGTGCCCTTCCTCCGTCCTATCATGGTCTCTTTGGCTTCCCATATTATGCCCGCTATGGTCTGCTCTTTGCCGATCTCCATCTGAGAAATAGGCTTGAGCTGGCTGTAATCTATGTGCCGCCTCGGGAAAAAGTAAATCAGGTCCCTCAGCTTTTCCAGCCCGAGCTTTTCAAACTTCTTCGCTATGCTCGGTCCCACGCCTCTCAGTCTTATCAGCGGCGAATTAAGGCTCAGCCCACTCTCCCCAACGGCTGGCGCGACTCCTTTCGCGTGGTCGAGCGGGAGTATAGTGGCAGAAGGCTTCTCGCCTGCTGCTTTCGCCCCTTCATTCACCAGCGGACGTGAATCCTGAGAAGGAGGTCCTCCAGCCCCCGCTTTTTGGCCCACGACTTTTGGAACGGCCTTTTCTATGCAGGCCGTAAAGTCCAGCAATGCGGAAACCCATTCCCGCCTTGCATTTATGTCAAGAGCCTTATAGCTGAAATCTCTTCTATCCAGGCTGCGGAAGGATTTCAGAAGAGCTGGGTCTTTGATGCTGCCCTGTATCCTGGCTCTCTGCTGATTCCAGAAAGCGTCGATGCCTCCGACCACAGCCTTGTCGCTGAAGCCCTTTCTGGCCTCGAGTTCCAGCACCCCCCGCAAAATCCTTAGCGAATCTTCAGACATCTTTCAATCCTCATGCCTATCTATGTAAACATGTTTGGCCGGGACGCGGCGGGCCATGCCCGTAGCCCCATTTTTGATTTTTGATTTTTTCATTTTGATTTTATATATGCCACTCCCACGACACCCGGCCCGAGATGCGACCCCAATACCGGCCCGAACCTGGCCTTGTATGTCCTTTCTCTGGGATATATCGAGGCGAATTTGTTCAAAAGACTCTCCGCTTCATCCGGGGTGGTGCTGTAAAGGATAGAAAGCTCATCGTAAGGGGCGTCAGCCTGGCAAATTTTCCATAGCCTTGCCAGCGCTCTCGACCTGGTGCGCACCCTTTCCAGGGCAAACGTCTCCCCATCCCGGATAGACAGTATAGGCTTTATGCTCAATACAGAGCCCATGAGTGCGTGGACCAGCCCGATTCTGCCGCCCTTCCAGAGATACTCCAGCGTATTCACGACACCCAGGATTCTGACACGGCCGTGGATTTCCTGCACCTCTCGGAGCAGTCTTTCCAGCGGAACTCCCTCCCTGGCCTTCTTCGCGGCAACCACCACCATGAGCCCCAGTCCCATCGTAACCGAGCCCGAGTCGATCACCTCCACTCTGGCTTTACACTGCTCTTTCGCCAGAAGAGCCGCGTCATAAGTGCCGCTCAGCTTTCGGGAAATATGAATGGACAGGACATCTCTCCCTTCTCGCGCGGCCTTTTCGTACTCCGCGAGGAATTGACCCGGCGAGGGTGCCGCTGTGGTGGGCAGTTTGCGGGAACCGGAAAGCCTGTCGTAGAAATCGCTCACGCCTATATCTAGGCCGTCCAAAAACGACTCCTCGCCGAACTTGACCGCGAGGGGGACAACTGCAATGCCCAGCTCCGCGGCGGCGTAGGCCGGTATGTCCGAAGTGCTATCCGTGACTACCTTAACAGGCAGAGATTGATTGCTATTCATTTTTGTGATAGTATTTACCGTGATATTTTAGTTCATACCTCTCTCCTTTAAAAGGGGAGACCTCGTGGCGAGCTCAGTAGAACGAGGAACAAATGGTGAGGAGTTATAGCTTGTCTAGAAGATGTGATATATGCGGAAAAGGCCCTCAGTACGGGAATAGTGTGAGCCATTCCAAGCGCCATACCAAGAGGGTATGGCTTCCTAACCTGAAAAAGACCACAGTCATGGTGGGCAGCGTCCCCAGGACGCTCAGAATTTGCATGTCCTGCCTCAACAGGTCCAACCGGCCCTAGATACTTCAGGCACGACTCCCCCATCCGCCTCCAACCATTCAATCATTTCCTTTGCATTAAGGACCACGGCCCCTTGGGCATGCCACGCCATTTCCTATATAATATTCCCCATGATATTTGAGCATGAGGAGATACCGTGGTAGAAAAGGAAAAACTCCGGGAAAAAGAATCGGAACTGTCCGATGGACAGAACTATGAGAGGAAAGTCAGCTACTACAAAGCTGCCATTGAGAGGGGAAGAAAAGGCGCCAGGGTTGTACACGGCAAGGACCTGCCCTGGGACCTGAGCCGGCAGGGCATCGCCAAGGACTACACTGATTATTACCTGACGGACCGTGCCCTCACCACAATGCGCTTCTTTGTCCACGATATAAGGACGCATTCCGGAAAGCATGCGCACCAGGGGGGAATAGTCCTCTTCGTGTTAAGAGGGAAGGGGACAACTGTGGTAGATGACGTTCCCTTTGATTGGAGTGAAGGAGACCTGATTTGTCTGCCGTATAAAAAGGGAGGAGTGGTTCACCAGCATTTCAACAGGGACGGCCGGCCCTCCCGCTGGCTGGCCATGCGGTCGCTGCCAATGGCGGAGATGACGGGAAATTTCCTCGATCAGAAGGAAAACCACCCCATGTGGAACAAGAAGTAGTAACAAATAAACATATATGCGAGTATCGAATGGCCATTAAAGACAACCGCCGGTTCATAGAAGAACTGGAGAAAACAGGGGATGTGGTGCGGATTAAGCAGGAGGTGGACTGGGACATGGAAGCGGGCGCTATCGCCCGCCGCATAGACGAGATTCACAGCCCGGCCGCACTTTGTGAGAAGATAACTGACTATCCCGATGGATACCGTCTATTCTGTTCCCCTCTATCCAGTTTCAGGAGGATGGCAGTCGCGATGGGCCTTCCCGCGAACTCCACGCCGCGGCAGATAAAAGAGGTTTACGAGAACAGGCTCCTTCATCCGATAAAGCCGGTGGTGGTTAAGCATGGGCCCTGCAAAGAAAAGAAAATGCTCGGCAAGGACGTGGACCTTCATGAGTTTCCCGCGCCTATGGTGCATGCTGGAGACGGTGGAAGGTACATAGCCTGCTGGCACCTGGTAATCGCTCAGGACACCCGGAGCGATTGGACCAACTGGGGCATGTACCGCCATATGATAGTAGATAAGAACCACATTGCTGGGCTGTGGCGAAGCCACGGTGACCTGGGTACCATTTACTACCAGCAGTATAAGCCGAAAAACAAACCCATGCCCTTCGCTATTGCGCTGGGGGCCGACCCCGTCTCCTGCATTATGGCGGCTACCAATCTGCCCAAGAAGCAGAGTGAAGTTGACTATGCCGGCGGCCTGCATATGGAGCCGGTGGAGCTGGTCAAATGTGAGACCAGCGATTTGCTCGTTCCGGCCCACGCCGAGATAATCCTGGAAGGCGAAATATCAACAACCGAGAAGGCTTTTGAAGGCCCCTTCGGCGAATTTCCCGGATTCCGTACCTCGGGGACCATGCGCCCGTTGTGCACGATAAATGCCGTCACATACAGAAAAGACCCGATCATCGCCATATCCAACGCTGGCGTCCCAATAGAGGAAGGCGATATCCTCATGTCCATCACCTGGGGCTTGGAATACAAGAAGCTTCTTCAGGCCAAAGGCATACCTGTAACCGACGTGTTCTTGCCACCGGAAAGCGCCTGCTACATAGCTGTCGTGGGAGTGAAGCCGGTCACCTTCAATATAGCCAGGCGGATAGAGAGGATTATTCTCGCCGAGCTGGGATGGCAGTATAAGGTCATTGTCGTGGAAGACGACGTGGACGTATTCAACATGGCGGAGGTACTTCACGCCCTGGCTACGAAATGCCATCCGTTGAACGGAATCAACGTCAACAGTCCGGATTTCAATATTACCCTGACCCCCTATATCAGCGTCGAGGAAAGGAAATGGGGCAAAGGCGCCACAGCCTCGTTTGATTGCACCTGGCCCGTGGAGTGGTCAAAGGAAACCGACATCCCGATGAGAGTCTCCTTCAACGAAATATATCCGGAAACCGTCAAGGACAAAGTGCTAAAAAGCTGGACCAGGTGGGGTTTTAAATAGAGAACCTGCCGGAGCACTCATCATGCCTTTCAAGGCCGTCACTCTAAGTCAGCCTGTCCGACTTGTCAGATTCTCGCACAGCGGAGAGGCGGACGAAGAATCTCTGTACGTTCATTCTCGCCATTATCCTACGGCCGCTTCTTCTTTGCGGCGGGCGCGTGGGCTATTTTTATGGATGCGCGCGCCCACTCCTGCAGCTTGGCAGTATCAGCCAGTATGCTTTCGGGCACCTGAAAGTACGGCATCGGTTTGTACTGTTTGCTGCCCGCTTTCTCGTAATCCGGACGGTTCGACTCATCAACCTTGAAAAAGACTCCCGTGCCCTTGAGCAGCGCGAACATGTCGCCTTCGTGAAAGATGCCATACCCTCCGAACATGGCCCTGCTGGTGATTCCGCCGAACGGCGAAAGCAAACCTATCACCCGGTCTAAAAGGACTTTGTCGTCAGCCATCTGCTCCTCCTCAGCGATTTCAATCTGGATAAGTACAGAGCATACACAGGGGAACTACTTAAGACTGCGAATGCTCTCTCTTATTCTCTGGATGGCCTTCTCAACGCCGTCATTGTTGCTGAAGACGGCGGCGCCGGCCACGAGGACGTTAGCGCCGGCTTTAACCACTCTGGGGGCGATTTCGGCGTTGATGCCTCCGTCTACTTCGAGTTCCGCCTTTGACTCCCGTTCATCCAGTATCTTCCTCAGACGGATTATCTTGTCCGTCATCTCCTCGATGTAGGACTGGCCACCCCAGCCGGGGTTCACACTCATTACCAGTACCAGGTCCACGAAGGGCAGTATTTCCTCCAGCATGTGCAGCGGGGTTGCCGGGTTGAGCGAGATACCGGCCTTCTTTCCCAGGCGGTGTATCTCATCTATTGTCCGGTGCAGGTGATTGCACGCTTCGACGTGGACCGTGAGCATATCGGCTCCGGCATCGGCAAACGACTTTATGAGCCTGTCCGGCTGCTCTATCATCAGGTGCACATCCAGAGGAACGGAGGATACCTTTCTCAGGGCAGCCACTACCGGCTGTCCTATGGTGATATTGGGCACAAAACGTCCGTCCATAACGTCCACGTGGATGTAATCGGCTCCGCCGTTGACGGCTTTCCTGACGGCATCGCCCAGGTTGGCGAAATCGGCTGATAAGATGGAAGGAGCGATTTTGATTTTGTTATTCACCCTATCACCCTGACTCCCTTCACGCTTCCCTGTTTTCTTCGAGCGACTTCCGTGCGCCTACAAGAGCATTTTGCACCTGCCCGGGAGAGGTGCCGCCGGGCAGGTTCCTGGCAGCAATTGAGGACTTAAGTGTTATGTCAAACACATCCTGCCCGAAGAGCGAGGAGAAGTTCCTGTAATCTTCAATCTTCAAATCTTCTAATCTTGTATCCTTCCCAATGGCGAATCTCACGAGCTCTCCCACAGCCTTATGGGCTTCCCGGAAGGGCGTGCCCTTCTTGACCAGGTAGTCCGCGATATCCGTGGCCAGGAGGTATCCTTCCTTGCAGGCCCGTTTCATCTTCTCCCTGTTAACCTTAAGCGTGGATATCACCCCCGCAAACACCTGAAGGCTGCCATTGACAGTATCAATAGTGTCAAAGAGGGCTTCCTTGTCCTCCTGCATGTCCCTGTCATAGGAGAGCGGCAATCCCTTCATCATGGTGAGAGTTCCCATCAGATGACCAAAGACCCGGCCTGCCTTCCCCCTGCCCAGCTCAGCCACGTCGGGGTTTTTCTTCTGCGGCATGATGCTGCTGCCTGTGGCGAATGCGTCGTCCAGCTCCACAAAGCCGAACTCCCGCGAAGACCATATGACCAGCTCTTCCGCTAGCCGCGACAGATGCATCATCGTCGTGCTGGCGGCAGCTTCGTATTCAATAACAAAGTCCCTGTCCGATACCGCGTCAATGCTGTTCCGGCTTACCCGGCTGAACCCCAGCTCCCTGGCTAGGTATTCCCTGTCGGTGGAATAAGGCACGCCGGCGAGAGCCCCGCTGCCCAGCGGCAGCACATCGGCCCTCTTGCGGCAATCTCCAAACCTCTCCCTGTCTCTCTGCAACATCTCGAAATACGCCAGAAAATGATGGGAAAGCAGGACCGGCTGCGCCATCTGAAGATGGGTATATCCGGGAATAATCGTGTTCAGCTCTTCCTCGGCCTTCTTCACCAGAGCCTCCTGCAGGCCCGTGATGCCGGATAAAGTCTCGTGAATAGCTTCTTTCAGGTACATCCTGAGGTCTGTGGCCACCTGGTCGTTCCGGGAACGGGCCGTATGCAGCTTGCCTGCCACAGCGCCGATTTTCTCCGCCAGCCGCGACTCGATGTTCATGTGAATATCTTCAAGCTCTTCCCTGAAGACGAAACTTCCTTGCTCTATCTCTTCCCGGATGGATACCAGGCCCATGACGATAAGCTCGGCTTCCTTGTCCGTGAGAAGGTCCTGCCTCGACAGACCGCGGGCATGGGCAATGCTCAGGGCAATGTCCTGCCTGTACAGGCGCCGGTCATAAGACACGGAGGCGGTATACTTCAAGGCCGTGTCCGCCAGGCCTTTCTCAAGGCGGGGCCGGGTTAAATCTTTCACTTCTTCCTATCTGACTTTTTGCTTTGTTTGCCCTGTAAACGCCCCGTGGGTAAGCCAAAAGGAGCTTCCCCGTGCCCCAGAAGCTGGACCTGGGCCTGGACTTTCACGGGCAGTCCCCAGATGTGTATGAATCCGGGCGACGCGCTCTGGTCGAAAACGTCTCCCTTATCATAGGTGGCCAGGCCGAAGCTGTACAGGGAGCTGGGTGACTTCCTTCCTACCACCACACAGCTGCCTCTGAAGAGTTTGACTCTTACGGTCCCCGTCACGTGCCTCTGGGTGCTCTGCACATAGGCAGCCAGGTCCTGGTGAAGAGACGTGAACCAGAGTCCGTTGTATATGAGGTCGGCATATTCCTGGACCACCTTCTCCTTGAAACGAAGTTGCTGTTTCGAAAGCGTCATGCTCTCGAGAGCCTGATGAGCTTTGAGAAGAACGACAGCGGCCGGGGCTTCGTAGATTTCGCGTGACTTTATGCCCACCAGCCTGTTCTCTACGTGGTCAATCCTGCCCACTCCGTGTTTGCCCGCCACTGCGTTCAGCTTCTTGATCAGCTCGATGCCGTCCATTTCAGCGCCGTCAATCGCGGTGGGTATTCCCTTATCGAAGCTTATCTCAAAGTATTGCGCCTTTGAGGGCGTATCCTGGGGGGCTTTGGTCCAGGTGTATATCTCCTCGGGCGGCTCCACCCATGGGTCTTCCAGCACACCGCACTCGATGCTTTTTCCCCAGAGGTTCTCATCGGTAGAGTAAGGGCTGGCGATGGTCGTAGGCACTGGAATGCCGTGTTTCTTGGCATATGCCATGGTCTGCTCGCGGTTCATGCCCCACTCCCTGGCGGGAGCTATGATTTTCAGGTCGGGAGCAAGCGCCGCCAGGCTGACCTCCAACCGCACCTGGTCATTCCCCTTGCCGGTGCAGCCATGGGCCACAGCCGTTGCGCCTTCCTGTCTTGCGGCATCCGCCATCAGCTTGGCAATAAGGGGACGGGTCAGCGCGGTAGCCAGGGGATACTCGCCTTCGTAAATTGCGCCAGCCTGCAGAGCCGGAAATATGAAGTACTTGACCAGCATATCTTTGGCGTCAACAATGAGGGCCTTCTTGGCTCCGACTTTCAATGCCTTCTGCTGAAGGGCCGAGAAGTCCTTTTCATTGCCCACATCGGCGGTGAGGGTAATGACTTCCATATCGTATCTTTCGGCAACCCATTTAACGGCGACCGATGTATCCAACCCGCCGCTGTATGCCAGGATTACTTTACCTTTCAAGAACAGCCTCCAGTGATTTCAGATTGGGATTATTATGTAATTATAGACCAATGGTACGGTGGCGAAAATAGCCTACGAGTTTAACACTCCGCTCATGATGCCGACCGCCTCATCCACATCTCTTTTAGTGATTATCAGAGGGGGCATGAGGCGCAGAGCGTTGGGCTTGACTTTGTTGACCAGGAGCCCCTTCTTGAGCAGGGCTGCCGTCACCGCTTCCGCCCTGTCATCCTTGAATTCCACGGCCCAGAGCAAACCCTTTCCCCTCACCTCCCGGATAAAACCGAACCTTGCCTTCAGGTTCAGGAGCTTCTTCTGAAGATAGGAACCCGTCTCCCTGACATGGGCAGGCATATTGGTCCTGAGCATGTAGGTCAATACCGAGAAGGCAACGGCGCAGGTCAAAGGGTTCCCGCCAAAGGTCGAGCCGTGTTCCCCTGGTGAGAAAAGGGAGCAATGCTCCCTGGCCAGGAAAGCGCCGATCGGCACTCCGCTTCCCAGTCCCTTTGCCAGAGTGATGATGTCCGGCTCGATACCGGGGTCCTGGTAGGCGAACAGAGGTCCTGTCCGGCACATGCCCGTCTGTATCTCGTCGAAGATTAAGAGAATCCCCTGCCTATCGCACCACTCCCTCACCTTTTTGAGATATACCGTGTCCGCCGGATGCACACCGCCCTCAGCCTGGATGATCTCCAGCATGATGGCGCAGGTGGATTTGGAAGTAGCTTTTCTGATGGCTTCGATATCATTGTAGGGCACATTCACGAAGCCCACGGGCAGTGGAGTGTAGGGCTCCTGGAATTTTGCCTGACCGGTGGCGGCCGTCATTGCCAGAGTTCGGCCGTGGAAGGAGTTCGTCGTAGTGATAACCTCGTAGGCGCCGTCCTTCTTCAACTTCCCATAACGTCTCGCCAGTTTTACCGCCCCCTCGTTGGCCTCAGCACCGCTGTTGCAGAAGAAAGCTTTTTGGAAACAGCCGTTCTTTGCGAGAAGCCGCGCCAGGCGTATCTGGGGAGTGGAATAGAACTGGTTCGATACCTGTATGAGGATTTTTGACTGTTTTTCCAGCGCCTTTACCACCGCCGGATGGCAGTGGCCCAGGCTGTCCACAGCCCAGCCCGCGACGAAGTCCAGATATTCGTTTCCCCTGTCGTCCCAGACCCTCGCGCCCTTTCCTCTTACCAGCGTAATGGGAAGCCGCTTTACGGTGTTCATCAAGTACTTGTCTGATTCTTTTTCCCAGTAACTCATATCAACTCAGTTTTCAATCTTCTAATCATGTGATCCTGCGATCTTGCAGTCTTCTATATCGTCACCGTTGTGCCCGGAATATTGCCCTCCACATCTCTCACCATGGCGTGCGGAGCGCGTCCGTCTATGATGCGGCACGATTTCACGGTCTGCGCTCCCTCCAGGCAGGCCTCGATCTTGGGTATCATTCCCTCGGAGATGACCCCTCTTTGCATCAGCGCTCTGGCCTTCCTGTCATCCAGTTCATTGATGACCTTCTTGTTCTCATCAAGGATTCCCGGTACATCGGTCAGAAATACGAGCCTCTCAGCCTTTAGAGCTCTGGCCAGAGAGCCCGCAACGGAATCTGCGTTCACATTAAGAAAGCCCGGCTCTCTTTGACCTCCCGCGTGGAGGCACGGCGGGGCCACAACGATGATGTACCCGTCATCAAGGAGACGCAGCACGATATCCAGCTTTATTTCCTTAATCTTGCCGATATACCCCAGTTCTTTGTTCATGACGGTGGCCGTTATCAGACCGCCGTCAATTCCGCTCAATCCGACAGCCCTGCCGCCCAGGTTATTCAAAGCAGCTACAATTTCCTTATTAACCAACCCGGCCAGGACCGCCACAACTACATCCAGTGCGGGCCTATCTGTCACCCGCTGCCCGTTAACGAATTTGGTGCCGGCGCCCTGTTTTGCCAGCCATTCGGTTATGGTCTTTCCACCACCATGCACGACCACCAGTCTCATGCCCTTTTTCTGCAACTCCACCAGGTCCTGGTAAGTGGTATCCTGGCTCCCCAGCGTGCTGCCCCCAATCTTAATGACAATCGTTTTCATCGGATATTTATGAATCGGCTGAAAAGTTCATGAAAAAATTAACTTTATGAGTTCCATGCCGCTATCCTCAAGCAGGTCACCCAATTTGTTCACCGGCGCACAGCGCGGATTACCTCTATTCGAATGGATGATTACCCACATACCTTACCGATTCGAATTTACCTCTTACTGCATTTGCGAGACGGTTATCTCCTGTCCACAGTTCGCATTCTTCCAGTTTTGCCAGCGCAACGTAATGCATATCATATACCTTCGGCAGATTGAACTGTTTGGCAAGCTCCCAGGCTTCCATATGCAAAGAATCACTATATGTGACTTTCAAATCTAAATCACAAAAAATTTCAAATAGCTCCTGACCTATTTCAGGAGGGATTTGTCCGTAGAATACTCTTTTCCTAAGTACGGATGCGACTTCGGCCAAAATGAGAGGGGGAGCAATCAGCTCCGTCCTTTTCTCACGCCAGGAAGACCACATGTTCTCCGCCTGTTGGCTGAGCTTCTGTGGAAGAAGCCAGAGAAGTACCAGACTGGCATCAACACATATCTTTGCCACTACAGTTCTTGAAGTCTTTCCGCTCTGGCGTCGTCCAGGAACCCCAGGCCATCCATTTCCCCGTAACGTGCCTTGATCTTCTCCCTGACAGCCCTGGCTCTCTCAACGATATTTGGAGTATTTATGTTCTTGTTTTCCAGAGCCAACTTGAACTTCTCCAAATCGCTTCGCGCGACAAACCACTGCATTCCTATTTTGTGGGCACGAAGTTTTCCTTCCCTCACGTAGCGCCGCACTTGCTCCAAGGAGCGTTGCAACTCCATGGAAGCTTCATGAAGAGGAACCATATCTTTCGTAGTAAGCATTGCGATTCTATCCTCGTGTAGTTGTCATCAACAACATAACACACCCGTACCCTGTTGTCAAAACGTAATCCCTACGTAATCTCTACGTCGTATACGCGCTGTTGATGGTAACGTAGTCTCCGGTCAGGTCGCAGCCCCAGGCTACGGCTCTGCCGTGCCCGGCGTTCAGATTAACCTTGAACGTTACTTCCTTCTCCCGCAGTTTGGACGAGGCTTCGGCCTTGTCGAAGCCCTGTGGCCTGCCATCTTTCATAAGGCAGATGTCGTCGATATGAACATCCAACTGTGAAGGCTGGAACTTAGCTCCGCTTCTTCCCAGTGCCGCCACCACGCGGCCCCAGTTAGGGTCGGCGCCGTAAACGGCCGTCTTCACCAGATTGGAACTAGCCACGGTGCGCGCCGCTTTCCTGGCCTCCAGAACATTCCTTGCGCCCACTACCTGCACCTGAATTAACCTCGTGGCGCCTTCGCCATCCCTGGCTATTTCCTTGGCGAGAAACTGACAGGCTCCGGTCAGGGCGAGAGAGAAGGCCCGGGCTTCAGCCGTGTTATGTATGATTTTCTTTCCGCCCGCCTGCCCGTTGGCAAGGATGACCACCATATCATTGGTGCTGGTATCCCCATCTACTGTAACCATGTTCAAAGACTGGTCCACGGCCTGCTTCAGATATGTCTGGAGCAGGTGAGATTCAATTGCCGCGTCCGTGGTCAAGAAGCACAGCATCGTGGCCATATCGGGATGAATCATGCCCGCTCCCTTCGCGATACCGCCCAGGCCGAAGCCAAAATCCCTGAACTCTACCCGGAAGGCTATCTGCTTCGGGAACGTGTCCGTGGTCATTATGGCCCTGGCAAGAAGCGGGCCTCCGTCTGAGGACAGCTTCACCTTCCTGAGACCTGATGCGATCCTGTCCATGGGGAGCTTCTGCCCGATAACTCCGGTGCTGGCCACCAAAACCATGCCGTCAGAGATTCCAAGATTAGAGGACGCCAGTTTAGCCATAGCGCGGGCGTCCTCTTCTCCCTCGGGACCGGTGCAGGCGTTGGCGCAGCCGGAGTTGGCCACGAGCGCCTGTGCCTTTCCTGATGCCACCCTTTCCCTGGACACCAGCACAGGGGCTGCCTTAACCAGATTCTTCGTAAAGAGGCCGGCGCAGGAACAGGGCTTGTCGGAATGAAGCAGGCCCAGGTCCGGCACTCCAGTGTCTTTCTTAATCCCCGCGGCAACAGCACCGGCGGAAAAACCCATCGGTGTGGTGATGCCGCCTCCGGGGACCAACTTAATGTCAAAATATGTCATAAGTGTTGCTCCGCACTCGGTGTCTTCCAGTGCCCTCAAGCCACCGGAACTGGCCGGGTGAAGTTTCTTCAGATAGAAATTATATCACAATATCTATGTTATGCCTTTAAAGGTGTTATAATACGCCAAAATTCCTTTCATTGTGGCGATTTCAGGATGGTATAATTGGGAACATTTGCGAGGGAGGATCAATGAGCATATGGATTCCACTGGCATCAAGCCTGGTTAGCCTGCTTTTTGCCGCGACGCTTCTGGACCAGTACCTGGTCCGGAGAAAAACTTACCAGATCATTTGGGCTTTTGGCATGTTCCTGTATTTCATCTCGACGGGCACCGAATTTCTCATGCTCCTTAACGGGCCGGACCCCATTTTGTACAGACTGTGGTACCTCTGCGGAGCCATGCTGGTCGCTGCCTATCTGGGACTTGGGACGGCCTATCTGCTCGCCCCTCGCCGTTGGGCCCGCATCACCTTGGTTTTCCTTCTGGTGGCTTCACTGTACTCTGTTTTTAAGGTCTTCTCATCGCCGTTGAATCTGGCGGAGTTGACGCCGGGGCAGGTACTGCACGGCGGGGCATTTCTAGGCGGCTTAGAAGGGCCAAGAATAGTCACTCCTTTTCTCAACAGTTTCGGCACCTTATGGCTGGTGGGCGGCGCAGCCTGGAGCGCCTGGGAATTCTGGAGAAGAAAAATCTTGCCCCACCGCGTAGTATCGAACATACTGATTGCTTCAGGGGGCCTGATGCCTGCCCTCGGAGGGACATTGAGCAGATTTGGCGCCACGCAATATCTTTATGTTTCCGAACTCCTGGGGGTAATGATAATTTTCATCGGTTTTCTTAGGAACAAGGATATCTTCGGCTTCTATCGAATTCCCTTAATACACGCGTTTTCTCCAAAAGATACAAAGAAGTAAATCATTTATGGTCAGGAGGAGAAATGGTAGAAAAAGAGGCTCTAAAAGAGAAGGAAGCTGAAGTCCTTTCCAGGACTCAGTATGACACTAACAAGGAGCTTGCTGATAAGAAGAATCTGCAGGCCAAACTGGGCAAGAAGCTCATACGAGGCAAAGACACTCCCTTCGAAGTCAACAGGCAGGGCATTGTCCGTTTCTATGCTTCACAGGGTGCCGGGTTCGAACATCTGGCCGACAACAACTGGAGCGTCTTTTGTCACGAGATAAGGCAGCACTCCGGCAAGCACAGGCATCAGGGCGGCATCAACCTTTTTGTCATAAAGGGAAAGGGCTACTCTGTCGTCAACGGCAAAAGATTTGACTGGTCGGAAGGCGACCTCATCCTTCTTCCAGTGCAAAAAGGCGGCTGCGAACACCAGCACTTTAACCTGGACGGCAAGCCTTCCCGCTGGGTAGCCTTCAGACACCACCGCTCTCACTGGATCGGCAATTTCATGGAACAGAGAGAGACCTTCACCATGTGGAAAGGTGATGAGAAGGGCAAATAAGTCGAAGAGGGAATAAATGGCAGAAAAAGAAGCTGTAAGAGAGAAGGAAGCTGAAGTCCCATCCAAAACCCACTACGATGAAAACATGCGGGTCTACAACCAGAAGAACCTGACCGCGAAGCAAGGAAAGAAACTCATCAAGGCCAAAGACGTCCCCTTCGAGGTGAACAGGCAGGGGATCGTACGTTATTATTCCGCGCCGGGGTTTGCGCACTTGACCAATGACGACTGGAGGCTCTTCTGCCACGAGATAAGGCAGCACTCGGGGCAGCATAGGCACCAGGGCGGAATCTATCTCTTTGTTATGCAGGGAAAAGGGTATTCAACCGTGGACGGCAGGAGATATGACTGGTCGGCGGGAGACCTGATCTGCTTGCCGATCAAGAAGGACGGTGTGGTGCATCAGCATTTCAACCTTGACGGAAAACCTTCCCGTTGGGTAGCCTTCAGGAACGACCACTGTAACTGGATTGGGCATTTCATAGAGCAGAAAGAGGCTTTCTCTATGTGGAAGGAAAAAGAAAAGCCGAAGGAGAAGGCTAAGAGCTAAGAGAGATTAGAAGACCGCCGTGCCGCGTGCGGTGCCCAATGTGAGATCAAGGCAATTGTTCTAAGTTATCGCTTCTTCCGGATTCCAGGCATTCCCGTACCGGTTCGCTGATACAATCTCCTTGATTTCCTTTCTGGGCGGCACTTTTGCCGCTTCATCAGGATACCCCAGTGGTGTCATTTCAACAACTACCATACCGCCAGGCATACCAAGAATCTGCTCAGCTTTTTTTGCATCGATATGCCCCACATGGACCGTCCCCAGGCCCAGGGAATGGGCCATTAAGACCATGTTCTCCATCGCCAGCCCCAGGTCGAACATATGCCAGTCGCCTTTGTCGCTGACCGCCTCTCCCCGCAAGTATCCGGATTTGCCCAATTCAGCGCAAGCAACTATCGTCAGCGGTGCCTGAACAATCGCTTCCACGGCCCTCTTGCTGTGAACGGCCCCTGTCAGCTTTTCCTTCATCTCCCGCTCTGTCACCAGCACAAAATGCCAAGGCTGAACATTAGCCCAGGAGGGGGCCCAACGCGCCGCCTCCAGCACCTTGAGTATATCTTCCTTCTTTACTGGGGTGCTCTTATACCTGCGTATGCTGCGGCGTTCTTTGATGATTTCTAAGAGGTCCATAAATTATGTAAAGTAATAATGGCTCTCGCTGCGCGCGAGAGCCATTATTACTTTCACTCCACTATTTCTTCTGTTCCCCGGCAGCAGCTTCTTCCTTCCCCTCCTCAGCCTTCTCAACCACAGGAACTTCAGCCGCGGCAGGAACCACCGGTTTCTCAACTTCCTCAACTCTCTCCGCCACTACTTTCACCACGACTTCTCCGGCGCCGGTCAGAACGTTTACGTCTTCTCCTAACTTCAGGTCGCTTACATGCACAGCATTCCCCAGCTCGGTCAGAGCACATACATCAACCTCAATCTTCTCCGGGATTTTGCCGGGCAGACATTCGACGTCAATGCTCCTGAGGTTCTCCATCAGCACGCCTTTCTTACCCTTGACCGCAGGGCAGTCCCCCGTAAAGATAATGGGAACCTGCACCTTTATTTTTTCCGTCATGCTGACTTCGTAAAAATCGACGTGAATCGGCTTCCCGGTGCGGTAATGCCTCTGGACTTCCTTGACCAGCACCTTCCGGCCGTTGCTCTGATTGTCTACAATCAGGTCCACGAGTTTGGTCGTGCCGGCCATTTTCAGCAATTTCTGCAGGGCGGCCACCTCCGCCTGCAGAGCCACAGAGGGTATGTTATGTCCAAAAACATGAACGGGGACTATCCCCTTATCCCTCAGCGATTTCACCTTCTTGCCGGTTATTTCGCGAGTCGTTGTCTTGATTTCCATATTCATCATTCCTTAATTTCTTAAAAGTTGGCTTCCCACACGTATTACCAGAAAGTATAGTTTAACATGATTATTTGAAAATATAAAGATAAAAACGAGCTTCCCGCGAAACGCTGAACTTTTAGAATTGACTGCATAATATTTATCCGGTTTCTTCATTTTTCCTCGGTTGTAGACCGTGACTCTGGTTAGGACGGCCTCCGGAGCAGTGAAAAAGGCAAAAATCCCCTTTTAAAT
>ORJL010884402.1_pt1 | contig 35521 bp, 36 predicted proteins | sample 1779941 | NCBI WGS metagenome assembly ORJL01 (sample SAMEA104232317, study PRJEB22302) | groundwater metagenome | biome: forest; feature: aquifer; material: groundwater | place: USA | collected 2011-08-07 | depth 5.8 m | reverse complement strand
CACCGCCACCACCCTGACAGCCTCAGGCATTGCAAACGGCGTGCACACCTGGAACGTGAGCTGCACTGACGGGGCTGCAAACACCGGCAGCGGCTCTGCTGCAAGGACATTCACAGTTGACACAGCAGCACCTTCAGTCACCCTCAACTCCCCTGCCAACCTCACCAACACCTCAAGCACCAGCCCAACCTTCAACTGGACTGCAACCGATGTGCTGCGAAGCACCCTCACCTGCAACTTCACAATTGACGGAGCACTGAACCGCTCCAACCTTGTGGTCACCAACAACACCGCCTACAACAACACAGCAACTTCTGCATTTGCAGACGGCGCCCACACATGGGCAGTCACATGCTGGGATGACCTGAACAACTCAGTTGCCTCTGCAACAAGGAATTTCACTGTTGACACAGCAGCCCCGACAGTCACACTCAATTCCCCTGCCAACAACACCAACACCTCAAGCAATAGCACTACATTCAACTTCACCGCTAGCGACGCTGTTGCCGGCACGCTAAACTGCTCGCTCTATATCAACACGGCGCTCAACCAAACAAATGCATCCACCTCCAACAACACCGCCACCACCTGGACTCTCTCCAATATGGCAAACGGCGTCTACAACTGGTATGTGTTCTGCAAGGACAATGCGCTCAACAACGTCACCTCGGCCACATCCACGCGGCTGGTAGACAACACCAGCAGCTCATACCTCCTAAACACAACAACCAACGTCACCACCAACCAATCGCAGGTGGTGGTTACGAATTCCAGCGCCTCGGCCAACATAACAATGTCGAACACATCCACCAACGTCACTTTGAATGTCTCTGAAATGTACAACAACGTGTCATTTTCAGTCAACATCACCAACCCGATCACAGTCAATGCCAGCACAAGCCTTGGCAGTGTTATTGTGCAGGTTCCAGGCAATATCACCATAAACGGCTCATCCAACTGGAACGGCTCACTGCAGCTTCCATACGTTGTAGCCAGCGCCGGCGCCTCTCCCACAGACTCGGGCACCAACACCGTAAACGGGGTGGTGGAAATAGGCCTGCTGTCAATACAGCTCAACTTCAGCAGAGGTGTCCGTATCCTGATACCGGGAATGGCGGGCAAATCCGCGGGCTTCGTGCGTTCGAGCACATTCACCAAGATAACCGCAACGTGCTCGGCTGATACGCAGGCAGTTGGAGATGCGCTTTCTGCAGGGGCGGAATGCAAGATTGACTCAGGCAGCGACTTGGTGATATGGACAAAGCACTTCACGCAGTTTGTTGCCTACACCAACACGGCGGCAGCCGGAGCCGGCGGAAGCAGCGGAAGCAGCGGCACAGGAAGCGGAGGCGGCGCATCGGGCGGGGGCAGGGATGCTCCGTCAACAACAAAAGTGACAAACGTTACGGTGCCAGAGACCCCAACGCAGCCAATCAAGCCTACAACTCCGGCACAGCCAGCTCCGGCGCCTGCCAAGGACGAGCCATTCAACTGGACATTGCCCAAAGTAACGCCCCCATCTCCAAAAGCCCCCGCTGCCCCTGTTGCAGCGCCCACAGCCCAACCGGCAGAAACCGGCCAGATGGAGGGCATCGCATTCCTTGGCCTGGTGGTGCTCCTAATCGCAGTGATTGGGGGGCTGATATACTTCTTCGCAATGCCCAAGAAGAGGTAGCCATTTTTTCCTTTTTTCATCCCTGTGGTTAGTTTATATTCTTTCCTTGCGAGCGTTTTTCCATGGTTCGGATAATGGCTGTGTTCGCCCTTGCCATATTTGCCGCCGCGGTTTTCGGCGCAAGCTGCCCCCTTAGCGTGGAAAGGTCCATAGAGCCGAACAAATCGATATCCGTCCTTAGCCTCGTTGTCAAAAACGCAGGCGCCAACAGCTCGTGCGATTTCGGCAGGTTCAATGCCACAGAAACATTCCCGCAGTCTTTTGCGCAGGATACGGGCTTAATCGCCTTCAGCCTTGCTCCTGCATCACTGTCAAGCCATGCCGCCACCTGGTCTTTCGGCAGGCTGGGGGCCGGCGAGTCGGCCAAAATCACCTATTCAATTGCGGGCTGGGTGAATCCCGCGCGCCTCAAGGATTTCGGCGACCTTTCCTTCTCGTTCAAAATCCCGGAATATGCATCATCAAATGAATCCGGAAACATTACCTTCGTTCCGGTTGGCGGGGCAGATGGCGCATATTTTGCCATGCGCGGCGGCGTGATGGTTGCCATTGCAAAAAGCACCGGCAATAACGGGTCTGTTCCGGCGCTGGTGGCCGGCAAAGCCGAAATCGAAAGAATGCTAAAAAAGCATTATGCCGCCGATTCCTCCCTTGTCGGGGCAATCCGGGCGGCAAAATCCGCGCATGAGGCAGTGCAAAAATTCTCCCTTTCGCGCGAGCCCCAGGAGGGGGCGTGCAAAATCCTGATTGGCACGGACCGCAACAAGTGCGACTCGTTTGATTCGTGCCAGTATTCGTGCTATTCGGTCACGTCATTCTGCTTTCCGATAGCGATTGGCAGCGGCAGGTATCTTATCGAGAGCATCTGGGCGCTTGAAAACCAGACCAAAAGCCTAACAAGTTCAATTGATGATGAGAAACGCGCCTTTGCACGGCTTGATGGGAATTTCACTTACCAAAACCTCATTGCCTACCGGAATTCCGCGGGCGCAGTAAACAGGGCCGCAGGCATCGCATTGTCAAACGAGGTAATCGGCTGGCTCTGCCCTGTCCCGGAATATGATTTTGCCGGCCTTACAATCGCGCAATCATCGCTTGAGGGCGCCGCGGAAAAAATGGCGCCGCTTGAGGGGGTGCCTGCAGAGGCTTCAGCCTATGCGGAGTATGCATCAAAGGAAATCGAAAAAGCGCGGGAAACACAGGCAGCCATCGCAGCAGCCGAGGCGGCAAAGCTTGCGCAAAACAATTCCGCCAAGGAAAATCCGGCCAATGCCAGCGCCGCTGCCAAAGCGCCGCAGCAGGAATCCGCCCAAATCCAGCCAGTGTGGCTGTTGGCATCCTTCCTGCTTCTTGCTGCCATCGTGGGCGTTCTAATGCGGAAATTCGGCAAAAGGAAAAAATAATGAAATTTTGGGCCTAATTCAAATCTGGAACTTCTCGCCCAATTTTGGAGCAACTGCTTCGAATCCTTCCAATGCCAATTCATCGGCGAACTGCTGCGTGTTGTCCCCGTGCACGCAGAACACCTTGTCCGGATTTGTCTGCTCCACCATGGAAAACAGGTCCGCCCTGCCCGCATGGGCCGAAAAGTCGAGGTAATTCACAGGAACGGTGGGCTGCACCTTCTCCCCTTCTATTTCGACATACCCGTATTGCAGCAGATTATACCCGTTTGTCTGCTGCACGCAGTAGCCTGTGAAAATTATTTCAGACTGGTCATTTAGTGAAAGCAGATAGCCCAGCGCCGGCCCCCCCTGCAGCATTCCGGCTGTTGAAACAATTATGCACGGCTCGTCCAGCACTTTTTTCCTCATCCTGGGGTCGGTTATTATGTTGCATTTTTCGAAATCCTTCTGGAACTGGTGGGGGTCGCGGATGTATTTTGGGTATTCGTACATGATTTGCGACGCGGTCACGCCCATGCCATCCACCCAAATGGGGTAGTCCGGGCGGTGCGCGCGCAAAACGCGGATGAGCTCCTGCGTCCTGCCAACTGCAAATGCGGGCAGAAGCACGTTCCCCCCTCTTTCAAGCGCCCTGTCGCACATCTGCACAAGCTGCACTTCCAAATCCCTTCTTTTTGGGTGCTCGCGCGCCACATACGTGCTTTCGCAAATGAGGATGTCGATGTCTTTGGGGATATCGGCATTCTTCATCATGCGCGTTTCATCAATTTTGAAATCCCCGGTGTAAAGGATGCGCTTGCCCCCGTATTCCACAAGCACAAGGCCGGAGCCGGGGATGTGCCCGGCATCAAAGAGGGTTACCTGCGTGTCGTTTATTTGTGTAGGCTGGCGGAAGCCCACGCATTTGAATGAGTTTATCGCCTTTTTGTGCGACGCCCTCTTGTAGGGGAGCGTGCCTGTCTCCTCGATGATGATTTTTGCCGAGTCAAGCAGGAGCAAATCCGTGATTGCGCGGCAGGGCGGAGTGGCGATGACATCAGGTGAAAACCTGTCGAACAGGGATGGAAGGAAGCCGCAATGGTCAAGGTGCGGATGCGAAATCACGCAGGCATCAATCGGCACCGGCGGGGGCAGCGGATACACCTGCTCCCCGTGGATTTTCAGCCCGCAGTCAAGCAGTATGGACGAATCGGTCTGCAGCAAAATCGCAGAGCGCCCTACCTCCCCTGCCCCGCCTAAGAATTCAAGCTCCATGTTTATCGAAATTGGATTGGCAGGGCATGCTTAAAATCCTGCCTCTCCTGCCCAAAATCCGGATAAGGGGGGCGGTTTATTGCCTGCATGCAGCAAGAAGGAGGTGGCAGTTCGCCTCATTTTTTTTCAGCAGCATCCAAACTCTGGGCATGGGATGGATTTGTAGGCATTTGGAAAACCATGGCTTGCTTCTGCCCGCCATTGCCTTTCACAGTGCCCTTGCGGTGCACAACATAAGAGAGCTCAAGGAGGCTTTCAATCGAATCCGGCCGGGTGTTTTCAAGCGCATGCAGTATTTCCCTGTCTTTCCTTGTTGCCATTCCTTCCTCCACAAGGTGCATGTGGAATATTATCCCTTTTCCCAGGCCTCTTTCCGCCAACTTCGCATTTGGCTTGATAATATATGCAAGGGTGGAAAGGTTGGCTCTGCTGTCATGCCTTTTTGCCACCACCGAATAGCCATTGTCGAAAACCGCATCCATGTATTCCCGCGCATATTCGGGAAGCGTGATTCCGTGCCTGTGGCTCAGCCTTGCCACGATGCCGAAGCTCCCGTTGAGCCTTGAGCGCAGCTTTTCTTCCGGAACATATCCGTTTTCAAGCGAGTCATGGTGCAAAAATGCAAGCGCCCTTTCGGCAGTCAGCTTGCCCTTGTGCGCCAATTCCCACATCGCCGGTATCGCCACGCTGTAGAGGTGCGAAATCTCCCGCGAGCCGTCCAGCCTTTTGATGTTCCACGTTATTTTTCGAAGTTTCCGCACGTCCGGCATCACGTTTTCGACATTGACCGGATTCCAATACTGCGCAGGAAGGCGGTTTATGGCCATCAAGCAGCTCCTGATTGCATCGTTGGTGCAAAGCTTCCCTGCCGCCGAATACCTTAAGCTGACGTTATTCTGAAGCAGGCGGTCAAAATGTCCTGCATGTCTCCCCTCCTGATTGGCGCCGGATTGCCTTCCATTCACGTTGGCGGCAACCATGCGCCCGAAATCCCAGCGCTGGCGCATGCCCGGCGGCGGCTTAGCCTCTCTTAAGCGTAGTCCAAATCCCATTCTCCCACACACCAAATACGCGCTCTCCACTACTGCATTTCGGTATATAATGGCTCCTGCCAGCCCAACGTCGAACCCCCCTCACCAAGGGTTTTAAAACTTTTTGCCATAAGCCATCCTATGGAAGACACGAATTACCTTGATTTGATAATCCTCAAGAAAATCGACGCCTCCTCGAGCGTGGAAAAATTCGGCACCATGATAAACACCTCGTTTTTCGAAACCGCAAACCTTCTTGGCACTCTCAAAGTGAAAGGGCTGCTTGATTTCCAGACGTCAATCGGCGGGCAGTCGCCAGTAGCGCTCGCCGGCGAGGGAAAGGAATTCCTAGAGCATGCCTCGCGCAAGGCAGGGGAGGAAATCGACCAGCTTGACCGGGCAATCCTGTCCTTGCTTGCCGGGGGCGTGCGCGACCTTGGCGCGCTCACATCCGCAATCAACATACGCCCCAAAGACCTTGCGTTCCATCTCAACAAGCTAAAAGTCAGCGATTATGTCGATTACGAGGTGCGTTCATCCAAGGTTTCCCTTTCCCTCACTGAGAAGGGATTCATGCTGGCAGGGGGCGCCCGCGGCGCAGTAGGCTTGCATCCTGCAGAAGCGGCAGTGCCGGCGCAAGCATACGGGCAAATCCAAACAACTGAACCGGCAGCCCCAAAATCAAACCCGCAAGAGCGGGCAACCGCCCCTGCTTTGGCAACTTCGGCGCAAAAATCCCCTGCAATGCCGCACTCTCCAAAATCCGAAGGCGGCGGCTTCTGGTCCTCCCTGTTCGGGGGCAAGGCCGAGGAAAAAAAGCAGGCTGCAAATGAGGATATTGCCGAAATTCTTGAGGGGGAAGCAAAACAGCAAACCCCGGAGAAATCCTTCCCAATCCAGCAGCCCAAACCTTCCGCGCCCCCATCAGAAACTATTGGCAGGGCTCCGCCCTGGGTGAAACAGGCAAAGCCATCCGCGCCATCATCGCCATGGCAAGCATCAAATACAAAGCAACAATCGCAAGCCGCACCTTCCGCCCAACCCTCGCCATCAAAGGCAGGGCAAGCCCCATCTTCGCAACAGGGCGCCCCGCCAAAGCAAACGACATTGGAAAGCGCCGGCACGCAGCAGCCTTCCAAGCCATCGCGCGCGCCCTCGAAGGAAGATATGCAGTCCGCAAGATTCATTTCCAAGCTTGATTTCTACGTTCAAAACTACTGGATTTACGGCGCAATGCTAATCGGGCTTGCGGTATTGCTGGCATTTGCCGCGCTTACCGCATTATTGCCCAAAGTCATTTAGATGGTGTTGCCATGCCCCAAACACAGATGGATTTTCCGCTTCTTTCAAAATACGGCATACCGTGCGCGCCTTATAAATTTGTGAAAAACGCGCAAGAAGCGGCAAAGGCGGCAAAAATTATTGGCTATCCTGTCGCGCTGAAACTGTCATCCGCATCAGCATCGCATAAGACGGAAAAAGGCGCTGTGATGCTAAATATCGGCAGCGAGGCAGAAGCCATTGCCGCCGCAAAAAAATTGCTTGCAATCGATTCCTCAGGCTCGCTTTTGGTGCAGAAAATGCTCAAATCAAAGCTGGAGCTTATTGTAGGGGGCAAAATAGACCCGCAGTTCGGGCCAATCGTGCTTGTTGGCAGCGGCGGGATTTACGTCGAAGTTTTCAAGGACCGCTCGCTTCGCGTGTGCCCCATAACAATTGAGGATGCGCTTGAAATGATACGCGAATTGAAGGCATATCCGGTGCTTGCAGGGGCGAGAGGAGGGAAAGTGGCGAATGAAAATGATTTGGCGCGCATAATTGTTGCGGCGTCAAAATTAATGGTGAAGGAAAAGCCCTCGGAATTGGACATCAATCCGCTTGTGTGGGACGGCGAGCATTTCGTCGCGGCGGATGTTAGGGTAATAAGATGAAATTATTCGCCGAAAACGATTCAATTAAAGCTGCCTCTGCCTTCTGGTTAGAATATATCTTGCTTTTCTTTTTAGGTTTGTTCATGATAATAATCGGGATGCTATTTGGATATCAGCCTTTTCCACCTCATGCATATGTTATTGTTTTGCTCTTTTGCCTATTTATTGGAAAAAAAGCTTTCGATATTAATGCAAAGTCCATTCAGGCATTGATTGTAGGGGCACTGGGGGGGCTTTGTTTTATGGGAGGTGCAGTATCATTTTTTTTGCTTCTTTATGCCATCCGTCTTGATTTTACTAATGTGGGGAAATTTTTCTTGGACTTCATACCATCTGCCGTAATTGGCAGCGTAATTTCAGGTAGTTTTTCATTCATTTCATTCTTTCTTTTCCGTTACATGGCTTCACTAAAACCCGCAAGGTAGTAAATAAATGCACAGCTGAAAGGTAATCTATATAAACTATTAGTTTATTCATATAAACCGGCGGTTTATATGCTGCAAATCTCGAAAAACGGCACAAGGGCGCTTCTTCTAATCCTCAAGGATTTCACCGAGAGCTACAATTCAAGCACCTTGGCGAAAAAGCTTGGCATTACCAGCATGGGCGCGCTCAAAATCATGCGCTCTTTGGAGGCAAATGGTCTTGTCGAGGGGAAAACCCTTGGCAGGGCAACTTTCTATCGGTTCTGCCATGAAAACGAATACGCCCGGGAATTTGCAAAGCTTCTCCTTCGCTCGGATGCCGAAAGCTCCCCTCCAAGGGTGAAAAGGTGGGTGCGGGAGCTGAAAAAGCTTGAAGGAACGGCGGAATTGGCGGTTCTGTTCGGCTCCGTCCTTTCCTCGGACAATTACAACGATGTGGATGTGCTTGCCGTATGCAGGAAAAATTCCGCTGACAAGGCAAAGCAGGCGGCGGCGCGCATACAAAGCCTGAGCGGCAAGAAAATCCAAATCATATGGCAGACCGAAGCCGATTTGTCAAAAAACCTCAAGGAAAAAAACCCTGCTGTCATGGCGGCAATGCGGCAGGGGGTAATCGCATTCGGCTATGGAAAATATGTGGGGGCGCTTTCACATGCCATCTGAAGAGGCTAAAGTGCAGTGGTGCCTGCAAAAGGCGGAGAAGGAGCTGAAAGAAACAGGAAGGCATCGGGGCCTTGTCAAAGTCGCCCCAAACTTTAACCTGGCGCATGCCCATATCGCAAAAGCCGAGCACAACCTCCTTGCCATTTCAAAATTCAAGGAAAACGGCTTTTCGGACTGGTCCGCATCGGCGGCATTTTATTGCGCCTACCACTGCTTCCTTGCCATATTGGCAAGGGCGGGCTACGAAAGCCGCAACCAGGAATGCACGTTCGCGCTGGTTTCCGCGCTGGCAAGGCAGAAAAAGGTAGCGGTAGATGAATTGCTGCTCTCGGAGATAATGTCCATGAAGCCGGAAGAAAAAGCCGAACTCCCGTCAATCGTGCAGCTTCGGGAAGCGGGGCAATACGGGGCAAGCACGTCGATTGATGATGGTTCGTATGAGCGGCTGCTATCAATTTCAAAAGAAATCCTTGATTCGGCAAAGGAAATCATTGAGGTGAAACCATGAAGCTTCGCAAGCAGGTAAAAAATCTGGATTCGGTATTCTCGCCAAAATCCATCGCAATTATCGGAGCGGCGCGCGAGCCGAACAAAATCGGGCATGTCATACTGCGCAATTTCCTTGAGGGCGGGTTTGCTGGGAATGTTTATGCCGTGAATCCGAATGCGGATGAAATCCTGGGCATGCGCACATTCCCCTCTGCAGCTAAAATCCCGGATGGCGTGGATTCTGCAGTCATTGCGGTGCCGGCAAAATTCGTGCCCCAGGCAATGGAAGACTGCGCCCATGCCGGAGTGAAGGGCGCGGTTGTGATTACGGGCGGATTTGGCGAAGTCGGCGAAAGGGAATTGGAGGCAAAAGTGAAGAAGATAGCTGACGACAACGACATCGCGATGATAGGCCCGAATTGCATGGGAGTGCTCAACCCATCGAAAATGGTGGACAGCGTATTTTTGCCGATTTACAAAATGGGAAGGCCGCGCACCGGCTCCATTTCATTCATCAGCCAGTCAGGCGCGGTGGGGGGGGGCATAGTGGATTTGGCTGCAAGGGCGATGATTGGCATGTCGCTGTTTGTTTCCTATGGCAATGCCACAAGCATAAATGAAACCGACTTGCTATGCTACCTGGCAGCCCACAAGGAAACCGAAATTATCGTGTCTTATTTGGAAGGGGTGAAAAACGGGGGCGAATACCGCAAGGCATTGGGCGAAATCACGAAAAACAAGCCCGTGGTGGTTTTGAAGGCCGGCAAATCCAAATCCGGCATAGCGGCGGCAGCCTCGCACACAGGCTCATTGGCAGGCTCTTCAGACGTGTATTCCGCAGTATTGCGGCAATGCCGCGCAACAGAGGCGGACACGCTGGAAGACCTGTTCGATTTTGCAAAAATTTTCGAGCAGGTTAAGGCGTGCGGAAGAAGGATAGCGGTGGTGACCAACGGCGGAGGGAACGGCGTGCTGGCAGCCGATGCCGTGGATGCTGAAGGCCTGGAATTGGCGAAATTCTCTGCTGCAACAGCAAAAGCATTGGTGGAAATGCTTCCGCCAACCACAAGGGTGCACAACCCCCTTGACCTGATAGGGGATGCGGATTCCGCAAGGTATGACAAGGCGTTGGCGGCAGTGGCGAAAGATCCGAATGTCGATGCGATTGTAGTTATTGTCCTGTTCCAGACTGCCGCCTTGGACTCATCCGTAGTAAATGTAATCGTGCGCACGGCTCAAATCTGCAAAAAACCCATTGTTGTAGTCAGCACCGGCGGGGAGTACACCGAAATGCACAGGAGAATCCTGGATTCCAACGGGATTCCGACCTACCAATCCCCATCTTCCGCAGTCCGGTCCTTGAAGAAGCTTATCGAATACAGCGAATACTATTCGGCATTCCATGAAATCGGCTGCGCCATGCCCAACCTTCCGGCAGAAAAGTGATAGGAACCTGTTAGGGTTATTCCCAATCTCAGCCAATTATAAGTTTTTGCGTGGCATGAATATCATCCTATTTTAGGGTATTTGTTATGGACTTTCCAAATCCTTACAAGGGTAATTATCATTTGCTTGTGGCGCTTCCGCTTATTCTCGTGGCAGCCTCGCTCTTTCTGATTTTCGTATCCCCCGGAATTACAAAAGGCGTGGATTTCAAGGGGGGCATCCTGATAACAATGCACTCCGAAGGGGCAGTTGATGCGAATGCCCTCACAGCAGGCCTGAAAGCGGACGGCTTCACGGTTACCGGCGTAAAATCCATATCCAATCCCGCAAGCTCAATCACTGAAATCGAGCTTGAAAGAAGTGCGGTGCTTGAGAATGCCGACCAAATCAAGTCCGATTTCTACAAGCCCTATTCCGATGTCACGCGCCTTGAGAGCAGCCTCATTTACACGAACGACAGCAAGACCTTGGAGGATTATTCAGCCGCGCAGGCAAGGGTTAACGCAGTTGCAGATTCCATGTTCGCATTGTCCGGAAGCGGCAAAATCGCATCGAGCTTCAATTCCACCATCGCATTGCGGAATGCGGTTACGGAGGATTGGCGCACGCTCTCGGAGAGGGAAAATGCCGCCCTGCGCACATCGTTGTCAAAGCACGCGAAATACACCACGATTTCATTTGACGAGGTTACATCAACATTGTCTGAAAAATTCTTTGACAGCGCGGTTGCAATCGCAATCTGGTCAACAATCCTCGTATCAATTGTCGTGTTCGTGATTTTCAGGGATGTTGTGCCTTCGATTGCGGTGCTGACCGGCGCGCTTGCCGATGTCATCATCGCGATGGGGGCCATGGCGCTTTTTGGCATCCCCCTAACACTGGCATCCTTTGCCGCACTGCTTATGCTGGTCGGCTTCTCGCTTGACACCGACGTGCTGCTCACCATGCGCGTGGTCAAGCGCAAGGAAGGCCTGGCAGCCGACAGGGCATATGAGGCAATGAAGACCGGGCTAACCATGAGCCTTGCGGTTTTCCTTGCATTCGGCGCGCTTTTTGCGCTTGCCTCGCTTACAAACCTGCGGATTTATTATGAAATATCCTCGGTGGCGCTTGCAGGCCTTGTGGGCGACATGTTTGCCACATGGTGCCTTAACGGCGTTATCATATTGCATCACATGCAAGAGGAGGAAAAGAAGGGCGGCGTAAAGCAATCCAAGCCGTTTGCCAGCGTGCTGTTCCGCCAGTAGGTATTTTTTATGTCAAACTTAACCGCAATGCTCCAAGACCGCCGTGTGCTCATGCTCATACTGATTACCTTGGGGGCAATCGCGCTGCTTTATTTCACCGGAGGCCCGAAATTCGGGATAGATTTTTCCGGGGGCATAAGGATTCCGGTGCTGCTTGAGCAGCCAGTCGACCCAATCACAATGGACGGGATGGTGCAGACCATCAAGACGCGCGCCACAACATTCGGATTGGTCGAAGTAAAAGTCCGGCCGGTTGGCGACAGCGCGATTTATGTCGAAGTGCCCCAGTCAAGCCCTGAGCTTGTGAAGCAGGTCGAGGGCATACTTTTGCACCAGGGCGTATTTTATGCCATAGTGGACGGCAAAATCGCTGTTCGCGGGGACGACATTTATGAGGACAGCATAAGGCGCGTGCGGGGGCAGGACCTTCGCGGCTCGGATTGGGGCGTGGCATTCTCGCTTCGGCGCGAAGGGCAAATGCGCTCTGCGCAGGTGCAAAAGGGCAAGGCAAATTATCCGCTTTACATGTATCTCGACAGGCCGAATGATTCCATTGTGGTAATTTCACAGGAGGACCTGCTGTTCAACGCCAAAAATGCATCGGTTTTCGGGGCTGCGGAATCGCTCACGCAGGAAGCCGCGCTTTCCGCATCATCAAACGCCCTGGCGCTTGAAGGGAGCGAAATCCCAGTTTACATTTCATCTTCAATAGAAAAAGGCGAATTTTCGCCCAAGCCGAAAACAAACCGCTCTTCCGCGATTATTTCCAATAAGGCAGGCACGCAGCTAAAAAGCGCATTGAAGTCTGCCGGCTTTTCCCTAATAGAATTTGCAGATGAAGACATGCGCCCGGTTTATTCCAACCCAAGGGTGGGCGAATACGTCATATCAGAATGGCCTGCAATAGGCCTTCGCATGGCCCCGATTCTCAACCCCACAGTCACTGAAGGCGTGCCATCAACCGGCTACACAATCACCGGCAGCGCAAAGGGCATCGGAGACGCGCTGAGAAAAGATGCGGACAAGAAGGCAATCGAAACCGAATCCATATTGAAAGGAGGCGCGCTTCCTGTGCAAATTTCGCTTGGCTCCACCGTGGAAATTCCCGCGCCATTGGGGCAGGAATTCAAGCGCCTTTCCATGATTGCGGCAGGGCTTGTCCTTCTGATAATCTCAATCATGGTTGCCATCCGCTACAGGACAGGCAAAGTCGCAATCCCGATTATCCTGATCTCGCTTTCGGAAATAATCATCCTGGTGGCGATAATCGGCTCATTCTCAATCGACCTTGCGGCAATGGCCGGCATCATAGCGGCCATCGGCATATCGGTCGACGCGCAAATCGTCGTGACGGACGAGCTGCTCAAGCACAAGAGCGCCGGGGACATGGAGCACCGCCTCAACAGCGCCTTTGAAATCATAATAACAAACGCGATTGTGGCGTGCGTGGCAATGGTCCCGCTTCTCTTCTCGGGCCTTGTGGAAATCATCGGCTTTGCAACATCCACGGTTCTTGGCTACCTTCTGGGGCTTTTCATCACCCGCCCGGCATACGGGGCGATTGTGGAAAGGCTTCTTGAGGGCGACGAAAAGCTGTCCGGATAATGCAATGCGCCCCTATCGTCAACTCGGCGGCAGAGTACCGCGCTCTTCGAGCGCGGGTGAATGCCGCGCTTTTTCGCCGAGTTGGCGAGACAATCGCCGAATGAGCGCCCATACCGTGCGCTTCGCGCACGGTCCCGCGCATCAGCGCGGGGCGCTCTTCGGCGATTCTGATATCCGGCCGACCGAAAAGCGTATATTACCCTAATTCCTATAATTAGCCATGCGCCCGCGCAATCCAGACACATTTTCCGGCTTTCTAATCCGGGAATTTGCCGTAATTGCGACATTTTTCTGCGGCATGTGGGTCGTGATCGGGGTGGCACCCTCGGATTTTCCTATTAAGCTAATTGCGGACTTCATTCTTGAGGTGATGCAAAATCCATCCTGGGGCATGTTTTTCTGGGCAATTCCCATTCCAGTGCTCATTCTTGCCATCATCACGGCAATCGCCTATGGCGGGCTTTTTGACCTCGTAGGGCTGGCCCTCGCATTTGCAGGGGGCTATTACATCGGCAGCCCCGTTGGGATAATTCTCCTAATTCTTGGATTACTCGTGGGTTTGATAGCGCCCGTCAGCACTAGTTAGGCCGATGCTGGGGGCATCCGGCCATTCTCCTCCCCGCTTGCTTCTTAAACCTTATACTGCAATATGGTTTGTGGGACAATGGCTCACAGAATAGAGGTAGCCCTCAAGAGCGAATTTGTTGACGCCGCAGCTGACGCCATAGCCTCCAGAATCCGGGAGGATTTTGGCGCAAGGGAAATAACGGGCGTATCCATAATCGAAGTCTACTCAATCGATGGCGAATTCTCTGAAAATGACCTTGCCTCAATCGGCTCCAACCTTCTTGCCGACCCGTTAACCCAGATTTTTGCCGTAGATTCCCCAGTCTCATCGGATTTCTCCCATGCCATAGAGGTTTCTTTCCGCCCCGGAGTGAAGGACAACGTGGGCGAAACCGCAAGCGAGGGCATGCAGGATGTGCTTGGCCGCAAAATTGGGGGAAGCGTTTACACCTCCAAATTATACCTGTTCAAGGGGGATTTCCCATCCGCCTCCGAAAAAACCATTGCCGAAGGCATCCTCTGCAATCCGCTAATCCAGTCCTGGAAATCATTCACACCGCACACGGTTGGCGCGCATTATTCCTCCATTTCCCTGCCTAAGGCCGGAATTGATGCAAAAGGCACGGTGCTTGAAATTCCCCTGGACGGGCTGCCCGACCATGAGCTTGAAAAAATATCCAAGCGCAGGCTGCTTGCGCTGAACATCCCGGAAATGAAGGCAATAGCCGAGTATTATTCAAAGCCCCAAACCATGGCATCGCGGGCAAAGGCGGGAATTTCCGAAAACCCCACCGACGTCGAGCTTGAATGCCTTGCCCAGACCTGGTCCGAGCACTGCAAGCACAAAATATTCAACGCGAAAATTTCCTACACCTTCACCCCGAAAGAGGGCAAGGCGCAAAAGAAGGAAATCCGCTCCCTTTTCAAGACCTACATCGCTGGCACCACGAAAAAAATCCAGAAAAAGGCGGGCTATTTGGTGTCTGTTTTCACCGACGGCGCCGGTGTGATGCGCCTTTGCGAGGGCTGGAACTTTGTGATGAAGGTGGAAACCCACAACACACCATCCGCGCTCGACCCGTACGGCGGCGCGCTCACCGGAATATTGGGCGTGAACCGCGACGTGATCGGAGTCGGCATCGGGGCGCAGCCCATTTTCAACACCGATGTTTTCTGCTTTGCCGACCCGTTCTACACTGGAAAAATCCCCCCCCGCCTCCTGCACCCAAAGCGCGTGTTCGAGGGCGTGCGCGCGGGCGTGGAGAGGGGCGGCAATGCCAGCGGCATCCCGACGGTGAACGGCTCAGTCTTTTTCGACGAGCGCTATCTTGGCAAGCCGGTCGTGTATTGCGGAACGGGCGGAATAATGCCTGCAAAAATAAACGGCGCGCCAACGCACGAGAAACCCATCAAGCCCGGCGATAGGATTTTTACGGTGGGCGGCAGGATTGGGAAGGACGGCATACACGGCGCAACTTTCTCATCCGAGGCGCTTCATGAGGGGTCGCCCACCTCCGCTGTCCAGCTTGGCGACCCGTTCACCCAAAAGAAAGTGCTGGATTTCCTGCTTGCCGCGCGCGATGCGGGCCTTGTGAGCGGGCTGCAGGACATGGGCGCGGGCGGGATTTCATCATCGGTTGGCGAAATGGCCAGCTGGGTTGGCGGCGCATTGGTGCACCTTGAGCGCGCCCCGCTCAAATACGCCGGCCTTGACCCCTGGGAAATCCTTGTTTCCGAATCCCAGGAGCGCATGGCCGTAGCTGTGCCTCCATCGAAGGCAGGGGAATTTGCTGCAATGGCGCAAAAGCACTCTGTTGAAGCGACCGACTTGGGCGAATTCACTTCAAGCGGATATTTCCATGTGCTTTTCCATGGCCATCCTGTTGCATACCTTCCACTTGAATTCCTTCATAATGGCTTGCCGAAAATGGAGCTTGAGGCAAAGTGGGATACGCCGCAAGAGGAAAACGAAAGCTTTGATATTCCTGAAAATCTAACCGCCGAGCTGCTTTCGCTTCTTTCACGCCCCAACATCTGCTCAAAGGAATCCATCGTCCGCCAATACGACCACGAAGTGACGGGCATTTCGGTTGTGAAGCCCATGTGCGGGCAAAACGGCACGGGCCCATCCGATTCTGCCGTTGTGCAGCCGTTCCCGGATAAAGATGTCGGCATCGCAGTGTCGCATGGAATGTGCGTGCATGCAGGCGACATTGACCCGTATGCCATGGCAACTCTTGCGGTAGACGAAGCGGTGCGCAATTACGTGGCATCCGGGGGCAATCCGGCACATTGGGGCGCGCTTGACAATTTCTGCTGGCCAGACCCGGTGCAGTCGTCTTCCAACCCAGATGGCGAAAAAAAGCTTGGCGCGCTTGTGCTTGCAAACATGGGCCTCGCTGATGCCTGCCTTGCCTACTTTCTTCCGCTTATTTCAGGCAAGGATTCGATGAAAAACGATTACAAGATGGGGGCATGGAAAATCTCCATCCCGCCCACGCTGCTCATATCAATTGTTGGAAAAGTGGACGATGTTGCCAGCGCGCAGACAACCGATTTCAAAAATCCAGGGGATGCCATCTACCTTCTTGGGAAAACCGCGGATGCCATGGGAGGCTCGGAATACCTGCAGGCGAAAGGAATGCGCGGCAACGATGCCCCGCAGGTTGATTTCCAGGCGAACTTCCACCTATACAAAAAACTCCACAATGCAATTGCCAATGGGCTTGTTTCATCCGTGCATGACATATCCGATGGCGGGCTTGCGGTCGCATTGGCCGAATGCTGCATAGGCGGCGCGCTTGGCTGCGAAGTTGAAGTGTCAAGCCACGAAAAGATGCGCGCCGATTTCCTCCTGTTTTCAGAATCCCCTGGAAGATTTATTGTTAGCGTGAGGGGGGGGAAATGCGGCGGATTTGAAAAAGCAATGGCGGGTTGCATGTTTGAAAAAATAGGCAGGGTGTCCGATGGAAATGAACTGATTATCTCAATTAACGGAAAATCATCTATTTCCTGCAAAGTGGGTGAAATGGAAAAGTCATTCAAGAAAACAATCACATGGTGAAATGATAGCCGATGGAACTGGAAATTCATTCAAGAAAACAATAACATGGTGAACAAGTTGGCGGATGAAATGAAAAAAGCGATGATGAAGGCAAATGCACGGTGAAATTGATGGAAAAGCCAAACGCGCTCGTATTGACTGGATTCGGCATTAACTGCGAATTTGAAACAGCACACGCCCTAACACTCGGCGGAGCGCAATGCGAATTCGTGCACTTCAACCAGCTGATGCTTGGGGAAAAAAACCTTGAGGACTTTCAAATACTGGCGCTGCCCGGCGGATTTTCATTTGGCGATGACATAGCATCCGGCAGGGTGCTTGCAAACAAATTCAGGTACAAGCTCTATGCGCCGTTGCGCAAATTCGCCGAAGATGGCAAGCCGATAGTTGGCATTTGCAACGGATTCCAGGTGCTTGTGCAGCTGGGAGCATTGCCTGGCTGGGGCGACTGGTCAGAGAGGGCTATGACTCTCATGCGCAATGCATCCGGGCGCTTTGAAGACAGATGGGTGAAAATGAGGGTGGAGCGCTCATCATGCACTTTTGCCCAAGGATGCGAGTTCATAACTGCCCCTGTCCGCCATGGGGAAGGGCAGGTGGCATTGAAGGACAAAAAATCCCTCGAGCGCCTTCTGGAAAACAACCAGGTGCCTTTCCGGTATGCGGGTGCTGACGGGCTTGCATCGCAATCCTACCCAAGCAATCCAAACGGCTCTGCCGACTCCATCGCGGGCGTATGCAACGAGGCCGGGAATGTGATAGGGCTAATGCCGCATCCGGAATGCCACGTTCGCTACGCACAATCTCCGCACTGGACAAAAAATCCGCCTGTCATCCAATCAAAAAAAGATGCCGGGCTCCTCGCCTCAATCACATCCGCTCTCTTTCCCAAATCCGCACCATCCGACGATGGCAATTCTCTTGAGTTTTTCCGCGGCATCTCATCGGCAGGAAAGAAATTTATGTGAGTGAGGGGGCAATAAGTCATGGAAAACGCCAAACCAACCGCTTTAAGGGACGACTCCACACTCCATGAGGAATGCGGGGTTGTCGGGGCGTTCTCATTTTCAGGCGAGGACGTGTCGGTGAGCATTTACAACGCACTAATGGCGCTGCAGCACAGGGGCCAGGACAGCGCCGGAATGGCAACATTCAACGGCAGCAAAATCCGCAACCACCGCAAAATCGGGCTGGTGTCGAAAGTTTTTGACGAGGAATCCCTGGCGCATTTGAAAGGGTTTGCCGGCGTTGGCCACGTGCGCTACCCGACGATAGGCGCGGGCGGGGAAGAGGATGCGCAGCCGTTCACAATTAATTTCCCAAGGAAAGGGCTTGCGCTCGCGCACAACGGCAACATTGCAAACTATGGCACCATGAGGGCTCTTCTTGAGGGCAAGGGGCACCAGCTTACATCCACCTGCGATTCCGACCTAATATTGACAATTTTCGCAGGCCACCTCCAGGGCAATCCGGACATCTATGCCGCATCAACCCTGCTGATGAAGGACTTGGACGGCTCATACAGCATTTGCGCCATAAGCGGCATGGGCGAACTTGTGGTGATGCGCGACCCGAAAGCAATCCGCCCGCTCTGCTTCGGGCGCAAGGGCGGCCTTATCATGTTTGCTTCGGAATCAGTCGCCCTTGACATCAATGCCATCAAGCTATCGGGCGACGTCAAGCCCGGGGAAGTGCTTGTGATTACAAAAGACGGGATACAGTCAAAAGTCGCAGCAGAAAACCCATCCGAAGCGCATTGCATGTTCGAGTATGTTTATTTCTCCCGCCCTGATTCTGTAATCGATGGCAACCTCGTGTACGGAGTGCGCCATGAGCTTGGCAGGCGCCTTGCAAAATCCGCCCCGGCAAATGCCGACATAATCGTCGCCGTGCCTGATACCAGCCGCCCTGCTGCCGAAGGCTATGCGAACGTGGCAAAGCTGCCCCTTGTCGAGGGGCTGATAAAGAACCGCTACATCGGCCGCACGTTCATCATGCCAAGCCAGGAAAAGCGCATGCAGGCCGTGAGGTTCAAGCTGAATGCCGTGCGGCCCCTGGTTGTTGGCAAGCGCGTGGTGCTGATTGACGACTCTATCGTCCGCGGCACAACATCAGGCCCGATTGTCCAGCTCATGCGCGAGGCAGGCGCAAAGGAAGTGCACCTTCGCATCACCTGCCCGCCTGTCATAGGCCCATGTTTTTATGGCGTAGACCTTCCGTCGTATTCCGAGCTCATCGCATCCTCAAACAGCGTGGAGCAAATCCGCAAGATAATAGGGGCGGACTCACTTGCCTACCTATCAATTGGCGACCTGGTTGCGGCAATCGGGATGGATAAGAAACGGCTGTGCCTTGGCTGCGTGAATGGCGAATACCCCACCCCTGTCGGGCGGAAGCTGGCGCAGATGATGAAAAAAGAAAAAAAGCCCAAAGCCCAGGGGCGTGAAGGCGTGCGCGTTTGGGAAGAAAAAGTGATTTGATTGGCAAAATCAAAACCGAGTGAAAGGCTGATTTGATTGGCAAAACCAAAACCACTAGAGCGGCTGGAATGGTCCCTCACCCAGCAAAACCTCTGGCTGTCCATCCTGTCGCTTGCCTCGCGCTCCCCGGTTTATGCGTACGCGCTTCCCGCGCTTATTCAGAAAAATTTCGGCTTCACGCCATCGCGCCTCATGGTATACCTGGTGCTTTACAAGCTTGAATCCGAAGGCATGCTCACTTCCTTTGAGCGAGACATGCGGAAGTATTACAAGCTTGCCATTCCTGGGAAAAGATGCCTTGCCCTTGGGAAAAAAGAGCTTTCCAAATGGGCTAAAAAACTCTAAGGTGCGCATTTGCCATATAAAAAAATTGTGAAAGTGCTTATTACCGGCGTGCCCTGCACGGGCAAGACTTCCCTTGCGCGCGCATGGTCGTCGCACACCGGCTGCCCGATACTTTCGCTTAACGACCTTGTGGAGCAAAAAAAGCTCTACACGCATGTTGACGAGGAGGATTTTGCCAAAGTGGTCAAGCTTCCGGCCTTGCATAGGGCTGCAAATTCGTGGCTGTCATCTCAAAAGGAAAGCTGCATTGTGGAAAGCCACCTTGGCTGCGAAGTGAAACTGGGCGTGGATAAGGTTATTGTGCTTCGCCTGAATCCCGCCGAACTGCAGAGGCGGCTTGCCTCACGCGGCTATGTGCCGGCAAAAATAGCGGCAAACAAGATGTCCGAGCTTCTTGACTATTGCACTGTTTTATCCATGCAAAATTACGGGGAGAAAAAACTCTATGAAATAGACATGACGGGCAGGGAAAAGGCGGAGCAGTCATTCGAGGATTTGGGAGACATAATTGCAGGCGTGTCTGCCGCGGAAAAATTGCGCCCGAGGATAAGCTGGTCGGCGCAGCTACTTGAAGAGGTTTCAAAATAATTATTTCTTGAAGTTCGCGGATGCCTTTTTGTAATCATCCAAAAAAAGCATGATTCCTTTTTCAGTAAGCGCGTGCTTGTACATTTTTTCAAATACGTCCGGTGGCATAGTTGCTATGTCCGCCCCGATTTCGGCTGCTTTTTGCACATGCGCACAAGTGCGCACCGATGCCACAAGCACCTGCGTCTTAAACCCATAATTTCTGAAGATTTTCACAATGCTCTCAATCAGCGCCATGCCATCCTCTTTCACATCGTCAAGCCTTCCCACAAATGGGGAAACATAAGTCGCGCCCGCCTTTGCCGCAAGCAGCGCCTGCGATGCTGAAAACACAAGCGTGACATTGGTGGGGATTCCCTCCTTAGACAGCATCCTCACCGCTTTTAGTCCCTCTTCCGTCATCGGCACTTTTGCAACAACATTCGGCGCCCATTTTGCAAATGCGCGCGCATCTTTTACCATCTCATCCGCAGTCTCGCCAACCCCTTCAACCGAAATCGGCCCCTTGATTATTTTCGCAATTTCCACAATGGCCTCATGATGGTCCCGACCGGATTTCATAATCAGTGTGGGGTTGGTGGTAATTCCGTCAATCAGCCCGCTTGAGGCGGCTTTCCTGATTCTTTCAACATCGGCCGTATCAAGGAAAATTTTCATTCAAACCACCATGCAATGTTTTATTCTGTCAGTGCCCTTATTCATTTCATTTGCTCCAGCCCAACTTCCGTCGAATTATCGTATCTTCCTGCCCATCGCTTTTTTCGCAGCTTCAATAATGTCCTTCGCCATCATGCCGTGCTTTTCCAAAAGGGGATAGCCAGGGCCGCTTTCGCCCCATTCGTCCCTCATGCCCACCCTTTCCACCGGCGTGGGCATTTTCCCGCCCAGCACTTCGCACACAGCCGAGCCGAACCCGGCCGTAATCTGGTGTTCCTCCACGGTCACTATGCATCCGCATTTTTTCGCATAATGCATTATCGATTTCTCATCAATCGGCTTGATGGTGTGGTGGTTGATTACAGCGGCGTCAATCCCCCCATCGGCAAGTTTTTTTGCGGCTTTCAGCGCCTCGTGCACAAGAATGCCGGTCGCGAAAATAGCAACATCCCTGCCCTCTTTCATCGCCACCGCCTTCCCAATCTCAAACGGGGTGCCGGCAGTTGTGAAATTGGGGGAATTCTCCCTTCCAAGCCTGATATAAACCGGGCCTTTTGTCTGCGCGGCCGCCCTTGCGGCTTTCGCGGCCTCGTTCGAATCGCAGGGCACAAGCACCGTCAATCCGGGAAGCACCCTCATTAACGCAATGTCCTCAAGCGCCTCGTGCGTCGCGCCGTCCTGCCCCACAGTTATTCCCGAATGCGCCCCGGAAAACTTCACATCCAGCCTGTTCATGACAACGCACACGCGCACCTGGTCCCAGTTCCTTCCTGGCGAAAAAGCGGCGAAAGATGAGAAGAAGACCTTTTTCCCCTCCAGGGCAAGCCCTGCGGCAACCGATGCCATGTTCTGCTCGGCCACGCCCACCTGCACAAACCTTTCCGGATATTTCTCCTCGAACCAGTTCGTCCTCACAGAGCCTGACAAGTCAGCCGAAAGCGCGACGATGTTTTTGTTTTCGCCGCCAAGCCTGAGCAGCTCCTTTCCCCAGCCATCGCGCGTCGCCTCCTTTTTCACGGCATCCGTCATGGTGTCAGGCGAAAGCCTTGCGGATTTTTCAAGTGTGAATTCAATATCCATATCAACAACCATCAACATTTAATTTTCATTCCAGCCCTTTGCATCTTCCTCGGTTTTCAATAGCCATTTTCACATTCGCATCAGTGTTAATTCCCTGCCTCTATTTTCGCCCTCTCGTTTGCAAGCTCATCCAGCGCCTTTTTCGCCTGCTCGCCATTGGGCGCCTTGCCATGCCATTCGAAATTCCCCTCGAATCCCGAGCATCCCTTGCCCCCAAGCGTGTGCGCAATAATGACAACGGGCTTATCGCCCTTTTCCGCCAGCTTTTTTGCCCCGTCAACGGCATCCAACACCTGTGCCATGTCGTTCCCATCTTCCAATTCAATCACATTCCAATTGAACGCCTCATATTTCTTGCCAAGGGGGGCAAGGGGCATTATTTTGTCTGCCGGCCCGTCAATCTGGATGTTGTTGTAATCCACGATTTGAATCATGTTGTTCAATTTGTATTTTGCCGCAAGCATTACCGCTTCCCACACCTGCCCCTCGTCATGCTCTCCATCCCCCGTCAAAACGAAAACAAGGTGTTTTTTGCCATCCATTTTCGCAGCAATCGCCATTCCGGCCGCCTGCGAAATGCCCTGCCCAAGGGGCCCGCCGGTAGTCTCAATTCCAGGCAGCATTCCATGGTGGGGGTGCCCCTGCAATCTTGAGCCTATCTTGCGCAATGTTGAAAGTTCGGATTTCGGGAAATACCCGCAATCGGCAAGCGCCGCATATTGAACCGGGCAGATGTGCGCATTCGAGAGCACCAGCCTGTCCCTGCCTTCCCAATCAGGTTTTTTCGGGTCGTGCCTGAGCGCATGGAAATAAAGTGCGGTGAATATGTCGGCCATGCCAAGGGGGCCTGCGGTGTGCCCTGATTTGGCTTCAAGCAGCATTTTCACTATGTCCTGCCGTATTTGGTTCGCCTTGAGCTTGAGCTCCTTTATTTTCAACTTGTACATAACAACCAAATCCTATCCTTCATTTGCCATAAGATGCAATTGCTTATATGCAACTACTGCATCCGGCTGAGCGAAAATTGCGGTTGCGGCGGCAAGCCTGTTCGCCCCCGCCCTCACGGCGCTTTTCCCATTTTCCATGTTTATCCCGCCGTCCACTTCGATAATAATGTCGGGCATCATGTTCCTAAGCTGCGAAATTTTCGTTTCCACTTCGGCCATGTACTTCTGCCCGTCTATGCCCGGCACCACCGCCATGATAAGCACATGGCGCAAGGATTTAATCCCGGCGCCGACAGTTTCAAGTGGGGTGGATGGGTTTATTGCAATGCAAAACTTCGAATTTTTATGCGCCGCTATGGCGGCAAGGTGCGAAATGCCGGCCGCAACGCCCGGCAAATTTCCGCCCGGCGCCAGGTTGCCCGCCCTTCCCTCGGCGGTTGCCTCGATGTGCGCCTGGTAAATCACATTCGAGCCTCCCGGCAATTCGTGCATGTACCTTGCCGGGTCTGACACCATTAGGTGGTATTCAATTATTTTGTGGTATGGCAAATCCGCCAATTCCGCCGGGCCGATTGTCTTGTTCTTGACAAAATGCCCGTCCATAATGTCGATATGGATGGCTGGCGCAATTCCTCCCACCCTAGACAGCTTGTTCAGCATGTCCTGTTTGGAATAAGACAATATCGCCGGGACTATGTCGACCATGCAATTCTTTGGCATGGCAATGAAAATAAACCCCACTTATTCATTTTATTTTCACATAGTCGATGGCTTTTTTTCCCGGCGGGAAGAATTTTCCGGACGGCGCCTTGACGGGCAGGTCATTCTCCTGCGCCACACGGAGCAATTCCGATAAGTCGATAATCCTGTCCGTGGCAAGGTAGGGCACTTTCCCCACAGGCGTGCTCTCGTATTCTATTTTGAATTCCACCTTCTGCCGATTGCCCGCCCTCGTCACGTCGAATTCCGCCGAACCCTTCTTAATCAGCGCCGCCCTTGTCAATTTAGCCATGTCAAAACCCGCCCTCGAAAACATATACTACGAACACATACACCCCGTCATCCCCCTTTTCCTTCTTGACTTCGGTGCGCAATCCCTTCTTGGTGTATTTTTCCGCCTCCTCCTTTGCAGCCACGGCATGCGGGGTGACGAAAACCACCTTCTTGCCCATGCGTTTTGCCCTGTTCATCATAATATGTCACACCCTTTGCATCCGCCCGCATCCTGTGCAAAGCCTCCCATATAATCTTTATAATTGTTTAGAATGCACGCTAACACATGATAAAAACGGGCAATAAGCGCAAGGCAGGCCATATTTTGCAAACCGCAAGGCGGAATCCAAAATTGGCAAACCTGTTTTGGCACATCCTCGTCTCAATCGCCATTTTCGCCGCGCTCCTCTATTATGTCGATGCCAGCGCCGTGGCATCCTCCATCCTCTCCAGCGACCCTGTTTTCCTGCTGCTGGCGTTCATTTCCTATGCCGCGGTAAACATGCTCATGGCATTCCGCATGCATTCGCTGCTAACCGCCATGAAATCCGCCATTCCTTTCAGGCAAGTGCTATCCTCGCATTACCTTGGCATGCTTGCCTCGGATTTCACGCCGGCGCGCGCAGGCTATTTTGCTTCGGCTTTTTCCCTTAATGCCAAGGGCGTGCCCCTTTCCAGGGCAATTTCCGCCATTTTGGCGCCGCAAACGTTCGATTTCCTGCTAAAGGCAGGCGCATCCGCAGTGGCAATAGTTTTCCTTGCAACCTATCTTGGGCTGCCCAATGCCGCACTTCTTCCTGCCATAGCCGCAATAATCGTCATTTTCGCATTTGTGCTAATCATCGTCTCCTTGCTTTTCATCCCAAAGCTGTCTAAGCCTTTCCTTCCCTACCTGAAACTTCTCCCATTCGGGGGCAAGATAAAGTTCATGGCTGAAAAAATGCATGAAAACGCCCCGCTCATGCGCGCCAAATTGCCGCTAATCGGATTCATTCTGGCATCAACTTGGATACTCAAAGGCATGGAATGGTACATGCTTTCCCTTGCCCTTGGCATGAAAGCCAATTACCCGGTGCACCCATTCCTGTTTTTCCTCTTCCTGCAGCCCATTGCAACAATTGTGCAGTTCATCCCAACCCCCACGCCCGCCGGCGCCGGGCTGTCCGAGGCCGGGACGGTTGGCATAATGGCGCTATTTGGCGCCAACCCCCCAGTTGCAGCCGCTTTCGGAATACTTGCGCGGGCATTGATGCTTTCGCAGGACTGGATAGGGCTGTTCGAATGGAAGAATCTAAGGCTGGATTTCCTTGACGAAAAAAAATGGTGAATTTATGAAATTTGAATCAAAGGATTCCGAAGAACTGAGGCTTGTGAAAAAAGGCGTTGCGCATGAAATGGCAAAGGTGCGCTCCGGAAAGGTGAAACTGCACGATCTTTGCGATGTCATCTCGATTTTTGAAAGAGCATGAAAGTAGATTTCTAGAAATGGTACAAAAGCTTCCGTTGATTATTTCCTGAAATTCTTCACCCTCTCATTCATCTCAACAACAATCCTATCCACCGTTTCCTTGTCCATCCCGTGTATGGCGCAGCCTGTCTCAAGGGTGTCATACATCGACAACTGGCAGCCAATGCAGTGCAATCCAGCCTCAATCAAAACCGGCACGGCTTCGGGGTATTCGTGCACTATCTCCATTATGTTGGTTTCCCGCGTTATTCCTGATTGCTTGGGTGTTTCTGCAACAGTCTTTTTTTTGGGCGCGGCCAGATACCTCCTGGATTTTTCCGAAGTCGCCTTATGCTTTTCCATGCATTTTTTATCCTCCGGCGGCTTTTTAATACCTAAGCGAGCATACTCTTTCACATATTGAGGTTGTTTTGTTGAAATCTTACGAGGAGTTACTGGAAGCGGCAAGGAAGCAGATTCCCGAGATAACATCATCCGGGGAGCGGTTCGAGCCGCCGGTGCCCGAAACCATGCTGCAGGGCACGAAAACGCTTGTGAAGAATTTCGATGTCATCTGCCAGAAATTGCGCCGCGAGCCTGCATTCCTGGCAAAATACCTTTCCAAGGAGCTTGCCATACCTTCCACGATAGATGGCACCCGATTGGTTTTCCACGGCAAATTCTACGACAGGCAGATCATCGAAAAATTGGGGAATTTCATAAATTCTTATGTCATTTGCAAGGAATGCAAGCGCCCTGACACGAAATTGGTGGAAGGGGAGCACGGCATAAAGACACTGGTCTGCGAGGCGTGCGGGGCAAGGGCTCCGGCAAAGTGAAAATAAATGCGAATGGGCGCGATGGCCCCGGCAAAGTGAAAATAAATGCGAATGGGCGCGAAATGCGCCTGCGAAGTGAAAATAAATGCGAATGGGCGCGAAATGCGCCTGCGAAGTGAAAATAAATGCGAATGGGCGCGATGGCCCCGGCAAAGTGAAAATAAATGCGAATGGGCGCGAAATGCGCCTGCAATGAAATTAAGATGTGGTTTTTATGGCAGAAGGTTCAGAAACACCCGTCGTGCCGACACCGGAAGGCGTGCCGCAGGTCCGGGTAAGGCTGCCAAAGGAAGGCGAAATTCTCGGCGTGGTCACAGGCATGATGGGCGGGGGCCGCCTTGGCGTTGCGTGCAAGGACGGCAAGGACAGGCTCTGCCGCATTCCGGGAAAAATCCGCAGGCACGTCTGGGTGCGCGATGGCGACATTGTGGTAATCGTGCCCTGGGAAATCGACGGAGACCACCGCGGGGACATCATCTGGAGATACAACAGGTTGCAGGCGGACTGGCTGAGGCATAACGGATATATAAAGAATTAAACCTCCATCCAATCCATGGCAATGCGCCTTTCAACCAAGAAGCGCCCGGACAGGGAGGACAAAAGAACAAAGCCCGAGCGGAGGCTTGAGGAGGACGTTTTTGACAGGGCGTCGTTGTTTGCAATCACGAAATTGCGAAGAAAAGGCTATTTCGACATCGTGGATTATTGCGTGGCAAAAGGCAAGGAAGCCAATGTTTACCGGGCCACCGCAAAGGACGGCAAATTCATCGCGCTGAAAATCTACCGCCTGCATGCCACATCTTTCATCCACATGCAGCAGTACATTGAGGGCGACAGGCGTTTTGAGAAGGCCGCCCACTCGGCTTTCGGGGTAATTTTCACATGGACAAAAAAGGAATTCAAGAACCTCTCCCTTCTGGCGGAAATGGGCGTGCCCGCGCCAAAGCCTATCGCATTTATCCGGAACATCCTGGTGATGGAATTCTTAGGGGAAAAAGGCGTGCCATTTTCCACATTGGCCGAAACAGGCAGCGAAAACCCGGATTCGGATTACGAGTACTTGCTTTCGCAAATCGGGATTATGTGGAAAAACGGCCTCGTGCACGGCGACTTGAGCGAATACAACATAATGATGACGGACAACGGGCCGTATCTGATTGACTGCGGGCAGGCTGTGCTCACCACGCATCCGCGCGCAGAGGAATTCCTGATTAGGGACAAGCGCAACCTGCTCCGCTATTTTTCAAAATATCCGGATTTCACGAAAAAAGAGTGAGCCGCATTATCTTCTTACGCAAGTGAGCACCAGTTCAAGCGGGCTCAGCTGCGTGAACTTTGCAGCCGTGTTGTACTGCCGCCTGTGGTATTCAAGATAGAACGGCACCTTTCCCTGCGCTCCGCCCACGCCGCAAATTTCATCCGCGGACATGAACGAATCCGTAACTATGACCCTTACCTGCCTTGGTTGCAGCACAAATGAATAGTTGCAATCCGGAGCTGTGCAGCCGGGGGTTATGAGTGCGGATGGCCCGACGCCGTCCGAATATGTTGCGTTGTATTCGTAGTAGGCGACCTGGCTTCCATTAATGTAAATGGATGAGAGGTTGAGGCTTTCGCTTTCCATATTCTGGATGGCCAAGTAGCCGCGGCGATTTTCAACCAGGTAATTTGATTCCGCAATGGTGAATGGGCGGGCCTGGTCGCGCCAGAAGTTTTCAGCATGCCGGTTTTCTATGCTAATCCCAAAGTCCGGGACAAACCCAAGGAACGAGAGCACTGCAAGCGACAGGATGAGCATTGTCGCAAGTATTACCAGGTATTCAAGCGATGCCTGCCCTTTTTCCATGCAACCCTTACGGGAGGCGGATTTAATTACTTTTTCCTATCTCCGGCATTTTCATTTGCGGCGCTTTTTCCCGGCTTTGAAGCTTTTGGCGGCAGTTTGCTTATGCTTGGGCTTTTCCTTTTTCCCGCCCGATATTGCCTCCCGTATGTAGCTGCGAAGCCTTTCCCTTTGCTTTGAGTTTGATGACACCGCCGCAAGCAGCCTTTCCTCTTTTCCATGCGCAGGCTCGTATGCGCTCTCGTCAAGCTGCATTTCCTGCATCTGCGCTATTTTTTTGGCCTCTTCAATCAGCCCTTCAAGCTCGGCTTTCGCCTTTTCGATGTCCCGCTCGTAATGCGCCTCGGCCTGCTTTGCCGAGGAAAGCTCAAATTCGTAAGATTCGGAAACGGCCCTAAGCTCGCGGAGGTATTTGCGCACAAAATTGGCCTCCACGGATTCGCGTATGGCGGCATATTCGTTTTCCCCCTTTGCGACATATTCGGCAAGCGCGTTCATTTTCCTTTGGTAGTCGCGCCTATTCTCCATGACATAGCTGCCAACGGTGCCCATCCGCTCAAGGTGCAAATCAAGATCGGATAGAATCCGCGTCTGCCTCCCCACTTCGGCGTTTATGTTTTCCATTTCCCCCTCTATCTGCGCCCTCACTCCGGCGATTTTTTCAAGCTCGCCTTGCGCCTTTTCCACGCCTTCCATCTGGCGCGCAAGGGCGTTATTGACATCGGACAGCCGCCCTTCGGCATCCGCCTGCAGGGCAGACACGCGCGAGAGCTCGGAACGCAATGAAGAAAGCATGTTTTCCTGCTCGAACTGCATTGTGCGCACTTCGTCGGCTTTCATGGCGGCGTTTTCCTTCGCCTCAAGCAGGGCGCGCAGCGACTCTTCTGACATCGCCTCGGTCTCGTCGTAAAGTTTCTGCATTTCCTTGGCAAGCGCAGCCATCTTCTCATGGCGGTCCGATGCATCCGCCACCTGCCCTGGCAGCCCTGCCACGTGCTCGCGCAAGGAAAGCAGCCGATTCTCATAGTCAAGTATCCTGTCCGTGATTGCCTCAAGCTCTTCCTGCGCCTTTGCCGAAAGCGGCGCGTACACCTCGTGCAGCAGCCTCTTCTTTTCCGCCTTTATTTTTTCTATGTCCCTTGCCTTTGCCTGTATGCGCGCCATGTGCGCCGCCAGCTTGCCTGAAAATTCCTCGAGCCTGCCGTCTTTCTGCATTTTTTTCCTTTCCGCAAAGCGGGGGGAAAAGCTTGCCTTTCCTATAGTCTGCGCCTCCTCCTGCATTTGCGCAGGCATGCTTTCCCCGGCTTTTGCAGCAGACCCGGTTTCCCCGGCAGTTTGCAAATATTGGGCGCCGCCGATGCCACGCTCTCCTGTGTATGTTTCCCCGGCGCCCGCGCTTGGGATTATTTCAACATCGCCATTTCTTTCCTCATTTCCAGCCCCGCCTTTTTCTTCGGCTTCCTCATTTTCAAGAAGCTCGCCTAGGCTTGGCGCGCTTTTTTCCCGGTCTTCATTCTTATCAACGCCGGGCCCGCCATCCCCCCCATCGCCGGAATCATCATCACTTGGGGAATCCACGGTTTTCTTCCCCTCGCCCTGATTGCCTTCCCCTTCCTTTTCCCAAGGCGGCTTTTCCTCATCTGCCTGCTTTTGCAAATCCGGCACTTCCAATCTGTCCACCGGGACTATTCTTGCCCCATCGGCGGTCATGGGCTCCATCTCATTTTCTTGTTTGCTTGCGTTTTCCCGCATTTCGGAGGCTTCCTCCATTTTCCTCACCGATTCGACTATGCGGGTGATTTCCTCTTCGGAATCCTCCATCCTCCTCTCCTGCTTGCGCTGCTTCATCTTCTCGTTTTCGGCCTCAAGCATGATGAGCTGGGATAGGAGCATGCGCTTCTCGGCCAGGAGCCCTTCGTATTCCCGCTTCCTGCGCGCCTTATCCTCAAGTTCGCGCGCGGTTTTTATGTCGCCCTCAATATCGTTTGCGCCGTTATCTGAAATAGTTGGCGACGGGGCATCATATGCGCTTACTGCCATATCCGGTGCTGCATTTATTGCCTGCTCGTTTTCTTCCTCTTGTTTTTCACCATAATTTTCCATCGCGTCCGAGGCGGCCGTCCAGCTAACAAGCTCTTTTGTTAGGGAATACCTGACCGCCACTTTTCCGTCCGCCTCAAGCGCATGCACCCACTTTCGCACCGCCCTTTCCGCCATGCCTGTGGTTTTCGCAAGCTCCGCTATCGAGAAATTCCTGCCCGGGGCTGCACGCAACGCCAGGACCAGCCTGTCAACGTCGGTGCTTATTCCCAGGTTCTCCATAACTGTCCTCCAATCATCCTGCCGCTATTGCAAGCTGCTTCGCAGCAAGCGTGTATGCCCCTGACAGTTTCGACCTCGCCCTTCTCATCGCCTCATTGAGGTGCGAAAGGTTGGCCTTGTTTATGCGAATCCGAAATACGGCCTGCCCTGCCGTTACGCGCGCCCCGCGGCTTGTGGCCCTGCCGAATGACTGCCTCATCCCCTTTTGCAGGCGGTCGGCCCCGGCCCCCGCAATCATCTTGTTTTCCCGGATTACGTTGTGCGGGAACACTAGCACCCTGAAATGGTACTGGTTGGGGATAATCTTCTCAAGATATTTGTTGGCGGCCTGCCTCGAGGCTTCCAATGACTGGTCGCGAAGCTGTATGTCCCCGTTTGCAATAAGGGAATATTCGGTGTCGAACCACTTTTTCTGGTCGCCCATGGAATAGACGTTCAGGTTCAGGTGCGGCATTGCCTTTACGTACGAGCGCCTCGGCTTTTTTTTCGAAAACCGCGCCCAAGCCTTTTTTTCCAATGTCCTGCACGTGTGTGCCGGCCTTAAACCCATAAATACACCTCTAAGGAGTAGATGGGGAATATTGGCGCTTATTATTTAAAAATGCCCACCTTGGCTCCCGCGAGATACCCTGCTGCTTTTTCTTGTGTCTTTTTATGGCAATTTGGTAATAAAAACCTATGTATCCCGAGCACAAAAATGGACATTCACCAGTTGTCCGGCACGTTCCAATCTTTTGGGAAACGCATCCTGGACTCCCCGCCAATTACGAGCGCGGCAAGCTCATGGCTGTTCCTTCGAGTCTGCTTAAGTTCGAACCTGTCCATGTTAAGCTGATATATCGTTTCCTCGATGGAAGCGATATTTTGTTCCCACAGTGCGGGCGTTTTTTCCCGGATTTTCGCCGCAATCCTTTCCAACGTCAGCGGATACCCGCTGCCTTTCCTGAAAATGTGCGAGGGCTCAGATAACTCCAAATTTTGCGGAATGAATGTCGAGTCAGGAAATATCACCTGATATGGCATGTAGTCATCTGTCATTATGCCTGAGATTCTCTCAACTATGAGCCTATCATATACAAGATGCATGCACACTCCCCGCCCTGCCGAAATTGCGATTGAGCTTCCTCCATCAAGCCTCAATACTGCACCTGGGGGAAGTTGCTCGTTGTGCTTCGGGTCATTTGCCCGATAACCCTCCACACGCATTGGATATTGGGAAAAATTAAGTTCCGAGGCAAACTTGCCCGAATACAATCCTGCCGCCTTTGCCTTGCCTATGCCGAAAATCAAATCAAATACTTCCTGCACAAGCGACAGGCATCGCGGCTCCGGATTATTTTGATACCGAACAAGCAGGTAAGATATCGGCAGATTGGAATTGTCGAAAATATACGTCCCTTCCGGCACTAAGGAAAAAATTTCAGGTATACTCGCGGCTTGGTTTTTTGAAATTTTAGGAAGGAGGCAAGGCGGCTCGGGCTGCGCTTTCCAATATTCGATCCGCACCTCGCTTTGGTATTGTCCCTGCCTGGGGTCATATTTTTGGTAAAACTGGTCATATGCCAATTTCCCTGATACGCCCGCCACTAATGCGAGGGTTCCGAATCCTGCAAATTTCATGAATTTGCGCATCAATAGAGAGTGCCTCCTACTGCTCAACTCCCGCTTAATCGCCATGTCCTGGATAATCTGGCCGCGCGTTTGCTCTCCGGCTTTGTTTTGTGTTTTTTTCACGGCATCCACTTCATTTTCTGCAAATATTTTGGTATTAAATGTTTTTAAATGGATACAAAATTTCAATTATTTTCTGCCAAGTCACCAAAGCCTTTTTATACTCTCCCAACCCTATATATTCAAGGCATTTTTACGACGTAAATTGATAGGCTGAAACTGATGGAAAAAGACCAAAAAAATAGTGCAATCGCTAGCTCTACCGCTACTGCCGCGAACGAAGCGCAAGCTCCAAAAAACCCGCCGAATCCCGCCCCTGCCGGCGCCCAAAAAACCGATGATTATTCCGCCAAATCAATCCAGGTATTGGAAGGGCTGGAGGCGGTAAGAAAGCGCCCCGCCATGTACATCGGCGACACCGGGCCGCGCGGATTGCACCACTGCGTCTACGAAGTTGTGGACAATTCAATCGACGAGGCGCTGGCGGGCTTTTGCAAGGAAATCAAGGTCACTATTCAAAAAGAGGGCACGGTAAGCGTTGAGGATGACGGCAGAGGGATACCGGTAGAAAAGCACGAGCAGACCGGCAAATCCGCGCTCGAAGTTGTCATGACAATCCTCCATGCCGGCGGAAAGTTCGACAACAAGTCATACAAGGTATCTGGAGGATTGCACGGCGTCGGCGTATCCTGCGTCAACGCATTGTCGGAATGGATGGAAGTGAAAGTGAAGCGCGGCGGCAAAACATACATGCAAAAATACGAGAGGGGCAAGCCAGCGCATGAAGTGAAGGAACTGGGGGGCGAACCGGGTGCGGCAACCGCATCCGGCTCCGGCACGCTTGTGACTTTCAAGCCGGATTCGCAAATCTTTGAAACACTGGATTTCCAGTATGACATTCTGGCGACCCGCATGCGCGAGCTTGCATACCTTAACAAGGGCATCCGCGTGCTGCTCACCGACGAGCGCGACGGGCGGGCCGAAACCTTCCATTTTGCCGGGGGGCTGATTGAGTTCGTTTCGCACATCAACAAAAACAAGGCCGCCCTCCATCCGGTGCTTTATTTCGAGAAATCCGCCAAGAACCAGGATGGCGGGGAAGTGCAGCTTGAGTTGGCGTTGCAATACAACGACGGCTATTCCGACAACATTTTCACGTTCGCAAACAACATCAACACGATTGAGGGCGGCACCCACCTTGCAGGATTCCGCTCCGCGCTCACCCGCGCAATAAACGACTGGGCAAAGGATGCGAAGCTGCTCAAGAACGGGAACGGAATAACAGGCGAGGATTTGCGCGAAGGCCTCTCCGCAGTCCTTTCCGTGAAGCTCCCCCGCCCGCAATTCGAGGGGCAGACCAAGACAAAATTGGGAAACACCGAAATCAAGGGAATGGTGGATTCGATAGCATACGACCAGCTCAAGGCATACCTGGAGCAGAACCCATCGCATGCGCGCGCGATTGTAAACAAGGGGCTCAATGCCCTTGCCGCGCGCGAGGCTGCGCAAAAGGCAAAAGAATTAATCCGCCGCAAGGGCGCGCTGGAATCATCCGTATTGCCCGGAAAACTGGCGGACTGCATCGAGGAAGACCCGGCAAAATGCGAACTCTACATTGTGGAGGGCGATTCGGCCGGAGGCTGTTTTGCGGGAGATACCAAGGTAGCGCTTGCAGATGGGAGAAGCATCACATTCAAGCAGCTTGTTGGAGAAGACGCTCAGGGGAAGAAAAACTATTGTTACACCATCGAAGCAGACGGGGCAATGGGAATTAAGCCAATAACAAATCCCCGCATTACGAACAAGGATGCGCAGGTCATGAAAGTCATACTTGACAACGGAGAGGAAATAATCTGCACAAAAGACCATCTTTTCATGCTTAGGGGAGGGCAATATGTGAAAGCTCAGGAGTTGCAAAAGGGGAGCGCCTTGATGCCCCTTTACCGGAAATTGTCTGAAATAAAAAACAGGATAACAATCAAAGGGTACGAAATGATTCTTGACCCTGCAAAGCACAAATGGGTTTTTACCCATCTTCTGTCAGACAAATTTAACCTTAAAATGGGAAAATACAAGGTTAGCGACGGCGACCATAAGCATCATTCGGATTTCCACAAGCTGAACAACAATCCTGACAATATCGTACGCATGACTCCAGAAGCGCATCTTGAGCTTCACAGGCGGACCCTTTTCAATACGCTGCATCGGCCGGATGTAATCCAAAAAATCCGGGAGCTGCACAAATCGCCTGAATTCAGGAAAAAAATAAGCCTGAAAATGTCATCACCTAAAATGGCGTCCATGCTTTCAGAGCGCGCAAAAAAGCAATGGGAATCGGTTGAATACAAGGAATTCATGGTTGGCAAATGGAAAGAGTTCTATAAAACTAATAAAGAATACAGGGATGTGTCATTGGAAAAACTGAACCAAGCCCAAAAAATATATTGGGAAAACAATTCGAATAAAACAGCGCAGTCAAAAAGAACAGCCAAATATTTCGAAGCCCATCCTGAAGCCCGCCAGCGCAATCATGACTCCGCAAAGAAAGAGTGGGAAAACCCTGTGTTGCAAAAATGGAGAAGCCAAAAGACGCGGGAGCAGTGGACTCCAATTTTCAGGGCAAAACGAAAGGCGGCTTACGATAAGACCTATTTTGAACATACCATAAGGTTCATGAAACAGATTCTTGAAAAATACGGAAGCCTTGATAATTACGACCAAGAGCGTAAAAAATCGGGGAACAGGAATCTCCTTAAGCTGCAAACATTTGCATTACGATTTTTCAAGGGAGACCGAGCAGCAATGAAGGATGCGGCAGCGCATTTCAACCACAAAATAGCCCGCATTGAGCCTATGAGCCAGAAAATGGATGTATACGACCTTGAGGTTGAAGGCACGCACAACTTCGCCATTTCCGCCGGAGTGTTTGTCCACAATTCCTCAAAACAAGGGCGCGACAGGCGCACACAAGCCATCCTGCCGCTGCGAGGCAAAATACTAAATGTGGAAAAGGCGCAAGCGCACAAAATCCTCGAAAGCGAGGCAATCCGCTCATTGCTGATGGCTCTTGGAACCAACGTGGGCAGCGATTTTGACATTTCCAAATTGCGCTATGGCAAAGTTGTAATCATGACAGATGCCGATGTTGACGGAGCGCACATCCGCACCTTGCTTCTCACGCTTTTCTACCGCTACCTCAAGCCGCTTGTCGAGCAGGGGCACATCTACATCGCCCAGCCGCCCCTTTACAAAGTGAAATCGGGGAAAGACGAGCGCTATTTGTTGGATGATGCATCGCTGAAGAAAGCGCTTGATGAAATGGGGCAAAAAGCCACAGTCCAGCGCTACAAAGGCTTGGGTGAAATGAATGCGGACCAGCTTTGGGACACCACCATGGACCCGGCAAGGCGCACCATGCTGCGCGTTGGGGTGGAAGATGCGATGAAAGCAGACCAATTGTTCACATTGCTCATGGGCGATGCGGTGGAGCCGCGCCGCGCATACAT
>ORJL010475521.1_pt1 | contig 35525 bp, 41 predicted proteins | sample 1779941 | NCBI WGS metagenome assembly ORJL01 (sample SAMEA104232317, study PRJEB22302) | groundwater metagenome | biome: forest; feature: aquifer; material: groundwater | place: USA | collected 2011-08-07 | depth 5.8 m | reverse complement strand
TGCTAGATTGCTAGATTGCTAGATTGCTAGATTGCTAGATTGCTAGATTGCTAGATTGGTTGATTAGGCGAACCAATATAACAATGATAGCAATTATCATCTTCATAATAATCCTTTCGGTACTTGTAATGATCCACGAGCTTGGGCATTTTATTATGGCCAAGCGTGCTGGGATTGGTGTCGAAGAATTTGGTTTCGGCTTGCCACCCAGGCTTTGGGGTAAAAAAGTGGGAGAGACGATTTATTCCGTAAACTGGCTGCCGTTTGGCGGTTTTGTAAGGCTAAAAGGTGAAGATCCTACGGATAAGCACAAAGGCGACAAGAACAGTTTTTGGGTTAAATCGGCAGGGCAAAGGGCAAAGGTCATTTTGGCCGGCGTCTTTATGAATTTTGTTTTGGCAGTTGTAATTTTTTATGTTGCTGTTGTCGCTTTAGGGTTTAAGGTCAATATGCCGCTTATTATTGACCATGATTTTAAGTTCGTGAAAGAAAGCAGGCAAGTTTTGGTCACAGATGTTGGTGCTGACACGCCGGCACAGGGTTCCGGGATAGAAGCAGGAGATTCGATACTGAGTGTTGATGGTGTGCTGATTGCGGATCTGGACCAATTGCAGAAGATTGTTCGGGCGTCCCAAGACAAGCAGTTAACGCTTGTTCTTGAAAATTCGGTTACCAACAATCGCAGAACAGTTGTTGCCGTACCTGCCTACAATGAAAAACTTTCGGCGCCGGCACTGGGGGTAGGGCTTTCTGAACTTATCAGTCTAAATTTTGAGACCCCTGCACAAAAGATATTTTCAGGCTTTATCCACAGTTATAACACTATGGATTATTCCCTGCGAGTTATGGCAGAGCTTGTTTCGTATTCGGTGCGCGAACGTGACATTAGTGCGGTGAGTGAGGGCGTGGCGGGTCCTGTCGGTATAGCCGCCGCCACTGGCCAGGCGGTTGCCTATGGTCCGATAGCTGTTTTGCAGCTTGCGGGCTTGCTTTCATTAAACTTGGCATTTTTAAACGTATTGCCGATTCCGGCTCTGGACGGAGGAAGATTTTTCTTTCTGGTTGTGGAGGTAATAACCCGCAGGAGGACCCATCCGGTTTTGGAAAAATGGGTCCATACGATTGGTTTTGCTGTTTTGATTGGACTGGTTCTTTTGATTACATATAACGACATTCTGAAATTAGTAAGATGAAAAAAGGAAATGTCGTTGCGATAACTACGTAGCTACAGTGATCATTGTCGTGTATCGTCTCGTTATCCAAACGACATACTGAAAATGGTTGATTAATTCTTCTGATATACTTTAGGCAATGGAAGTTTCAAAACTTTTTTCCAAAACAAGCAAGCAGGCTCCGGCAGATGAAGTGTCCACGAATGCGAAGCTGCTTATTAGGGCAGGTTATATAGATAAAGTGGCCGCAGGTATATATACTTTTTTGCCGCTGGGGCAAAGGGTTCTGGCAAAAATATCGCAAATTGTAAGGGAAGAGATGGATGCTGTGGGCGGGCAGGAGATTGCGATGCCTGTATTGCATCCAAAGGCAAATTGGGAGAAGACCGGCCGGTGGAAGGGTTTTGATGTCCTGTTTAAACTAAAAGGAGAAAGCGGGGAATTTGCGCTTGGCCCTTCGCATGAGGAAATTGTGGTGCCTCTTGCAAACAGGTTTATTTTTTCCTATTCGGATTTACCAAAGGCTGTGTATCAAATACAAACTAAATTCAGGGATGAGCCAAGAGCAAAATCGGGTCTTTTGCGCGGGCGCGAGTTTTTGATGAAGGATATGTACTCGTTTCATACAAGCGAGAAGGATATGAAAGACTTTTACAATAAACATGCAAAGATTGCATATCGAAAAATATTTAAGCGCTTGGGCCTCGATGCTATCGAAACACAGGCAGGTGGTGGCTCTTTTTCCAAATTTTCGGATGAATACCAGGTGATATGTGAATCAGGTGAGGACGAGATAATATATTGCCCGGGCGGGGATTTTGCCCAGAACACGGAAATTTGTGAGGTTCGGGAAGGAAAGCAGTGTGACCTTGGCCATGGCCCCTTAAAACGGGTGAAAACTATTGAAGTCGGCAATATTTTTCCCCTCAAGGATAATTTTTCCAAACCCTTTGGCCTTGTTTATAAAGACAAAAACGGCCAGGATAAGCCTGTTATGATGGGGTGCTATGGAATTGGGGTTTCTCGGCTTATGGGTGCAATTGTCGAGGTTTTCCACGACGGGCGTGGAATAATTTGGCCGAAGGCCGTTGCCCCGTTTGACGTGCATTTAGTCCATATCGAGGACACCGGAACCGAACCATGGGCAAAGGAAACTTATCAAAAATTGACAGAGGCGGGAATATCGGTGCTTTGGGATGACAGGGAAAATGTTTCGGCCGGCGAAAAATTTGCCGATTGTGACCTTTTGGGGATCCCGACAAGACTGGTGGTGTCTAAAAAAACCGGGAAAGGGAAGGTAGAGGTTAAGGAAAGGGCCTTAGATAAAACGGAGGTGTATAGTTTGGATTCTGTGAAGGCTAAATTTACAAAGAGTTTTTCCCATATAATTGGGTAACTCGAGTGTAATAGTGTGCCGAGGGTGTTCGCCCTAGTGATATTGTTGTTATAAGTAAACCTTCCAGTTTGTGTTCAGTGTCAATGGGTATTGCTCTTTCCTTTGGGATCTGTGTGCCGTTTGATATATGCACCGTCAGGATGCCTGGTGCCTGGTTAAGCCACGCCGTTTTGATATCACAAATCCCTCTTAACTTTTGAATATCTATAATGAAGGCAGTTTGTGCAAAATTGCCTGCAGGTATTCTGATATTAGCTATGCCGTGCTGGGCGAACCTTGCGATTTCTCTATCACTTATATTTACAGATAAAGCCCCTGGAATTTCATTAGTGCGATCTCTTTCTTTGCCACCGTGTGTGATCCTGCCAAAAGTTCTTTCGTATGCTTCAACTAGTTCACGCCTAGCCATAATGGTGGGTATTTTACGTCACGATATACGAAATTGCAATTTCGTGTGTTAAAATTCTCTCTTGTATGCAATACAAAATAAACCGTGCAGAAAAAGGAAAAGTCGAAATAACTGTCGATGTGCCGAAGAGCGCATTCGACGAGGCATACAGTAAAGTTTTGGCAGAAATGGGGCGGGACGTGAAGGTTGACGGTTTTCGGCCGGGCAATGTTCCTCATGATGTTTTAGAGACAAAGTTAGGTGCTACGAAAGTATTGAATGAGGCCGCAAACTTTTTGGTCTCCAAGCACCTGGCCGATATCTTCGACAAGGAAAAAATTATTCCGATCGTGAAACCAAAGGTGGCTATAGACTCGCTTTCCCGAAGGGCTCCGTTTAGTTTTGTAGCGACACTGACCCAAAGGCCCAATGTTACGCTCGGCGATTGGAAGAAAGTAAAGGTTATTAAAATTAAGGCGAAAGAGGTTACGGATAGTGACGTAGATGAGTCAATAAAAAATATTTATGAAGCGTGGAAAAAGAGGGAGAAAGATAAAGAGACAAAAGGGACAGAGGGTGAAGAGGGTACGGAAGGTACGGAGGGTGCAGAAGGGGCAGGGGGTGGAGAGCCGACTGGTAAATTTATTTATGATGCGCATGGCAATCGGATTAATATTAGCGACACGAAAAAGGAAACGCGTGACACGAAGGGAGAACTTAATGATAATTTCGCCAAAGCGATTGGGGCTCGGGATCTGGCACATTTGCGGGAGCTTGTGCGCAAGGATTTAGAGACGATTGTTTCGGACCAGGTGGAGCAGAAGTTCGAAGAGGAACTTTTTGAAGAGCTGATAAAAATCAGCGAAGCTGAAGTACCTGATATTATGGTGGACGATGAAGTAAACAGGATTATGATGAGGCTGAATTCGCAATTGGAGGGGCAAGGGAAAAAGCTTGAGGATTGGTTAAGGGAGGAGAATACAACCGTCGATGCGCTTCGCGCAAAGTGGCGTGCGCAGGCAGAAAAAAATGTCCACGCAACATTGGTCCTAGATGAGATCGGTCAGGAGGAAAAGGTTGAGGTTTCCCGTGAAGAGGTGGAAAATGCGGCGAAGGGAATTAACCAGGCCGAATTATCTGCCGAGCAGAAAGCTGATATGGAAAAATACTTGGCAGTTTCTATTTTCCAGGCCAAAACCTTGGATTTGGTTAAAAAAGCGATTTCTGCCGCGTAATCCTTGTCAAAAAAATCCTAAGAAGTTAGAATTAAGGGTCAATTTAACTCTAAACTGGAAACAGGAAACACTAAACTATGGCACAAAAGATTATTGTTACGCATATTTCACCGGATTTTGACGGGATTCCGGCTATTTGGCTGCTCAAAAAATTCCACCCCGAATATAAAAGTGCGAGAGTAGAGCTGGTGCCTGCCGGAAATAACACCTACAATAACCAGCCGGTCGACAGTGATCCTGACGTCTTGCATGTGGATGTTGGCGGAGGAAAGTTTGACCACCACAACGCCAATAATTTTACGTGCGGTGCAAAGCTTGTATACGAATGGTTAGTCAAGGACGGTTTCGTTGAGAAGGATGACAGGGCGCTGGAGCGGATAATCCAGGTAATTACCGAACTTGACCATGGCTGGGATAATTATAAGTGGCTGGATCCGGCCAGTGACAGGTGGGAATTTTCGTTACATAACGTGCTTTCCGGGCTCAAGATTGTTTTTCCGAGAAACACCGATAAATATATCGAATGGGTAAGCGATAGTATGGATGCGGTTTATGCAATAATGAAATCGAAAGTTAGGGCAGAGGAAGAAATAGAGAATGGGTTTAAGTTTAAGACCAGATGGGGAGAGGGTGTGGCGGTGGTTACAAAAAACGATGGGGTTATGGATGTAGGAATCAAGGGCGGTTTTGCAGTAGTGGTTAGAAAAGATCCTGAGGAGGGATATGTGAGAATAACCGGTTCTAATGCAAGAAAGGTGGATTTAACGCGGGCTTACGAGCAGATTTTGAAAGTGGATGACGGCGGTAACTGGTTTTTGCATGCATCCGGGGTTCTCTTGCGAAACGGGTCGACGAGGAACCCGACGATGAAACCGACCAAAATGACTGTTGAGCAGGTAGTTTCGATTTTGGAAAAAGCTTAGAAATTAACCTAATTAACGTAATTTCTAAGTGATTAATAAATGTTAAAATTGGGAGTTGGGTTTCAGTTGGATAAATTAGAAATTTGGTAACTGGAAATTATATTCATGATCAGGAAAGCGAAGTTCTTGGCAAAGGAGGCAGAGCTTAGAATTAGATATTTTATGGAAAAGGATTGCATATTTTGTAAGATTGTAAGCGGGAAAATGAAGGCAGATGTTGTGCTTGAGACGGACAAGATTCTTGCCTTTAATGATATTAACCCGGTTTCGAATGTGCACGTTTTGATAGTTCCAAAGAAGCACATAGATTCGGTGCTGACGGTTACTGACGCCGACGGTGCCGGCTTGGTTGCAATGTACGGAGCGGTTGCGAGTAATGGTAAGAATAGGGGGCTTGGTGCTTTCCGTGTCGCGATAAACGGCGGCAAATTTCAGCATGTCGGCCATTTGCATATGCATCTTTTGGCTGGTAGTAAAATAGAATGGAGAAAGCTATGAAGACGAATATCAAATGTCAAATGTCAAATATCAAATATCAAATTAAGCTTGTTTTTTTAGTTTTAAATTATTCGAAATTAGAAATTGGTAATTATTGGAAATTTCATGGAAGGGTGGTGTTTTAATTTGAGTACTCGTGTAACGGCTCAACCTGGAGAATCCGTAGATTCCTTGATTAGAAAATTTAATAAAAAAGTTCAGAGCGAGGGAATTTTAACGGAGTTGAAGAAGCGTGAACATTATCTCAAACCGTCGCTTCGCAAACAGCAAAAAATCCAGATGGCCAGAAAAAAATATATAAGAAGTAAATATTAAGGCGGGAGATAAATTGTATGAGTACGCTTGGTGATTTAATAAGCAAGGACTTAGTGGAGGCAATGAAGGCAAGGGACGAGGCGAAGGTTTCGACCCTGAGGCTTCTTAGTGCCGCTTTTCATAATAAGCAAATCGAACTTGGCCACGAACTATCGCACGAAGAGGAACTTGATGTTGTTGCGAAGGCGGCAAAGCAAAGACGCGAATCTATCGATGCATATAAAAAAGGCGGAAGGGATGATTTGGCGGCCAAAGAGCAAGCGGAGCTTGATTTTCTTACGGCTTATTTACCGCAGCAGCTGGGAGAAGAGGAAACTGCGAAAATTGTTGACGAGGTTATTGGTGAATTGGGTGCGAGCGGCACGGACGATTTTGGAAAGGTTATTGGAGAGGTGATGAAGAGAGTCCGGGGTAAGGCAGACGGTTCCGTTGTTTCCCGAATGGTGCGGGACAAGCTTGCGTGATGATTAAAGTCGAGATAGTTTCCGATACGAGATACAGATTGAGGCGTAGTGTTATCAGAAGGGCAGTGATTGACTGTCTGGTGCGCAATAAGGTTGGAAACGGTGATGTTGAAGTTTCGGTTGCGGTTGTAGGTAGGCGGAAAATGAAGGCCATCGGTGAAAGGTTTATGAAGGACGGCAAAATACATGAGATATTATCATTCCCATACGAAGACATTAATAATTTGCATAGCGAAGGTTTTATTAATCCGCCGGACAATATCTTGAGGTTAGGAGATATAGTTTTATGCTGGCCCGAAGTTGTCATTCGGGCAAGTGCGGACGATGTAATGGTTGATGAAGAGCTGTACGCCTTGGTTGCCCATGGTGTTGAGCATTTGCTGGGTAAGCACCATGAGGGGAGCGACTAAAGACAAACGACAAACGGCGAGCGACGAAAAAACGTTTGTATTTGAATTGGGCTTCCTCTTGCTTTAGACTTTAGACGTTAGGCTCATCGCATTGTAATTATGGTTTTTTATAGAAAATACAGACCCGGGAAATTTGCCGATTTAATCGGGCAGGGAGAGGTGTCTAAAAATCTGCTTGTCCAACTTGAGAGCGGTAAAGTTGGGCATGGTTATTTATTTTGGGGGCCAAAGGGTACGGGAAAAACCTCAGCCGCCAGGATTTTGGCAAAGGCGGTGAATTGCGAGGCTTATTCGAAAAAAGTAGCAGGTAATACGAAAGACGATACTAAATTTGGCGAGCCGTGTAATAAGTGCGGAAATTGTGTTGCAATTGGTGACGGGTCATTTATCGATTTGATAGAAATCGACGCCGCTTCTAATCGGGGGATAGATGAAGTCCGTGATTTGAGGGAAAAAGTTAAACTTGCACCGGCAGTAGGCAGGTTTAAGGTTTACATCATTGACGAGGTTCATATGCTTACCAACGAAGCTTTTAATGCGCTTCTGAAAACTTTGGAGGAGCCCCCAAAACATGTGATTTTCATTTTGGCCACTACCGAATATTCAAAATTGCCTCCGACGATTGTATCAAGACTCATGAAATTTAATTTCCGCAGGGCATCGGATGACAGTTTGGTTAGTGCGCTTTCTAAAATTGTAAAAGCAGAAAAAATTAAAGTTGGTGATGATGCACTTCTTGCGATTGCGGGTGCCGCAGACGGTTCTTTTAGGGATGCGGTTTCTATTTTGGACCAGGTTAGCGCCGGGGGGACAGAAATAAAGAGAGACGATGTTGTTAGGCTGGTTAGGCTAGGCGGCTGGGACAGGGTGACGAGTTTGGTCGGGTTGGTAGCCGAAGGCAAGCTGAAGGAGGCGGTTTTATTGGTTGATGAGTTGGGCGATTTGGGATTGGACGTATCTTTGTTTGTCAGGCAAACTGTTGTGATGCTTGAGAAACTTTTGCATATCAAAATAGGTTTTACCGATATGCAATTGGACCTTTCGGGAATTGATATTGACGAGGCAAAAATGTTGGCGCAGAAATTTTCCCTTCAAGACATACAGAAGCTTATTAAATTGCTGGTGATTGCAGATGGAGAAGTAAAGAATTATCCCTTGCCTCACATACCTGTGGTGATGGCTATATGTAAATACTGCGATGAGACCAAAACCATTGGGGATGTTGAGGGTGAAGCGGTTATTGATTTGCCGAAGGCTGTGGAGCCGGAGGCGGAAAAAGTTGCCGATGCCGGGGACGGCAAATCGGACGCAAAGAGTACAAAGCGGGGGTTGGTCTCGGCGGCCGAAGTTGAAAAAAGTTGGGGAGAATTCTTAAATAGAGTAAGACCCATGAATGCGCATGTATTTGCCCTTCTTCGGGCAACCAAGCCGACAGCATATGACGGTGACCGCGTGACGCTGGAAGTTTTTTACCGGTTCCATAAAGATAAGCTGGAGGAGCCAAAAATTTTAAGGATGCTGGATGCGCAAATGGCAGAAACGTTGGGGAGGAAAGTGCATTTGAAATTCATGCTAGCGGAGCGGGGAAGCCGACCCACGGTGACGGTTGCCAAGAGCGATGTTGTTGAGGGGGGCGGAGACGAATTGGAAAAAATTGCCAATGAAATATTTTCAAAGTAGATGAAAAAAATACTGCTAGTGATCTCCCTTGCATTTTTGCTTTCCGGATGTTTCCCCGGGCTTGCTAAACCCGGCGGCGGTAACAAGGACAAGCCCGGCGATTTTCTTCAGGGGAGGGTAGCAAAAGGATTCCCAAGTTTGCCGATGTATCCGGAGGCTAAACTTGCGGAATCTTATAGCGATGCTGAATCATACGGTGCGAGTTCTTACACTAAGGATGAGATTGGTAAAGTGGTAGAGTTTTATGACATGGGTTTGGTGCAGCTTGGATGGGAATCGAGCCGCGTCGATAATTCTGATGGGAGCTATACATTTAATATTAAGAACCAAATCCAAAAAGGTTGGGTTATTATTAATTATGCTATAGACGGTAAGACTGTTGCGATAAGCTATTCTGTAACAAAGAGATAGCTATTGCCGCTAATTTCCCCAGTTGACTTGTTGTTTTTTTATGGTTAGATTCTAACTGCGAAAGGTTTAAGGTCATGTTTTTTAACTTTAGAGCAGCTTGGTATGCGGTTTTAGTTTGTGTTTTTGCTTTTTTTACTTCGGGAATAATTATTGCTCCTTGGTACTACGTTGTGATGCCGCTTTTGGTACTTCTGGTAACCATATACTACTTTGACTGTCAAATGTTTAGGTCGATTAAAAAGGGCGACAGGGATATGATTGTCAGATACGGTTTGGGTGGAGCCATTTTTTGGTTTTTTGTGGCAGGGATTTTCAGCTTGCTGGAAATTGCGGGATTCTATTATTTTGACATGGCGTTTTACTTTTCGGACATTAGGAATGTCTTTTTGTTTCCACTTGTACTTCTGGTTCCCATGCTGTACGGTATTGTGCTTTCAAACATGAAATTAAAAAAGCCCAAGCGCGGCAGATGGGCGGCAAAGAAAGTTATTTAACACTTTCGGTTTTGATCCGGGAATCCAGATTATGGTAAGCTAAAGTCTAAATTATGCGCGATTTGGCACGTCAAAACTTAAGGACAAGGCGCGACAGACGGGTAATTTCCCCAAGGACGATAAGGATTGGTATTATTGTTGCCCTAATTGTGGGCGCAGTTCTTTTTATAAATTCGGGTGCGGGTTTTGGGGTTATCGGCGGAGGAGATTTCACGCTTCGCAATGCCCAGCATGGCCTTGAGCCGGTTGAAGTGAGCGGTGGACCGGTGAGTGTTGACGGGGGTGTGAATTTGATTAGTGATAAAGCCACATTCCGCAATGTGAGCAACATAAAGGCGAGTGCCACGGCCGAAAGGGTTTACGGGGCCGGATCGTTTACTATGACGGTTAGCGCTTCGTTTGCCGGCGATAAGGGACACAGGTACCAGGTTTGGCTGACGGATGGGACAGACGTTGCCGATGCTGGGTTCATGGAAGGGTCCGGTAATTCGTGGGACTTGGTGTTTCGCGATAGCGATAAAGGTTATTCCAAGATGGACGGGATCTGGATTACGGACGAGTTGACCACGGAGGACCAAAGGCCAGAGAAGCATATTTTGGAAGGAAGCTTTTGAGGATAATTCCTAATTTCCAATGTCAAATATCAAATGTCAAATTGCTAATTTTAAATGAAGAATTATGATATTCATGAAAGAATTTTTAATTTTGTCGTAAAAGTTCTTAATTTGTTGAATAAATTACCTAAAACCCCTTCTAATCTTGTAATCATAAATCAGATAACGCGATCGGTAACTTCGATGGGTGCTAATGACCAAGAGGCTGACGGCTCTTTAACTAGAAAAGATTTTGTTCATGGATTCACGTTGGTGCGTAAAGAAGGGAAAGAAACAGTTTTTTGGTTAAGGTTAATTGAAAGGACCAACTTAGCTAAATTCAGCGATGAAACTTTAGATTTGATTGGGGAGGGTGGGGAGATTATTGCAATTATTAGTACAATTATCAAGAAAACTTATCAAAGCGCTAAAGATAGTAAATGATTGTAAATTACAAATTTGAAATTGGTAATTATTTGGAATTACTTTCAATATGAAAGTTGTTATATCAGCAGGTCGCCTTGGCACCTTTCAGTCATGCCAATGGCGCTCCTCTGATATAATCCACTCATGAGAGTGGTTATGGTTTTTGGGGCTTTTGACGGATTGCATCCGGGGCATCTGGATTTTTTTAGGCAGGCGAAGGAGCATGGTGATTCGTTAATTGTTTCGGTTGGTCTCGACAAAAACGTTGAAAAAATAAAAGGCAAGAAGCCTTTGTTTAGTGAAGATGAAAGGTTGGATGTTGTGAGGCAGTTGAGGATTGTAGAAAACGCTGTTTTGGGGACGCCCGGTGATTTTTTTGAGCATATAAAGCAGTATGCACCGGACGTGATTGCTTTGGGCTATGACCAGTGGGCAAGCGACGCAATGGTCAGGCGGGAACTAGATAAAGTAGGCTTGGTCAATACGATAGTTGTACGCCTAAAACCATACGGCGAATCCAGAGCGAAATCGACGATTATGAAACAGAAATCCGTTGATTTTTAGAAGCCGAAACGGTTACGAATTTTATTTAGGATTCCCTTTTTGTGTTCGCGGCTGACATGTTTTTCCTTATTTCTGATGAGTAAAATTTTCATTCTCTCATAAGCTTTGTCGATGGCTTTGTCCATTTCCCGTTCACTATCTACTATTTCCAGATTATGGCCGGGAACCACTACGTCTATTTCGCAGATATAATCTTTTTCCTGCCCCCGGTGTGCTTCTTTTGAAATAAGCCTGACAAATATCTTTTCTATTTTTGGATGGAACTTTTGCAGTTTCTCCACTTTTTTCTGCGCGTAGATCTTTATTTTTGGGTCTTGTTTTAAGTGGATGCCGGAAATGGTTATATTCACTGTCGCTATTATATTCGTACACCTTCCAACTTTCAACAAATTGACTTTTGAGGCTACAGGGAATAATATTTACTTTGATATGTTTGACCCTCCTCTGTTGGTCATAGAAGAAATTCGGAAGGGCAAGCGGGTGACTATTTAAAATGTTTGATAAACTGCAACAGCTTAAAGAACTGAAGAAGATGCGCGATGAGGCGATGGCTATGCAAAGGACTCTGGACGCAGAAACCGTTGAGGTTGAGAAAAGGGGAGTGCATGTAAAAGTTACATTGGCACAGAGGTTTGTTTCGATTGATACGAATGGCAAAAGTGATGAGGATATTGCAGAAGCCGTAAATGAAGCTGTCAAGGAATCCCAAAAGAAGGCCGCTATGAAAATGCAGCAAATGGGCGGGTTCGAAGGCCTCAAAGGAATGCTTGGCGGTGGAAGCTAATTTCCTTCAAATTTATCTACAAGGCTGATATACTTCTTAAAGCGTGAAAGTTCCAAAAAGTGTTAGTGATTTGATTGGTGCGTTTGAGCAGTTGCCGGGAATTGGCCCGAAAACCGCGGCGCGGCTGACGTATTACCTTTTGCATGCGCCGGACGGATTGTCGGAAAAATTGGGCCAGGCGGCGCAGGAGCTTAAAAAACGTACGAAAATTTGCGCCGTTTGCCAAAATGTTACGGAGGTTAGCCCCTGCGAGATCTGTGACGACAGCGAGAGGGACAGGTCTATAATTTGTGTTGTTGAGGACCCGCTGGACGTTTGGGCGGTCGAAAAGAGCGGTTACCATGGGTTGTACCATGTACTGCACGGAGTGATTGCGCCTCTTGAGAATATCGGGCCGGAGGAACTGAAGATCCGTGAGCTTTTGCCAAGACTGAAAGATGACCATATAAAAGAAATAATCCTGGCTACTAATCCTTCTATGGAAGGCGAGGCAACTGCGATGTATATCCAAAGACTCGTCAAGCCATTGGCTATTAAAACAACCAGGATTGCCCGGGGAATTCCGATCGGAGCGGAACTGGAGTTTGCAGACGAAATAACGCTGAGGCGGGCATTTGAGGGAAGAAAAGATTTCTGATATATACTATAGGTTGATATATTCTTTATGTTTTGATAAAATACATTTATGGAAAAACTAGCTCCATTGCATGCAAGTGTTGTTTTAAGCAGTCAGGAGGAGCTGCGTCTTATCGGTGGGGCAAAAGATGGTGACTCAGCCTCGTTTGGTGTTCTTTCGGAGACTTATAGAGATCGAATTACTGGTTTTTTTGTGAATAAGGTGCGTAATGTTGCGGATGCGGAAGACCTAACTCAAAATACTTTTTTAAGAGCTTTCCAAAAAGTAGATACATTTGATCCAGACAAGGGGCGTTTTGGTCCTTGGGTACATAGAATTGCCCGCAACGTATTTTTTGACTATGTCCGTTCTGGTGCAGCTGTAAGACACATCGTTTTGCAAGATGATCATGCGCAAAATGATGGCGGAATTGCTTTGAGGGATAGTATTATTTCTGTTAATGCTGCATTGGAAAGACTTAGTCCAGAGCAGAGGCGCATTTTGCGAATGAGGTTTTTAGATCATATGGGTTATTCGCGAATTGCCGAAATGCTTGATAAAAATCCGAGTACGGTGCAAAATGCTGCTCGCAGGTTACAAAAAAAGTTGAGTGCAGCATGTGGCTAGGATCTTCTAGCATAGAGTAATTTCCAAATTATAAACGTTTCCTCTACAATTAAAGAATGGACATAGCTGCCGATCTGGGAACCGAGGCGAGTCTTCACACAAAACAGGCGACAAAAAATGCGGCAAAAGGGTTGCGTGATTTCGGTACGGAATTTATTAAACAGCTTTTCGGGCAGGGGAACAATGCGTCTGCAAACGTTAGCGATGATCAATTGGCGCAAATGAAAGGTGATGATAAGGCTTTTAGTGATGCGGCTTATTTGGATACTCGTGCGCGGATTATGGCGATATATGAGGAATATAGGATGAAAAGACTAAAGGAAGAGGAAGAAAGAAGGGAGAAAGAAAAGGCCGAAAGCCAGCAAAAAATGGCCAAGATGCGTGGCGAAACGCTAGTGCAGAAACAACAGAAGGCCCAGGATATTGCTGTGGCAACGGGCAAGGCTAGTGCGGAAACGGGCAAGAGTTATGGTGCCGAATAGTTGCGTGCTAAAATTACTCCAAGGTTATGGCGCTTAAGCTTTACAATTATTTATCCCGGAAAGACGAAGAATTTACGCCCATTGGGGATGTTGTTGGGCTTTATACGTGCGGGCCGACTGTTTACGACTATGTGCATATCGGCAATTGGCGCACGTTTGTTTTCGAAGACATACTAAAGCGTGTTTTACTTTTTAACGGGTACAGGGTAAAGCATGTAATGAATTTAACGGATGTGGATGATAAAATAATTAAAAAGGCCCACGAGCAAAATATCCCTATTTCTACATTGACCGATAAATACGCGTATGCGTTTATGGAAGATCTTGGAAAACTCAATATTATCCATGCGGATGTTTACCCAAGGGCAACCGGAACTATAACGTCGATGGTTAGGCTCGTGGAAAAATTACTCGCGAAGGGGTTTGCATACAAGGGAGATGACGGGATTTATTTTTCGGTTGAAAAATTTAAGGGTTACGGAAAACTTTCGGGATTGGATCGAAAAAATTTAAAGAAGGGGGCAAGGGTTGCTTCTGACGAATACGACAAAGAGGCTTGGACGGACTTTGCACTTTGGAAATTCCCTCCTTCGCATGAAGTTTCGGAGGGCAAGTTAGAGCCTAGTTGGGACGAGGCGTGTGGCAAGGGGCGGGCGGGGTCGAACATAGAAGGTTCGGCCATGAGTATTGCCGAGCTTGGTGAATCCTTTGATATTCATACAGGGGGTGTTGATTTACTGTTTCCTCATCACGAAAACGAAATTGCGCAATCTGAGGCCGCGACCGGCAAAAAATTTGTAAATTATTGGATGGAAGGGGAACACCTTTTGGTTGATGGTGAGAAGATGGCAAAGCGGGATAAAAATATCTTTACGCTTGCTGATATTGTTAAAAAGGCCATACCTGACGGCAGGCAGGGTTTTGACCCTTTGGCACTGAGATACTTGTTTTTGACCGCACATTATAGATCCAAACTTAACTTTACATGGGAATCTCTGGAGGCCGCGCAGAATGCGCTTGATAATATTAGGCAGAAGGTATCTGGGTTATCAAATGTATCAAATGTATCAAATGTTGATGATTTCAGGGAGGTAGTCAATAACGATTTGGATATGCCAAAGGCAATCGCAATTTTTCATGAAGCGTTAAAAAACGGTAATAGGGATGAATTATTAAAAATGGATGAGGTATTGGGGCTGGGCTTGTCTGAGGTTAAACAGGCAGAGTTGCCGGGGGGCGCAAAAGGGCTTATCGAAAAAAGGGAAAAGATGAGGGCCGAGGGGAAATTTGCGGAAAGTGACAAGATTCGGGGTCGGTTAAAAGAAATGGGTGTGGAAATAGAAGACACAAAAGATGGTACTGTTTGGAAAGTCGGGCGATGATTGATTTGGTACGTGTTAAAAATAAAGAAGAAGGACAACTAAAGGCGCACGATATCCTTAAAAAAATTGTAGACTCAACAACTCTTCTTGCGTTATCCGGTGGGACTTCGATGGATTACAATCAGATGATTGTTCAACCAGCTGATATAAAACCTGGTGCGATATGTGTTGTGGATGAGAGGTTTGGTGAGCCGTTTCACAAGGATTCCAACGAAAAACTGCTACTCGATCAGGGCGTAAAGGGGTTTGCGGACGATAAATGTATTGAAACGCACAAAGTTTTGAAAGGTGCCAGTTTTGAAGAAACTGCAAAACTTTACGATTTGGAAATCCGGGATTTATTTGGACGGTTTCCAAAAAGGGTTGGAGTTATGGGGGTTGGGACAAATTTGCATACGGCAGGTATTTTTCCGAATTCTGGGGCTGTGAAATCGGCCGATTTCGCTGTTGGGGAGAATGTTAGTGATGTGTTCCCAAAACGAATTACTTTGACCCTGAAGGCACTTGGGGAGTTCACAAGCTTTATTATGATGATGTTTGGTTCTGCAAAACGGGATGCGCTGCGAATTATGCTTGATGAGGGAGAAATTGATTTAGAAAAATATCCTGCAATTTTTTACAGAAAAAGCAGGATTAAAACTTGGCTTGTGACTGATATAGATTTATGATGTTTTTGTCACAAAATTTTTGATTGAGAGCTCCGTCAGCTGTTGAACTAAAACTCGTGAAAGTGGGGATCCTTCGGAAATTCACATTCGACAGGCTCATGTTCAGTTTCCGTTTCCCTCACATTCACTCGTTAAGTTCAAAGACGCTGACTTCACAATCAACAAAAAATTTGTGACGGGATGATTAGTTCTGGTATCTTAATGTTATGCGATTGGGATTTATAGGTCTCGGAAAGATGGGTAATAGGATGGTTGTGAAACTTCTTGGGGAGGGGCATGAGGTTGTCGTCTGGAATAGGAGCGAGGAGAAGATCAAAGATCTTCAGTTAAAAGTTAAAAGTGAAAAGTTAAAAGTTGCGGGAAGTATCGAAGATCTAATTGGTAAACTCGACAAACCGCGGATTGTCTGGTCGATGGTGCCAGCAGGGGAGGCAACGGAAGGGATCTTGAAACAGGTCCAGAAGGATATTGAGGAGGGAGATATTATTGTTGATGGAGGGAATTCGAAGTTTTCCGACACTCAAAAATGGTATGAAACTTTCAAGAGTAAAAATATTAGGTTTTTGGGCATTGGGGTTAGCGGTGGAATTGTTGCAGCTCAGGAAGGTTATCCACTCATGGCCGGCGGGGACAAAAGTGCGTACGGTGAGATAAAACCGATTTTAGATTCACTTGCAAAACCCGGCGGAGGGCATGAATATTTTGGCGAAGGAGGCGCGGGGCATTTTGTAAAAATGGTCCATAACGCTATTGAGTACGGTTACATGCAGGCAATTGGAGAGGGTTTTGGTTTGTTGGAAAAATCACCTTACGACATTGATCTTGTTAAGGTTGCAAAGCTATACCAAAAGGGGACACTGGTTAGTGGGTTTATGATGGAAAGGGCAATCGAGGTGCTTAGTGATGATCCTAAATTGGAAAATATTGAAGGTGTTATTGGCAAAGCATCAGGGGAGACAATTTGGGCTGTTGAGGAGGCAAAGCGTCAGGATTTGCCTGTCGAGATCATAGAGCGTTCGCTGGAGATCCGGAATGAATCGCAAACGGATCCAAGGATCCAGAAATCATTTGCGGCCAGAATGGTTTCGGCCCTTCGTCAGGCATTCGGCGGACATGAAGTGAAAAAGAGAGAATCCAACGGTTAACGTTTGACAATTTGCATTGGGATTTTAATAATAGAATTAGGTCTGTGAGAATTTCTGCCAAGTTTAGATTCGGTGTAATACACATAATTCCACTTTTGGTTTTGACGGTTTTGCCGGTTTTGATGGTTGCCGGTGTTTTTTATTTGCAGTCGAATGTAGGAAACAAGAAGATTGATGCGGCGTCGGGTGATCCGTCAATAAATGCCCCTACTGAGCTTACTTGCAGTGGACAATTCAAAACGATAAAGTCATTGGGAAAGTCCAGAGTACAGGCGATGGCTTCTTACAATAATCGATTAATAATTGTAGATTATCAACCATTTCCCGGGGATTCCTCCACGAAATTTTACTTAAGAGCAAGAGAGGTAAATCCGGAAACGTCTCTTGATACGGGTTGGTACGAAAATGGCCTCAAGGATTCGCAAGCGTCTGTAGTAATGAAGGAAGAAGGCGGAAAGCTTAACTTATACGCCTATGGTCATTCCGGTGGGGACAATAGAAATATAGTAAAAGGAAATTATGTTTCAGAAAAACGTTGGTCGGGTTTCACCCCCTTCAAAAACCACAATCTGGGTATAACCGGACCCTATACCGCTTCTTTGAATGGCAAAGTTTATAGAATTATAGATTCTCTTCCGGATAATAGGTTAGATCCTGCTTTGGCAGACTCGAATGGATATTTACAGGAATGTGTTCCAGGTGTGGCCGTTGAAAATTGCTGGTTTTGGCCTACACCGGCTGTGACGGGAGGTTCAAATAGCATGATTAGGGTTGATGGAATTTATTCAAGTAGACCTGTAAACATTGTTGTGGACGGGGTGTATGTCCCAGTAGGAAGCTCTGGTTATGCTACGTCAACCGGTTGGAATAGCGGTAATTTCAATATACCTTCAACTGTGGGTTCGGGTAGGTATAAAATGGTAGTTGGGAATAATCCAGGAATACTCTGTAAACATCCGAGCGGGCAAGAATTTATTGAGGTAATAGGTGATTCTGCGATAGCTTCTCCGGCGCCGACACCCAGTGCCTGCCCTACACTTTTGGCACTATATGATATGAACGATGACGGAGTAATTGACCAAAAAGATGTGGATGAGGTTAATGGTCACTTTGGTGAAGAGGGTGAAGGTCTAAAATGGGACGTGAATTTTGATGGCGTGGTTGACCTCTCCGATTCGTTACTGGTGGCGGGACAAATTGGTAAAGGGTGTTAGTTGGCCGTACCAGAAATATTTCCAACATTAGGCAGGTATCCAGGGGGTATTAAGTCAAGGAAGTGGAATGTGACGGATTTAATAATGTATACAACTTCAAAGGCGGAGAAATATTTAGGAATCATCGTACTTGCAGGGGTTATAGTTATCATTCCACTTACTGTTGGCACTATTTATTTGTCATCCTTACTGCGGGTGGATAAGAATGTAATGGCAGAGAAATCGGTTGCCAGTAAATGCGACCTAAATAGTGACGGCGTGATTGACGATATTGATTTTAGGCAGGCGAGTATGAGCTTTGGGAAAGTTGATGATGTTTTGGGTAATCTGGCTGCCGACTTGGACGGCGACGGATGGGTTAATTCCACCGATCTTGAGGTGATAAAAAATAATTCTGAGGCTTGCAAATAGCTCTTCTAAATTTTGCAGATAGTAAGAAGTGGGGCGAGCCATTTGCGGCCAGAATGGTTTCGAGCTTTACAAGGTATTTGACGGAAATGCGTTAAAGAATAAATCTTGTTTTTTTCACACTTTGGGTGTATATATATCGCATGGTTCAGGAAAGACCCCTTACATTAGCTGAAAAGGTGAAGAGCGATATAGATCGATTGAAGGTTGAGCGTGACGAACGAGAACGCGAATGGCTGCAAACTGCACAGCGTGTATATGATGCATGTGAGGAAATCGATGCCAGGCTTGGCATTTCGGCAAGTTTGCAGGCAGCACATAGAGAGGTCAAAGGTTTGCATGCTGATGCAAAATTTACCAAAACAGAAAGACCTATAAATGTGGGAAGTAGAGCTGGCTGGTCTGTTTCGGTGTCTTGGGGCAATGGCCAATTTGAGTTTGGGGCTCGCATATTAGACGGTAAAATTTCTATTATCAGCGATGATCACGGTTTGGGTGTATTAGATTCGGAAACCATTACAGGTGAACAATTAGGTGAGGCTTTGTTTAGGGCTTATAGGAAACCGCGTGGTAGTGATACTGATTACACTTGATTTACTGCAACCAGGCGGTGTTTGTTAAATTTTGCAGATAGTAAGAAGTGGTGCGAGCCATTTGCGGCCGTCTTTTGCGATTAGATCGTCCGCTTCTTTTGGTCCCCATGAACCCGGTTTATAAGATGCAAGCTTCGGTGAGCCTAAATCCCAAGCTTGTTTGATTGGGTCGATGATTTTCCAGCTTTCCCCGATTTGCCCCAAAAACAATGTCTGGTCGCCGGCAATAATGTCCATTAGTAGCCTTTCGTATGCGTCCGGTTGGGGTTCGTGGAATGATTTTTTATAGCAAAATTCCATATCCGCCGTTTCCAGTTCTGTGGTGAGACCGGGTTTTTTAACGACGAGGTGCACGCCTATACCTTCGTTTGGCTGAATTTGGATAGTAATGTGGTTTGGCAGGTTTTGTTTTTGTACTCCCTGATATAGTTCGTGTATATTTTCTTTGAAAGCAAAGATGATGGATGTAACCTTTCCTGCCAGCTTTTTACCTGTGCGTATATAAATTGGTACCCCTTGCCATCTAGAGTTTTCGATTTCCAGCTTGACCATGGCATAGGTTTCTGATTTTGATTTTGGGTCCACCTTTTCTTCGTTTGTGTAGCCTTCATATTGCGCATGAACTGTAGATTCTCGGACTTCTTCTCTAGTTAGTTTTTTAATACTTTGGAACACTTCAATTTTTCTCTTGCGGATTTCCATTTGGCTAAATTTTGACGGTTCCTCCATTGTTGCGATTGCCAAGAGCTGAAGCAGATGGTTTTGTACAATGTCACGGAGTGCGCCTGCCTTGTCGTAATATTCGCCTCTTTTTTCTACACCTATGCGTTCGGAAAAAGTGATTTGGATGTGGTCAATGTACTTATTGTTCCAGATGGGTTCGAAAATTTCGTTTGCAAAACGGAAGGCAAAAATATTTTGTACGGTTTCTTTGCCTAAAATATGGTCGATCCTGAATATTTGTTCTTCACTAAAATAAGAGCCGAGTTTTTTTTGCAGAATCTGGGACGATTCAAAATTGTGGCCAAACGGTTTTTCCACAACTATCCTGGTTTTTTTACCGTGTTTAGTGCAGCCTACATGCAGATTGTGTTTACCCAGCGTCTCAAAGGCCGTCTCGTAAATAAATGGAGAAATTGCCATGTAAATAATGCGTTGAAGGCATTCCCCGAGCTGGCTCTCAATTTCGTCCAGCGCGCTGGTAAGATTTTCAACATTCACGTCTTTTTCAATGTCGACGGATAGATATTCTATGAGGCGGGAAAAGTCGGACCAGCTTTCGTTTTTTGTATCGACGGTCTCCTTTAATATTTCCAGAAATTGGTCCGTGGTAAAAGGGGAACGGGCGGCGGCAATGATTTTAAACTTTTGGGGCAGTAACTTGTTTTTATAGAGTTCAAAAAAAGACGGAAATATCTTTTTGCGAGCCAGGTCGCCGGTTGCACCAAAAATTACAAAAACGGTTGGGTTCATGGATTACATTGCTACATTGCTACATTGCTGTATAGCTAGACTCTTACGAAGATTAGGTGACATGACCTAATTCTACAACAAAGTACGAGTGGGTGTTAAAAGGCAACCGGAATTGTTTGGAGGAAAGTTTTTGAACCGTTTATGGTTGAAGGCGAATAAATTTCAAGGTAGCCATTGGTACTGTTTGGGTTTTGGAAAGTTACTATTGCTTCGAATTGGCACGAATTCAGGCCTACGCAAGCGCTTGCCTGGCTCCAGCCAAGAGTGTTCCTGTCGGAATCCAGTATTTTTATGACCACGGTTTGCGATGTGACATTGGCCGTACCTGTCACTTTTTGGGGAGATGATATTTGTTGGTTGGCAACAGGCGAGGAAAGTTGGATACCGATGTTTTTTATTTCCAGCTCGTCTTGACCTGTTGACGGCTGGCCTGGAAGGGTGGTTGTTGCACCCTGAACAGCGGGTGTTGCGGAGTCAGAGGTAGACGGGAAGAATTCTTGCCGGATATTGGCCTCAGATTTTGTTTGGGCTTTGTAAACTCTGTAGACTCCGAAGGCGCCCAGCAAGGCGAAAATAATTGCGAGTGGAATTATCAGTTTTAGGCTATTCATGTAAAAGGCAGGAAATTTTTTGTGACTCGCGCGCCGCGAGTTTTAACTATGGCTATTCTACCACTTGCCGGCAAGTTTTGAATATGGGTATTACTAGACTTTTGGCAGGGCTTTAAGCGGGAATACGGCTTTTGAGACAAAAATATTTATTATCCAAAGCACAAAAGCCGCAATGAGTGCGGGCTGAAAGCTGGTTACCGTAAAACCTTTAACAAAATAATCTGTGGCCATTATGAGGAGCGCGCTTATCACAAATGTAAAAAGGCCGAGCGTCATAATGTTGATTGGAAGCGTAAGGATAATAAGTATTGGTTTTACGATAGCGTTAAATATTCCCAAAACCAGTGCGACAATTAGTGCCGTTTGGAAAGAATCCACGCGGAAGCCGTCGACATATTCGGCGACCAGAAAAATCGTCAGGGCAGAAAGAATCCAATTAGCCAGTATTGCGATTGCCTTCACAATTTCATTATAGTCCTGGTTGCAAATTTTGTATAATTTTTTGCCAGAAGCGCTTACTTAATTTCTTTTTCGTACATTTTGTAATAAATAACCGGTATAAAAAACAGCATAATGATTCCGGAGAAAAGCAGGCCTGCGATTATGGCACCGCCAAGTCCTCTCCAAAGCGGATCCGAAAGAGTAATCGGAATAAGGCCAACCACAGTTGTTATCGTGCCGAACATTATCGGTTCGACCCGTGACGCAGATGCTTCCGATATTGCGTGCTTGAGATCCAGCCCTTCTTTTAAATTTTTATTGATTTTATCGACAATAAGCATGGACTGGTAAACGGTTATACCAAACAGTGCAAGTATTCCAATGAGGGTTGGAAACGAAAGCGGAGTCGCGGTAAGCGCAAATATAATAAATACACCGGAGATTGCAAGCGGAATTTTTAAAAGGATTATAAATGCTTTTCGGTAAGAGCCGAATTGCAGTACCATCGTGGTGGTAATGAGAATGAATGCAATAATCATGGCCTGAAGTATGGAATTGACGCTCTTCTGGTTTTCTTCGTTTACCCCACCGGTTTTCCAGCTATAGCCCTGCTCCAGGTTCAAATCGTTTGCGAATTTTTCCAGCCCCTTGTTTTCTATTGCAATATTTTTACTTTGGGTGACGGCTGCAGTAGTCGAGATTGTCCTTTTTCTGTCCTCCCTTGTGATTTGAGTTGATGTCGACTTGAATTCGAGAGTTCCCAGTGAGGAAAGCGGAAATTGGCCGGAAGGGGTGTTTATGACAACCGAGGCAAGGGATTCAGGCGATTGAAGGCTGGATGTTGTCCTAAATGTGATGTCCTTTTCCAGCCCGTCGAAATTTACATCTGTGTCCAGTGTGAAGCCGCTCGCATAAGTCCTTAGTTGGAAACCGATTTCCTGCTCCGTTGTCCCGTATAGTGCAAGTTTGTTTTTGTCCGGTACAAATACTATTTTTCCGCTGCCGGGCTTTATGGATTTTTGCACGTTTGTGATACCCTCCCGTGTTTGAAGGTACGAGATGGTCCTATCGGCGTATTGGTTTAATAGCTTTGGGTCTTCCCCGAGATACTTAATTTGAATATCCGCACCGGCCGGCGGCCCGCTGGATTGCTCTACAACCGAAATTTTCCCCCGGTAATAGTTCTCGTATTTTTCCCTGAGCTCCTGGGCGATTTGGATAGAATTTTTACGTCTCTTCTCTTCATCGGGTAAAACGATTGTGAGCAGGATATTATTTGTTGCGCCTTGCGGGGCAAAGAAGTTTTCACCTGAGGCGGAGCGGCCGGTTTGGGTGGTAATATAGTCTATCCCATCTGTTTTCCTGAGGTCGGAAGTTAGCTTTTTGGCTTCTTCTGTAGTGCTTTGTAAGTTTGTTCCCGAAGGAAGTTCCACGCTTACGTAAAGTGAATTTTGGTCGGTTCTCGGAAAAAATTCATTTGCAACAAATCCGAGAGGCAATAGGGAATAGGAAAACAGGGCGAAGATGGCGACGATCACCAAGGTTTTATTTCTGGCTGATTTAGATTGCAGTACTTTCGAGATTATTTTTTCGTAGTACTTTGCTATTTTTGTCGAATCAATTATTCCATGCGCTGTGTACGTTTTTACCTTTAGTAATGTCTTGTTAACTTGCGGTCTCACCCTAAAAAACTCATTAATTCTATCTTTTAGTTCGCTTCGCAGGATAAAAGAAACAGCTATGAAAAGGGCAAGTGCGCCAATGTTCAAGGGAAGAATTGGGCTGGTTTTGAATATTGTTACCAGGAGTGCAAATAGGGTTAAAAATACCAGGAGCCAAAAAAGTATCCTGACCCTATTTGGAAAATTGGGTTTTAAAAGGAGCATCATGGTTGGAAGTGTAATAAGTATTGCAACCGCAGTTGATGCCAAAAGCGTTGCGGAAACAACAATGGAAATGGATTTTATGAATTCACCGATGATTCCTGAGGCAATCAGGATTGGTAAAAAAGCCCAGACGGCAGTTATGGTTGTAGACCAGATTGGAATGAAGAAATCCCGCAGGACAAGTAGGCCGGTTTCGTTTGGGGTGAACCTTTTTGATTTCCAGTAGGAGGTTGTTGCGGCGACAATTACAATTGCGTCGTCGACTAAAAGTCCAAGTGCCAATATTAGTGAAAACAGGGATAAAAAATTAAGGGTAAGGCCCAAGATTTGCATAACGGTGAATGCGATCAGAAATGAAAGGGGTATGGCAAGTGCAACAACGAGTGCTTGTCTTGCACCCAAAAATATAAACAGTACTGCAATGACCAATATCATTGTGTCGCGAAAACTTGTAAGGAGGTGCGAAAATTGTTTATCTACTTCGTTTGAAAGATCCAGGACAGTGAGCAGTTTAAACTGGTCTTTATAGTTCGAAAGTGTTTTTTGGGTTTCGGCCTGGGCATCTTTTACCGCCTTATCAATGTTGACATTGTCCGCTTTAAAAACAGAAAAAGTTATTGCCTCCGTTGCCTCTTGTGTGTTTGAAGCGTAATAAGCCTTGTTTTGGTTTGGTTTCGGGCGAATCATAATAGTTGCGACATCTCCTAACGGGACGATTTGACCATTGAGGTTTAGGTGCATATCCCTGAGCTCTTCTACAGACGTTGTGGTGGGGTCTATGGTGAGTGCAATTGATGAGGATGGCGTGTTCACTATTCCCGCAGGTTGAGAGTTTAGGCTTGAATGTATTTGTCTTGCAATTGAAATTGGGTCGATACCGAAAGTTGTTTGCGTGTTTGGATCAATTAATACCTGAATTTCCTGCTCTTCTATGCCTGTGATACTGATATGTTTTATTGAGGAAACAGATTCTAAGTTTTCTTTGATGGTTTGGCCGAACGTTATAAGAGAAGCGCTGTCTTTGTTCCCTGTTACGATAAAAGTCCAAATGGGCTGGTTTTCAAAATCCAACTTTTGAACGTCGGGTTGCTGTGCTTCATCCGGTAAGGTGTTTACCGAATCAACCGCCGACTGCACACTGTCTTTTGCACGGTCAGGATCAACACTGCTTTGAAATTCGATTGCAATTTGTGAAAAGCTGTCCACGGACGTTGAAGTAATTGTGTTTACTTTTTCAAGGCCAGATATTTCATTTTCAAGCGGGATTGTTATTAGGCTTTCCATATCCTGCGGTGAGGCTCCTGGAAGAGTTGTAGAAACAGAAACAATCGGTATTTTGACTTCCGGGTTTAGGCGTCTTGGAAGGTTTATAAAACTGAACAGTCCGGATGCTACTATTGCAATTATCAACAGGAATACATACCGATAATTTGTTAAATAAAAGGCAATTGGAGTACCGGTTAGTTTGTCGTCGAACTTTAGCCGATCCAGGTATGACTTTTTACTTTTCATCTATCGTTGTTAGAAAATTTTTAGAGTGTCACCGGCTATAACACTGCGGTCGAGGATTATTTGGTCGCCTTTATCTAAACCTTCTAATATTTGAACAAAACTGCCCTGAACTTCCCCTAATATTACGGTTTTCCCTTCAGCCTTGTTGTTGATGGCGACAAAAACAATTGCAGTTTCCAGTGTCTGGTGAACCGAGTCCAGGGGGATAAATGGAAACATGGACGCAGAATTTTCGCTTCCAATCGGGATTTCAATGTTTATGAAACTTTGGTCAGTCACTTTTTGTTGGTATTCCTCCGGAATTGTAAGAATTACCGAGTAAAGTTGTCCGTTGGTTGCCTCCGTAGAAATGAATACAGGTATTGTTTCGATTTTCTCTGTGCCTACCTCAAGGTAACTCGAGGCAATTTTGTTGATGTTTTGAGCAACGTTTCTGGTGACAAGAGCTGTTGCTGTTGAAGATATGCTGGAAGATGCGATAGTTACAAGTGGGGTACCGGGTGAAACCGTTTGGCCAACTTTGACGTGAACACGCTGGATAGTTCCCGCAAAAGGTGATGCAGGGAACATGATAGATTCATTGATTTGGGCAAGCTTGTACTGAAGCCTTGCTGTTTCCACATTTAGATTTAACGATTTGTCCTGAAGGTCTAACTGTTTTTGGACAAGTTCGCGGTTTAGGTTGGAAATTTGTGCTGGGGCGTTGTCGGCACCCATTGAATATTCTGAGTTTCTCAAGCCGTTTTTTGCCTGGTTGAGGCCGGATAGTAGTTGTGATTTGAGCTGTTTTGTTTGAAGAATCATATCGTCGTTGACGCCTCCTATATTTGTTTCTTCGAGAGATTTTATGTTTGTGTCGAGGGACGAAAGAATATTTTCGTTGAGCGATATTAGGTCTTTTGTATCCGAAACAGATTTGTCGGTGATCGTGCGCAGATCGTCCTGGGAAGTGTCGTTTTTGTTTGCAATATCCCGTTGTTTGGAAATTATTTCCTGCTGAAGAGTTAAGTTGTCCTTTGCAAAATTGTATTGAGTCTGGGCAAGCCGTTTTTGGACGGAGGATGCGTTGGCACCCATGTAATTGTTTCCGAGGGAAACTAACGTTGCACCCCGTTTAACGCTTTTCCCTTCAACTGCATGGATTTTAGATACGACTCCGCCTGTTTGTGCGACTATTTGGATTACACCTGTTTTTTGGATTTGGGCATTAACTTTTATATTTGGTGTTTGGCCGATATTGAAGGTGTTTACTTCTTTTACAATGGGCTCCATGGTCTCATCGTCCTTTTTGGGTTTGGTGAGGAAGCTGGAAAGGAGGATTAGCGCAAAAAGCACGCCAAGTGCAACCACAAAGAATGTAAGCGGCCTCTTTTTAAGTTGGCTATTTATGTGGCTATAAGCTATTTTTGATTTCTTCTTAATCGAGACAGTGGCAGAGGAAAGTTTGTTTCCCAGACGATAGAAGAAACCCGGTTTGGATTTCTTCGGCATTGGAGTGGAATTATAAATGTTATGGGTTTAACTGTCAAAAAGCAATATTGAGGCTTGATTCATACTTGTTTATTCATGTAGACTGGGCTTTATGGCAGATGACGATGTGAAGGTTAAAGAAGAGACCAAAGAGCCGGAAGAGGCAGTGGCAACCGATCCCAATAGTGCGGATGTCTCCGGTGATTCCCAAAAGGCAGAAGTGTCGGTAGAACCAGATAAGTCCAGTGGGTCGGAAGGCGAAACGGGTGAGATCATGAACCTTGAGAACATGATCAGAACCAATAACACGCAGATTGCAAAACTTTCCGAGGAACTGAGCGAAGCCAGGCAAATGCTCAAGGATGCTTTTGAGGGGGACACGACCTACCGTGAGCATGCGGATGCGGCAAAGGATGCTAATAAAATTAAAAATGCAACGCGTGCCCAGATACTTAAAAAGCCCGAAGTTGCGCAGATTGCAACTAATGTAAAAGTGCTGACAAGTGAGTTAAAGGAGTTGAAGGAAGCATTGAGTGACTATCTTCGTGAATTTAACAGGCTTTCGGGGATTACACAAATAGAAGGGGATGATGGTGAGCTTTTGGAAATTGTATATGTGGCAAAACTCGTAAAGAAGCGAGCTTGAGTGATTTGATTTATCTTAGTGTTGCCACCGTTTTTTGATTTGCGTTAGAATAGATTTGTTACATTTAAATAAACCGCACGAGGTTGTAGGCCACCGGCGGTTTTTTTGTAAGGAAAAAGGAGGTGAGTATATTATGGAAATGGACAGGAGAAGACAAAAGGAATCTCGTGGTCGCGTAACGCCCTTTATCAGGACTGATTTGTCGTGGTCTGAGGGTGTTAGAATCGACACAGGTAATAGGTCTCTTCGTATTAAAGCGCTTCCGGCCGGCCAAATTTCTGTGACTGAAATAGTTGATGGTGATATTAGGCTTGCTGACAAGTTTCCATTGTCGACTGGCGAGACATATCAGCATGAATTTTCTGAAGGCAAAGTGATTTGTGTACTGGGTGGGAAAACGCGCGGGAGAAAGAGGGATTACACTTTTTTAATACCTACAGATTTAAAGGTTACTAAAATTGTTCACAAGACCAGTTAATTTGGTTAATATTCTGAAATACTGCTGTTTTAGGTGGTATTTTGCGTGATTTAGCGGGTTTTCAATGGCAAAATGACTACTTTTTGGGTTTTTGCACAAAAAAAATTGCCGATCCGGCAATTTCGTACAGATTCCTAAAAAGTGGTTATAAAAGAATTATACCAGTTGGTCGGGTGCTTGCACAAGACGGCAAAATTTCACTATAAGTTTTTCGTGTATGTTGACATAAATGCTAGTTGTAGTTAACCTAGAGTTATGCCACAGAAAAAAAAGAAAGTTGGACAGCGTAGTCTTTTCCTGCTTTTGTTGTTGACGGCGGTTATTGCTTCTGTGGTTGTAATTTTTATCCTGCGGGGACGACCCTTGTCCGAAGCCGCTAAGGGTGGCGGTGGGAAGCCTGCGCAATCGCCTGCGAGCATAGTGTTGAATCAGACGAATGTGCATTTGGGAGATACTGTGACTTTTACTACCAGTGGGGGTTCACGGATCGCACTGGCGTGTTACCAGGGCGGGTTGAATATGGTTTATAGTGCCGATCAGGCTACTGGTACATCATTTCTGCTGGGCGGTACCAGTTCCAAGTGGCTCAGTAGCGGCGGTGAAGCACTCTGTTATGCTTGGTTATATGCGAGAGACCTTAGTAAAGGGTTTCTTGCCTCCACTAGTTTTACTGCCGCCGGTGCGCGTTGAGCGAACTAATTTAACTGTAATTACTGCTTAATATATCTCAAACGTCTCAAGTAGTTTTTATTGCCGGTTGCTTGCTTTTTCAAGGTTATGTGTGTATATTTTCTCCCGTTATGGAAATATTCGTTCCGCGAGGTGAGCAGGAAAGAAGATCAGAATTGGGCGAACTATTCTCGCGCTTTGATAACGTGCGTCCAAGGAATTTTGCAGATTATCCCTATACAACGTTTGCATTACCCGGTTTTTCTGCACATTTATTGGCAGATGCCGACTCAACTTCTCTGGCAAATGCCCTTTTGCTCGGGACCGGCCGTGAGCTGATAAAGGTACTTTTAAGGGATGATTCGAGGTCTCGGGATTTGCGTGTGGCAACCGATTATGTAGAAGTCCAAATAACTTTTGATACGAAGTATAAGGTGTTGCGTGCTACCCGCAGCAAGGGCGGGCTCGTTGGTGATGTGCAACAAGGCGAGGCGTCCAAGTTCTTTGGGGATGTTGTCCCGGAAGTAACTGGCTATTTGGAAGATAAACGCAGTTCGTGGGCGGAATCCCTGCGTGCGGAGAGTACTCGTTATCTTGATGAAATTGATCCGCTTTATCGCGAGAATGTTTCAAGGGTTACAAGGTGGTTGTCCAGGCCGGAAATGGGTGCAGTTGCGGCGGCCCGCGCTATAGATGGAGAAGGAGGACCAACCTTCAGGTTTTTCGTCTCTGATTTAGCTTGGCCCACTGTCCACAAAATTGATAAGAATTTTGAACTTTTTGGGGACTCGTTTTTGGCAAGTAGGTATGTCGTTGAAAATCCAAGAAAGGGACATGTCCGTTACGAGGCAACTTTTGATAATTTTGGAGTGGACGTGCAGGTGGGTGCTGTATTTCCGGAAGACGATTTTGAAAAATATCTTGACAAAGATGTAAGTGACATTAAGTCCTTCCGCGAATCCGGACTAACTTTACTTTGGGCTGATCCGAAGCGTGGGTATCCTGTTTTTGGGTAAGGTTAATATATCTCAAACGTCTCAAGTAGTTTTTTGTTGCCTTCGATTTGGTAGTTGAGAAGGTCGTGGTAAATTCCGGGTTTTTGGGCCAGTTCTTGGGGAGAACCCTCTGCCGTAATGATTCCCTCATCGACCACAATTATTTTGTTGACGTTTTGGATTGTAGAAAAACGGTGGGCAATAATTATTACGAGTTTGTTGCTCATCAGGTTTTCCAAGGCAACCTGTACTTCCTTTTCACTCTTGGCATCCAGTGAGCTTGTGGCCTCGTCAAGAATCAATATCGGGGCGTTTTTAAGGATGGCGCGGGCTATTTGGATCCTCTGCTTTTGTCCGCCGGAAAGCCTTACTCCGCGCTCTCCAACTTCGCTGTCCAAGCTCTTTGGCAGTTTTTTTACAAAGCCCCATGCATTTGCCATTTTCAGGGCATTTATGATTCTTGTCCGTGATACATTTTCTTCGCCGTAGGCGACGTTTTCGGCAATCGATGTTGAAAATAGTTCGTTTTCCTGAAAAACGAGTGCGATGTTTTTTCTGACAAACTGGTGGGTGAGTTTTTTGTAATTTTTGTTGGAAAGCAGAATTTCGCCCCCGGTTGGTTCGTAGAATTTATTGATCAAATTGATGATAGTGGTTTTGCCGGTGCCGGAATGGCCAACGAGCGCAACTTTTTCCATGGGTTTTATCTTGAAGGACACATTTTTTAAAACGTCGGTCGATGTTTCGTACCGGAACGAGACATTTTTAAATTCCACGGTCGGCCGGGTCAATATTTTCGACGTGTCCCTCTTTTTGTAATTTTCTTGGGACGGGAGATCCATAATTTCAAAGTATTCTTTGCTTCCCGCTTCTGCCTGCTGGATGTTTGTTAGGATAAAGCTCATGGCAAACAGTGGGCGCCTGGCTTGGTTGACGAGCTGGATTATGAGTACAAGAGTGCCGATTGTTATGTTTCCCAGAAACGCGTTGTAAAAGGCGACAATATCTATTCCCAAAATTATCATAATTAGGCTAAAGTTCCTGGCAAAATCGAATTTATGGAAGGTCCAGCTCTGGTTGGCGTATATTTTATTTATTGCTGAAAGGTTTTGCGATACGTTCTTGTATTCCAGGTTTTGGCTATTGAAGCTTTTTACAAGCTTGATATTGGCGACTACTTCCGTAATTCTTCCGCGATTTACGTCTTCGTACTTATTTTTTTCAACTTCGTGCTCGCCCCAAATTTTACTTGAATAATAAGAGAGTGAGAGATAAATCGGAAAGAGAAGAAAAACAAATACGGCGATTGGAACATTGTAGTAGGCAAGTACGGTGATTGTGAATATGCTTTGCAAAAACATTGGCAGTATGAAATTCGTAGACCCGTTTATAAAGTTTTGAATGGTTTGAATGGCGCGGTTAAGCTGGTTGACGATTTTTCCTGAAATTTCGCTGTCAAAGTAGGATTGGGGAAGGGTGAGCACTTTGTCATAGAATTTTTCCGTCAAAAACTTGCGCAGTTTTCCTGCAAAGTGGTCTCCCAACCGGTTGCTGGCAGTTGTTAAGATTGTGCTGGTAAGTGAAAGTGCGAAGGTAATTACCATTAGTAAAATCAGACGGCTAAGGCTCCCGTCTTCCGTTTGAATTTGTTTGACTATTTCGTCGACTATAAACTTTGAAAGGATTGGCGGCAGGAGTTCCAGCGTAGAACTTGCAACGATCAAAAGAGCAATCACAAGTGCAATCTTGTGCAGGGGTTTTGAAATTTTAATTACGTTCCAAATGTTTTTCATAATAAAGTAATATCCGAGGTGCGCCATTGGCATGACTGAGACCTTAATTTTAAGGTGAAGGTGCCAAGGCGAACTGCTGATTTGGCGTTCCAAATGTTTTTCATGGTTATGTAATTTTAATAAGTATCGGTGCCGGTGAGCTTTCCGTCAAGACTTAATTGACGTGGGATGTTTTTTCGGGTCATAATAACTTCAATGCCTGAAATTAATCAACCATTACCGCCTGTGGCTCCGGCCGGCCAGCCGGTTGCGGGTCCGTCCATTGGTCCTGGGCCAGCACAGCAGGCGGCCGGCAACGTAAATTTGGCAGGTAGGGAGGTACAGGCGTTAAAAGAAAATGGAGGCGGCGGCGGATTTTCTATTAGAAAAATTTTCTCATTGGCGGTAATTTTAGTAATCGCCGTTTCTGCTTATTATGTGTATTTTGTAAAAATGGCCGGCGCCCAGTCGGCGGATTACTACGGGCAGGTCAGCGGGGATTTTGCAAACCTCAAGGGGGAACTTTCCAAAATGAACAAAGGGCTTGATTCCGACGCTGTCGATAACTCGACTTCTCTTGAAGTGTCCGGAGGCGTATTCTTTGATGTTACACAGTCATTAGATTTGGCGGCGGCGCTTGCCGATGCAAAAGAGGATTTACAGAAAGTACAAACTGTCCAAAATCTTGTAAATGAGAGTCAGCAAAACAGGAAGAAATTTAGGGCAGGGGGCGATGTCGGTGATTTAAATAAATATTATTCGAAGTATTTAGACAATTTGGAACAGGGTTTTGGAAAATTGGTCCCATTTGAAAACTCGAGGGTAGAGATGCTGAACGTGTTGGGTGAAGATTATTTTGCCCAACTTAACAAGATTTTGATCTTGTATCAGCCGGATGTAAGCAGACAAGAAAAGAATGCTCAGGTTACCGCTTTGGCCGACCTGGCGGCAGAAGGGGTAAAAAAACTAAAAGCATTTTCTGCCGTGTCCGAAGACAGTAAGCCGATTTTTACTTATTTGGTGGAATCGCAGGAAGATTTTTCGGTGACATTTCGCGCAATGTCTGGCGATCTTGCCAGCGATGATGCCGGGGGTGATACGGCAGCGATTTCAAAAATGTCTGAGTTAAGTACCAGACAAATTGAGAGGGATAAGAAACTGACGGAAGTGATGAGCGCCTTTGTGGCAAGTTCCGATACTGCCGGTTATTTTAAGGGAGTAGTTGAAAATGAAGGGAAAATTGCCGCCGAAGTTGATAAATTAAAAGAAAAATATGCCAGCGGCGAATAAGTGGGTTATTAGTAGACAAACGGTATGAATTTTCTGGTTTTTGGCAGGTAATTTTTATACTCCGGGTGCATTTTGACAAGTAAATTTTCCTCCAGTGTTGCTTTTTCATCCAGCACGTAGGCAAGGGCGGCGAATACGATAAATGAAGGGAAATAGAAATTTGAAAGAAGTAGGGCCGCTGCTATTAACAACACGCCCGTATACATAGGGTGGCGCATGTACTTGTAGGCGCCTTTTTGGGTAAATTTTCCTGCGGATCTTGGCTGGGGGAATGGTGAATAGTTTTTTGAACCCATATTATAAAATGCCCAAAGTGCCAGCGTTGTGCCGGCCATAAACAATATGGCGAGGGGAATATTTGATAGTATACGTTCAAGATTGCCGAAGTAGAACAGTAGTGCCAGGAGCGCGATCTGAATGTAGAGCAGGTGCTTGCCCATGGTTTTAATATATATTATTGACGAGTATTTTTAAAGTGGGGCCGGTTAGAGCCCTAGTTCCTGTAGGCGTGTATTTAAAAACTGTTGAAGCTTAGTAATATCTGCTGTCTTGGTGATATAGCTCCCAAAACCTTTTTGATAGCCAAAAACAGGTACAGGACACCCAGTAAGAATATCACGATGGGTAAGACCCATTTTTTTCAATCGCACAGGTGCAATTCTTCTCTTGAACTCATTTGAAAAAACTCTGATATAGGATGTTGGCCTTGAAAATTCTGTAGTTGCGGGCAGTTGAGCCGATGGGCCGCAAACCTGGGTTACCTTACTGGTCACAAGTTCCAGGGCGTCTTCTTCCTCAAGTGCGTCCAGTGCGGCTTGCCTAAAGCGGTCAACCGAGAAATAATAACAAATTCTCTGCTTTGGCCTATTTTGTCTTACTCTTCGGACTGGAAAGTCTTGCGCCCTAAGTATGAAGTATATGGATTTCGCACCATTTCTTGTTGGTTTCAAGTCGAAGAAAGTACTTAACGGAACAATGGGTGAAGTTTCGAGATGCGCAAGTCTAAATAAGGCAGATTGCGATAGCGAATCCAGAGCCTTTTTGACTTCCACTCTGTCTTGCGACTGCCGAATGGTGTTTAAAAGTTCTGTCTGTTTCCCTTTTTTGGCTTGCGAAATCTCATGCTTTCGAGATTTTTCGGCAGCGTTTACTGCCCTTTTTATACCTCTGAACTGGGTGTGGGTTATGTTTAATTGCATCAAAATTGTTTTAAGGGGGAGGTCTTCGGCTTCCATGCTTTGTATTCTCGTAGCCAGGTTTGTGCTAGCTTTTTTCCTATTGTTTTCCTTTGAATCTCGTGTCAAATCCACACTGTCGCGCGGGTATTTTTCCCGGAGTTCGTCAGATGCCTGGCGCCAGATCCCCACACTTGTACGGCGTAGGACCTGCCTCACTCTTTCTCTGGTTAAACCGTATTGTCTGGCTAAATCGAATTTATTTAAATACGTTCCACGATAAATGGCGAGTATATTTAAATCGCGTGTCGTGTTTGGGCGGTTTCTATTTTTATTTCTAAATCTGGCAATTGCACCGTCCACTTGTGCTTCTGCCAAGAATTGCGTAGAAGCCTGCGCGTTATGCCCAGTTTCCCTTTCCATGGTGGGGGATTATCCCATAATTTGACATAGATCACAATGTTGTGTGCTGGGAGCAAAGATAGAGAACTGTTGTCCTCATTTTTTTGGATCTTGTGCAAGAGTACGTATTCTTAGGGTGATTTGTTGCCCAGTTTCTCTTAATATCTCTTTACTCAGAAAGATTTAACCGGATTTTGGTTTGGGGTCTTTGACGAGAGATACCCCAATAGATGTAATTTTTGCACCCGTTGAGGAAATGAACATCGCCAAAAGGTAGAAGATTGACATGTTCAGCAGGTTTGAGAAAACGTCGTTTGGGATGAGTTTTATGGATTGCGGTGAGTTTTGTGTTTGCTTGATGGAGTTTGCAACTTGAGGCGGAAGGGCAGATTCGTCGAGTGAAAATCCGGCGGTGGGCATGGGGATTGATGGTGCCTCTACGTTGAATACCTGCGGCGGCTTAGATTTTCCGGTAAATGTTAAAAACACCCAGACCAGTGCGGTTGAGATAATTAAAATGCCGACGGCGAGCAGTAAGTATCCTATTGTTTTGTCCGTATTGTGTGCCGGCTGTTGTGTAGCTGGAGACGGTTCCATGATTTGATTATATTCCAGTGTTGATTGATTTGGCCAGACGGGTTAATAGGCTTTTTGACATTTTCCTACTCAAAAAAGGTTTTAAAGAGGAAGACGGCGGTAACTCCCAACAAGAATATGATGGTATTGATCACGCGATTTTCCGTTAGTTTTTCGTGGAGGCTTGGAATTAGGTCGCTTGCAGAAATGTATATAAAAAATCCTGCCGTTACCGACAGAAATATGTAGAGGTTTTCCTGGATGAAGCCGGCGAAAAAATAAGCTGTTAAGGCACCGAATAGTGCAGTCAGGGCGGAGAGAAAATTATAAAACAGCGCTCTTTTTTTTGTGAGTCCATCTGCCAGAAGCACACCCATATCTGCAATTTCTTGCGGAATTTCGTGGGCTGCTACTGCAAGTGAAGTAGCTATACCTACGGGTGTGCCTGCTAAAAAGCCAACTGTTATGGCAACCCCATCTACAAAGTTATGGACCCCGTCTCCGATAAGCACCAAATAAGTACTGGGTTTTTGTCCATGGCCGTGATGATGGTGAAAAACCCTGATAAACCGTTCCAAAACAAAGAATATCACGAATCCGATGAGTGCCGGCAGGAAAATCAAGTGCGGATCTGTCTCATCGGCCGCTTCGGGAAGAAGATCCAAAAAGGCAACGGCTATTAATACCCCGGCGGCGAAACTGACGAGATGATTGGAAAAAGTTTCGGTGATACTTTTTTTGACTAGAAGAAGCAGACTGCCAAAAAGGGATGCGATACTGCCTAAAAGAGTAAATGTGATGATGAGAATAAGTGTCACATGCATGATTATTGCAAGTGAGTTGCACTTATGTCAACCCCGCTTGGGACCGTTAATGAGAGCCTGCGGGAAACTACTTGCTGTTTTCTTTTTCGTCCGGGGAAATGAGAATCAGGACCAGGACAAGTGTTGCGAAGATGGGCATTACGACTGTAAACCATCCAACGCTAAGGTTGAAAACTATTACGGTAAAGATTATTAGGCCGATGACAAATGCAATGTTAAAAATACCGATTTTTTTGAGCATTTATTTTTTAAAGTATTGCAGAACTTGACCATTGTGTCAAATTAATGTCCTGGCCCCCTACATACCGTACAGTTCTCCTCCTTTTTCTTTTAGGTAGTTAATAACATATTCGTTGGGTGTTTGGTAATGCAGGGATTGGTGAAATCGTTTGTGATTGTACTTAAAGTTAAAGATAG
>ORJL011552806.1_pt1 | contig 35546 bp, 30 predicted proteins | sample 1779941 | NCBI WGS metagenome assembly ORJL01 (sample SAMEA104232317, study PRJEB22302) | groundwater metagenome | biome: forest; feature: aquifer; material: groundwater | place: USA | collected 2011-08-07 | depth 5.8 m | reverse complement strand
GAATTGGAGAAGGAACACGATTCGATGAGCGGTGATTTCCTTACTCGCCTCTGCGACACTTCAGAGCACGAAGATCGCGTGAATGAAGGCATGGAGAGAATGTGCGGCCTTTTCGGCGAGTATTGGAACGCGATGGCGACGGCCATCTTTCATCGCCCTGAGAATGCGAGCCTTCGGTGCGGTTGCGGCGAATAAGTCGGAGAGAAGTGGTGAAGCGGTACCGCAACAACCACGAATGCCGGGGCAGTCGATGGAGCGCTTTTGCGCAAGGGAGCGCGAAGTCTGTATGTTGGGATCCTGTCGTCAATGCATCCCACGGGGACACTCGCCTGCCTCCATCGTGTCTTCTCGTGCGTGGCCTGACGCGCATCTTGACGGTTAAAGCGCTGCCGTTGCGAGGAAGTGTATGAAGTTCCAAAGCCAGCCGAGGTTTATGGTCACGGCCATACATACTGCTTGGGTGGTTTTCACGTTCACGTTCCCTGTGATTGCGAGCGATCCCCATTTGGAGCCTGTAGCCAATCATCAAAGCCAACACAATGGAGAGGAGGATGACATCTCCTCTGCCTCTTCCCCAGAAGCGATAGGACAACAACGCGACGCGGCGGCACCGAGTCTCTTTTCGCGAGTCTTCGGCGACAACTCTATGCTGGGTATCGCATTCATTGCGATTGTCGCCCTTCTTTTCATTGGAGTGCCTTTCCTCTTGGAGCTCGTCTTGTGGTTGTTCAAACGGCCGGGGAGGCGGGCGCGCAACGCCTATCAAACCTTTCTCGATGATTGGACGCACCGCTTCTTGGTGGCACTTGCCGTCATCTTGGTCGTGTCTATAGTCTTTGTAACGATGCGTGACTTTGTTCTTTCACCTAGGACCGGCCAAGCGAGCACCGACATGGCCGGAACAATGCTCAGTTTTTTCGGGTTGGTTTTGACGGCAGTCACGATTGTCACCGGTGTGTTTGCGTGGAATTTCAAACGCGAAGTGCAACGGGTTGCAGAGGGTATGAAGGCCGTCGATTCGGTTAAGGAAGCAAGCCTCTCTAATCTGATTCTCACAGCTGATTTGGCTCTAATGAACCTTCCAAAAGTGACTTGGACGCAGCAAATCCCTGTTGAATTGGTCGCGTCATTAGGAGCGTTGGATAAACTGTTTGTGCATCCCGTTCTGGGAGAGGAGCTTGCGACGAGACTGCGAACTTCGGGCAATGGTGCCCGAATACGCTATGCCCGAGGGCTATATCTTCTTGCTCGTGGCGACGTTTCGTTGGGAAAAGAAGCAGGCGGAGACCATGGGGAGCAAAGTGCCGAGTTGGATCAGCGCACGGTATTATGGCTCTTGTCAACAGCATCTCGTCTGGCTCAAGCCGGTGCAGGAATTACGTTGCCAAGAGATATCCGTGTTCGCCGATTCCAAGCACTTCGGCAGATGAACGAACCGGACTACAACAAAGCATTCGAGTGCATCGACGATATCCGTGGACTTCCAGACGGCGAGCATCGCGTCATCAAGGCATGGGCACGTATTGTCGGAAACCTGCAACGTGGTTTCGCGTGCGAGGTGGAGGCGGATCGCGCGAAGTACTTTGAGATCGCGTCAAACGTGGCAGTGGACTTTTACAGAAATAGGAAGGACCTCTTTACGACAGCCTCCGCAGGGCGACCCGAGGGTGCCGCCCTTTTCTACTACTGCGCAAAGGCGTGCTGGGCCTGGCGATGTACGCAGGCGAGTCCCTTGACCGGTGAGTCGAAGGATCTCGCGAAGCAATCGGTAGAGCGTGCGATGACACTCTTGGATAAACGGTTGACCGACGGTGTTGAGGATTATTACATTACTGCAATATACGCTGCCTCCTGGGCGTATTTGGGCATCACCTGCAAGCATTTCGCTGAGTTTGCACCCTCAGGTGGGATTCCGTTAGATGTTGACCTGTACCGACGACTGAGTGAAGCAGAACAAGCGTTGGATATAGGAGGAAAGTTGGGTATGGCAGAACTAGACATGGATCATTCGCCTAAAATCTATAACGATCACTTTGAGCGACTGGGTTCCGAACAAGAGTTTCGCGAGTATTTGCAACGGTTGAGGGAATACATACCAACCCCTGCTGGGGGTGATGCACTGGTTAAGGATTACAAGACCGGCTTTAGGAAATAGGGAAGGATAATGCATGGACGCAGTTCCCTTTGCCTTGCTTGATCGGATCATTGATGGGCATGAGGCGTGTGATAATGAGTTCTTCGATCTTGGCCGTAACATCGGTTGGACGCGCGAACAATTAGAAAAATATAGTCTAGACTACCGGTATTGGATTCGCGCCTTTCCGGGCATCCTCGCTGCACTCATCGGGCGGAGTCCTGATCCAGAGTTTCAGTTTTTCATGACGCAGATTTTGCATTCGGAGTTAGGTTCGGGTGACCGGACTCGAATGCACTTTCGGCTGTTCGAACGCATTCTTCGGAAACTCGGACTCAGCGACGCCGAGATTGAGTCCGGGCCGAAGTTTGAGGAGACAAGGTGGCTCGTAAGTGGCATGTTCGCCCTTTATGGCGACAAGGATTTGTTGCGTGCGATGGGGGCGCAATACGCTCTTGAGAAGCAGGCCTTCCCAATGATTGAAAAGCTGTACCTCGGATTCAAGCACTACAAGGAGCTTACGCGAGACGACCTTGAGTATTTTGAGCTACACCTTGTCGAGGAGCCGGAGCATCTCGCGTGTATGCAGGAGTGCATGGCTCGGTGCGTGGAGAGTCCGAGCGATGCTTCGCGAGTCGAGGCGGGGGCCTTGGCTTGCCTTGATCTGATTGCGGCGTTCTGGCGACGCATGTACGCCGAGGTGACGCGAGTTGATCGCGGAGGTTTGCTGGCGGCTCGGAGTTCGTGACGAAGGGCAAGGATGGGTTGTGCGAGGCCTCGTGACGGATCATGTTCACCCAGGTTCTTGTCAACGGGATAATCGCGGGCGTCCAGATAGCGCTCCTGGCCGTGGGCTTCTCGATCGTCTACACCGCGAGTCGATTCTTTGTATTCACGTTCGGTTCAAGCTTCCTGTGTGCGGCTTACGCCATGTTGCTCGTGGTCAGGTGGACGCCTCGATGGATTGCAGCGCTGATAGCCGTTTTAGTCGGGGCGTTGCTGGGCGGAGCACTTGAGCGATTTCTCTATCGGTCGATTCGGAATCGAACGTCAAGCCCCCTCATATCCATGCTAGCGTCTATCGGCGCGTACACGGCGCTGCAGAACGTCGTAAGCATGCGTTTTGGGGACGAGACACGGACGTTTCGGACTTGGATTACGACGGAAGGCCATCAGTTCGTGGGTGCCCGCATAAGTAGTGTGCAGATCGCAATCGTGCTGGTCGCTTCAACTGCTTTGGCCGCGACATTCGTTGGATTGTATGCCACGTCACTGGGTCGCCAGCTTCGTGCAATCGCCAACGACGAGCTTGTCGCCCGTGTTGTGGGCGTAGATGTCGAAGCGATAGTGCTCTTTGGAACGATCCTTGGCTCCTGTTTGGCCGCGCTCGCAGGGATACTGATGAGCCATGATACCGACTTGGTGCCGACGATGGGATTTCAGGCGCTGTTACTGGGCGTCGTTGCTGCGGTGATTGGGGGTTTGAACAGTGCGAAAGGGGCGCTAGTGGGCGGGCTTTTCGTGGGACTGGTACAGCACCTCGGCGTCTGGAGGCTCCCGACCGAATGGCAGGATGGGATTCTCTTCGTCGTGCTCATGTTGTTCCTACTATTCAGACCGCAAGGATTCTTCGGCGTTCCTTTGCGCAAGGCGACGGTGTAACATGATTGAGTACGTGCTCCACGTTAGCATCATGGTTTGTTGCTACGCGATTGTGGCGATTGCTCTTGATCTGCTCGCTGGGCACACGGGCTTAGTGAGCCTTGCCCAAGCGGCTTTTTTCGGCCTGGGTGCGTACTCATCCGCTTTTCTTGCGGTGCATCTTGGCGCATCGTTCATCGTGTGCCTTGTGGTATGTATGGTGGTCGCGGGCGCGGCGTCGTTTGTGGTCTCGCTCCCTTCCTTACGTCTTCACGACGATTACTTCGTCATTGCAACTTTCGGGTTACAACTTATTCTCTACACCGTCTTCCTGAACTGGCAGAGTGTAACAGGCGGACCGATGGGGATATCCGGTATCCCGTTGCCGACCTTGCTGGGATGGCAGATCGACTCGAAACTCGAATTCCTAGCGCTGGTCGCCTCACTTGGCGTCATCGTCCATGTTCTGGCCCAACGAGTCGCCAAGAGTCCCTTCGGACTTGTGCTTCGAGCGATTCGCGAGGACGACGTGTTTGCAGAGTCCGTCGGAAAGGACACTTGGCGATTCAAGGTAGCGGTCTTCGGCTTCTCGGCCATAATTACTGCGACAGCAGGAAGCGTCTATGCTCATTACATGTCGTATATTGATCCCACGAGCTTCACGGCAATTGAGTCGATTCTGATTCTTTCGATGGTGATCGTAGGCGGGGCTGCTAGTCGATGGGGACCTTGGCTTGGCGCTGCGATTCTCGTTTCGCTCCCTGAAGCCCTGCGATTTGTCGGGTTGCCGACAGGTCTTGCAGCGAATCTAAGGCAAATCCTGTACGGGGTCCTCCTAGTCATAATGATGGTGGCCCGACCACGAGGACTTGTGGGGCGATATGGCTTCTCACGATAAACTGCCATTCTCGCGGTCGTCCGGTATAGGGCTAATGAAGCTGCAATCCCACGATACCATGCGATGCGTTGGTATCACCAAGGCATTTGACGGAACTCGTGCGCTCGATGACTTCTCCTATGAGTTTCCCCAATCGGGTATAGTCGCCCTGATCGGACCGAACGGGGCAGGCAAGACGACGTTGCTTAATGTACTCACCGGATTTCTGCACCCGGATGCCGGACGTTGCTGGCTTGGCGATACTCAATTAACTGGCCTGTCCCCTCATTTGATTTGTCGCCGCGGTATTGCTCGAACCTTTCAGGATTTGCGACTTGTTCGGCAAGAGACGGTTGAGAATAACGTTCTGCTCGGTCGACCATTGCAACGCGGTGCGAGCCTTTTGGGTGCAATCGCAGGCCTTGGCGTTGTGGCGGACCAGAGGAGGCAGCGGCGACGGGTTGAGGAACTACTGGATCAAGTCGGTCTGGCAGGAGTTGCTTCGCAGGCCGCAGGCGAATTGTCCTATGGCCAGCAGAAGCTCCTGACGCTTGCGTGCTGTCTTGCGACCGAACCGAGGATTATTCTCCTGGACGAGCCTGTGGCCGGTGTCGATCCCGCAACAATTCCAAGGATTCTGGACATTTTGCGGAATCTACGCGACGCGGGATTGCTCGTAGTCTTCGTGGAACACGACATGTCTGCGGTAAGACGGGTAGCTGACCTTGTCGTGGTAATGGATGATGGCCACCTCATCGCGCAGGGATCCGCCTACGGCGTGCTTGAGAGGCCGGAGATAATTGAGGCATATGTTGGATGACGGTCAAGACACCTTGCTCGCGCTTCGAGGCGCTGTGACCGGCTACGGCAGGAAGCGAGTTGTTGACGGCGTCTCGTTGGATGTTGGACCAGGAGAAGTCGTTGCCCTCATCGGCCACAACGGTGCCGGTAAATCGACTGTCCTAAAGGCAATCTTTGGCCTGCTGCCATTGTGGGAGGGGCGGATCGTAATTGATGCGAAGCCGGTCGACGCGCCGACACCGCGTGCATTACTGGCGAAGGGCACGGCGTTCGTCCCACAGGGCAATCGAGTTTTCACCGAACTGTCCGTGAGGGAGAATCTCCAACTGGCTGCCATCAGCGTGTCGGACGGAACGGAACGCGAGCGACGGACGGAACACATGTTTGAGGTTTTTCCGGTGTTGAAGGAACGTCTTCAGCAAAGAGCCGGAACGCTATCGGGTGGCGAGAAGCAAATGCTTGCTCTTGCCAACGCACTGGTGATCCTACCGCGTTTGTTGCTCCTGGATGAACCATCGCTAGGTCTCGCGCCACCGCTTATCTCCGCGACAATGGAGCGGATCAAGAAGCTGTCTACCGAAAAGCATGTGTCTGTTCTCATTGTCGAGCAGAAAGTCCGTGAAGTCCTCAGAATCGCAGACCAAGTCTACGTTCTCCGAAATGGCGCTGTCTCTTTTCATGGCGCCGCAGCGGAGCTGTCTGACGACGATAGGCTTAGAAGTGTGTATCTTTGACTGCGCCCACTTTACTGATTCTCGGTCGCCTACCGGTACTGATCCTCACTCCGCGTTCGCAACAGGATTGCCCGGACGCATTCAAGGGAATCGGTTCCGAGAGCAAGGTCCGAGAAGCCACTCCCTCCTATTGATCCTTGTGTTTCTAAAGAAACAGTGCCGGTTCCGAAAACTCATGTTTCTGAGCGTCTCGCAGCGCGCGACTGTTTCTTTGGCTATGCAAGCATCCATAGGTCATAGAATTTGAAGCGAAGGTGGACAAGTCCTGGTTTGATCCGATAATGATCCCGAATTATCGGATCGTTCAGGACGCGGCTATCCGGGCGACCATTTCCCCGTCACGCGCGGAACGAGGGTCAATGGAAAACGCGAAATCCGAAGAGCGAGGGAGTGGTGTCGCGGGTCGTTCCTCATACTCTACCAGAGGTCGGAATTGGCACACTCCTGACGGGGTACAGACAGGACTCGCATGACCAAGAACAGTGACAGAAGCGAACTCGACCGGATCGCAGCCCTTCATGGTCGTATTGCAGCTTACGCAAGAGTACTCGCGACCCTTGAACGCGAAATCACCGAACGGATTGAGCAAAGTGACCTCTTTGCGGTGCTTGTAGCCGATACCGCCATCGTGGAGAACTATACCAAGCCTGAAGAATGCTTGGCATGGTTGACGGCGTCCCACAGATCATGGCTTCGTGCGAACGCAGGCTTCAACGAGAAGGCAGGGCGGCTTGCTTTCTACCGCTACGTACTGCTTCCCTACCCCTCACTCATCCGCAATCTGCCGAAGCGTCAGTTGCTCATTGACGTCATCTTGCTTCACGTGCACCTCCATTTGTGGCACGGAATCATTTGCGGCGTCGTGTTTCTCAACCCCAAGAAAGACAAAGTATCTGGCGTTCTCGCAGACTTGAACTTTGTGGCGATTCCGTCACAAAGAGCCTTCATGGATACGCCAGCGTTCTACCGCGGTGAGAACATTGCGACATCCGTGATCGCAGATGCCAAGGCATCACGACGACTAAAAGAAGTGCACCGCACGATCCTTGGTGGAAGTCGTGGTCGACCGATTTGGCTTCACTATGACGAGGCCAATTTTTCCCGACAGCGGATTCGGGGCTGGCGCTGGGATGCGCTCCGATCGTTTTTCAGAATACTCTACGGAAAAGAAATGCGATGCGCGCTGTGCGGGCAGCCCCTGGCCGCTTTTGAACTCGACCACATCGCGCCATTGGCACACGGTTTTCGTCAGACGCTCATTAACTTCCGTCCATTATGCCGAAAGCACAACGCAGAGAAAGGTGACATGGTTTCCGAGAACCCCTTCCAACTCAAGCTTTTGCTCCCGGAGGCCTTGCGAACCCATGATTTGGACGACATTCACCGGTTATCTCCACCGTGGCTGGGGAAAATGGCACCGCCGAATTCAACTGGTGAGATCGAGAGGAGGCTTGATGACGGCCACTAGCCCAGAAGGACCTTTGCGGTGAAGTGATCCTGGGGCAAACGACTTTCGGAAGACGCTGCGTGACGCAAACAACCGCAAGTGTCGCCTGCGAATCTTTGTGTCGTTGCGAGCATGTCTCTGTCACGCAGCATTCACAGCTTGGCCAGAACGAACCCAAGCTCAAGCGTTGCACCGACGGCGTCTTCCGGGATAAAGCGATACTCCCATCGCTTGCGATCCTGCGTTGAGGCCGCATCGCACCATCGGGTTCCGGAAAATCACTCCGGTTGCGGTACAAGTACTTCCCTGCCGTCGGCCAGGATCACGAAGATCGCGCCTGACGGCTGCATGATCCGCACGCTTTGCACTGGACACTCGCAAGAGTAGCCTTTGGCATATTCCTCTGCGAATTGCTGTAGTTCCCACAGCTTCTTACCCAAGGCACGCTGCTTCTTCTTGTCTGCGTCCATCGCCAGCTTCGCAAGCTCAAGGCAAAGGTACTTGAACTTCTCACCCGCGTGTTGCGGTGAGAACCACTGTGGCGTGCCCTGTTCTGAAAAGCGAACGTTCTTGTTCATTTTCCTGCGTCCCCTTGTCTCCGCTCAATTCAGCGCCAGGGTGAGGAGCGGTCACGAAAACCGATGAGCCGACCCTGCGCGAGCCTCAGTCCGCTGGCGGAAGAAGGTCGGCATCCTCGACTCTTGCCGCCCCTGGATTGGGTTCGATGAGTTCAGGTGTCCCGTCGCTCCTGATCGTCATTCCGATGCCGAACCCGCCGCTCATGTCGAGGCACCACCGACAGAACGGTCGATAGGTACCGTAAAGATGCGTCGTGGGCCGATGACAGATCGGGCATTCGAGAATGTTCATCGCTTTGGACGCTGACCGCAAAGCAGGCCGCAAGCTATCCAATTCCGCGAGAACGGCGGCATCGCACCACCTGGGCACTTCACGAACAATGGCCCAGAGGATCAAACCCGTTTCGTACAACAGATTCGCGGTCTGCACACGACACGCTTGTTCCCATTCCGTGAAGTATCGATCCGGCTCCCGTTCGCCCCAAGGTGTACCGCAAACAACGCAACCCGTCTCGGCGGTGCATCCCCCCACATACGCCTGAGACGCGGAATCGAGAAGTCGCCTGACGTGAGTCGCCGCACCGATGGCTTCCTGAACCGATCGAGCAAATCGTTGAGTGACCCAGCGGGGCTCGCTCGGACCGAATCGGCGAAGAATTGACTCCAAACGGCGGGCGAGGCGGTTCACACGTTCAACCGAGGCGCTGGCCCATCCTTGCAGATATTCCCGCAACGGAATCGGGCTGGGTTTGGCTCCACAGAGCGGGCAGAGAAAGCGGAACATCATCAGCCGAATCGCCGGAGCCGTCCGTTCTATGGTCGGTTTTTCCATCGTGCCTGATCCTGTTGCCTGCAATCACGCTCCTGGCAGTGGAAGAAGTTTCGTGATTCCCGCGAGGTCCGCAATGCCGGTCACGACGGCAGCACGGCCACCACGCCGAAGAGTTCGAGGCAAAACATCGCTCGGTCGTGATTGCAGGCGAGGACCACGGCTCGAACCTCTTCGGGTGGGTCGTCGAGAGGAGTCTCGTCGAGTACGATACCCTGCCCGAGTATCCAAACGACGGCATTTCCGACAATGGCCCACCGCAGAACGAGGGCGTCGCGCCCGTTCGAGGTCTGGCCCCGATTCGACCCGTCATTTTTGGCTTGCCAGCGAAAATGGTCTTGATGACTATAGCTAGCTAGAGGATAATCAAGGCTTGAACGCCGCACGCGGAGAAAGGACGTGCAGGACCATGCAGCGGTGAACGCATGAGCGACGACGATCCGATTACGCCCAAAGAACAACGGATCCTCGAAATCGGCTTCATGCTCGATAGGGCGTTCCGGCGTGATCCTTCAATCGCGGCGATGAACCGAGCCTATCGCAGGTACCGTACAGGCGACGCCGAAACCGATCGGGCCATCCGGGACCACATCGGCATGCTGTACCGGCTCGACCGAGCCAAGCCCGCGTTGCCCAAGGCGATGCGAGAAGGTGGGATGAAGGGTGTTCGTGATCGATTCCGTTGGGAGCCCGCGGAGACGGAGGTCGCGTCGAGTTGACCAAACAGGCGGACAACCCGGAGCCATCGGGGGTCGCCGAGCGACCTTCGCGTGATCCGGTGCCTTGTCAGGGGTGCGTGCTGGTTGTGGATGATGACGCGGACTATCGCCGGATCGTCGCTTTGCGGTTGGAGAACATTGGTTGTAAGTGCCATCTATCTGGCACTCACGCGGAAGCCCTTCGACTTCTGTCCCTGCATCCTGAAATCGACGTGGCCGTTCTCGATTACCACATGCGGGGAGAGAAGATCGCTTCGCTCGTGGCTGGCATCCGAAGCGAACGACCGGACGTGATGTTGGTCGGGCATAGCAGCATGGAGCGTCGGCAGCATTTTGCGGCGTTGGGGGTGGATCGGTTCTTGCTCAAACCGTGGACGCCGGATGAGCTTTGGGAAGTGTTGCGGAAGGACGAACGGTGAGTTCACGAGAAATTAGCGCAATTCAGGCATTGGATGGCTGGAATGGCTGGAAAAGACGGCGGAATGGTCGCAACGCTTCCCTTGTAGCGTACAGCGGCAATGGATAGGATGGAGTTTCGATTTCACGTTCGGGCGGGTGAGTTGTTCCCGATCCGACGCGGACGGAGAGGACGGATGCGAGATATCCGAGCCACAGACGCCGCGATGGTGGCGGTTTTCGTTTTCAACTGTACGACCTCCCTGCCTGCGATGCTGCCGGCTCAAGAAACTGGGGCCGCTTTCGGGCAGACCAGTATGGGGGACCTGGACGGCAATCATGAGGTCAGCCTATCCGACGTCATGGATTTCGTCAGTTGCATCGGGGAACCCAATGGCGGCTCAGTTGATCCATCGTGTGTCGCTGGTGACTTTAACTTCGACGGACGGATCGACCTGCATGACGTGGCCGCGTTTCAACGAAGGTTCGGGTTCGCGGTGGGTCCGCCCCGGATTGATCGCTTCTGGCCGACGCCGGGGGAGTGGATCGTCGATGATGTCGGCCTCACGCGCGTCGAGGTCGGATTCTCCGAGCCGGTGATCGTCCCCCGCGAGGCGATCATCGTGTGGCTGGTAAGTCGCGGGATCGGCCACGACGAAGTAGAGGAGTTCACGCACTCTTACGACGCGGAATCGGATGTGCTCACCATCACGTTCGATCCGCCGATCCGGGACGATCGGGTCACGTTGGTGTTGGACTACACGATCGAGGACTTGTCCGGGCGACCGCTCGATGGAGAAATCATCGACCCCCACAATGCAACCCTCCCGTCGGGCAACGGAGTCAACGGCGGACAGGGGGTGTTCCGCATCAACGTGCTGCAAGGTGATACCAACCGCGACAGTATCGTTGACGCAACAGATTCCGAGTTCGTGATGGCTTCGCTCGGTTCTTGCGATGGGGAAGCCAACTTCAACACCGCCGCTGACTTGAATGGGGATGGTTGCGTCACGGCGGCGGACGCGGACATGGTGTCGCAGGCGTTGGGGCACGAGTTGCCTACCACCGACGGACACGCACCGACCGTTGTGAATATGCGTGCGGATGGTGCCTTCGGATCATTCGAGGAACTGTGGATCGACTTCGACGAGATCATCAAAACTCGCGGGATTACGATCCGTAGCTGCTTTCTAACAAAGGCGGACGGGACAGTGGTCGTCCCAACTCTGGCAGCCCAAGGGGGCTTCGGCTACTCGCTCAAGTACGTCTTTTTGCCCGCTTCGGAGCATTGCAATCTGTACAGAATCAACGTTGGCAACGCACTGAGCGATCTGTCCGGGGAATTGGTGGAACTCCAGCCGCCGTGTACGTGCCTTGTGGATTGTCCGCCCTACGGTGAGTCCCCATGATCCGTCACGGACCATACACGCTCACTTTGGTCATGGCTGCCGTGTGGTCGGGGCTGACGACGACCGACTTCGCGGACGCAAATGATGAACAGCAAGGCACCTTCGATTCGCAGGCTGAGGCGATCCGTAACTCACTCGGAAGGCCGGTAGATTTCAACAGGAACTCAACCGTCGTTGACCTGAACGGCGACGGCGTAGTGAACATCCTGGACGCAGGTCTGATACGTCTGGGCCAGAAGCGGATCGGCGGGGCCTCGGAGTCCGACGGCGTATCGTCAGCGGTATTGCAGGGCGAGAGGATCGTCGTAGAACCTCAATCCACCGTCGTGATTTCCGGGTCGTCTCTTTCCGTTCTGTTCTTGGTCCGGGACAATACGACGCCACTTGCCGGATACACGCTTGGTGTGACCGTAGCTGGCGAACCGGGTACGATGGGTACGGTTACGGCGAACGCTGCGGCGACCAACTTCTACGACGTTCAGAACCTTATCACGGCGGGCGGTGCCAGCCGTGATCCGTTTTTCAGCGTAATCCAAGGGAGTGAAGGTGGTGGCGTCTCTCTCAGCACGATGACGGAGGACTTGTCAACGGTGCTGGCAGTGGGCGGCGTGAACGATGTCCTGGGTCAGGTGGTGTTCGACGTTTCCGAGGATGCTCACGGGGACTTCACGATTCAGCTTACCGCCTCGTCCGCCCTCGCCGACGGCAACTTTGACCCGGTGCCATTCGCCTTCGCACCGGCAACAATTCGGGCGTTGAACCCAGCGTTGGTTCCAGCTACGTCGGATTGGGGACTGGTCGTCCTTGGGTTGCTGACCATCACGGCTGGCTCGCTTTTGGTCAGGAGACGTGCGGACTCGATCAATGCGAGTGGGAGTCGTTGACTCGATCGGGAAAGTTGGAGGCCCTGTGATGTATCGTTCTGCTTCAAGATTCCGAGCACTTACGAATTCGGCAGTTTGGTCGATTGCGGTTTCCCTCTCAGCACCTCACGTTTTCGCTGCGGTCGGTGACGAGGTTGCCTCCTTCGCACCACGGCTACCGGACCCGTACTTCTGTGCCATCGGTTTGGCATTCGATGGGTTGTCGCTTTACGTTACCAGTTGTGGTCAGCCCTACATTTATCGAATCTCCGCAACGGACGGCATGTGGATTGAGACCTTGAACCCGCAAATCCCTGAACGACCAGCGGCGTTGGCTTACGACGCGGGACGCAATGGATTCTGGGTAGCAACTCAGAAAGGACAGGGCGTCACGGGATTTCGCGGATGCTGCAACGGGCAATGTCCCGGGGCGACGAACGAGGGTGCTCCGATCTATTTCTGGAACCCGGTGGCCCCGCCTGCAACGTTCAAGTCCCTAATCCCCGGGCCACTGCCGAACCCTGCCACTGGCGAGCGGTTCCTGGCTGACTGCCTCATCTACGGCTTGGCGTACCGTGACGGAGCCGACGAGCTATGGATCACGGATAACCTGAATCGGAACATCGCAGTGTTCAAACCAAATGGTCAGTTTGTGCGAGGTTTGAACGCCGCGAGCCATGAAGGCACCTTGACCAACTGCAACGGCCTCGCTGCTGGAAACGATCTTGTCTACTTGACGACCGGCGGGCGGCCCGGCTGTGCGGATTCCTGCGCAGATGTCTTTCGTGGGAACGCAGTAGAGTCGGACGTGGAAATCCTCGATCGGCTGGTGGACGGATACGATCGTTCAGGAAGCGATATGGAGTGCGATCCAGTCACCTTCGGATCGAGAGCCGCGATTTGGGTGCGGACAGCCCCGCAGGGAGTTGCTGCGAACGATGTCCTGACGGCCTATGAAATCGAATTCGGTGGTTGTGCCGGTATCCCGATCGGTGCTTGTTGCGACTCAGCTTCATCGACTTGCCGGGATATTCCACAAGCCGCGTGTGCCGGAACCTGGACCGAGGGCGTGTTGTGTTCGCAGCTTGATCCACCTTGTTTCCCTGTTCATCGAATCGTCCTGCTGGACCGCACGGGTTCTATGATGACCGTGACCAGCGACGGACGGACGCGATGCGAACGAGCGTTGGAGACGGTGAAGGGGGAAGTCTTGGAGTTCTTCAACAATGCCCCGATCGGATCGTCAGTGACCGTTTGGACTTTCGCCGGAACGGATCCGACTCCGCTCACCGCCGGATTCGTCGGCCCAATTGAGGCGGAGCTAGCCTTGGATGCGCTGAACCCCTTGGGTTGCCAGAATCTCACGCCCCTGGCGGAGTCGATCTGCGAGGCCGTCGATTTCGTGGTGAGTACGTTCCCATCGGCTCCGTGGCCTACCCTCCAAATCTCGATCAGCAGCGATGGGAAGGAAAACAACAGCGATGGTGAGTGCGTCGGACCGCCCAGCCAGACGGGCATCGAATGTCCTGGTCCAAACGCCCTTGATCCGTTCGAGGTTGGTTCGTGGCAAGAGAAGGTGTGTACGAAGATTCGGAGCAACGCGGTGTTCCTGGCGACGTACTGGGGTCCACCGGAGCTTCTGACGGCGGCGGGCGAAACGGATCAGGAGACGGGGCAGCTTCGAGGGACGGGCGTGTCCGACCTGACGTTCTTTCAGGCTGTCGTCGAGGCGACGGGTGGACGCCTGGTCGTTGTCCCCGACAACAGTCCGGTGCCCAGCGGGGTGTCCAGCTTCGGAGTATCCGGGGCGTGCTGTCTGCCGTGGGGTGAGTGTCGAGACGCAGTGACGCAAGCGGAGTGTGCCTCGCTGAATGGGACGCACCAAGGCGAGAACAGCACATGCAACAGTCTTCCGCAGGCGTGTGTGGCTATTATTCCCGCTGTCTCGGAATGGGGCGTCATGGTTCTCGCGTTGACGGTGCTCGTTGGGGGAACGATCGTGCTTCGGCGACAATGGGCAGCCGCGGCGTGATGTTCTGGAAGTTTCGGAAGGTCGGACGATCAACGGAGTGAGGGAGTTAAGCATGTTCCGGGTTGCGGCCAGTATCGTGATGCTCCTGACCATCGGGACCGATGGGGAGTCGCATCGAACACCTGCAACTCCGGGGAAGAACCACCGGAATCTGCCGCCGAACTGGCGAGAGCAGTTTGCGGCGGCTCAGGATCAGGCCCCGCCGAACATTGATCGTGTCACTCCCCATCCCGGCGGATGGATCGTAGACGACGTTGGGCTTGACGAGGTTCAGATCGGATTCACCGAAGCCGTGAGCATCCCAGCGGGGGCGGTCTCCGCATGGACCCTTGTGGGCGGCACGGTAAGTAACCTCACGACATCGTTTGACGGCAACACGAATACGCTGACGGTCGGCTTCGCCTCGCCGATCCGCGACAACCGCCTGACCCTCATCGTGGATTACGCCGTGACGGACGTTGCGGGCAATCAACTGGACGGGGAGATCAACAACCCGTTGAATCCGGTGTTGCCTTCCGGGGATGGATTTCGAGGGGGTCAGGGCGTGTTCCGATTCAATATCCTGCAAGGGGACGCCAACCGGGACGGGATCGTAAACGCGGCGGACGCGGCCTTGATTCAGCCGCTTCTTGGAATCTGTGCCGATGAACCGGGATTCAATCCGCTCGCCGATCTTAACGTCGATGGTTGCGTGAATGTAATTGACGCGGGCATCTACCGACTGGCTGAGGGTCGCACTTTGCCCGCCACCGATGGAGCACCGCCGTTCCTCACGACCATCCTCGAACCGGAAAACAACAGCCTGCTGCGTGACCTGTTCACCCTGCGACTGGTTTTCAACGAGACCATGTTGCCGCCGCGAATCGACACTCGCACTTGTTATGTCGTGGACCAGAACGGGAATGTGATCGTCCCACAGTTTGTGGCGTTGGGCGGCTTTGGCGACATCATGGTCTACACCTTCAACCCGCCCCTTCCGCAATGCGGAACCTATCGACTCGGAATCAGCAACGCCTTGGCGGACTTCTCCGGTGAGTTGCTATCAGTTCCCACGACACCATCCATTATCTCCGGCTTTGTTGGCCCGCCTGCACCGACGCTGAATGCTCATACGACCAGTACGAAGAATTCGACGGTAACGATCACTGGGACGGCGGCTGGTGCCAACGCGGTCGAGGTGTCGGGGCCGATGGGCGTGTTCACGGTGCCGGTGACGAATCCGACGCTGGGGAACTTCACCGTCGATTTCACGCAGTATCCGCTGGTGGACAATCGCGTGAACGCGATCTATTTCACGGCCCTGAGTCGATGCGACGGGATTCGCAGTCCGCCGACACGGACGGCCATCACCAGGGACAATCAGCCGCCGACGTTGTTCATCGACTTCCCGGTCGATGGGGCGAGCATCACGACCAGCGGGACCGACGTGGCCGGGCGGGTAGGCGACTTGCTCAGCGGTTACCAAGGGTTGTCGGTCACGGTGAATGGGATCACGGCGGCGGTCAACGAAGGAATCGGCAACAACGGAACTTTCTTCGCCGCCAATGTCCCTCTCAATCCGAATCAATCGAACGTGATTCAAGTCACGGCGACCGATCAACTCGGCAACTCGGTCACCAAGCAGATTACCGTGACGCAGGCCCCGGTTCCTCCCAACACTCGCCGTATGGTCAAGTTCAGCGGCAACGGGCAGTCGAATCCGATCCACACGCTCCTACCTCAGCCGATCGTCGTGCAGGTGTTTCGTGAGGATGGAACCACGCCCTTGCCGAACAAGTGGGTCAAGTTCGAGGTGACGCGGAGCAACGGGCGACTGTCGGGCGCTGCCGGATATACGTGCATGGGCGACGGCACGGCAATCCTTCAATGCCGAACGGACGCCACAGGCAAAGTCAACGCCAATTGGACGCTGGGCGACGATGCAGGTGAGGGGAACAACCGCGTTCGAGTGACGGCCACGGAGATCGCGGGAACGGTGGAGTTCTGTGCGACAGCCGAAGCCGGACCCATCAAGCAGATCAACGTGGGGATGGGCAACAACCAGATCGTGGAGGTCGGTGCTCCGGCCCCGGAGCCGCTGATTGCATGGGTCAACGACGCCTGCAACGGCAACTGCCCGGTGCAGGTCACCTTTACGGTTGTGGAGGGCGGCGGCAAAGTCACCGGAAACACCTCGCCGCTTCCATGCAACGCTTCGGACCCCATCGTACCGCCCACCTTCGTCACAGGGCAACCCGTGACCGTGTACACAAGTCGGACCGGACACGCGGAAGTCCGATTCACCGCCGGGCCGAATCCGGGCAACAATCGAATCACGGCCTCGGTCGCGGGGCTGAGCACCCCGGCCACGTTCATCGTTTACGGCGTCAAGTGTGATCCCGCAAAACCCACGAGCTTCACGGGTCTGGTCGTGGACAACGGAACCCAGCCGATCCAGGGAGCCGAATGCACGTTGACTATTCCGTGCATGGCGCAGCCGAACGGTCTGTGGCAATCCACAGTCTATTCCAATCTCAATGGGCAGTTCCAATTCACGGGGGTGCCCGATGAATGCTCCGGTCCGGCGGGACTCACCGTCGACGGCTTCCCGGCGACTCACATCGGCGGCTATCCGGGCGTGGACGTTCCACCGCAGTCCTACCCTTCCTTGCACTACGAACCCGTCGTCATTCCCCATGCGGAGAACTCACTGCCCAGGCCGGTGAGACTGCCGAAAATGGACGAGTGCAATCGGGCGTACTACAGCCGGGCGGTGGACACGATCCTCACCATCCGACGACGCAATCCAGCCCTGACCGACCCCAATGATCCCAATTACTGTCTGCCCGCGATCGACGGCCTGCGGTTCATCGTCAAGGCCGGTTCGATGACCATCTTCGGCCAGCCCGCCCCCGAAGGATCGCTCTTGATGCTCAACCAAGTGCATCACGACGACATTCCCATGCCCTTGCCCGACGGAGCCGCTCCGCCGATGACCGGCACGCTGTGGCCGCCCTATGCCAAGTTCGATCCGCCGATCGCCGTGGAATTTCCGAACATGGTGGGATTGCCGCCGGGAGCGATCGCGTATTTCCTGAGCTTCGACCACGACACATCGCGATTCGAGATTGTCGCGTCGGGTCATGTCACCGCCGACGGTTCACTCATCGTCACCGATCCCGGCGTGGGCATTCCGCACGGTGGGTGGCATGGGAATTGTCCGCCATATTCCGTAACCGGCGACTGCGACCGCTGCGAAGGCGATCCCTGCTGCAATGACCGCTGTTGCGGTGATCCCGACCCGTGTTGCAATGATCCCGATCCGTGTTGCAATTCCGACGATCCGTGCTGTGGGATTGCGAATCGCTGCTGCAACTCCGATGATCCATGCTGTGGGAGTCCGAATCCGTGCTGTAATTCCAACGACCCGTGCTGCGGGAACCCGGATCGGTGCTGCAACTCGGACGACCCGTGTTGCGCAAGCAACGATCCCTGTTGCAACGATCCCGACCCCTGTTGTGACATAGACTGCAACGACGGCAACCCGTGTACGACCGACTACTGCGAGAATGGCGCATGTCACAATCCGTGTCTGCCCGATTGCGGCGGCTGCGAGCAAGACAGGGTTTGCTTCAACTGCGGCTGCGTTTCCGGCAATTGCTCATTCAACGTGATCGAAGAGGATGGTTGCTCTGGCGGGACGGTGGAACTCGAATCGCTCGGATCATGCGGCCCCGATTGTGGCCCGATGATCTTCTCGATGGAGAAGAGCGTCGAATACCTTGTCGTGACTCTACCCGGTTCTATCCCCTGCGACGGAGCTACACACCAACGGACCGTCACGGTGAGAATCGGCGAGGACGCACCGCCGGGACCACGACAATTCCGCATCCTCGGGATGACGCCCTTGGCCGAGTGCGAGGATATGGTGAACGTGAACATCGTCGAATGCGTGGACCTGTCCTATGACGGTGTGGCCGACGAAGATGAGACCGATCCCGGTGGGTTCCTGTGCGTGAACGATGATGATGATGACGGCAATGACACGCCGGACAAAGACGATTCGGGACTGACCATCAACGAGAACGACTTGAAGCCGCTGGTGTTGTCGCTGAATCCCGGTTGGTCGCAGACTGGCGTGGTTCTGCTCCGATGCAGGGCGGGCTGCGACAAGGTCAAGTTCTATGACAACGCGGATCGTAGCAATCCATTCACCCTTCCCGTGCAGTGGAGCGTCCCACACCCGGACCTGCCCAAGACCCTCTACGTCGAGGGCGTCAAAAGGAGCACCGCCCCGCGAGACGTGACGATCGAGGCCCGCTTCAACGGCGGCGGAACGGAGTGCAAGGATGTCGTGAAGCTCACTGTCGTGCAGGTGGACCTGGACGTCGACAGCGACAACGACGGAACCATCTCAGACACCGACGACCCTATCGAGAATGATCCGCCCGGAAAGTTTGCTGGCATCAATGACGATGACGACGACCTCGATGGTACGCAGGATTCCGCCGAGGCCGGTCCGATTATGAACGAGGACGACCTTGTACCGATCGCGTTGCATACAGATTTCACGCCGCCCGATCCGGCTACCGCAATCTGGACCTTGAGTTGGTCCCCGGCGAGCCGCATCCGTGTTTGGGACGCTCAGAACAAAGGCGGCAACGAGATCGGGAGTGGAGTGGCCGTGCCTTGGACAGCTTACAACGGTGTCCCGGCGTCACTTTATGTCGAGGGGGTTGAGCCTGGGGCCGTCGCCGTGACTCTCCGGGTCCGATCCCCTGAGTTTCCGAACGGCTGCATCGACATCATCCGCCTGACGGTGCTCAGAATCGAGTTCTTCCGCGATGCCGCCGCCACACAACGGCTTGATGACTGGCCTGAAGACCCGGCGAACGGATTCCCGCGCTCGCCAAAGTATGTGTTTGCCAAAGAGGACAATATCTTCGCTCGCATCACTACGGAGCCGGGATTCGGCAGCGGCTACTTCTCCTTTGTGGTTTCAAGCGACTCCGATGCCGTGGGCGTGTCGATTAGGTTGGACGAAATCGCCCCTGGAATCCATCAAAACACACAAGCAAGCGGCGAGTTGCTGCGACTTGCCAACGCGACGACAAGCGGAGCAATCGACACTATCCTAGCAATCGACGAGGAAATCCTAACCTTCGACTTAAATCTCTGGCCCATCAAACGGCCTCTCGGCATCGCACGTGGAGTCATGGTCGATCGTGCTGAGGCCGCGGGTGGCGGTATCAATCTGTTCTACGGAGCTACGACTGGCGACCGGAGTCCGCTGAACCAGCGTCTTTGGGGGGATGCGAAGTGGTGGAAGAACGGCGACTTCGACGCCGCAAACACGTCGCCCGCGGACCTGTTGACCCTTCGCTCGCTTGTTAAGAACGCGGGCGACAACCAAAGCTCTTCGTTGGAAGCCGATTTGCTTTTCGTAAGCACGCACGGTGCCCAAGATGGAAACCTTTATAACGACGCACCGTCGGTGATCCTCGACCCTGATGCAGGTGGGGCACTTGGCCTTGGAGCAGGAGATTGGTCGAGCGACGTGGATTGGGTAGTGATCGCCGCTTGTAGCGAGCTGCACGACGGCCAGAGTTGCCACACGCCCACTTCACCAACTGGGCGTCAGGCGTGGCAGACTTCCGCGTTTCTCGGTGCGCGGCCTATTCACGGGATTCTCGGAGCCTTCTGTCCGCTTGCTGGCGACCTCAGCGGACTGTGGACCGACTTTTGGAACCGTGTTGTCAATCAGGAGCTTTCGATTCTTCCGTCCTACGCCCTGGCGATGGAATTCGGACACCCTAACGGACCGCAGCCGTATGCTGCGATGTGGATTACGAACATGAACTACAACAATGACAAGCTCAGAACCATGCAACGAGACTTGACTCAAGCCTTAGTGGGAACGTTCGCCTACATTACCCTCGCCTCACTCGGCAACCCAATCTGTGGCCGTGCTGCCGATCCGGCTCAGCAATGGCCCAATGGCGTTGCCGCTCGCGGTGAAATCAGCAACGTTGCCGACCTGTCGCGGCCACTGCCCGCATTGGCGATGTTGATTCCTGTCCGTCCCGACCTTGATCCTGGATTTGAAGGGATGCCCCGCCATCGAGGGGACGGGTCGCTTGAGATTGCCTCTGAAAAGTTCTACACAGACGGTGGTGGAGTACCCGCACTGCCTCAGAATGACGTGGAACGGATGGCCAAGAGTTGGGTCGAGAACAAGCTAGGAAGGTTCGCGGGGACGTTGGAAGTACGAGAGGTTGCCCCTGTAAACTACGAAGAGTCGGATCGACAGGGTCTTACCAAGAAGAAGCTAATCGTCGGTTACGTCGTTGACTTTAAGCAGACCTTGCACGGCGTTCCGATCCTGTTCTCGACCGTGCGGCTTCGGATCATCGGACAGGAAATCGCCGGTTGTCTGGTGCGGGTTTTTGATACTGCTCAGGAGCAGCCGCAACGTCTTGAGCCGAACCAGTTTCTTTCCGCCCAAGCGGCGTTCAGCCGCTCATTGGAAGCGACTCGACGGGGTATCGAGCGTGCGGATGGTAATCTACACGTCTTGTCCGCCGTACCTACCTATTGGATAGGGGGAGGCGGTTCTGACGCTGTAACGATCGGGAAGAGCTATGAGGCAAAACTCGTGTACCGATTCCTCGTGGCGGACAAAGAATGTGAGGGAGCGCCTTGCATCCGGTCGCTTTGGTGGGTGATTGTGAACGCGATGGACGGCACGGTCGAACAGATTACCGGCTATTAGGCTTTCGACTGCTGTGCAGCGTCGAACTCGGCAATTGACTCCATGATGACCCTAATGAATGAGACTGGCCAAGCGGATTCGCCTGTTATCAAGCGTGCCGATCGAGCGGAACGCGAATTACGGCATGGAACACGCAGGCGTCTCGCGGCGTTTCTGGCCTGGTCATTGCTCGGTGCCACGCTGATCGGTGTGCTTGCAAGCTACTGGAATCCCTGCTGGATCGCCCGTTCCGGCAGCGTGAAGATCGCTCTTTCGTCCGGCTGCCTTGTCGTCAGTACGAGCGTTGAGCCCCACAGTTTCTACCTCCCGATGAACGGAAGCGCTCATTATCTTCTCGCGTGGGAATCGGGTTTCTTTGTCCGTAGATTTCAGGGCTGGTCTACCGACTGGCTTCCTGCTCTCGAATCTGAGTTCGACCGAAGCGGACGACTAACGGCTCGGCATTTGCGGTTGCCATTTTGGATGGTGGGGGCGATTGGTGTTGCAGCACTACTTCGACGACATATCGGCTCGACGAGTTCGATGGGCAGATCAAGGGTGCAGGTCCGTTCGCATGGGATCGCGTCAGAGGATGCTGCAACCAAGGTCGTGGTTGCACTGTTGGTGTTGGCAGCCTCGGCCCCAGCGGTTCCGCCCACTCCGCCGAAGGTTGACCAGCGGTGGGCGGTGACGGTGAATGGGCAGACGATTCGGGTGGACGCGGATGGACGGTTTCGGTTGCCCAATATTTCGGCGGCGGATTTGTTTGGGGCGAGCGGGCCGGGGAGTCCGCCGGATTTTAGGAGCGACGAATGGTTCCAGGTCGTGGGGACGGCCACGATCGACGGGGTGACGTGGTACGCCTACAGCGAGCCGTTCCAGATCGTGGCGAATCCCATAACCGGCGGGCAGACGTACAGTGTGCTCACGTTGCCTGTGACCCGTCGAGTTCCGACGGACATCCCGGAGTCGATCGCCATTGAAGTCGTGACTCCGCTGCAAGATGACACGCTGTACATCGGCGGCGTCGGCGGTCCGGGTTCTACCCCGATCCACGTGTGGGCCAACTTCGCCGGACTGGCCGCTCCGCGTGACGTGACGACGGGCGGCGGAACAACCTATCGAACCAGCAATCGCCGCGTCGTCGATGTCGAAGAAGCGGGCGGCCAGGTGATCGTCACAGCCAGAGGGATCGGGACGGCTTTCGTCACGGCCACCAATCGCGGAGCCACGGCAGTGCAGCGATTCGTCGTGACTACGCCCTGCCTGGACACGTTGCTTGTTGGACGAGTCTTTGATTCCGGCGGATCACCCGTTTCAGGGGCGATCGTCAGCACGGAAGGCGGGTCCAATGCTCCGACCGGGACGAACGCGGGCGGTGAGTTCTCGTTCAACGTCTGCTACACGCCGGGGACTCCGTTTAGCGTGGTCGTGGTCAGCCCCGCCGCCGGTCAGAAGGCCGTGATCACGGACATCATGCCCGTTCCCGATGGTGTAACGGATATCGGGACCATCATCCTCGAAAGCAATCTCGTGTTCTGGAACGTCAAGCAATCCGGCGATTGGAACATGGCAAGTAAGTGGCACACCAACAGCGCCCCGACTGCCGCGTCGCACGTGTTCATCAACATCGAGGATCGTCTGCAACCGCCGTTTCCTGATCCATCATACAGCGTCACGCTCAACGTAAATGCCACGGTGACGGACTTCACGCTCGATTCTCCGCGAGCGATCTTCCGAATGCCGGGCGGTTTTCAAGTACAGTTCAACGTGACGGGCGAATCACGGTTGATTTCCGGGTTGGTCGTCTGTCGGGATGGACTGTGGAGAGGCGGGACGCTCATCAACGATACGAACTTCGATGTGTACGGCTCGTGCTACTTGGGAGATTCCTTCACGGACGGCCTCGATGTCGTCAACAACGGACGAATCACCATCCGCTACGTCTCCGGCAGCGGCCCTCAACCATTGTTTCTCGACGGCGCGACCAACTTCACGCACGCATCGACCGACGACGAACTCACCATTGACGGCCAACTTCATGTGCAACGGGGAGCGTCGTTCACCACCACCCCGACGGCCAAGGGGATCACTGTTGGAGCGCAGGGATTCCTGCGGGTCGGAAACAACAGTCCCAATGCCAGTTTCACCATGAACGGCGGAGCACTCACCATCCGCAACTGCACCCCGTTGACCGCTGGCGGGGTTCGCATCGCCAATCACGGCACGTTCGTTCTGAACGACGGTCTCATCGACATCAAAGGGTTCGGCGACGACCCCCTCGGAGAATTCTGTGGAATGCCCAATCCGCCTCAATCGGGAATGCGGGGTGCCTTGGAAGTGACAGGTTTGGGCACTATGACCATGAACGGCGGGGTCGTCGAAAACGCCGGGGTGCTCAAGATAGGCAGCGGCGCCACGTTCAACTTTGACGGCGGAACCATTGTCGGTAACGGCAGTGACGGTCATGGCACCATCGTGGAAAATGCCTCGTTGATCCTCGGACCGAACGGAACCAGTCTCGCTCCCTTCACTCTCAGAGGGGGAAACTCGACCCTCCAAGGCCAGGTCCGTTCGGGGCAGACCATCGTGATCCAGGGCGCGACGGGTTCCAATGAAGCTCATACTCGGGCCATCCCCGATGCGGGTAACCAATTCACCAATGATGGAACCATCCGACTGGAGTCGATCGAGCCGTCGCCCAATTCGTCGGGCGCTGAATTCAAAGTGGACAATAGTGGAACCCTTGTGAACAACGGGACGATCGACGCCGTTCCCGGAACAGGCGGATTTCGTGTACTTAACGCCTCGTTGCTGGAAAATTACGGAACCATCACCTTGTCCGGTCCGACGACGTTCACGGCCTCATCCTCCAACGGCGTCTTTCGGAATCGCGGAACGTTGACGGTGGCTTCAGGCGGAACCCTGACAACCGGCGGCTCCAGTCACTTTTTCGAGCAACTGGCCGGAACGCTCAGTGTGGTCGATGACGTTGCTTTCCAGTTTCCGCGATTCACCTTCATTGGTGGTGCGATTCAGCAAGGGACAGTCGCCGTTCTCAATGGTACCGTCGCACTCAGTTCGTCGGCGACAGGTCGCGGCCACTTCACGACCTGGGGCGGCTGCACGCTGGAAGGCGAGATCGGTCCGAGTCACACCGTGGTCGTCGAAGGGAGCAACCGTGGCGGCGGCGGGGCTACACTCGTGACGCCTTCGGGCCAGACGCTCACCAATCGAGGGGCACTCATCATCGCAACGCCGGACGCCGGGTTCGGAGTTTCTATCTCACTCATAGAAGGTCAGCAGTTGGTCAACGAAGTTGGGGCCACGTTCGATGTGAACGCCGGGGCCGGTACCAACCCGTTTATCGGAGCCGTCCTGCGGAACAAGGGTGTGACGAACCTCCGGCGTGCGCTGACCCTGGGCAACAACAACGCCGCCCACCAGAACCAAACGACTGGCGTATTCAACTTGCTCAATAATGCCTTGGTCACGTTCCAAGGCAATGCGGCCACTCCCTTCACCAACGCAGCCGACGCTCAGTCCAGCGGAGTTGTGGCCGGAGTCGGACAACTGAACGTCGGCAGCGGACGAACATTCCAGAATGGCGGGCGAGTGAAACCCGGCGGTGATGCGACCGCCGGAACGCTGACCGTCACCGGCAACTACACGCAGACGAGCGGCGGTACGCTCGACATTGAACTCGGCGGCACGGGCGCGGGCCAATTCGATAAACTGGTCGTCACTCAGCAAGCCACTCTGGCCGGGACGATGAACGTGACGCTGCTTCCCGGATACACGCCCGTCGTCGGCCACACCTTCGACGTGGTGACCTACGCCACTCGGTCGGGGACATTTACCACGATCAACGGCCTGAATCTCGGCAACGGCTTGATGCTCCAAGCTCAATACACGACCACGCTACGGCTCACGGTAGTCAACGCCCTGTCGAAACGACCCTCACCGGACGGCAAGCCCGCCGCTCGCCGACCCGTACGACGGTGAGATCAAGCCAATTGCAACGCTGAAACAGCCCGCCGTCGCACTACACGGGTGGTGCGTTTCAAACCGCCGGTGGCGTCTCCGCCGCCAACATCGCCAAGCTGGGTTGCCGATGATTTCCGATCGCCGCGTATCAGGGTAGGGACGCGGCGTTCCACGGCGTTCCACATCGCGTGGAACCGACCCCACGCCCCGTGAAATCGAAGCTCAGTGGTTCGCGTCGCCTTCGTTCGGCTTCCACCCCGACCTGTAAAGTGCCACTATATGGCACTCGAAACATCCTTGGCCGAGAAATCAAATCCGAATCCCCATAAACCCTTATTCCATAATGATTTAGGGATGTAGTGCCACCATCTGGCACCTTGACACTCCTCTTCAAGTCCCTTAGATTCGGGGGATCGGGAGATCCCCCAGAACACGGTTCTGATTCTCCCGGTGTGGGCCTTCCCGAAAGGCCCAGCATCCGGGGATCGTCGGACACTCCGTCCCGGATGAAGTGAACAACCAAGGGAGATTCGTCGTGTTGCGGGTTGAGCTTCGGGCTTGCGGTACGCGCTCATTGGGAAGCGGGATGATTCGGAGAACGGCCGGTGCAAGGATTGGTGCCCGACCATCCCAGGAATCCCACCCACAACGCTGCGAGGGGAAATCGCGGTGTCTGCGAAATTGATAGGTTTCGGTGCAGACCTTCAACAGAAACTCGACGCAATGGACCCCAAGCTACGGCAGGCACGCTGGGCCGGAGACGTGGCCGTGGCTCTCTATCGGATCGCTCAACGACTTCACCGGTTAAGCGCGGACCAAAGTCGATTGCGGAGCGTGGCTGTTCTCAATCGGGTCGAACGGGAATTGATGGAGCAAGCCCAACGGGAAGTCAACAAGCTGGGCGTAGGCATTGTTGTGATTCGCCAGCCCGATCCTCTTGGTTGGCCGATGGTGATTGTCTTTCCGGGTGATGTTCCGAAGGGTAGTGGCCCAGAAGCGGTGTTTGAGCAGGGCGTCGCGGTTCCGCCGCGACCGTGATGAAGCAAGGAAGGTAGGTGATGAAAGAGTGCAACGAAACGACGATCTTTCGAGGTTCGCTGACGATCTGAGGAATCACACCGGTCTCGAAATTGGTCTGGTGCTTGATCCTTCGCCGAATGGTCTGCACGTCTTGACGATCGACGGTGCGGACTTTTTCTTCAACACCCAGAGCGGCGAGTACGACGGCTGGGGTAAGAGATTGCCCGGTGCAGAATCGAATTGCCGCCGCGTCGAAGGATCGGACCGGCATTCCGATTCCGATACACCGGTTTCCAGGAAGGAGCCGGGCAATGGGCAATGAGTTCCCCGTGTTCCAATTCGACCCCGCCTATGAAGGATGCTGTGTTCCGGTCTCAATCTTGAACAGCCTGACTGCCATCTATTGCCCAATGCGAATTCCCCCAACCGTCGTTCGCGAAATCTATCGTCATGCTCTGGATGATCCACAGGCTCGAAGAACGAGCAGCAAGGCCATCAAGAAGATCGTGGCCCGACTCGATCGACTCGGTTCGGAAGTAGAATCGCCCACGAATCCCCGATTTCGATGTTCGGTGAAGTATCTAATGGGAGACGAAGTCAATCTTCTCGATGACGGGCCTCTTTGCACCGCACTGGATCAAGGAGGAAGTGCAACCGTCCTTCTTTGGTACCCACGCAACATCAAACATGCTGTGGCTGTGATCCGCATCCAGCAGGATTACGTCTACTGTTTCGATGGAAGACTTCGTGTTCAGTACCGCCCGAAGAACGGAGTCGAGTTCTTGAAGTGGCCGGGCTTCTGCCGAGGCCCGAATATGCGGCTTCAGAGGGAGTGGATCGACAGCCCGGATGAGACTCGATTCTATGGGCTGGGTCGGGTGGACACGAGGGAGGCGATCCTTTTCGTTCCCCTTTGAACCGGAGGAGGCATGGGAGTGGGACGCCACGAAAGGAGTGCAGGCAGAGTGCATGTGCCACGATACGGCACTGCCTGGTGTTACCTAGATAGAAGATGATTTCTATCTAGGTGTTCGTGACCTTTTTGGGGAGGTGCAAAACGCATGTTGGAGAACCCATCAAACCTGATTCTAACGCGGCTTTCGCCGTGTACCGGGGAGGATTCCACGCAGCTGGAGAATCTTTTCACCGCGTATCGGATCGCCCTCACTCGCCACGACAGTATTCGGTCACGGTTGGCTTATGGTCGCGACCTGGATCTCTGCATCTGGACCATCGTGGAATACACTGGCCTCACGGTTCAGGAAGTGGCACTCAAGTTGCCGCACATCATCAATCGCCAACGGGCGCTCTGGTACCGAGACCATCTACGCGAAACTCTCAGCAACCGTGGAAAGCCGCTGGCCGACGCGACGATCAACCGCCGTCTTGCAGTATTATCGGCCGTGTTCCGAGAATTCATTCGAGCGGGTCTAATTTCCGCAAACCCGTTTGAGGGATTGACGCTCACGCGAGGCCGAACCGATCCCACGCCAGCGTTGAGCAACGAGGAGCGCCAGCGATTGGTCCAGGCCCCCGATTTCGAGGCGGCTGAAACTCCCTATCATCGTCGCAGGTTGCTACGCGATCGGATTCTACTCGGCATTCTCTTTGTTATGGGCCTTCGACGTGAGGAAGTTCGGTGTGCCCGATATTCGGATGTTGGTATGAATCAAGGCTATCAGACTCTCACCGTCCGGCAGAAGGGCGGAAAGATTATTGCCCACAGACTCCATCCCAAGCTGTACCATTACATCCAAAGCTATCGGACCGAGTTCTTGGAAAAAGACGACGACTTCCTGTTCGGTGGATTGACCCGCAACGGTATCTCCAAGGCCCCTGAGCAGCCCCTATCGCCGCAGGCGATGAACTATCTGGTGGCCCACTACGCGAAGCTGGCCGGGATCAAGCAGCGAGTCCATCCCCATTCTGGCCGTGCAACAGCGATAACTCAAAGTCTCATAAAAGGGGCACCGCTACAAGTTGTCAGTCGAGCTATCGGACATGCGAGTATTGAGACCACGGCTCGATATGATCGGACCAAGGACCGGATGGAGAAGGCCATCGTAACTTTTCAAGACGTGCAACTCTGATTGGGATGCCCCACGTTGGCACCCTCGATGGGCAGCACGATTCTTGGATTTTTTGGCGTTCGGCGCGTCTCAAGGTCCGGTTTCCCGGAGATTCAGGAGGTTCCGGGGATTCTTCGATCCCCCTCGAATCGCGTCATGCCCATTCCATTCCCGTGCATCCGAAATCCGGGCAGCTGGTGCGGATTTTTCCCGATCCTAGAATCCCCGGAACCTCCTGAACCTCCGGGATTGAGCCGGAGCGGGGGATGTCCGAGCAACGATTCTTTAGATTCTGAATTTTTCCCCGATCGAAAAATCCCCGGAAGAGCGGACCGGGGATCAGACCAAGCCGAAGTATGAAGGATCGGGGAAGGGGCCCCGGCGAAAGAAAAGCGGCGGGTACATGGCCATCGGCGACCACATACCCGCCGCGTATCGAAACCTTGGCACCTATCGCCTAGATCGGGATTCGGTGGGCATCCAGCCCCGGCTCATCGAACTCGCCGTTCCCGTTCGATGGTGATTTCGGTTTCCACTTGTCCGGTTCCGGCGGTTGGGGTAGCTTCCCATCGAACTCGAACCGATACAATTTCTTGTTCGAGGTATCCTTACGGCTCCACAAGGTGAACTTGAAGTCGTCCACTTCAATCGTTTCGTTCGTGAAACGACCGAGTTGTTTTCCAAGGCCGATGGCCGCGTTGTACTTCGAGCGGCTAAGCGCTTCCCTGAATGCGCCGACACTGTTGGCAATTCGTACCAATTCACTGGCGGGTAGTTCGACATTGGCCTTCTTTTCGTAGGCCACCGTCAGGGCGAGCCTGATGATATCGTCCTTGTCATCGCTCGTGGCGGCTTCGAGGTCGTCCATGTTTCCGAGGAACCCCTTGAAGCCGTTGTGCTCCAAGATGCCGCCGATGATCTCGCACCACCGTGGAAACCGCGTGCCGGTGCCACTCCAAAGGGGACATCCGGCGTCCGCAAAGCGGGTCACCATCCCTGCAAGTTCGGCGACGATTTCCCACCGGTGCTCCAGAACGTAGCCTACAAGGTCCTTGTTCTCGTAGACCTTCTTGGTGGCGTCACCCTCGTAGTAGAGATTGACCTGGATCGACCTCGTGGCAAGGTCACGACAGAGACTTCCGTTGTTCATCGTGAAGAAGAAGACGACGGTATTGGGCGCGGTGATCGACTGATTGGTGCAGAGCCGACGGAAGTTCAACTCGGGGTCCGTCAGGCAACGCTCCAACACGTCGCTTTCGATCACCGGCGTCTTCACGTTGTCGATGAGAATCACACTGCCGCCCTTGTCCACTTCGGTGGCGATGCGTTTCTCGAACTCCTCATCGTTGCTCGTGTAGGTGATCGAGGGTGCCGTCCGCCCGGTGACGATCCGGGCACACAGCTTGGCCAGCAGCGTCTTGCCCAGACCGCATTGGTTTCCGTACAAGACGTAGGCGGGATGGTCGCCGACGAAATGGACCGCCAACATGGTTGTCAACAACGCGGAAACGAAGTGCGTCGTGTCGGTGGCCTTGTCCTTCCATTCGAACTCGCGGCACATCGTTTCGATATGGGTCATGCCTTCCGCTGGTGTGATCGTCGGACCGGCGTAGTAGATTCCCGTCTCCTGGTGGTAACCGGGCGGAATTAGTTTGAACGACTTGTCAAACTGCGGATTCCGTGTGTGGAGCATCAGCGGCGGGAACTTCACCCGCTGATACGGCGAATAAAGAACACGTTTGAACAGGTCAAACGGCGGATCGTAATAGGTTGCCTTAATAGTCGGCCTACCGTCAGGTTCGAGGATATCATCGTCGAACTCGAGGTCGGCGAACTCCACCAAACCATCGACTGCTCCTGCGAGGCGGAACTTGTCGAGGATGGGAAAAGCGTGCTCTCCGGCGACAAACCAGAGGTCTTCGCCGCGGGCGTAGAATACGCCAGTCTCAGACAACGTGTCGGCAATGATGTCGGCCATTGCTGACCGCGGTATATGAGGGTCCGGGCGAACGACCGACAATTCACCATACTTCACGACGTGAGACGACCGCCGAACGATGTCGGCGCTATAGGGCTTCGCCTTATCAAGAACTTCTGTACGAAGCTCTTCCAGCGTCCGCCCGCTTGCGACCCAATCGGCGAGGTCAAACTTCGGCGGTGATCCTTCGGGCCACTTAGCGATCAAGACTTCAATGCCAACGAGAGTGACTTGCGACGCAACTTTTGCGGCTCCCCGATCACCGGCGGTGTCGTGGTCGTACAGAATGATGACTCGCTTGACGCCACGATCCCGGAGGAGGCTGGACCACTCATGTTTCCAGCAACCCGCTCCCGCAGTGCCGGTGATCGCGGGCAGCCCTTGCTCGTAAGCTATGACGCAGTCGCGGATGCCCTCGACGATGATAATCGTTTCGGCATCGTTCGGCAACTGGTCGAGCGGGTACAGGTGCGATCCCAAGCCTTTACGTAAGGGCAGGACCTTGGGTTCCTGTTCGCGGTTGTACCCAAGCACCGTGAGGAGGTTTCCCGCGGCGGCGCGAACGGGGAACAGAACCCGGAGGCCCTTGAATACGTCGCCCCAGACACCCTTGTAGTAAGCCAGTCCGAAGCGCTCCACGGTCGGCAGACCTATACCCATGACACGGCGGAACCATTCGTCGGCTTTGGCATAGTCACGAGTGAACTTTTGGGCCTGAGCAAGCTTTTCCTCGATCTCGGCCAGCGTGTACTCACGCTCATTCTCCACAATTGCGAGGGAAGTTTTTGACGCCGGTCGCGGTTTCTCGCCGCTCGCGGTTTTCTCTACCTTTACCAGCGCCGTTTCGGATGTACCGCTGAGCCACCGCCGGGCTTCGTCCTTCGATAGCTCCTTTGCGAGCATCACGAGTTCGACGATATTGCCGGAGCCGCAGCCGCCGAAGCATTTCCAGCCGCCGCTGTTGAGGTTCACGGATAATGACGGATTGTCATCGGCGTGTTTGGGATTGACGCATCGCATCGTTACCCAACCATCCGCATCCGGGGTTGGAACCTCGCGGTTAAGCCGCCGAACGACCTCACGTATGTCAACGAGTTTTGACGGATTCTTCTTTTCCATTGAACTTTCTCGCATTCTGCCGCCCGCCGTGGCGAACGATTTCCTAGCCCACGGTGAGCCGGCCTTTAGCAGCCCGAAGACCTGGTCCGACTCGCGTTTTGCAAAATCGGGCCAGGTGCTTCGGACGCCGTTGGACTCGCGGGAGACTGTTCCCGCGCTGACGTGCCTCGCCCCCAATCGGGTCGAGACGTTTCGGCCTTGCGCAATGCGTAAAGTTCGCAGAAGTGAATAAAGGTAGGCCACGCTGCTTCCTTTCTTTGTTTTAACGTTTCCTGATAGGCATCACCTCCTCGCCGACACTAGCGAACTCATATCGTGCACAATGGTTACGCTACGTTAAAGCTCGGCTCCCCATGCAGACGCATCATCACGCTGCCAATACAGTCGGATATAAACCCGCTAGAACCATCCGGTAGATTGCGTGCAATACCAATCAACTCGGCGAGATTGGCGTAAATCTGGGATGCATCCAGAGTATCTCCATCGAACTCAAAGCCCCTGCCAGTAAACTCATACAGCGTACCATTCCATTGCACCGTATCAAAACAGAGTCTGGGCTGACTCGTCTCTCTGAACATCAAGATTTTGTATGGCAGCGCAACCAGGAGAAGCCCTTCCGTCGCTGACAAGACTACGCCAGCATTGTGCTTGTAGCATAGGAGCCGGCGATCGGCCAACCAACTTCCGGCGGAAGCGTGCAACACGATGTCAGAAGACTTGTGAAGGAGACAATCGAGGTTGTCAGCGATATAGCTCACGTCATCGTAGACACATGCCCATTGTTCTTCAGGCGTCGTATCGAAGAGCCAAACTCCTGTGTAGCTATCGGAATATGAGCAACAACAGTAACGGCAGCCACGGAACTGCGCAAAGTCGTCATCACCACACGGGTCGCTATGGTAACCATCGACGCAGTCGCACAGGCGCAGGATCCGAAGTGGATGGCGCCAAGTCCAGTCAATGTCATGGGGCCCACCATCACCAAAGGTAGCCCGGTCTTCAGCAGTGAGGAGGAGAAGCCTATTCTTGTATTGTTTTAATAGAACAGCACTCTTCGCTCCTCCGCAAATCAATGAGAGGCGATCCTTCGCATGTGATCCTGTTGATCTGAGGAGTTTCAGGCGCATCGTCTGTTCTCCTTTGCAATCTCTTCCGGGCGTCAGATTTCGCCAGACGTTCCGACGAGACAAGTCCGCTCGGCCAAGTGGCGGGTCCGTGCTCGAAAGCACAGAACCCGAGTCAAGCCAAATGCTCAGCTATGCTGCCTGCTATTAGGTAAGAGAAGGCGAAGTGATATAAACGCGAACCAGCTGCTACTTTCCGGGCGAAGGCAAGTGAAAAAGGAAAAGCCTTGCGCCCGTGCCTCATTATACACCGCTCCGGCTCAGGATTCCTGTGGGCGAGCCAAAGCGAAGTCGCGTCCGTGCAATGGGATAGACAGCGATCGCACACGTTGGTTAGACGGCGGATTCGATGACGAGATTTGTCGAAGCAATGGAGACATTACGGGACGAGCGTGGTTTCTCGGAACGTGTGAGTACCGGCTTTTTTCGACTGGATTCTACGAAACTGTGCCAAAATAGTGGCGCTCGATCGCTGCGCAAGCCGTGGCGACGACGCGGGGATTGCGCTTCACGTAATGGTCGGACATGCCGCTCCGATGACCGGCGAGAGCCTTCGCGTGCTTTTCCTCGACACCTTCCGCGTTGAACGCCGCTGAGTAGGCACCATCGCGTATCTGAGCAAATTGAACGGACTTCGGAACGCCAAGAGCGTCGCGGCGTCGGGTAAAGTTCCGTGTGATATGGTTGTCGCTGAACGGTGCTCCGCTTCGTGAAACAAACACGTACTCAGATTGATGAGGGCTTGAAGCCTGATATGCGCGGATCGCGTTGATTGTTCGACGCCAAAGCACGGCGACGCGAAGCACCCCGGTCTTTCCTCGATCCATTACAAGCGTCCCTTCATCGAGGTTGATGTCGGCCTTCTTCACGGCAGCCACTTCGCTTGGATACATGGCGGCGTTCAGAGCGAGAAGGAAGATCGCCTTCCATTTCGGTTCATCCTCGACCGCCTCAAGGAGTTTGCGGTAATGCTCAACAGCCATCGGTTCGGACTTGACCGATGCCTTTTCCGGTGGCGTGAGCATCGCACAAAGAGCGAGAACCCGCTGCAATTGCTCCTGGTCCTTGCCGCGTTTCATCGCAAAACGAAACACTGTCTTCGGACAAGTGAACCGATGGAACACATACGTCGGCGATTTGCCCTTGTTGTACGCCCTGAAGATCAAGTCGTGATAGCGGTTGATCGCGTCGGCGGTGATTTCCCGCACCGTCTTGACTTGCACGCACTTCACGAATTCGTCCCACATCCGCCGCATCTTCCGCTTCCAATGCGGCGAACTCTTCATTTCCCGGTTGAAGTACAGATCGCCAGCCTCCTTGAGCGGCAACGACGGAGCAGGCGGCTTCAATTGCTCGAACCATGCAAGCTGTTCTACGTCGAGTTCGAGAGCGGCCTTGCGGCAGTCGGAGAGGATCAAATCGCGGATGAACTTGCGGTAACGGGCCACATAGGTCTTCACGAGATGTTCGGTTCGGCGATCCCGAAGCTTCTCGTGGAACATCGAGACCCAAACGGAATCGGCAAGCGGCTCCTCTTTGACCTCCTGCTCCCAGGGTGTCCCGGCATTCAACTGTTTCCATCGCTCGAACTTGGCGACGGCCTTCCGCTCGGATTCCACGTCATCCTTGCGAACCGTGCCGAAGTAGGGTTCCGGCTTGCCGGTGGGATAGAGCCGCCAAACGACCGGCTCATGTTTCGACCCGGTTTCGATGATGACTTTTCGGACCCCTTCGATGACCTCTTTCCACATGGTCACGTAGGGGGCCTGTGGTTTGCGACCGCGCTTGGCCATGACGAATTCCTTCCAGAACCCAGCCCGTTCATCGGCTGATTTCTAGAAAGAATTCTAGATAAAAGTTCGATCCACTTCAATGAGTGGACTGGAGGCGGGGGGAATCGAACCCCCGTCCCGCGACGGTTCCGGGGAGACTTCTACGCGCGTAGTCGATCGTTTGTTTCTCGAACGCACGGGCGCCGGTCGACAGGCTCCCGCGAACTCCAGCCCGACGGTTTCTCGTCCGAGCGGCGTCAGGCGGACCGCACGGACCAGCCCGCTGTCTTCGTCACGCGGAATAGCGGGCGTCTCCCGCGCGACGGGCTACCTAGTGTTAGGCAGCCATGGCGTACTGATAGTCGCCATGTAGATTTTTCGCCAGGTGTTTTACGAGGCCTCCTGACAACCTCGGCGCGCCATCTCTCCTTCCACTCGCCCGGTCGAATCCAATCGCCCCCGAGTGAAACTCTTCTCCTCTATCGGCTCATCACGAGTCCACCGCGCTGCCGCGACGAATGTCGCCTCTCGATCCCGCACGCCGTACGAGGTACAGCCGGCGATGATTCGCCGACCGCCCGAGGCACGTCTCGTCCGTGATGCCGAGCCTCCCTCGAAGTATAGCCGAGAATCGCTTTCGATGCCCACTGGCGATCGCGGTGACGTTTAAAGCGATCCCTCCGATGTTTCGTCGAGGTTGTCGTCCTCCCGCCTCTCGTTTCTCGGTTTCGAGGAGGCCGTTTGTCCGGACGAGCGCGGAGACCCCTCTAACCATCCGGGAACTGACGTGTCTCCATCGCCGTACCCCGTGCGATGCGACCGCGAGGCGGGCCGACCATCGCAGGGAGAAGTCTGGATGACGCCGGAACGTCGCCCTTCACGGGAAGCGCGCCGGTCACGCGAACTGCATCATAAGAGGAGGATTCGAACATGCGGAAAACACTTGCTTCGATCTTGGCCGGCGCCGCACTTTGCTTCGGCGCTGGCTGCGTCATGGTGATCGGCGTTCACGATCGGGAAGATCGCGACCTGGTCGAAGTCAACGGCGAGATGTATCGGATCGATGACGAAACAGGGAAAGCTCACAAGGTCGATTGCCCCCGAGAAAAACACGACGACGCCCCGAACCGCGACGCCGACAAATAACCAATGGTCGGTGCCACTCGCCGCTTGTCCACCAGTGGGTGTCTGCGCTGGGTGGCATGGCCGCTTCCCTAGCGGCCATGTCTTGGCGTGCATGGAACATGTCCGCGCTCGGTGCCGCATCCTCGCTACGGCGAGGGTGGG
>ORJL011614614.1_pt1 | contig 35579 bp, 29 predicted proteins | sample 1779941 | NCBI WGS metagenome assembly ORJL01 (sample SAMEA104232317, study PRJEB22302) | groundwater metagenome | biome: forest; feature: aquifer; material: groundwater | place: USA | collected 2011-08-07 | depth 5.8 m | reverse complement strand
ACGTTGTTCTATCTTTAACTTTAAGTACAATCACAAACGATTTCACCAATCCCTGCATTACCAAACACCCAACGAATATGTTATTAACTACCTAAAAGAAAAAGGAGGAGAACTGTACGGTATGTAGGGGGCCAGGACAAGCGATTGACTAGCTAATGATTTTTTGCTAGAATCCCCACTGCATAAGGCAAGTTGCAAAAGGCGCGTTTGGCGCCTTTTCGAATATTTAAGGCAAAATTATAAAAAAATGGCGATACAAGCAAGGACAGAATTCGCATCCGCACTCAACCAGGTTTGCTCTGAACGTGGCCTAGAACCGGAAATTGTCATCGATTCGATTAAGCAGGCAATTTTGGCTGCCTACAAAAAGGATTACGGTGAAGCAGAAGGCATAGAGGTCGACCTGGATGCAAATAGTGGTGAGGTCAAATTAACTATTAACAAGAAAAATATGACTCCGCCCGGGTTTGGAAGAATTGCCGCACAAACCGCAAAACAAGTTATTTTGCAAAGAATAAGAGAAGCGGAAAAAAACGCTATCCTCAGTGAATATTCATCTAAAATAAGTACCATTGTTTCGGGTATCGTCCAGCGGATTTCAGGACCCGTAATCACAGTGAACCTTGGGAAAGCGGAAGGCATTATGCCCCCACAGGAGCAGTCGCACAGCGAAAAATACTTTGTAAATCAACGGGCAAAATTTTTCGTTGTTGGCATTAAAGAAGGTACCAGGGGGGAAGAGATAATCGTGTCCAGAAGTGCAAACGGTCTTCTGGAAGGGCTATTCCGCCAGGAGGTACCGGAAATAGCATCGGGTGCAGTTGAAGTAAAAGCAATTGCAAGAGAAGCCGGTTCCCGTTCAAAAATAGCCGTTGCCTCAGACCAATTAGGTGTTGACCCGGTCGGATCATGCGTTGGCCAGAAGGGTGTCAGGGTTCAGGCAGTCATTAACGAACTGGGCAGCGAAAAAATAGATGTAATTGCCTACCAACAGGACCCGGTCGAATTTATAAAGGCTGCGCTTTCACCCGCAAAGGACTTGCAAGTTTCCATAGACGAAAAGAATAAAACTGCAGAGGTTACGGCACCGGACGACCAACTCTCCCTTGCAATCGGCAAAGAAGGGCAAAATGTCAGGCTCGCGGCCAGGCTCACCGGCTACAAAATTGATATCCGCGGCAAGAGCGGGACGCCAAGGGAGGTTGAAGCCAAAGAGAAGGCGGCTCAAGAGCAGGCAAAACGAGCGCTTGGAATTGTGGAAGAAGGAACAAAAGAGACAAAAACAAAGGATGGCAACGACGGCAGCCAAGCAAATGCAAACCAGCCAGCGGACCAAGCCGCGGCACAGCCGGCTCCAAGCGCAGACGATCCATCGGTGCAAAGTGACGCGCAACCGGAACCAAGTGATGTCGAGCCTCTGATTTCTGAGCCGGAAGAGAAAAAAGAAGAGGTTGAAGCGCAGAAAGTTGCCGAAAAAATAGATGTTAGTGAGAATGGGGCGGAAAAAATATCGGAAACAATAAGTGAAGAACCGGCACAAAATCAGCCGAAAGAAGACGCGCCAAAAGAAGATGATTCTCTCGACAGTTCCGGAAAATGAAATCACTGTCGTTGGTAAAATTTATATATGGAGACAAATCAGTTAGAAAATATCAGGCCGCCGATTGTGACCATAATGGGTCACGTCGATCATGGGAAAACCACTCTTCTTGATTCGATCCGAAAATCAAATATCGTAGCCCGCGAGCATGGTGGAATCACCCAGCACATAGGTGCCTACCAAATAGTTCACAAATCAAAACCAATCACATTTATCGATACACCCGGCCATAGCGCCTTCGAAAAAATGCGATCTCGGGGGGCCGAAGTTGCAGACATCGTGATTCTGGTAGTTGCCGCCAACGACGGAGTCAAACCACAGACCGTCGAGGCAATTAAACATATCAAAGCCGCCAAGAAACCAATAATAGTCGCCATAACAAAGGTCGATTTGCCCAATATCAATATCGAAAAGGTTAAAAAGGAACTCCAAAGCCATGACGTCATACTGGAAAGTTTTGGTGGCGAAGTGCCCCTTGTTGAGGTAGCGGCAACAAAGGGTACCGGAATAGATGCCCTACTGGATCTTATTGACCTCGTATGGCAAATATCTCCTCAAGCGTCGCAATCGGAATTTCCTCTGGAAGCGGTGGTCGTCGAATCTTATCTAGACAAATCAAGGGGAGCAATTGTCAGTGCCGTCATAAAAAAAGGCACGCTCCTAACGGGCCAAAAAATACAAGTTGACAACGATATCATCTCAGTCCGCGCCTTAACGGATGATAGTGGCCACAACATTCAAAAGGCAGAACCCTCAAAGCCCGTCGAGATTCTAGGATTTAAAAAAACACTAGATGTCGGCAGTATAATCACCGCCTTTACAAAAACTAAACAGCAAGACAGCCAAAAACAGGCGTCTTTTGAGGAAATAATAGCAAAATCCCAAGAAACAAAAGACAAATTTAAAGTAATTATTAAGGCGGACGTATTAGGTTCGCTGGAAGCCATTACCGTAAATTTGCCGGAGAAAATATTCATAGTTTCACAGGGTGTGGGGGAAGTACAACCCACGGATATAAATCTGGCGAAACTCGCAAGCGCCCCAATTTTGGCTTTCAATGTAAAAATTGCGGCCTCAGTTAAAGCACAGGCAGATCGGGAAAAAGTGATAATTCGGGAATATAAAGTGATTTATCAGTTGATACAGGATATGCAAGATGTCGCAGAAGGTTTTGAGGCGGCAAAACACGAATTGCAAATAAAAGGTTTGGCAAAAATTGTGGCGATTTTCAATATAGAAGGCAAAGTGATTGCAGGATCACAGGTTACAAGGGGGAAAATTAAAGTTGGTGACCGGGTAATCGTGAAAAGTCAAAGCGGCGAAACAAAAGAGACCCAAATTAGCTCAATAAAAAAATTCCGAAAAGACGTAGAGTCGGCCTCAAACGGGCAGGAGTGTGGGATAGCTTTTGTTGGGAATATTGACTTTAACGTTGGTGATATTATAGAATCGCTGGGTTAAGATTATAGGTCTGCTCAAAATCTGCTCAAGAATTTATTCATGGACACTACGCTAAAGGATCAGGTACAAGGCAACCTGACCAAAGCCCAAAATATACTCATTGCCGTGTCAAAAAACAGCGGCCTTGACGGCTTAGCCTCCGGCCTTGCACTTTATCTTTCATTGAGAAAGCTCAAAAAGAATGTAACCATTTTTGCAAAAGACCCGACGGTAAACGATGCCAGACTCCTCTATGGTGTCGGTGATATCGGCAAAAAGCTAGGATCCAAAGATTTAGTCATAGAGGTAAACGATGCAATAAAAAATGTCGACAAGGTTACCTACAATTTGGACAAAGATGTGCTTAAAATAGTAATCCACGCACTCCCAACATCTCATGGCGTAAACAAGGAGGATTTAACCTTCAATGAAACCTATAGCGCAGCAGATTTGTTAATTTCCATTGGGTACACAAATGGGCAGGAATTGAACACAGATATTGAACATGGGTTAGAAAACAACACAAATATTTTTATTATCAATATAGACAAAGCAACACCGGATAAAAAATTTGCGCAGATAGAAATTATTGACCACCAATCACCAAGTATCAGCGAAACCGTGACCGGTCTTACACAACTCGTTGCACTTCCAGTTGATGAGGATATCGCCTTCAACCTATACACGGGGATTGCTTCGGCTACCCGTATGTTTTCCCCCAGTGTGGCCCGACCGCAGACACTTTCGACGGCCGCTTGGCTTTTAAAAATTGGCGCCGGTAAAGCAGGTCTTGCGCAAAAACCAAATCCCGAGCAGAGTCAACCGCAAGATATCCAAATACAACCCGCAACAAGCCAACTCCAAACGGAAGATACTATCCAGCAACAGGAAAATTACAGCCAGACACAAGGAGAAATTAACACGACCCCAATCGAACAAGTTGAAAGGGAGGTGCAAGACCAGGAGGACTGGCTAAAGCCGCCAAAAATATACAGAGGGTCAAAATCCTTTGACATCGAATCATAATTTCTATATACTAAACTGCTTATGGCTACCACAAAAAAACAAGTTATAGACAAATTCAAAACTCATGCGGGCGACACCGGTTCCCCCGAGGTACAAGTAGCGCTAATATCACAAAGGATTGATAATGTTGCATCTCACCTGAAGTCTCACTCACACGACAACCACTCAAGACGGGGACTCCTTTCAATGATAAACAAAAGGAGAAGGCTACTATTTTATCTAACTAGAAAAGCGCCCGACAGGTATAGGGACATTATCGGCAAATTAGGCTTGCCCAAATAATCTGTTTCCGGCATAAAACATCATACTTGAAAAAAAGTATCTTATAGGTTACAATATTACAAGATTAGATAGAATTGGGTGTTGGAAGTTGAGTAGTAAGAGTCAATTTGTTTGGCCCAGACTATCCGATTTCTAACTCCCCGAAACTGTGTTTGATCCTCAATTGATGCAAAAAATAGTAAAAAAAGAAATTGTTCTCGGCGGCAAAAAACTTTCATTGGAGACCGGAGAGCTCGCAAAGCACGCGAATGCTGCTGTTTTGGCAACATACGGTGAAACGGTGGTTCTTGTAACGGCCGTATCCCAAAAACCTACGGTAGACTTGGGGTATTTTCCGCTATCCGTTGACTTCGATGAAAAACTTTATGCCGGCGGCAGGATATCTACTTCCCGTTTCATAAAAAGGGAAAATAGGCCAAGCGAAAAAGCAATTTTAACAGGCAGATTAATTGATCGCAGTATAAGGCCGCTATTTCCCAGGGATTATCAGGCAGAAGTTCAAATAATAATTACTGTATTTTCAATCGATGCCGAAAATGACCCGGACATTCTTTCGCTGATTGCAACATCTGCCACTCTGGCTATTTCCGATATACCTTGGAACGGCCCGCTTTCCGGTCTAAGGGTAGGCCAGATCGATGGCAAGTATATTGTGAACCCGACAGAACAGGAAAGGGCACAGTCCTCCCTTGACGTAACCGTGGCCTCCACAAAAGACGAAATAGTTATGATCGAAACACAGGCCAGAGAAACCGACGAAAAAACCGTCGCCGGTGCCCTGAAGTTTGCACTCGACGAAGGGATGGCAGTGCACAAATTAATAGAAGATTTTGTCAAAGAAGCAGGCCAAACAAAACAAATTTATGACGCGGAAAAATTAAGTTCGGGCACAGAAAATAGCATTCGCAAATTCATTGATACTAACTTAATGAAAGATTTTGAACAGAAGAGCCAAGACGAGGGTTGGTTTGGCGATTCGATGAAAATTCTCGAGGAAGAGTTCATAAAAAAGGAAGAATTAAATTCACAAAACAAAACAGAAAAAATAACCGGGAAAATACTTGCAGAAATTCTTGAAGACATCACTGCGGACAGATTGAGAAACGATATTCTATTGCACGGCAAAAGACCGGATGGCAGAAAGCCGGATGATATTAGGCCAATCACAATCAAAACAGGGAGTCTGCCAAGGACTCACGGCTCCGCAATCTTTGAACGTGGAGAAACGCAGGTTCTGTCCATTGTCACTTTAGGATCCTCCTCTCTTGAGCAGTTAATCGAAGGGATGGAAGGTGAAGCTAAAAAACGTTATTTGCACCACTATAATTTTCCACCGTTTTCCTCCGGCGAAGTAAAAAGGAGAGGTGCACCGGGCAGGCGCGAAATTGGCCACGGGGCACTGGCGGAAAAGGCCCTATTACAAGTTATCCCCTCCGGTGATGAATTTCCATACACAATCAGAGTTGTTTCCGAGGTATTGTCTTCCGCAGGTTCAACCTCACAAGCAGCCGTTTGCGGATCTACCTTGGCACTAATGGATGCGGGAGTACCTATCAAAGAACCCGTTGCAGGAATATCAATTGGCTTGATAACAGACAAAAAAGACCGATCAAAGTATACGACCATAACAGACATAGCCTACCAAGAGGACTCGCAAGGCGATATGGACTTCAAAGTCGCCGGTACCAAAAATGGTATAACCGCGATACAAATGGACATAAAATTAAATGGTATTTCAATGAAAATTCTTGAAGAAGCCCTCGAAAAAGCGAAAGCAGCCAGATTAAAGATATTGGAAAAAATGCTGGAGGCTATACCTTCCGCCAGAAAAGAAGTTTCTGTATATGCCCCAAAAGTAATACTTATCAAGATAGACCCATCAAAAATTGGTGAAGTTATTGGTTCTGGCGGCAAAATAATCAATAAAATTATTGCAGAAACCGGCGCGGCAATCGATATTACCGACGAAGGCAACGTTACCATAAGCAGTATAGACATCGAAGCATGCCAAAAAGCTGCAAAATGGGTTGAAGGCATAGTCAAAGAACCTCAGCCCGGAGAAGAATACGAGGGAACCGTAAAAAGGATCATGAACTTTGGGGCGTTTGTAGAAATATTGCCCGGCAAAGAGGGATTGGTTCACGTCTCAAAACTGGCCCCGTATAGGGTAGAAAACGTTGAGGATGTTGTAAAAGTCGGGCAGGCAGTCAAAGTAAGAGTTACAGAAGTAGACGACCAGGGAAGGTTAAACCTTTCTATGGTTTTTGGCCAAGGGCCGGGCGAAGCCAGCAATCGGGATAGGGAAGGGCATTTTGAAAACAGGCCAAGGGGTGGCAGTGACGGCAGCCACTTAAATGGGGGCCCAAGGGGAAGGAATTTTTCAGGAGCCGGCAGAGGAGCTAGAAGACCCAAGAGAGGATTTTAGGGAAAAATGCAGTATCGTCCCAAACAAATCTTGGGTACGGTTCTAATTTTACTCGCAGTTGTTATAGTAATTGTCTCCCTCAAAAACCTAAAAAAAACTCAAGACCAGAGTTCAATCGCACTCAACCATACCGCGAACAGATTTAGGGTTTCTTTCATAATCCAGGATACCGAAAAAAACGATTTCAGAGACTTTCTTAAAAACCTGGACATTGACGAAAATGTTGCACAGCAAGACCTGGTCTTTGAACTTGACTCTACCTCCAGCGCAAAGCTTGCTTTTCAAGTACCCATCAACGCTGCAATTGATGTCAGTGGTAAAAAATTAGGCCTAAACGGCAACACTGCGCAAAAATTCACCAAAAACACAATTGAATTGCTCCCAATAAAAATTCCCAAATCGGCAGAACTGGCCATGTTCTCATACGATCTTGCTCCTTTCGCTTATTCAAGATTACCAATCAGTGACGAAACACAGTTACTTTTAACGGAAACACTCAAGCCGCTACCGGGAAATTATTTTGTGTCTTTCAACTCTGGAGAAGATTTTGCCTTCTACTTTAGAAGCGATACCAAACTGGAGAATATCGATACATTTCCCATCGACGCGTCTGCGCAAAGCACCACAGGCGCCGAGTCGGCAAACAAAGTTTATCAACTGAAATTTCCGGCAGAAGGCAATGAGAAGCTGGAGGTGACACCGGTTTTATTTGAAAACCAAAACCTCAAAATTTTTGCATCTTCACCAAAAGCGGCGGAAATAGTGTTAAATACTCAAGAAACATTTGAATATCCGCAAGACAATACGAATCAAGACCTGGACATATATTTTGAACCAAGAGAGGAATTCGATTCACAAAAATTCTCACAATTTATTACAAAAGGGGGAATTTACAACCAGGCGGCGGCAGACAAATTTACACAAATACTCTCAAAAATCAAGTCCATTTCTTTTACTTTGAAGGGAACGGCCTTTTCTGCTTTAATTAACCTTAAATGAATCAAATACCTGCCCAATACGAGGACATCAAACTACTCGAAGAAAAAATTTTGAGTGTTTCTCTTCCTCCCCAACTTCTCGCAAAAGCCAAAGCAAACCTCGAAAGGCTCGCGAGGCTAGCCTCCTCAAAAGGCTATGGTGAGGAATATGATTCTGCCGCAAGATTTATCGATTGGATTATCAATCTGCCATGGAACAAAACCAGCCAGGATAATTTATCCCTTGAATCCGCAAAAAAAGTATTAGACGCTAACCATTTTGGGCTCGAAAATATTAAAGAAAAAATAATGGAGTTTATGGCGATCGAAAACCTGAAAAAAAACAAAGGCGAAAAGTTCCATGCCCCCGCCTTTCTACTGCTTGGCCTCGTTGGCACAGGGAAAACCACAATGGCCTACTCTATCGCCGAAGCACTTGGCAGAAAATTCGGCAGGATTCCTCTGGGTGGTATGGGTGACGCTCTTCAGTTGCGTGGTAGAGCTCGTGCTTACCCCGATGCCGAACCGGGGCAGATAATGAAGGTACTAAGACGTGTGGGAACAAAAAACCCTGTCATTCTTCTTGACGAAATCGACCGTGTAACTAACGAGGCAAAAGCGGACATTATGGGCGTATTAGTAGAACTGTTGGATCCGGAACAAAACGGTGCGTTTCTCGACCATTTTATCGACTATCCGTTTGACCTATCGGAGGTAATATTTATAACGACCGCAAATAACACCGCAGGAGTTGCAACGGCTGTCTTAGATAGACTGGAAACATTGGAATTGCCGAGTTATTCCGACGAACAAAAAATAATAATTGGCAAAAATTACCTTATGCCTAAAGCAATTGCGCATTCCGGGCTGGAAAGTGACGACCTTACAGTTGCAGATAGTGTATGGCAACAAATAGTTAGGCCTCTGGGATTCGACGCCGGCATGAGAACCCTGGATAGAACCATTAAAGGAATATGCTCAAAAGTTGCAAAGCTAAAAATTCAGGGCAATTTTCAAAAAATAAACCTGACAGACGCCAATTACAAACAGTTCATGCCGACATACTGATAAAACCATATTTTAGCGAAGGTGTAAGGTAAACTATTCAACGAAAGGTCACCAAGTAACCTATTCGCAGAAAAGCCAAAGGCTTCTTCGCAGAAAGGTTACATAGTAACCTATAGCAATTACAATTTTATTGATGTACAATACTTAAGCACGATGAAAAGATACAGAAGAAGAGGTAAAACACCACCAATCCACTTAGAAAAAAAAGCAATCCTTTCCATTATAGGTATCGGCCTTTTAGTAACTTCAATACTAATGTTGCTTTCCATTTTTACCACCACGGGTCTTCTTCTAACACTTCGCCAAACTGTTTTCGGATATTTTGGAGCAGGCATATTTCTGATACCGTTTTTGACTGCGCTTTTGGCCCTGCCGCTTCTTGCATTTAAAATAAAATTTACGAAGCCAAATGTCTACGCCGGCTTTTTTGCGGCAATACTGTCCCTAATTGCGCTCCTCGCATCCTTTTCAAAAGAACTTTCAGGCTCAATTGGCACAGCAATATGGTCAACCTTTCAGGCCACATTTACCTCCGCCGGAGCCTTTTTCGTCCTGCTGTTTAGCCTAATCGCCTCGGTAATCATTATGACCAACACAAGCCCGGATCAAGTGCTTGCTATAGTTGCGGCATTTTTTAAGAAGATTTCAGCCATCATAAAATCTATTAAAGATAAGATCCCATTTGCCAAAAAGCCAAGCTTTATTACCCGGTCTGCCGCCAATGTGCAAATCAACAAGTTAAAACCACTCAGGAGCCTGACGGACGTGCGAGCTCAACCGGAAGGCCTTTCCCAAAATCCTGTTGTCAACACACCGGGGCAAAACAGGATCTGGCAATATCCGCCGCTTTCTCTTTTGAGTGACGCAAAAGGTACCGCGAATCGCGGAAATCTTAAGCAGAACGCACATGTTATCGAAAAAACCTTAGAAAGTTTCGGAATAACTGCCAAAGTAATAGAAGTAAATCTCGGCCCAACGGTCACGCAATACGCCCTTGAAATACCCAGCGGTACAAGACTCGCAAAAATACTGACACTTCAAAACGACTTGGCCCTTGCCCTGGCAACCCCAACCGGCAATGTTAGGATCGAAGCCCCAATCCCGGGCAAATCCTTGGTTGGCATTGAGATACCAAACATTTCACCCGAGATGGTAAGTCTAAAAAGTATTCTTTCAAACGACATTATGCGTTCGAATAAATCCAAACTTGCAATCGGTCTTGGCATGGACGTCTCGGGCAACCCAATCATTACAGACATTACCAAAATGCCGCACGTATTAATCGCAGGAACCACTGGATCGGGTAAGTCCGTCTTAATAAATGCACTCATTGCAACGATCCTCTTTCGTGCAAGCCCGCAGGAAGTGAAACTGATTCTCGTTGACCCCAAAAGGGTGGAGCTGACCGATTACACCGACATTCCGCACCTTCTAACGCCAGTCATTGTAGAAACCGATAAAATACTTTCCGCGCTTAAATGGGCCACGGCCGAGATGGATAGACGATACAAAATCTTTCATGAGGCTCAAGTTCGTAACATCGCAAACTATAATGAATTATCAGGATTTCAGGCATTGCCGTACATTGTCATAATTATTGACGAGCTCCAAAACCTAATGGAATTTGCGCCGGTCGAAGTGGAAGATTGCATAGTGAGGCTTGCCGCAATGGCCAGAGCAACAGGTATTCACCTCGTCTTGGCGACACAAAGACCTTCGGTCGATGTAATCACCGGTCTTATTAAAGCAAATATACCTTGCCGCATAGCTTTCAACGTATCTTCCATGATAGATTCGCGCGTCATACTCGACCAACCCGGTGCGGAGAAACTTTTAGGGAAAGGTGACATGCTTTATGTCCCTCCCGACGCCTCTAAACCAATGAGGATCCAAGGTGTCTATCTATCCGACACCGAGCTCAGAAACCTGATCGGATTTTTGAAAAGGACAGGGGTCACCCCTGAATACACGGAAGAAGTAATCCAAATGCCAATCGGCAAAATGAAAGCCGGCACAGGGGGAGGCGGTGACTCAGACGAATTGTTCGAAGAAGCTGTGAGAACAATCTGCCAATATGACAGGGCATCGGCATCACTTCTGCAAAGAAGATTAAGGATTGGATACGCCAGGGCGGCAAGACTTCTTGACGAATTAGAAGGTGAAGGTATCGTCGGTCCGGGTGAAGGTTCAAAGCCGCGCGATGTGCTGGTAAAAAATCCGGATGATTATTTTCAGGCTAGGGCCCAGGCAGACTCTGCCCCACAAGGATAATATTTTATGCAAAAGTTTGGTGAACTACTCCTTCTCACAAGGAAAAGAAAGAAAATTTCACTTGATAAAGCCGCCCATGACCTAAAAGTCAAAAAAAGTTATCTTGAAGCGCTTGAGGCAGAAAATTGGAACGATTTACCGGAAGCCGCATTTATAAAGGGCTATATAAAAAATTACGCCCAATACCTTAACCTCGACACAAACTACACACTGGCACTCTTTAGAAGGGATTTTGACGAAAGCAAGTATATAAAACCCGCACATCTTAAAAAGGAAAAAACCTTCTTCATTACCCCAAATAAAATCACAAACACTGCTTTTGTCGTTGCCGTTATTGCCTTTCTTGCCTATATTGCAATCCAATACTCATCTGTTTTTTCCTCACCAAAACTCGAAATAACTAACCCAAAAGACAACGAGACAACTTCTACACCAGCCATACAAATAGAAGGAAAAACTGAAAAAGGCGCTACGGTTGCAATAGACGGTCAATTAATAGCAACTGACGCATCGGGCAATTTTTCTTACCAGTATATTCTCAACAAAGGCAAGAATACTGTAGAGATTGTTGCCTCTTTTCGTCTTTCACCAAAGAATAAGATTATCCGCGAAATCCGTTTAATCGAATAATAGTCACGAAGTACCAACCGAAGGATTGACAAAAATTGCTGCTTAAAGTATACCTACAGTTACGCAAAACGTTGTACGGTATAAAAAGTGACGTGCCGCGATTTCTGCTTGGCACCAATCCGCCTTAATCGTTTTGAACACTTGCCCATGGACATCACACAAGCAGCCCTCCTGTCAGCAATCGTAGTTTTGGCCATTTTTTTGGTCGCAGTAGGTTTGCAGGCATTTTTAACCTTAAAAGATCTTAGAAAAACGCTAAAGAAAGCAAATAAGCTAATGGATGATGCCGACAACATTGTCTCCCAAATAAAAAAGCCAATCGAAACAGCCGGTAGTGTATTTACAGCCGTCACAGCAGGAGCCGGCATTGCCCACTTAATCAAAAGGCTAACTAGTGACCTCAAACATGAGCGAGACGAAAAATAACGACACAAACAACAGTCTTTCCACTCTCGTAACCGGCATCGTAATCGGCGCGGCAATAACGTATTTATTTACGACCGAGAGTGGGAAAAAGATTAGAGATGAACTGATCAAGGAAGGCTCAAAGCTTTTGGAAAATATTGGAGACGAGGTAGAAAAAGCTAAAGACAAAGCACAAAGCGAAGGGGAAAAACTTCTCACGGACGTAAAAGCAAAAAAAGAGGAAATAGAGGAAGAGGTCCAGTCGGCAGTCAAGCAGGTAAAAAAAGATATACAAGAAGTTACGGCCGGCGTCGGAGAAAGCGCGGAAGAGATTCCTCAGCAAATCCACGAAATTCAAAAAAAAGGCCGCAAATTCTTCTTCTCCAAAAAATCTCCCGCCCACGAATCTTAACCCACCGTCGATTTTGCAGAAATTTGCTAGAGCCATTTAGGCTGCCCTATTGGCAGAAATCTTCACCCTATAAACTTAATTCTGACCACTTGCTATACTTTTAGTGTGCATTGGCTTGTATTAGAGTTTTTGAGCATTTTGCTTTTTTCTTTCGCAAATATTTTGCAGAAAGTTCTGATGAAAGATGATGAAAGCGATCCGCACGTTTACTCAATAATTTTTCAATTACTGGGGGCAGCAGTTGTGATGCCATTCACCGCGATAAATGGCTTTAACTTACCACCAATTGCAGATTACCCACTAAATTTTTTAATGATGGGAGTTTTATACGGGAGTGGAACGCTTTTCCTTTTTAATGCTTTAAAGAACATCGAAGCGTCGGAAGTTACCATTGTTTCATCTATCAGACCGGTTGTCACAATCATATCCGCAGTTACCTTACTGAATGAACAATTCAGTCCGACAAAAGGTCTGGGCACACTATTAATACTCTCCGCAGTATTTTTAGTCTCTGGAAAAATCGGCAACTTCAAATTTAACAAGGGATTCTTCTACGCAATTGGCATGGCTGTTTGCTACGGCCTGGCAATCACAAATGATAAGTTTCTAATCGGGAAAATTACAGATGTTTTGTCATATCTCGTTATAGGCAATCTACTACCAGGAATTTTTCTTACAGCCATAAATCCAAAAGCACTTTTAAAAGTGAATCAATTCTTAAGGCTTGATCGAGTGGTAAAAATGTTTCTCTTTACAATTATATATGCAACGGCAGCACTACTGTTTTATCTTGCAATCAAAAATGGTGCACTCGCTTCGCAAATCACGCCGATTCATCAGGCTACCGTTATATTCACCGTGGCATTAGCCTTCATTTTTCTGAAAGAGAGAGATCAAATTTTTAAAAAAGTTTTGGCTTCGTTTCTTGTAATATTTGGAGTCATTCTGCTCACCTAGTTATAATGCCTATATGACATCGGTTGAACTTCGCCAGAGGTATCTAAAATTTTTCCAGGATCGGGGACATAAAATAATCCCCTCCGCTTCCCTCATTCCACCGGAAGAAGTTGAATTGGCCGGAACAGAACGCGTCCTCTTTACAACAGCCGGCATGCATCCTCTCATCCCATATCTATTAGGCAAAGTGCATCCTCAGGGAAAACGCTTGGTAAACGTTCAAAAGTGTTTGCGAACGGATGATATCGACGAGGTTGGGGACACAAGCCACAATACTTTTTTTGAAATGCTTGGCAATTGGTCCCTCGGCGACCCTGCCTCGCCTGACGGTATCGGACAAGGCGGGTATGGGAAAAAAGAGGCTATCGGCTGGTCGTATGAATTCTTAATAAACGAATTAAAACTGGATGCCGGCAGAATTTATGTTTCTGTTTTTGCCGGTGACTTTGATGCGCCGTTTGACCAGGAATCATATGATACTTGGAAGAAACTTGGTATTCCCGAAAACCGCATTTTTAAATATGGCAAAGGCGATAACTGGTGGCCAACAGGCGGCGATAAACCCGGGCCGCAAGGGCCGGACACCGAAATGTTTTAAGACACGGATCCGGAATCAAAATCACCAATTGATCCTGCCAACACTCCCCGCTTTGTCGAAATCTGGAACGATGTCTTTATGGAGTATGAAAGCAGCAAGCAACATGCAAAAAGTAATAAGTACACAGAGCTTAAACAAAAAAACGTTGATACCGGAATGGGTCTTGAGCGAATTTTAACGGTTTTGCAAAACGCCCCGTCCATTTACGAAACAGATGTTTTCTTACCCCTTATGAAAAAGATAGAAGACTTATCGACAAGCTTTTCAGCAACGTCAGCCCGAATTTTAGCCGACCACATCCGCGCAGCAGTTTTTTTGATCGCGGATGGTGTATCGCCATCAAACGTGGAACGCGGCTACATCCTCAGGCGCCTAATCCGTCGGTCAATCCGCCATGCATCGCTTCTCGCAATCAAATCGAACTTCCTAGAAGATACCGCAAAAACAATCGTCACAACTTATGGGAATACATACCCTCAGCTTGTCGAACAGCAAGATCTGGTAATTCATGAATTAAAAGGGGAAGAGCAAAAGTTTAAAAAAGCACTTGACACTGGCCTAAGGCAGTTCGAAAAGATTCAGGGACCCGTAACCGGCGAAATCTCTTTCAATCTCTACCAAAACTATGGATTTCCAATCGAGCTAACACAGGAACTTGCCAGGGAGAAAAATAAGAAAGTAGACACGATCGGTTTTGCAAAATTATTGAAAAAACATCAGGAAAAATCCCGGCTAGCCCAAAATAGCACTAAAGGCGGTCTCGCAGTCCAATCAGGCCGGGCGGCCAAATTGCATACAGCAACACACCTTATGCACCAGGCCCTGCGCGATGTATTGGGAGGTCACGCCCATCAAACCGGATCAAATATTAACAACGACAGGCTTAGGTTCGACTTTACGCACGACGCAAAAATGACAGATGAACAGATTAAAAAAGTTGAAGAGATAGTAAACAAAAAAATCTCAGAAAACTTAAAAGTAAACCTCAAAACGATGCCAAAAGAAGCCGCAGACGAAATAGGCGCAATCGGCCTATTTCGCGAAAAATACGGCGATTTAGTCAATATCTACTTTATTGGCCAGTCACCGGATCCCAAACTAGCTTTTTCCAAAGAATTTTGCGGTGGGCCACACGCCGCCACGACGCAAGAAATAGGCTCCTTTAAGATAATTAAGGAAGAATCTGCCGGCTCTGGCAAAAGAAGAATTTATGCTACAATAGAAAAATAAATGGATCCTACTGCCCCAAAAAATCCGAACGCCACAGGCTCCCAAGCCGGTAGCGGTCAAACAGTAATTCAACCAGGACAATTTGTGGTGGCAGGAGAGGACGCACCGCAACCAATACCAGCACAGGAAACATCGCTGCCGAGTTCGGCACCAGCCCCAACAGTTTCGCTGGCTGGCGAAAGACAGCCGACGGCAGAGCCTCAAGTAACTCCCAATTCTGCGGCGAGTGGCATAGGTAATCAGCCGGACCCCACACCTTTTACACAGCCGGCACCCGGCCAAGTTGCGCAAGACTCAGCGCAAGGTACACAGGCGGCGGCAGGTGGCCCGCCACCAAAAAAGAGTGGGGGACCAAAAGCATTAATAATTATCCTGGTTTTTGCGCTTCTGGCTGGAATAATCGGCGCAGTCGCCTACTTTTTTATTCTTCCGATGATTCAAAATAAAGCCGATGAGCCAATTACGGATGAACAAATAATAGAAACGTCACCAATACCTCAAAACCCCGATAACAATTCGGGTTTCGGTAATTTACCGGAGTCTACGACTCCCGCAGACACCCTTATGCCTCCTGCAGACGACCTCAATGCTCCCATAGAAGGAGCGCCTGTTGACCCCCTGACCATTCCTACTCAATAATTAGGAGGGGACTGGACAAAAAAAGATGGGTGTAAAAGATTTTTTTAAAAAGGTTATCAACCATGAAGGTGTCCAGGGTACGAATTACCTTTCTCTAGCCTTAACATCGGACAAAATCATTGCCGCTATTTGGCACTTCCAAGGAGCAAGCCAAATTGATTTTGTAGGCTACAACGAAAAAGAATTTCACAGCATCGACAGTCTTATACACGAGGCCGCGGTCGCGATTGATACAGCCGCAAAGAACATCACGACAGATGTAAGCCAAGTTGTCTTCGGCCTGTCGAATTATTGGTTTGAAGACGGTAAGCTTTCCCACGAAACGGGTGAAATCCTCAAAAACTTAGCCAAGGAACTGGAGCTCGACGCCCAGGCGTTCGTACCGCTCGCGGCATCCGTTGCGCATTACCTATCGCTGAAAGGAGGCTCTAAAAATGCAATTTTTATTGGGGCATTTGAAGATTATACGGAGGTTAGTTTCATAAAAAACGGAACTGCACAAAGCAGTGAGCACAAAGGGAAAGCGACCTTGGAGGATATATCCAGGCTAATCGGTAAAATCAAGGAAGCTCCTGACCAGGAGTTACCAAACCAAGTCATTATTTTTGGCGATGGTGCAACACACTTAAAAAAAGAACTCGACAAAGAAGATGGGCACAAAGTTTTCAAAGATGACGCCAAGATCGAAATTTTGAAAAATGAAGAGCTGGTTCGTTGCATCACATATTCGCAGGTAGCGGACATTTTGGGGAGTGAACCTCAAATAGTTGCAACTGCAACACAGCCAACGACCGCGACTAAAGACGCCGAGGAGATAGAGCCGCAAGAGGAACGCAAAGAGCAAGAAAAAGTGAAGGAAGAGCCACCAGAATCGAGCGACGAGTTTGATTTCAGAGAAGGATTAGATGTGCTTGCAAGTCCGCCACCAAGCTCAGAAGCAAGAGAAACGCCCAGTAGCCAAAGCCCGCAAACAGCATCGCCAAGTGACGAATATGCGGTTGATATTGACGAAAAAGCTCACGGCTACGAAACACCTGCGCAAAAGTTACAGGAATCCACAAAACCGAAAAGATCATGGGTGGAATCGATGCTCACTCTTAATTGGATGTCGTCTCTTGCAAAAGGTAATAAAAAAAAGATTATCCCTCCGGCCATTATATTGGCCGCTCTCCTGCTTGCCGCTTTATACGTTTTGGGTTTTACACTAACCAGCGCACAGGTAATGATCAGAGCAAATTCCAAACCATTTGAAGACACATTCGATCTGACTGTGGCAAGCGGAGCCGCACTCGATACCACAAGATCAAGAATGCCGGGGGAAGAAATTATAGCCACGGTCCAAGACAGCAGCCAAGCCCAAGCAACGGGCATAAAAAAAACTGGTAATTATGCCAAAGGTGAAGTGAAAGTACTCAACTGGACGACTTCAAAAGTAGATTTTAACGCGGGCACGGTAATTATTACAAAAAGCGGGATAAAGTTCGAACTTGGCTCCAAAGTAGAAATCGCATCACGAAGCGCGTCGACTCCCGGCGAATCGACTGTCGCGGTCACGGCTCAGGAATTTGGGCAAAATGGAAACGTCTCGGCCGGCACCGAATTTACCTTCCAAAAATATGACGAACTGCTTTATAGCGCTAAAAACGACAATGCCATGGCCGGCGGCGACGAAAAAGAAATAAATGTTGTCACCCAAAAGGACCAGGATAATCTGGCGCAAGATCTTGAAAAATCGCTTACCCAAAAGGCAAAAGAAGAACTTCGGCAAAAAGTCGGCGACAAAGAAATATTTGACGAGTCGATAGCGATAAAGGTTCTAAAAAAACAATTTGATAAGCAAATCGACCAAGAGGCAACAGCTTTCACACTCAGCATGGAAATTGAAGCCTCAGCCCTGTTTTATAAGGAAGAAACGCTCAGAGAGTTTTTAGCAAAAATTTCCCAGGATGAGGCTGATGATTACCTTGAATCCGCCCCGGAAAATATTGAGATTCTAGATATTAAGGCGACCCGTGACAAAAACTCTCTCCAGCTGGAAGGCGAGTACAGGGCGAATCTTGTGCCCAAAATTGATGTGGAAGCGATCAAAGCCAACATTGCCGGCAAAAGCCAAAAGAGTGCACGGGAACAAATTCGGCAAAATCCCGAAATAAGGGATGTGGAATTCATCTTTTCGCCCAACCTGATACTCTTTTCGTCACTCCCAAAAAATAAAGATAAGATATCAATAAAAATTGAAGCTGTTAAGTGAGTCTAGGCATTTACTCAAAAGATCCACCGGACCAACACGACTTTGAAAAAAGCAGGAAAAAGGATCGCCTCTTTTCGCTTTTTATCCTTGGTGTTGGCATCTGCTCAATAATATTTGCCGCTGGCCCCATACTGATTTGGTCATATACCGCCCTGCCGTCATCATGGCCGAAAATAGACAATATACCCGTTCCGGAAGGGGAAGTCCTCTCAACGGCAGACGGCAATATTAGTGTACAGGAAGTTCGGGATAATGATGGCTTTTCTTACTTTACGACAGATTACAGGCCAAAAGAGGCCAGAGCGGAGAAATTTTATATGACAATTCCAAAACTTGATATAAAAAATGCCGTCGCGATGGTAGACTCCCTTAATTTTTATGAAAACCTTTCACATTTTCCGGGTTCTGCCCTACCAGGAGAACCCGGCAACGTATTTGTTACCGGACACTCTGCTCTTCCCCAGTTTGCAAAACCAGACGACTATCGCGGAATTTTTTCAAAACTTGGGGACCTTGAGGTAGGTGACGTAGTAGATATAGAATTTGATGGGAACCGGTATCGTTATTTGGTTCAATATAAAAAAATTGTCGATGCAAAGGACCTTTCCGTTCTTAAACCAATTTCAAAAGGTGCCAAAAACCTGACTCTCATGACCTGTGTGCCGCCGGGCACAAGCATCAAAAGGATGGTAGTCATTGCAGGCCTAATTTAAACATTTCGATTCCTCTGGTATACTTCACTCCACATCTTGCCTGATGAATGCGCAATAAAATAAAAAAAAGAAGATTTATACACATAATATATTTCGCCCTGGCAATAATTGCCATAGAGTCGGTTTTCTACTTTTTGCAAGCCTTTACGTCTCCGAAAATTTCTTTTGCCCAAGAACCTGATGAAATTAAAATGTCCCCAACGGCATATATAACCCGATCTTTCAGGCTCCCAATTCTTATCTATCACTACGTTGAATACGTAACAGACGAACGTGACACAATCCGCAAGTCTCTTAATATCGAGCCGCATATTTTTGAAGCACAAATTAAGTCGCTGCGTGGTGCCGGTTACACATTCATTACACCGGCACAAATTTCACAAATCGAAACAGGCCGCATAAAAATAGAAAAACCGGTTATTCTTTCCTTTGATGACGGCTATCGGGATTTTTATACAGATGTTTTCCCCATCCTCAAAAAACACAATATAAGGGCTGTCGCCTACGTCAACCCTGGTTTATTGGGAAAGCTCAATTACATGTACCATGATCAGGTTCGTGAAATCGCCCAATCCGGCCTGGTCGAAATTGGGTCACATGGCGTGAGTCACCGGTCGTTAATTTCGCTTGACCTAAAACAGGCGGAATGGGAAATCGTCGAAAGTAAATCAATGCTCGAAAAGGAACTGGGAATTACGATCACCTCGGTCGCCTATCCATATGGCCACTACAACAATGCCATCGCCGAGCTTGCGAAATCAGCAGGATACGCATCCGCCATCACAACAGACGAAGGGGTCAATGAAAACACGAGCGAAAAGTTCACCCTCAAGCGCATCCACCCCGGCGCAAGAATTGGTTCAAATTTGATATATCAAATGAACCTGATAAACTGAGCCTATGATTTTGGCAGTTGATCTTGGCAAAAAAACCACCGGCTTGGCGATCTCGTCTGGTACAATCGCCGCACCATACAAAACTATCACTCACAAAAATCTCAACGAAGCTATCGCAAAAATTTCAAAGATATGTAATGAAGAATCCGTCGATCAGCTTGTACTCGGTTTCGTAGAAGGAAAAATAAAATCCTATTTTGATGATTTTGCCAAAAAGTTTAAAGATGCAAATCCTAATATAACAGTCATACCGCGCGACGAAACACTAACATCTAGACAAGCAACCGAGACTATGATTAATTTAGGCGTGCCTAAACTAAAAAGGCGCCAAAGAGAACACGAGATTGCGGCGTCGCACATATTACAAGGTTATTTAGACGAGTTAAATGATTAAGAAAATTATTGCACCGGTTCAAGCATGGATCCTTTTGCAGGGAAAATGCGTCGGTTGCGGCAAAAGTCTTGCACTCGGCAGAAAATTCAGGCGACAAGATAACACGGATAAGGTAATATGTTCATGTGGAAGAATATTTATTTTTAATAAACGTACAGGCCGGTATTCCCGTGCACCGCTAGGGGAGGCGAATAATTAAACTCACAAAAAAAACCTTAATATTTGCATTTTTATGTATCATTCTCGTTCTCGCCCCGGTTTTTCTGAACCAATATTATAAGCTGCAACTAGCCCCACTTTCAAAAAATACAAAGGTCGACGAAAAAGTTTTTGTTGTCACACCCGGACAGCCAATTGTCGCAATCGCCCAAAATCTAGAAGAAGAAAAACTTATTAAAAATGCTTTCACATTTCGGCTCCTGATTGCCCAAATGGGCATCGGCAAATCGATACAAGCCGGAGACTTCAGGCTGAATCCGTCCATGTCTTCCAGGGAAATCGCGCTGGAGTTGACCCACGGCGCAATCGATATTTGGGTCACGCTCCCCGAAGGATTAAGGATTGAAGAGCAGGCAGAAACGATTGAAAAAGAATTAAAATATGGCGGAAACCAAAACTATAACTTTGACAAGAGGGAATATATAAAACTTGCCCAAGAAGGATTTATGTTCCCGGACACATATCTAATTCCCAAAGACGCTACCGCCCAAATAGTTGTCGACCAGTTGAGGGCGACTTTTACCAATAAGGTAGAAAAGTCAATAATTGGCAATTCTAAAACAAAACTGTCGCTGCAAGAAATAATCACGATCGCCTCACTAATAGAAAGGGAAGCAAAAACAGCTGAGGAGAAGCCGACAATTGCAGGAATAATTATGAATCGTCTTGAGCTTGGAATGCCACTTCAAATTGACGCTACATTACATTATGCGAAGGGTTACGACAGTAGTGAAAATACCTGGTGGCAGCAAATTACCCTAGAGGACAAAAAAATCAAATCCCCATACAATACGTACCTAAATACTGGCTTACCTCCAGGCCCAATTTCAAACCCCGGAATTGATTCAATTAGAGCAGCCCTTGAACCAAAAGAAACAGACTATCTATACTACTTACATGATTCGGAAGGTAATATTCACTACGCGACTACACTCGAGGAACACAACACTAACGTCAGAAATTATCTGTAAGCCCGTGTGCTCTTGACAAACCCTAAGGCCAGTGTTATAAAGCATGTGCACAATCCTTAACAAGGAGGTATTTTGTGTACCTTCTTGTTTCGTGTTGTCTCGATAGATTTCCTGTGGATCATTCCAACAACTAGTTTTCAAGGACGCTATTGCGCTCCTCGGGTTGGTCCTCAAATCATACCGCCGCTTATCGGAGGCTGCTCGCAATAAATCAAAATATAAGGAAAAAACTAGTGGCAAAACGTATATCCTGGGGACAAATCGCAGATTCTAACCTACCATCTCTTGACCTGGTAAAAATCCAGAAAGATTCCTTCGACGAGTTTCTGGAAACGGGAATTAAAGAGGTAATTAGTGAAATATCACCAATCGAAGATTTTACCGGCAAAAACTTCACACTCACGCTGGGCAATTATTCATTCGGAAAATCCAAATACACGCCGGAAGAATGTCTGAAAAAGGGCATCACCTACGATGTGCCGCTAAAAGTCGAGGCAACTGTCGTAAACAAGCAAACAGGCAGCAAAAACACTCAAGAAGTTTTTCTTTGTGATCTACCCATCATGCTCGACAAAGGGTCATTTATAATCAACGGTATCGAACGCGCGGTTGTCACCCAACTTGTTCGCGCGCCAGGCGTCTATTACAGTGCCGAGATCGACCCATCAACAGGCAAAACCCTGTACAACTGTGAGATCAGGCCGCAGCGCGGTTCCTGGTTGGAATTTGCAATTACGAAAAATGACCTTATCACCGTCAAAATTGATAGGCGAAGAAAATTCCCGGTAACCACTTTCCTGCGGGCAATTGGGTTCGAAGATAACGAATCAATACTTAAATTGTTTGAAAAAGTTGCAGACGAGAACGCCAGACAAATCCTGCAAAATACACTAGCCAAGGACAGTACAACCAACAGGGACGAAGCGCTATTGGAAATTTACAGAAGAATGAGGCCGGGTGACCATGTAATACTGGATAATGCTAAAGCTTTGATAGACAGCATGTTCTTTAATGCCAGACGATATTCGCTTGGTATTGTTGGCAGATACAAGGTGCAAAAGAGACTAAAGCACATCAAAGAAAAATTAGCAGACAACCAAAAGGAAGACGCCGAAAGTCAGATTTTAACCCCGAACGATTTCATCGCATCAATTGCATATTTATTTGAGCTTATCAATGGTAGCGGCAGGCTGGACGATATTGACCACCTGGGAAACCGAAGGCTAAGGCGCGTTGGTGAACTGGTCGCTCAAAACGCATTCCGAATCGGAATACTCAGACTCGAGAGGGTCATAAAAGAAAGAATGAGCCTTACCCCTGTTGAAGAAGGGGTTCCATCGCCTGCGGCACTAATAAACGCCAGGCCGATCATTTCTGCAATAAACGAATTCTTCAGGTCATCCCAGCTGTCAACAATACTGGATCAAACAAATCCCCTTTCCGAGCTGGACAACCTGAGAAGGCTAACCGTCATGGGAACCGGCGGAATTGCAAGAGAAAGGGCGGCATTTTCGATTAGGGATATCAACCATTCACAATATTCAAGAATTTGCCCGATCCGCTCACCCGAAGGGCCAAACATTGGACTCGTTACGTATATGGCCCTCTACTGTCGGGTCAATGACTATGGATTTCTCGAAGCACCTTACAAAAAAGTAATTCAGGACAAAAACGGCAAGGCCAGAGTATCCGACGAAATTGTTTATTTGGCAGCAGACGACGAAGAGGATTACTACATAACCCATGCACAAATCGAAATAGACAGCAAGGGTTATATCGTTGATGCGCGTGTGCCCGTAAGATACAAAGGCGAATTTACAACCACGAATCAAAATCTGGTCAATTTCATTGATGTTGTCCCAAGGCAGGTGGTAGGAACTTCGGCATCACTAATTCCATTCTTAGCAAACGATGAAGCCAACAGGGCACTCATGGGAACGCACATGCAATGTCAAGCGGTTCCCCTAATTAAACCGCAAGCTCCCGTCGTTGGAACCGGCATGGAACAGGTGGTTGGGGTAAACATGGGGAGGGCTGTTAAGTCGGAAGCCGATGGTGAAGTAATATATGCAGACAGTAAAAAAATCATAATAAAAAGCAAAGACGGCGAAAAAACCTATAACCTTCAAAAATTTTCAAGATCCCCGCAAAGCACTTGTTATTCCCAAAGACCTAAAGTGGCGATCGGCCAAAAAATAAATAAGGGCGATATCATTATCGATGGATCAGCCACAGACGAAGGTGACTTGTCGTTGGGTCAAAATTTAACTATCGCATATATGAGTTTCGACGGACTTGGCTACGAAGATGCAATCGTAATTTCCGACAGGCTTGCCAAGGAAGATATCCTTACATCCATACACATCGAAGAACATGAGACGGCTGTTGTTGAAACTAAGCTTGGGCTGGAAGAAACAACACGGGACATCCCTAACGTATCCGAGGAACAGCTCAAATATCTCGACGAAGACGGCGTTGTGGTCGTTGGCGCCGAGGTCGGGCCAAACGACATTTTAGTCGGGAAAATAGCGCCAAAAGGTGAAACGGAACTCTCGGCAGAAGAGCGGCTCCTAAGGACAATATTTGGTGAAAAAGCAAGGGAAGTCAGGGACACTTCGCTAAGGATGCCTCATGGAGAAAAAGGCACGGTAATCGATATAAAAATACTTTCCAGAGAAAAAGGTGACGAGTTGGAACACGGCGCCGTTAAAAAAATCGTCGTCAAGGTTGCCCAAATGCGAAAAGTCGTTGTCGGCGACAAGGTAGCGGGGCGGCATGGGAATAAAGGCGTCATCAGCAAAATTGTTCCCTCAGCAGACATGCCATATTTGGAAGACGGATCCCCAATAGACATCATCATCAGCCCCCTTTCGGTGCTTTCCAGAATGAATCTTGGTCAGCTTCTTGAGACTCATTTGGGTATTGCGGCGGACAAGTTGGGATATAAAGTTGCTCTTCCGGTGTTCGAGCATATTCCGGAGGAAAAAATTGTGGCGGAATTGAAACGCGCAGGCCTACCCGAGGACGGCAGAATGATCCTTTACGACGGCAGAACAGGCCTTCCTTTCGATCGGCCAATCGTCGTTGGCAAATCATACATTCTCAAACTCATCCACATGGTCGAGGACAAAACACATGCCCGTTCAACGGGTCCATACTCGCTGATTACACAACAGCCATTGGGTGGTAAAGCACAAATGGGCGGGCAAAGACTTGGGGAAATGGAAGTATGGGCGCTCGAAGCATACGGTGCGGCATACACTTTACAGGAAATGCTGACTATCAAGTCGGACGACGTAGTCGGTCGGGCAAAAGCATTCGAGGCTATAATCAAGGGTGAGGAAATTCCGCAAGCCCTGATTCCAGAATCATTCAAGGTTTTAGTGAAGGAACTAAACAGTTTGTCCCTCAACGTCCAGACCGTTGGGGCAAAAACCGCAGAGGAAGAAAAAGTGGAACCCCAGGCCGAAGAAACTGCAAAAGAAGGCTTGGCGCTCCAAGAGGCTTCCGGTGCAGAAATAGTTGCCGTTGAGGGCGAAATCACTGCCGATAAAGGCCCAATGGAAGTCGAAGAAGTAAAGTCGCAAACGCTATGAACGAATTAATAGATTTTGAAAGCCTAAAAATATCTTTAGCCTCAACAGAGGATATAAAAACCTGGTCTTTCGGTGAAGTGACCAAACCGGAAACCATTAACTACCGTACCCTAAAGCCGGAAAAAGACGGCCTCTTTGACGAGCGAATTTTTGGTCCGACAAAAGACTGGGAGTGTTACTGCGGCAAATATAAAAGGATTAGATACAGGGGAATCGTCTGTGACAAATGTGGAGTAGAAGTAACCCAATCACGGGTTAGACGAGAGAGGATGGGGCATATAACCCTAGCCGCACCGGTTGTGCACAACTGGTTTTTCAAAGGAAGTCCGTCGAAACTCGGCCTGCTTTTGGACATTTCACCAAGAAGCCTCGACGCGGTCGTTTATTTTGCATCTTATCTTGTCATCAGTGTCGACGCCGAAGAAAAGAAAAAAGTTTTAGATAGTCTCGAAAAAGAATTAGAAAAGAAGAAAAAAGAACTTTCCCAAGCACTTAAAGAAGAATTGGACACCGAAGAGAAAGGCGTTAAAAAAGAAGTGGCAACCATAAAATCCGGTGCAAAAGGCAAAGAAACTGCAGACCTCAAAATAGAAGAAACGCGCCTTTCCATGAGACAGCGTCAGGCAAAAATCCGGGAGGATAATGCCCAGGAAGTGGCAAGGCTTGAAGAGATTTACAAGAGCATAACCGACAAAGTGAATGCGGTAAGGGCCCTCGATCTGCTTTCAGAAGAAGAATATATGAAACTTTCGGACTATGATGCCGAAGGTTTTATGAAAGTAGGAATGGGCGCCGAAGCCGTATTGCAAGTCTTGGAAAAACTTGACCTGGCGAAACTTTCCGTATCACTGCGCGAAGAAATAGTTACCACTTCAGGCCAAAAACATATCAAAGCAACTAAGAAACTGCGCGTTGTGGAAAGCATGAGAAAAGCTGGCATAAACCCTATGTGGATGATCATGAAAATTCTACCGGTTCTTCCGCCAGACCTTCGTCCGATGGTTCAGCTGTCCGGCGGACGTTTTGCAACATCCGACCTGAACGACTTATACAGAAGAGTAATAAACCGCAACAATCGACTAAGAAAATTAATAGAGTTAGGGGCACCGGAAATCATTTTAAGGAATGAAAAAAGAATGCTTCAAGAAGCGGTCGATGCACTTATCGACTCCCAAAGAGTAAAAAATATTAGGGCCTCCCAGGAACTAAGATCCCTTTCGGACATGCTTCGCGGGAAACAGGGAAGATTCAGACAAAATTTACTTGGAAAACGTGTTGATTATTCTGGACGTTCCGTTATTGTGGTCGGCCCGGAGCTGGCCCTAAACGAAGCCGGCATTCCCAAGGAAATGGCCCTTGAGATGTTCAAGCCATTTGTGTTGCGCGAAGTAATTGCCCAAGGACACGCGCCAAACGTCAAAAGTGCAAAACACTTTCTAGAAAGGAGAACCGGGGAAGTTTGGGATATTTTAGAGAATATCACCAAGAATCATCCAATTCTGCTGAACCGTGCCCCGACACTTCACAGGCTCGGAATTCAGGCATTTTACCCGATACTCATCGAAGGTGACGCAATCAGGATACACCCTTGTATTTGCGCAGGGTTCAATGCGGATTTCGATGGGGACCAAATGGCGGTTCATGTGCCCCTTTCAGAAAAATCTAAAGAGGAGGCAAAAAGCCTTATGATGGCGGCACGAAATTTAGTCCGGCCGGCGGATGGTTCACCAATCACCCTACCAAACAAAGAAATGGCACTCGGAGTGTACTATTTGACCTCCCTCGACCAGGCACTCGAAGCAAACTCCGGTATTTTTGCAGACGAAGAGGAAGTTATACTTGCCCTTTCAACCAAAAAACTTGCGGTCAGGCAAAAAATTTCGGCCAGAATCGGCAAACAAATTATAGAAACAACTGCGGGCAGAATACTTTTTAACATGCTGCTTCCCCAAAGCATGCGATTTATAAACGAAACGGTTTCGGCAGGGATGATCAAAAAACTTATCAACAGTGCAATCGACCAGATGGAAGAGGAAGAAGTAAGTCAACTCATCGACAGGCTAAAAGGTTTGGGTTTTGAAGGCGCAACTTTTTCGGGTCTCTCCGTTTCGGTTTTCGACTGTAATATTGTTGACAATAAACAAGAGATAATCGGCAGGGCGGACAAAGAGGTCGAAGGAATCGAGAAAAACTACAAAATGGGTCTTATCACTCGTGACGAGCAAAAACGCTTGTCACAAGAAGTCTGGCTTTCGGTAACGAACGAGCTGGCAGATCTTACATGGAGAAATTTAAAAATAGACAACTCAATCAAAATAATTTCGGATTCTGGGGGATCTCGTGCAACCGCAGAACAAATAAAACAACTTAGTGCAATGCGGGGCCTAGTCACCGATCCGTCCGGACAAATTGTTCCCCTGCCGATCAAATCCAATTTCCGTGAGGGATTGTCCGTTTTCGAATATTTCACCAGTGCCCGAGGAGCCAGAAAAGGTTTAGCGGACCGGGCAATTAAAACCGCGGAATCGGGATATTTAACCAGAAGGCTGGTCGACGTTGCACACGACGCAATTATTCGCCTGGACGATTGCGGCACAAAAGAGGGAATTAAATTTTCAAAATCCGACAAGCGTCAGGCCCCAATAGTCCAAAGAATTATTGGCAGAATAACGGCCGGTGACGTTGTGAGCCCCAAGGGTAAAAAAGTATTAATTCCTGCAAATACCTTAATAGACGAGACTATGGCGCAAGAGGTTAACTCCGCGGGTGTCGAAGAGCTCATCATCAGATCTCCTCTAACTTGCGAGGCCAAATATGGACTATGTGCAATGTGTTACGGAAAAGATCTTGTTACACGGGAAATGGTCTCAATAGGAACTCCGGTTGGTGTTATTGCCGCGCAGTCCATTGGTGAACCCGGAACACAACTTACAATGAGAACTTTCCATACGGGGGGAATCGTTGGTTTGGACATTACGCAGGGCCTTCCCCGTGTCGAAGAACTTTTTGAAGCCAGAAGCCCCAAATATGTTGCACAAATCTCGGAAATTACAGGAAAAGTCAAAATCGAGGAAAACGAAGATGGTTATACGGTCCGCGTTAAAAGCACGAATCTCAAGCCGCCGGTCGAACGCGAATACTTCGTCCTCCCAACAGCAGAACTTAATGTGGCAGATGGAGACTTGGTTGCCGCCGGCACACCACTGTCGTCCGGATACCTCGATATAAAAGAAGTTTTGGCAATCTCCGGACTTCGTGCGTCACAAATGTATATCATTTCCGGAGCCCAGGAAGTATACGAATCCCAGGGTGTTGCAATAAACGACAAACATTTTGAAGTTATAGTCAGAAAAATGAGCGAGAAAGTCAGGATCGAAACACCGGGCGACACAGTACTTCTGCCGGGCGAGTTAATAGACAAATACCGCTTTACGGAAGAAAACTCCAAAGTACTTGCAGAAGGCGGGGAGCCCGCAACTGCACAAGTAGTTATCCTGGGAATTACACGTGCGGCACTTTACATCGAGAGTTTCCTTTCAGCCGCTTCATTCCAGGAAACGACCAGAATTTTAACCGATGCGTCCATAGAAGGCAAAACAGACAAACTTCTGGGTCTAAAGGAAAATGTCATAATTGGGCGCTTGATACCAACATCACCGGACCGCGCGAAGATACAATAATGCCTCGACACAAACCAAGTCAGCTGTTATAATTACCGACCATGCCGACAATTAATCAACTAATAAGAAAGGGCAGAAAGGCAAAACCGAAACGCATTCGTGCGACTGCGCTTCGTCGTGCTTTCAACACAAAATCCAATAAATACGTTGCGTATCCTTCCGCCCAAAAGCGCGGTGTATGCACTGTGGTCAAAACAATGACCCCCAAGAAGCCAAATTCTGCGCTCCGCAAAGTTGCCCGTGTCCGTCTGTCAAACAAACAAGAAGTAACCGCCTATATTCCAGGAGTTGGCCACGAACTGGCAGAGCACTCCGTCGTCCTTATCCGCGGGGGCAGGGTAAAAGATTTACCAGGAGTGAAATACCATATTATTCGCGGTAAATATGATACAACCGGAGTTGTGAACCGCAAACAGAGCCGGTCACTTTATGGAACCAAGAAATCCGGGGCTACATCGGCAGTAGCCGCAGCAGCATCAGTCGGTGCGAGTGCCGTATCCGGGGGAGGTCAATAATGCCAAGGACAGGAAAAATCCCAAAAAGACAAATTTCGCCAGACCCGATATACCACAATCTAATTGTCGCCAAGTTAATTAACAAAATAATGCAGGAGGGCAAAAAGACGGTGGCCCAAAAAATCGTGTACGAAACTTTCGAAGCCATCAAAAAAGGAGGGCAGGATCCGCTCGAAACCCTCGAAAAGGCGCTCGAAAATATCACCCCAAAAATGGAAGTAAGGCCGCGCAGGGTCGGCGGCGCCTCATATATGGTTCCGATGGAAGTAAGAGGAACCCGAAGACAATCACTCGCAATTTCCTGGTTAGTCCAGTCTGCGCGTGCCAGAACCATTCAAGAAATAAGCGACAAACCAAAAAACAAACCTCTCATGATCGCAAAACTTACGGCGGAAATAACAGAGGCTGCCCAAGGGAGCGGAAAAGCAGTCGCAAAACGTGAAGACATGAACAGAATGGCCGAAGCTAACAAAGCATTTGCGCATTTCAGGTGGTAATGTTGTAAAATAAGAACATGGATTCGAACGCGATAGCAGAAAAACCACCATTTCATTCAATCGAAGCAACCGCAGATAGATACTCTGCAAGGGTTGCCTTGAGAAAAGCCGACGGTACAAGTGTGGCAGTATCAACTTTGGCTGCAGATTTACAAGTTAACTCGGATCATCCTAGGTATAATGACGTTAACAGAGCAGTCCAGCAAGTGGCTGCAATTGCTGAGGTGATGGGTGTCATGAACCAACATTATCCAACGCCAAAACCAGAGGGCAATATTATGCCTGAAATGCCCAAAGATGATTTTAATGAATTTGCTAGGAGATTAAATAATTGGCCTAAAGATAAAAAGATTAATATTGATTACCGAGCTTTTGCAAGTGTGCTTGCCGAGCAGCTAACGGAGGCAGGTATAGATGATGTTGCGAGTAAAGCCAAGGAATTATCTCAACCACCTTCCCCAAACCCTGCCTAGGTTTAAAGATCTCAAATTATGCTATAATCACCGCTTATATCTTACAGAAAGTCGCTGAAAATCGAGACATAGAAATATAATATGATTACAAAAGCACAAAAATTAAAACAGCTACGCATAAAACTCACCGAATTGGAAGAAGTGAAGCTTAAGGACGCACTCACGAAATATGGTGAAGCGTATCAGGACAGCAATGGCGCCTGGGCAGAAAATGCCGCATGGGAGCTGGCAGACGAGGAAATTTCTGTGCTACGCGCTATGATAGCAGAGGTAAAAAAGGAAATTAAAACTCTAGAGAACGAAATAAATGGAAAAACAAAATAATGGCACAGGCGACAGCAAGCAGATTATATCCCCTCGATAGGATCAGAAATATTGGCATCATTGCCCACATCGACGCGGGTAAAACTACAACGACAGAGAGAATCCTTTTCTATACAGGCAAATCTTACAAACTTGGCAATATCGACGAAGGGACTACGGTTACCGATTGGATGGAGCAGGAAAAGGAGCGTGGTATTACCATTGTTTCTGCCGCCGTAACCACGTTTTGGACTCCAAAATCCGGCCCCATGAAAGGGATCGAGTCCAGGATCAATATCATTGACACTCCCGGCCATGTAGACTTTACCGCCGAGGTCGAAAGATCACTGCGGGTTCTGGATGGCGGGGTGACGGTGCTGGATGCGGAAGAGGGGGTCCAATCACAAAGCGAAACAGTCTGGCGTCAGGCCGACAAATACAAAGTCCCAAGGATTTGCTTCGTGAACAAAATGGACAAACTTGGGGCAGATTATTTTGCAACTTTGGAATCGGTCCGCAAAAAATTGGGTGCGCCTGCAGTTCCGTATAACATCCCTATCGGCAAAGAAGACGGCTTCCGAGGCGTTGTCGACCTTATAACCAGAAGAGCATACGAGTGGGAGGCAAATGCAGAAGGGTTAGGAAAAGAGTTCAAAGAAATCGAAATCCCCTCGGAACTCAAGGATAACGTAGAAAAATACCGGGCGGAACTAGTTGAGCGTATCGCCGAAACAGACGATACTCTTACCGAAAAGTTTCTGAGTGGGGAGGAAATAAGCGAGGAGGATCTCAAAAAAGCCCTAAGGCGTGCCGTAATCGGATACAAAATAGTACCGGTTTTGGCAGGATCGTCACTGAGAAATAAAGGTGTCCAGCCGCTTTTAGACGCAGTTGTTGAGTATCTGCCGTCACCCCAAGACATAGAAAAAATCGAAGGAACAAATCCTAAAACGGAAGAAAAAGAGGAGCGAAAATTAGTCCCCGAGGAAAGTTTTTCCGGCCTTGCCTTCAAAGTACAAATCGACCCTCATGTCGGAAAACTTACTTATGTTCGAATCTATTCTGGAGTTTTGAAATCCGGCTCATCGGTTCTGAATTCAACAAAACACGATAGGGAAAGAATCGGCCGTATTCTTTTAATGCATGCCAATACCCGCGAGGAAATATCAGAAGCATATGCCGGAGAGATCGTTGCCGTTGTCGGCCTCAAATCCACCGTTACCGGCGACACTATGTGCGATGAGGCCAAACCGATCGTTCTTGAATCAATATCTTTCCCTGAACCGGTGATCTCACTTGCCATAGAGCCGCAAACCAAAGCCGATCAGGAAAAATTAGGTTACGCTCTGGGTCGGCTATCTGAGGAGGATCCGACATTCCGCATCAAAGGAGACCAGGAAACAGGCCAAACGATTATTTCGGGAATGGGTGAGCTGCATTTGGAAATATTGGTGGACCGTATGAAGCGCGAATTCAACGTGGCCGCAAACGTCGGTTCACCGCAAGTTGCCTATCGCGAAACAATCAAGCAAATTGCCAAAGGTGAGGGCAAATATATAAGGCAATCCGGCGGCCGCGGCCAGTACGGTCACTGTTTTCTGCGCGTTGAACCAAAACCGCACGGCGAGGGGTACGAGTATAAATCCGAAGTAAAAGGTGGTGCCATTCCGCAGGAATTTATTCCGTCGATCGAAAAGGGAGTAAAGGAAAAAATGGAAATGGGCGTTTTGGCAGGTTATCCTATGGTCGATATGAAAGTTGTAGTTTACGATGGAACCTACCACGATGTTGACTCCAGCGACATCGCTTTCAAAATTGCAGGGAGTATGGCACTGGAATCAGCCGCAAAAGCCGCCCAGCTTGTGCTTTTGGAACCGATCATGAAAGTCGAAGTCACCATTCCGGAAGAATTTATGGGAGATGTAATCGGCGACCTGTCAAGTAAACGTGCCCAGATCCATGGTAGCGAGAGTCATGGAAATTCAACAATCATCAATGCCCTTGTCCCTCTGGCCGAAATGTCCGGTTATGTCACAACCCTGCGCTCCATGACCCAAGGCCGAGGCTCCGCCTATATGGAACCCTCCCACTACGAAGAAGTCCCCACCAACATTTCCGATAAAATAGTGGCCAAGGTCAAGGGCGAGAAAAAAGAAAGTTAAAATTGTTAAAATTAAATGGTGGAAACAAATAACCCTGAAGTTTTTGCCCCCCAAGAAACATTCTCCGACCAATTTAAACATCGGGAAAGAATCCCAAGTTTTGCAGGCCAAGTAGAATATGTTGATATAACACCTGCTGAAACTGTTGATCAAACACCCATTCTATTGGTTGAAGGTTGGGGAGAGACAATCGAAACGCATTCCAAATCCCTCAAAACCATCTTCGACTCCAAGAGAAGAGCTTTTGCGGTTAATTTTCCAAGACGCGGTGGTGTCAAATTAGCCGGATCTGCGCCCGAAGTAGAATTAAAAAAAGCAAGTGCACTGGAAGCAGCTATGTCCCGTACCGGTGCAGAAAAAGTCGATGTCATAGCTCATTCGGAAGGTGCCCTTTCGACAATTATTGCAGCAGAAAGAAACCCGGAAAAGTTTCGAAATATTGTGTTTGTGGATCCCGCCGGGTTAATTGGCAAGGATTCCACAGTAAAACTGGCCATAAGATTTGTAAATATGCTTTCTAAAGACGCAGTAAGGTTAGTTAAAGGCTCTGGCCCAAGAAAAGAAATGATCAAAGCTACAAACGAAGCAATAAAATACTTTGCAAGCAACCCTGCAAGAGGTTTAAGAGAAGCCTCCGCAATATCGGCAGCAGATATTTATGAAACACTTGAAAATTTAAGAGCACTGGGCATAGGTGTTTCTGTAGTACATGGAGTCGATGATACGGTTTTCCCTATGAAAAAGGTTTTACAAGCCGCTGGCGAAAAAGGAGGAATGGATACAGTTGGCTTTTATTCCGTAAAAGGGGACCATCGGGAAATTTCCGTCCATCCCGAAAAATATACCGCCCTTGCAGTCAACGCGCTGGAAAATTTAAGTGATAGAAAAACAAATTCGTGAAACTACTTTTAACCTCAAGCGAATTTGAGATTCCACCCTTGACATTTTTTGCCTATAAGCTTAAACCTCACACTTGATATCAGTTGATAAAACTGGTATTCTGTTCTAACCAAAATTGGATTAGCCCAATTTTTTGTTTTAGAAGAAAAGGGTACCCAAAATTGCATTGCAACTTAGGGGTAATAATATGGCTGAAGGAAAATACGAAAGAACAAAACCACACGTAAATATCGGAACCATTGGTCACGTCGACCATGGTAAGACCACGCTAACGGCGGCAATTACCAACGTGCTTTCTAAAAAAGGCATGGCAAAGGCAAAAGCCTTTGACGAAATCGACAACGCTCCGGAAGAAAAGCAACGCGGAATTACCATTAACATCACCCACGTAGAATACGAGACAGAAAAACGCCACTACGCGCACATAGACGCTCCGGGCCACGCAGATTACATCAAAAACATGATCACAGGCGCAGCCCAAATGGACGGTGCTATTTTGGTAGTTAGCGCACCAGACGGCCCTATGCCCCAAACAAGAGAACACGTGCTTTTGGCCCGTCAGGTTAACGTTCCCGCAATCGTAGTTTTTCTGAACAAGTGCGACATGGTGCAAGATGCGGAGCTCCTGGATCTTGTCGAACTCGAGGTACGGGAGTTACTGGATAAATATGAATATGACGGAAAGAACGCAACTATTATTCGCGGCTCTGCCAAAAAGGCACTCGAAGGAGATGCGGATTCTGTTAAAGCAATAGAAGATTTGATGACAGCTGTCGATGAGAAAATCCCAACACCGGTCCGCGACCTGGACAAACCATTTTTAATGCCCGTTGAAGACGTTTTTTCAATCAAAGGCCGAGGAACCGTCGTAACCGGCAGAGTCGAGCGTGGAATCGTCAAGGTGAACGATGAAATTGAAATTGTCGGCCTCACCCCAACCAAGAAAACTGTTGTAACCGGCGTCGAAATGTTCAGAAAAGAACTGGACCAGGGTCAGGCAGGCGATAACATTGGAGTACTGTTGCGCGGTGTTGAAAAAGACGACGTCGAGCGTGGTCAAGTTCTTGCCAAAAGCGGTTCTGCAACTCCACACACAGAATTTGAAGCCGAGGTATATATTTTAACCAAGGAAGAAGGCGGCAGACACACCCCATTTTTTACCGGTTACCGACCACAATTCTACATTCGAACGACTGACGTCACAGGTGAGGCAACACTTCCTGAGGGAACCGAAATGGTAATGCCCGGAGATAACATTAAAATGAAGGTTAAGCTCATCGTCCCCGTAGCACTCGAAGAAGGCCTTAGGTTTGCCGTCCGGGAGGGCGGTCACACTGTAGGCGCAGGAGTTGTTTCCAAAGTGGTTGCCTAACAAAGCAAATTTAAACTCACCACAAGGTGGGTTTTTTATTATGTATATCAACGATCGATTAATTCGAAAACTTCTTATCTCATAATATTTGCTTCCCAGGCACAATCTTTGGTACAATTCATCACTTAAATAAATAGCACTTTAAAAGGAAAGTAATATGCCTAAAGGAAGAATACGGGTAAGATTAAAAGCATATGACGCGCGAGTAATCGATGCGGCGTGTAAGGACATCATAAATACGGCGCTTTCAACGGGTGCAAAAATTTCCGGCCCGATCCCTTTGCCGACACATTTTAGAAAGTACACGGTTCTAACGAGTCCCCACACCGACAAAGATGCACGTGAACAGTTCGAAATGAGGACACACAAGAGACTCATTGACATAATTGAGCCGACAAACAAAACAATCGACTCCCTGACGCATCTTGACCTTCCGGCAGGTGTTGATATTGAACTTAAGATGTAGACAAAGATTGCTGCATTGCTAGATAGCTGTATTGATAGATTAGCCTATGCGCCTTAACAATATAGCAATTTAACAATATAACAATATAAATTGGAATCGAATAGAAAGAAAAGCTTAAACGACCTGTTTGTTAGCAGGCAGGTAAGCGATCAATAGCAAACGATCAACGTTTAGGTGGGACACCTGAAAACATCTAAGGAGTCCTGCTTTT
>ORJL011579511.1_pt1 | contig 35581 bp, 26 predicted proteins | sample 1779941 | NCBI WGS metagenome assembly ORJL01 (sample SAMEA104232317, study PRJEB22302) | groundwater metagenome | biome: forest; feature: aquifer; material: groundwater | place: USA | collected 2011-08-07 | depth 5.8 m | reverse complement strand
TCCACGGTGCCTGCGTCTAGTCTGGTCAGGATATCAACCCTTCGTTGCTGTTTCTGGTTCAAGGTAACTGTCCTCATTTCTCCATTATGCGGACATTTTCCCTGAGCAGTTAAGGCGGACATAGTCCCTGAGCAACAACAGCAAAAAACTTCGGAGTTGACAAATCTTGTCCCCATATGCTAATTTTCATCTATCTAAGATACTCTGAGCATAGGCTATTTTAGCCTATATCCTTGAGCCCGTCAGGAGAGCCAGGAGAGAAATGGATGGAGACTAAGACAATAGGAGCCCTGGAGGAGATCACCAAGATCAACGCCTCCTTTCCTTACAACCAGGCAGCCAAGGATTGGAAGGCCAAGGGCGGTAGGGTAGTTGGATACAACTGCATCTTCGTCCCTGAGGAGCTAATCCACGCCGCGGGCCTCATGCCCTACCGGGTCACTGGCAATGACCGGGAACTGAATATCGACAACGCCAATGCCTACCTATACACCAGCACCTGCTCGTATATTCGGACTTGCTTCGAGCTGGCACTGGGGGGGCATTATGACTTCCTTGATGCCTATATCTCCACTTCCGCCTGTGAAGGCGTGCTGCGGCTTGGTGAGATCTGGGGCGCCTACCTCAAGATACCCATGCTGATGACCATGGATGTCCCTCGAAAGATTAACGACCGGTGCAAGGGATTCTACCGTGATGATATCGAGATGGCGAAGAACAAGCTGGAAGAGCAGTTCGGAGTCAAGATCACTGACGACAGGCTGTGGGAAAGCATCCAGCTTTACGATGAGACCCGGACCATGCTCCACGAGCTTTACGAGCTCAGGAAGGCTGAGCATCCTCCGATCTCCGGAGCCGAGGTCATGGAGGTAATGAATGCGGCGGTCCGCATGCCCCGGGAGCAGTTCAATTCCCTCCTGAAGCAGCTCTTGAAGGAGCTCAAAGAAAGCGGACGGGCCCTGACAGGAAAGACCAGGATCATGGTCAGCTCCAGCGTGCTGAATAACGTGGAGCTGATCAAAGGCATAGAACGCCTGGGCGCCCTGGTAGTGACCGACGACGTCTGTACCGGCGCCCGCTACTTCTGGGAGCCGGCCTCCAAGGAGCGCAGTGGAGATCCGCTGCAGGCCCTGGCCGACCGGGCCCTGGGCACCGGTTTCCCGTGCCCCAGGACGAACCCGCCCACCTACCGAACACAGCGTATCCTGGACATGGCGAAGGACTGGAACGTCAACGGGGTGATAGCCCTGACTATGCGGAACTGCGCTCCTTACATCCTGGACATCTACATGTGGAAGTCCCAACTGGAGCAGCGTGAAATACCTGTCCTGGACCTGGACATCGAGTATGGTGGCACCGTTACCGGTCCAGCCAGAATCCGAATAGAGGCATTCGTGGAAATGCTCTCCATGCAGTCCTGGTAGAAGGGGGATTCGATGCCTGTACCCGAGATTGACCTGACCGAATATAACCGCGCTGCAGCAAACGTTGCCAAGATACGGGCCCACCGGCAGAGCGGCGGCGATATGACCAAGGCGGAGGACTTGTATTACACCCTCCTTATCCAGCTCTTCGACGAGGTCCGCGACGCAGATGCCTCCGGCAAGCCGTGGTTCCTTTATGAAATGTGCGTGCCCAACGAGCTCTTCGTCGGCATGGGTGTGCCGGCGGTAGAGTACGATATGATCTGCGGGAGCATCACCAGCCTGATCAGAGGCCACGAGGCTGTCTACGGCGCAGCCATGAAGGTAGGGGTGAGGGAGGAGATCTGCTCGGCCCAGCGGACGCCGATCGGCCTGTTCGCCAAGGGCTGGTTCCCCCGGCCTACCGGTATCGTCTATTCCAACCTGGACCAATGTGACAACTGCGCCCAGTCAGCAAACCTCCTGGGCTACCTGTATGAGACCCCGACGTACATTATCAACCGGGCTTTCCGGTGGGGGAGTGAGCGGGGCGTCCAGATGATGACCGGTGAGATCGAAGATGCTATTGCCTTCCTGGAGGAGCGGACCGGCCGCAAGATGGACTGGGACCGCCTCAAGGAAGCCGTCGCCATCTCCGCCGAGCAGGTGAAGCTAATTCGCGAGATTCACAAGATGGCGATGCTCAAGCCCTGCCCAATGAAGGGGAGGGCAGCCAGCTTCGCTCACTGGATTCGCTGGGCCTATGCCGGCCGAGAGGAAGGCCTCGATTACTTCCGCACATGGCGGGACGAGATGAAAGAGCTGTCCGATCAGGGCAAGGGAGTCATCCCGAACGAGAAGTACCGGCTGATGAGCCTCTTCACCCCACCGCAGAACCAGATGAAGATGCTGGACTGGCTGGAGCACGACCAGGGGGTGGTCCTGGTGTCGGAGCCCTACTACCTGCGTTACGGCGACTACGACATGGACCCCTCCAAGCCGGCCGAAAGCCTGGCCCGTCAGTACTTCAATGAGTCCTATTACCGGTTCTACGGCCAGATGGAAGAATACCTGGACATGATCGTCAATGACGCGAAGGAGAGCGGGGCACAGGCCGCCCTGAATTGGTTCAATTCCAAGTGCCGTATGGCCGGGGCAATGACCAAGATCGTGAAGGAAACCCTGGCCGAGAAGGCGGGTATTCCTACGCTTACCGTTGACGTAGACCTCTTGGACCCCTCACCAGCCGCCGAAAAGCGTACCAGAGAGCGCATCGAGGGCTTCCTGGAGCAGCTCTCCGGCAAGTAGGCCGCCGGCCCGTCCGGTCCGGCGGGCACTAAACCGAACGCACACAAGAATCAGCCCTTCCGGGTGGAGGGGCTGATTCTTTGTCGCTATTCTGGTAGAGCTTACGACCCAGGGGGCCAGTTCTCAAGCACGACCTCACCGGTGCTCTGGGAAGACAATCCGGAAATGCGCTCAAGTTGGACTGGACCCCAGCCAGCAGAGCCCACCGGGCCTGCACTCAATACAATAAACGAAGCTGAAGCCTGAAGCCTATCCAGCCGTCGCAGAAGGTGAGTCCTCGAGCCGATCAAGGCTTGCGTAGTCGGGAATGCGGCTCGTAGCACAGATGAAACGAGCGGGCCTCTCTACATCAAGGTTAACGTGCTGGTGGTCGACGTTTACCGGCACGTAGATCGTATCGCCCTGCTGCCAGTCGTAGCGGGTGGGCTTGTCGGTCACCTTCTTCACGAGGGTGGACTGGGGCTCCTCCCAATGAAGGTCATAGCCACAGCCTTCCAGGACGTAGACCAGCTCCTCCGCCATATGACGGTGCCGCTCGGAACAGCCTCCCGGAGAAAGGACATGGATGGTGGCGTCCAGGGTATGAAGAATGGGATTGACTGCCCTGACCAGGTCCTTCTTGCGCCCCTGTGCGCACTCCTCCCAGGGGATCTCATGAGACCGGACTACCTTGGCGCTGCGGCGGGCCTTGTCGTAGAAGGACGCTAGATGTTGCGCCTTCCCTTGGCTGGGGTCTTCTCCGCCTCCCACTGTCTTGGCCATAATTGCCTCCTGAGCGAAGGGGGTAAACTGAGGAAGGTACTATTAATCAAAATTATAGTACTGACGGATAGTTCGTTCAATAGATTTTGTGTCAGTAGATTTTGTTGACGCACTATCCCATACGGGATAGACTGATTATAGGAGTATCAAAATGGAACTTCAGATTATAGACAACGTTCGACGAAATCACGCGCTGGAACACGCGACGATCGCCCTGCTGAAGCAGCGGCTGGAGCCGGAGACTCGTATTTCAGGCCGTTCTACACCTTCAGGGTTTTACCTCTATGGGAATCTACCTACGGATGTCGTGGAGCAGTCTGTCAAGGATGCGCTGGCCCTCTTACAGAAGGGCGAGAGCCACCTGGCTGTCAGCGACCTGTGCGGCACTAACCTGGCTGTTGGCGGAATTCTTACTGGGCTATCAGCCATGCTGGCTGTAGGTAGGGGACGGCGCCTGGATCGTGTGCCTCACGGTCTGCTGGCAGCCCTGGCCGCCGCCGTGCTGGCACAGCCGCTGGGCCGGTGGATTCAACGTAATGTGACCACAGAGGCCCGTGTGGGGTCCCTGGCCCTGGCGAGTGTTGAGTGCCGTCAACGGGGACACCTGATGGTCCACGTGGTGAAGACCAACAACAGACGATAGGAGTAGAGGGGCCTGGCGAGGTTTGGTTGCGCTGGGATTCCGGGTTGCCCTCACCCTGACCCTCTCCCACTGCGGTGGGCGAGGGGATGCTTGCTGAAATAGGTTTTCCCACAGCGGTGGGCGAGGGGATAGCACTTGCTATTCCGCTTTGGTGGGCGAGGGGATAGTAGGTGCCGTCCTACTGCAGTGAGAGAGGGAACAAAGGTGCCGTCCCACTGCGGTGGGAGAGGGAATAGTAGGTGCTGTTCTGCTGCGGTGGGAGAGGGAATAGTAAGTATTGCTCCACTGTGGTGGGCGAGGGAAAGCTGGCTGGCGCAAGATCTTCCACCTGCGTAGGCAAGGGAGTATTCGCTGAAGCAGGCTCTCCCACTGTGATGGGCGAGGGTACCGGTTATGCCTTTGCGGTGGGCGAGGGACTTGGTTCTCTCCCGGCAAATGAGAGTACTGCTTCTTGTCCTGCTAGAGAGGGCCTGGGATGCCAGGACGGAGGAGTGCGACAATCTATTGTTGGTGTTTTCTCCCGCTTCAGCGTGCTAGACAGGTCTTTGGCTCGGCCACCACGAGGGGCTTTACAGAAAGTTGCCGCACCCGGACAGAGAGCGTCTTTATCGACCGGTGGTTAACGTGATATAATCGCATGTGCATTCTGCCCCCATCGTCTAGAGGCCTAGGACGCCACCCTTTCAAGGTGGAGACAGGGATTCGAATTCCCTTGGGGGCACCAGCAGAGATGCTCCTATGACCACCGCCGGAACCCTTTCCAACTCGCTGTCTGATCAGTCCACGCTTCCTATGATATGTCAATCACGCTTGAAGATTGTTGGCAGAGTATCACGACACTCACACGTGGCAATAGAGGAGATGCTGCACGCTATTACCAACAGAGGCACTTGTCCTTGGGGGGACAGAGCAGTCTCACAACACAGTTCATTGCGAGTCTCTGTTGGTCATCGCGAGTCCTTTGTTGGTCATTGCGAGCTTTGGTAGGCAGCCCCGGCTGCGGGAGAAATGGAATGACTTCTTTGTCCGGCGTAGCATTATGGCCGATTAGCTTTGATGTCATTGAAAGCTTTGGTAGGCAGCCTGAGGCTGCCGGAGATCTGGAATGCCATCTTAGCTTTGATGTCATTGGAAGGAGGGACGACGAAGCAATCTCATACCCGGATGGTCATTGCGAGGAACCAAGCAATCTCATCTCCCCCCGGCATTCCCGCCCTTTGTCTGTCACTCCCGCGAAGCCTGGCCCCGCGGAGGCGGGGAATCAGCCCAACCTGTCCTTCCAGCAGAGGCGAAGAATCCGTCCCAATCTGTCATTCCCAGGCGGGGAATCCATCCTAATCTGTCATTCCAGCGAAGGCTGGAATCCAGAGGGGCGGGGCGGGGGGATTGCCACGCCTCCGCTATCGCTCCGTCTCGCAATGACCGGTAGCGTATAGTAATGACAGAGGGAGATACGGCTTCCAATGACATCAAAGCTGGGCGGCCATCATGCCACGCCGGACGAAGCTGCCATTCCATTTCTCCGGCATCCCAACGCTGCCTACCAAAGCTCGCAATGACAAGTAGCCTGGGGCAATGACAGGTTAGCATCACGTGACAGGCTAGGACTCATGAGGCACTAGATGGAAAATACCGGCTTGGACGGTACTTCTTCGTCCGGGACTCCGAGCAAGCCCCTACTAAGGCGCATAGCACGCAGGCTCTCTCCAGGCAGTGTATCCCGCACACTCGTTTTCCTCCTGCTCACCGTGCTCGTGCCGTTGTTGGTGGTTGATGCGGTGCATCAGTACAGTGTGTTTCAGGAGCGCGGCGCCGACGAGCTAGAGTCGAACCTGGAATTGGCCCGCTCAATAGGCGCTAACTTCGACGCCTATGTGCAGGATATGCTTCGGCAGGAGCTCGCTGTGGGAACGTCACTGGCGGAGGAGCAACAGTTCTCCGTAGCGCAGGCAAACCGCCTTCTTGCCACCAGCGCCGGCCAGTACCCGGCTATTCTCCATCTTAGCTGGGTAGACCCCACCGGCCGGATTGTCGCTTCCAGCCAGCCCCAGATCATCGGAGCATTCCAGGTCGGAGACCTGCCATACTTTCAGACCATAGCCCGTGGTCAGGAAAGAGCTGTAGCCGATCTATTCCCAGCACGGACAGACGGACGCGCGGTCTTCGCCATAGCTCGCGGCATCCGTGACGTTAATGGCACGCTACAAGGCATCATGGTGACAACGGTGGAAGCGGACCGTCTCGATGAGGTGCTTAACGTCCAGTTGACGGGAATGGGAGGGTTCGCCATCATAGATAGCAGTGGCCAGGGCGTTTTCCGCAGTCCGGAAGTAGACTGGACCTGGGAGAAGCGGGCAGGCGTTCTGAACAACGCGTACGTTGCCCCGGCACTGGCCGGCCAGGAGGTGACCGGAACATTCACTTCAGTTACCGACGGGGAGACGCGTATGCTGGGCGTCGTGCCTATCCGCTCCATCGGTTGGATCGTCTGGGCGGGCCGGCCGGAGTCCGAAGTCATGGCGCCGGTAATACGTGACCTGCTAGCCGAATCAGCCCTTAGCCTCCTGACGGCCCTTGTAGCTTTTGCAGTTGCCCTGCTGGTAAGCCGGAGCATTACTGATCCCCTGCGCCGGTTGAGACAACATGCGGCGGCTCTGGGGCGCGGGGAATACAGCCGGGCCGTAGAGGTGACCGGGCCAACGGAGATCGAGGAGCTCGGACGGAGCTTCAACCGTACGGTCGAGGAAGTGCAGACTCGTCAGGCGGCTGCAGCCCTCGGCGCTGATGTGGGTGTGGCGCTCACAGGCAGCGAAACCCTTCAGCAAGCTCTACAGGACTGTGCCCGAGCAATTGTACGCCATCTTGATGTTGACTTTGCTCGTATCTGGACCCTCAGCGACGATAATCTCACGCTGGAGCTGCAGGCGAGCGCCGGAATGTATACCCATATCCACGGCCCTCACAGCCGAATACCGCTGGATAAGGACGTGATGATTGCAGCGATCGCCAGAGGACGCCAACCCTATCTGACCAACCGGATTATTGGTGATCCCCTGATCACCGACCAGGATTGGGCCAGAACTCAAGGGATCGTGGCATTCGCCGGGCATCCATTGGTGGTTGACGACCGGCTGGTAGGCATCATGGCCATGTTCGCCCGCCAGCCTCTCGGCCGCACTGTGACAGAAGCCCTGGCGTCAGTGGCCGATGAGGTGGGCCTGGGGATCCAGCGGAAGCGGGCCGAGGCGCTGATCGAGGAGTCCGAAGCGAAATACAAAAATATTGTCGAGCTGGCAACAGATATCATCTACACCTCCGATAAAGCAGGCAATTTCGTTTTCATGAATAACGCCGGGTTTGCCATCCTGGAGGCTAAGCCGGATGAAGTTATCGGCCAGACGTGGCTGAAGTGGATTCATCCGGATGACCGGGAGAAGACCCTCAACAAGTTCTATGAGATGCTGGAAGGAGGTACGGACGCTTTTGGGTTCGAGAACAGGTTCGTCTCGAACAGCGGCCGGGTTATGAGCGTCCTCCATAACGTTAGAGTGCTGCGTGACCAGAGCGGGGCAATTACCGGGACGCAGGGCATAGCCCGTGATATCACCGAGGGTAAGAGGGCAGAAGAGTTCCGGCGGGAGTACATTCACACGATTTCCCACGACTTGCGCAACCCGCTGACCGTGATAATGGCCCAGAGCCAGTATCTGCAGCGCAAACTGAAGAAGGCCGGTCGCGGCGGTACCGAAGCGCAGGGCATCGAGGACATGTTCAAGTCGGCCCAACGGATGAATGCGATGATTCAAGACCTGGTGGACTCGGCACGGCTGGAATCAGGGCAACTGCAGGTGGACATGCAGCCCATCGATCTGGGTACGTTTGTTTCCGATATCTTGCAGCGGAACGGGCCGGTGATGCCGGTGCAGCGAATCAAGGTCGAGGTCCCCGAGGCCCTGCCTCCAGTGAGCGCCGATCCTGACCGGCTGGAGCGAATATTGATCAACCTGCTGACCAACGCCCTGAAATACTCGCCAGAGGACAAAGAAGTGGAGATCAGCGCCAGTGTAACCGAAGAAAATGGCGCCATGGTCTGCGTGTGCGATCAGGGCACCGGGATAGCTCCCGCCGACCTGCCCCACATCTTCGAGCGATTCTACCGGCCAGCCGGTGGCCGGAAGGCTGGCGGACTGGGCTTGGGCCTCTATATCACTCGGATGCTGGTCGAAGCTCACGGCGGGCACATCCAGGCCGAGAGCGAGCCCGGCAAGGGCAGTAAGTTCTGTTTCACGCTTCCGTTGGCGTGAGTAACAGGGTTTCATATTCCTTGCAATTCGACCTATTCCTTTGAAGTTGCGATGAAAATCATGCTATGATGAATCTAGTAGGGGTGGTGAGGGGGCCGGATGGCGAACTTCCAAGTCAGAAAAGAGCATACCGCCCATAGGCCGAGGGCTCCGGGTCAGGGCAGCAGGACGCCAATATCGTTCGATGTTAAGAATGAATTGAGCCTGCTCTCGAAGGTTTTTACGCACTCTCCAGATGCATTCGCCCTCCTAGATTCCAGCTTCTTCATTTGTGCGGCCAACGCGAGCTTTGTGAGTAACTTCCGTGTGCCCTCAAACCGCGTGATCGGCCGCCCAGCCGCGGACGTGATCCCGGGATGGTCCGAGGACCTGAAGCGAATATTCGAAGAGGTCCGTGCAACCGGTAAGCCTTTCCACGCAGATGCCTATCCCTTTGCGTCCGGGGGGCGTCTGGGACGAAAGGTAACCTATTGGAATATCACTATCTCCCCGGTTTACGGGACCGACAGTGAGCTAACGGGGTACCTTCTCCTGAGTCGCGAGGCGGCTAACCCCAGAGAGCCGCTAGCCCCAAGCCCTGTCCTCTCCGCCAAAGCTCAGCACGACGCTGCTGACGTGGAGACGCATCTTGCCGGCCTGCGGGACAGCGAGGTACAGCTACGGCGGCTGGCTGAGTCAAATATCATTGGCGTCATCAGCGCGGACCCTCACCGCATTATTGAGGCCAACGACGCATTCCTCAAGATGCTGGGCTACACCCGGCATGACCTGCTGTCCGGAGCCATACTCTGGCCCGAGATAACCCCGAAAGAGTACCTCCACCAGGACCAGCGCGCCAGCAGGGAGCTCGCCAGCCGCGGGGTCTGTACCCCATACGAAAAGGAGTTTTTCCGCAGGGACGGCAACCGCGTGCCAGTCTTGCTCGGCGCTGCCCTTCTTCAGAAGTCGCCTCTACGATGGGTCTGTTTTGTGGTAGATCTGACCGACCGCAAGCGGGCCGAGGCGGAGCATGAGACCCACCTGGCGGAGGTCAAGCAACTGGTTACAGCATCTCAACAACGAGCCAGCGAGCTAGAGGCAATTCTGGATGGCATCGCGGATGGTGTATTTGTCTGTGACACAGAGGGGCGCATCATCGAAGTGAACGATGCTGCCGTCAGGATCACTGGCATGTCGAGGGCGCAGTACGCCCATAGCCAGGAGGCCGTGCTACTCCAACTGCTCGACCTGCGGCATCCGGATGGACGGCCCATTGGCAAAGACGAGCTGGTGCTATCCCGAGCGCTTAGCGGTGAGGTTATCCGCGGATTCGAGAAGGTAGCCACGAATCCCCAAACGCACCGCCAGATCCATTTCTTGATAAGCGCCGCGCCCCTAAAGGACCGAGAAGGACGCACGTTCGGCGCGGTGGCGGTGCTGAGCGACATTACCAGTATCAGAGAGCTGGACCGGCTAAAGGACCAGTTCATAACAGTTGCCGCCCATGAGTTGAAGACGCCGGTAGCCATCATGAAGGGCTACGCCCAGGGGCTCCTGCGCACATCTGAGGACATGCCCCCGTCCAGGCGCCGGATGCTGGAGGCCATAAACCGGGGGTCCGACCGGATCGATAGCATCGTGGAGGACCTGCTGGACATCTCCCGCCTGCGTGTCGGCCACCTGGAACTGACCAAGGGGAGGGTTGACCTGCCGGAGCTGGTCCAGGAGGTCGTTGACCGGACAGACCTCACCTCGCCTCAGCACCGGGTGAGAGTTGCCAGGACAGAGCCAGTGGTAATCCATGCCGACCGCTACCGCCTGGACCAGGTCCTCACTAATCTCATAGATAATGCCATGCGGTACTCTCCCGTTGGAGGCGACATCGACGTCGAGGTTACTGTTCGGGATGGGCAGGCGGCGGTGTCAGTCCGGGACTACGGCGTTGGCATACCGAAAGAGAAACACAAGCACATTTTTGAGAGATTTTACCGCGCCCACACCGGCACGCCTTTTGACTACGGCGGAATGGGCGTGGGACTGTACATATGCAAGGAGATAATAGCCCGACATGGAGGCAAGATCTGGTTCGAGAGTGAAGAGGGAAAAGGCAGTGCGTTCTACTTCAGCCTCCCAGTCTAATCCCAGCGGGCACGCACACAATTCGAGGACTGTTCTCGTGGTTGACGATGACCAGGACCTGCGGTCGCTCGTTGCTATGGTGCTCGAGGAGGAGGGGTATACGGTAGAGACGGCTGCAGACGGGAGGCAAGGACTCGATGCAGTCAACCGTGGCATGCCCGATTTGATCCTTCTAGACATGAAGATGCCGGTCATGGATGGCTGGGAGTTCGCCAGAGAGTTCCGTGCCCGGTACAACTTCAAGGTGCCGATCGTGGTCCTTACGGCGGCTGCGGATGCGAAGAAACGAGCCGAGGAAACCGGCGCCGTCGATTGGATTGGCAAGCCCTTTGACCTGGACACTCTGCTGAGTGTCGTAGGGCGCGATATCCGCAAGACTACCGGTAATTAGTCTCCAGCTACCTTGACCAGATACTCCGGCAGGGGCATGATACTGTAGCTCTGGGCGCCGTTACTGAGGGCCTCCACGACCGCCCGTGCGGTGTCCAGAGAGGTGAAGCATGGTACCTGGTGCTCTACCGCCGCCCGGCGTATCTCGAAGCCGTCTTTGAGGGGCGTCCGGTTGCCCGTGACGGTGTTAATAACGCCGTTGACGGTGCCGTTGCCGATTATGTCCAGCACATTGGGATGGCCCTCGTTTAGCTTCTTGGTGATGAGGTTGACGGCCAGCCCCAAGGAGCTAATCAAGGCGGCAGTCCCCTCGGTGGCATACAGATCATAGCCCAGGGAGGCCAGGCCCCGGATAATGGGCACGGCCTCAGGCTTGTCCTTATCGGCGATGCTCAGGAGCACTCCGCCGCTGGGAGGGAGCATCAGGCCGGCTGCCAGCAGCGCCTTGGTCAGGGCCGCCGGGAAGCTATGGTCTATGCCCATGACCTCACCGGTAGACTTCATCTCCGGCCCCAGGTAGGTGTCCACGCCCAGAAGCTTAGCCATTGAAAACACCGGGGCCTTGATTGCTACGAGACCCTTTTTCGGGTAAAGGCCGGTCTCGTAGCCCTGCTGAGCCAGTGTCCGGCCCAACATGACCTGGGTAGCGACACGGACCATTGGCACCCCGGTTACCTTTGAGAGGAAGGGCACCGTCCGGCTGGCCCGCGGGTTCACCTCCAGAACAAATACCTGCGCCCCCTGGCCCTCGCTTCGCATGATAACGTACTGGATGTTCATGAGGCCGCGTACGCCCAGACCGATCCCGATGCGCACGGTGTAGTCCACGATATCGGCCACCTCCTGGGCGGTGAGGTTCAATCCTGGATAAACGGCCATGGAGTCGCCGCTGTGGACCCCGGCCCGCTCGATGTGCTCCATGATGCCGGGGATGAGCACCCGCTCGCCATCGGCAATGGCGTCCACCTCGACCTCTTTTCCTTCCAGGTACTTATCGATCAGGATTGGGCGCTCGCGGGACAACTCGGAGGCGGAGCTCACGTAGCGGACCAGCTCGCCGGCCCCCTGGACGATCTCCATGTTACGGCCGCCCAGCACGTAGCTCGGGCGGACCAGCACGGGATAGCCGATGAGCTTGGCGACGTTCAAGGCCTCTTCAACGGTCAGGATCGCCGCACCCGGTGGCTGAGGGACACCCAGGTTATTCAGGAAGTCCTCAAACCGGTGGCGGTCCTCGGCGATATCGATGGCATCGGCGCTCGAGCCAAGAATCGGTGTGCCCCCTCTGGACAGGGGCTGAGAGAGGTTGATGGCTGTTTGCCCCCCGAACTGAACGATGGCCGGAGGCATCGAGCCGTTGGCGTCGATGCACTCGTTCTCCAGGGCGTCCCGCACGCTTTCCTCGTCCAGGGGCTCGAAGTAGAGGCGGTCAGAGGTGTCAAAGTCGGTGGACACGGTCTCCGGGTTGGAATTGACAATGATAGCCTTGTAGCCGGTCTCCTGAAGGGCCCATGCCGACTGGACCGAGCAATAGTCGAACTCGATTCCCTGGCCGATACGGATTGGACCGCTGCCGATCACGAAGGCCTTGCTCCCGGTGAGGGACGGGGCCTCGTTCTCCATCTCATAGGTGGAGTAGAAGTAAGGTGTTTCAGCGTCGAACTCGGCGGCACAGGTGTCCACCATCTTATAGACGGGGCGGATGCCCCAGCGATGGCGCAACTCCCGCACCTGCTCCGTCAGGCGGTCGGCCAGGGTCCCAATCTGCTCATCGGTGAAGCCCAGGCGCTTCGCCTCCAGGAGCAGCTCAGGTGTCAGCTTCTCTGCGAGGAGACGCCGCTCCATGAGGACCAGGCCGTGGAGCTTGTGAAGGAACCAGGGATCAATGCAGGTGCGCCCTGCCAGGTCATCAACGGTGAATCCCCGGCGCAGGGCGGCCATCAGCGCCCAGAGCCTCAGGTCGTTGGGGCGATCGATCAGGTTCAGGAAAGCGGGGCTGTCCGCGGGCTCCCTGGCCCAGGCCGGGTCCTTCCAGGCCAGCGTCTTGCCCCCTAGCTCCAGTCCACGTACCGCCTTCTGAAGGGCCGCCTCGAAGGAGCGGTCTATGGCCATGACCTCGCCGGTAGACTTCATCTGGGTGCCGATCACCCGGTCGCCCGAGGCGAACTTGTCAAAGGGCCAGCGCGGTATCTTGACCACGCAGTAGTCCAGGGCCGGCTCGAAGGCGGCGGTAGTCTTGCCCGTGACTGCATTGGCGATCTCGTCCAGCCTCCTGCCCACCGCGATCTTAGCGGCTACCCGGGCTATGGGGTAGCCGGTAGCCTTGCTGGCCAGGGCTGAGCTGCGGCTGACCCTGGGGTTAACCTCGATAACACAGTAGTCCATGCTCCGGGGTGAAAGGCCGAACTGGACGTTGCAGCCACCCTCTATTCCCAGGGCGCGAATAATCTTGAGGCTGGCGGTGCGCAGCATCTGGTATTCTTTATCGGACAGCGTCTGACTGGGTGCAATGACGATGCTGTCGCCGGTGTGGACCCCCATGGGGTCCAGGTTTTCCATATTGCAGATGGTGATGCAGTTATCCGCGCCGTCCCGCATCACCTCATACTCGATCTCTTTCCAGCCGGCGACGCTCTTCTCCAGCAGGACCTGGTGGATGGGGCTGGCCTGAAGCCCCCCGGCGCAGATACGCTCAAAGTCCTCCCAGGTGCCGACCATTCCGCCACCGGTGCCTCCCAGCGTGTAGGCCGGACGGACAACCAGGGGTAGCCCGATGCGGTTTGCGAAGTCCCGCGCCTCTTTCATGTTGGTTACGGTAGCGCTCTCCGGCGCCGGTTCCCCGAGGTCCCGAAGCAGGTCTTTGAAAAGCTGCCGGTCTTCGGCCATGCGGATGGCCTCCAGCGGCGTGCCGAGCACCCGGACGTTATGACGGTCTAGCACCCCGGCATCAGCCAGGGCGACGGCCAGGTTCAGGCCGGTCTGCCCGCCCAGGGTCGCCAGCAGACCGTCCGGCTTCTCGCGGGCGATGATCCGCTCCACAGCCTCGACAACCAGGGGCTCGATATAGACAATGTCGGCGATGCCCTGGTCGGTCATGATCGTGGCCGGATTGGAGTTTACCAGTACAGAGATTACGCCCTCCTCCCGCAGGGCCTTGCAGGCCTGGGTACCGGCGTAATCAAACTCGGCCGCCTGGCCGATGATAATCGGCCCGGAGCCTACAACCAGGACTTTAGAAATTTTGGACATATTCCTCATACGGTTTATCAGGATACCTCAAGCTTAAGGGGCGGTGTACCGAGCCTTGTTTCATCTGTCATTGCGAAGAACGGAGCAATCTCATAACCCAACAGATCATTGGAAGGAACGAAGCAATCCCTCTTCCCATCTGTCATTGCGAGGAACGAAGCAATCTCCGGGGTGGGGCGGGGAGATTGCTTCGTCGTCCCTCCTCGCAATGACGGACAAGAGGCTCGCAATGACAGTGGTGGCTTGATCTGTAACAGAACACCAGCTCCCCCCAACAGGGACAGCAAATCCCCAATGTTCGCTCTACGAACATACTCCGCAAGAACGCTGTCAACTGCTTTGCTCTTACTGGACTCGCCAGTCAACTCAACGACCGCCTGCAGCAGCTTCTCTTCGACTTAAGCGTGGTCCGCATGGCAATCTCGCATCAATTTCTCGCGTCAATGTTATACATCACTCTTGCGCACCATCTCCAGGAACCGCTCGAACAGGTATACGTTGTCCAGCGGGCCTGGCGAGGCTTCGGAGTGATACTGGATGGAGACGATTGGGAAGTCCGGATGTATGAGCCCCTCTACCGTGTTGTCGTTGAGGTTGATGTGACTGACCTGCGCTCCTCCCTTGAGGGTGGCAGCGTCGACGGCGTAGCCGTGGTTCTGGGCAGTGATGTGCACCTGTCCGGTTTGCTTCTCCAGCACGGGGTGGTTGGCACCGCGGTGACCGAACTTCAGCTTGAAGGTGCGGGCGCCGAAGGCCATTCCCATAAGCTGATGTCCCAGGCAGATCCCCATGACCGGCTTCTTTCCGATCAGTTCCTTCACCGTGCCCACGATATTCCCGAGCCGGGCGGGGTCGCCGGGTCCAGGCGACAGCAGGATGCCATCGGGCGCCAGCGCCAGGATACCGGCAGCGCTCGTTGTACACGGCACCGCCGTGACCCGGCAGCCGAAGCTCCGCAGTATGCGTAAGATGTTGTACTTCAGACCGCAGTCCAGGACAACCACGTGAGGAAGGGGGGTCGAGGGCTGAGGAACTAGGCCCTGCTCTCCTTGCTGTTCCTTGACTCCGGTTCCCTGTTGCTGAAGCTCTTTGAACCAGGTACCCTGTTCCCAGGGATAAGAGTTGGGGGTAGTTACCCTGCCCACATAATCAAGCTTATCGTAGCGCGGTGAATGCCGTATCACCTCGAGCAGCTCCTCCGGGGTCTTGTCCACGCCCAGGGCGCCCATCATGACCCCGCGGGTGCGCAGCCGGCGGGTAAGCGCCCGGGTATCGACGCCATAGACCCCGGGAATGCCGGCATCCTTCAAATAAGCGTCCAGGGTCTGGTTGCTATCCCGGTGGCTCGGCGTATTGCAGGCATCCCTCACGACAAAGGCGCTGACCTGGATACGGCGCGACTCGATGTCAGCGGCGTTGATGCCGTAGTTACCGATAAGCGGGTAGGTCAGCACCACGATCTGACCGCCATAGGAGGGGTCCGTGAGGACCTCCTGATAACCGGTCATACTGGTGTTGAAGACCACCTCACCGCACGAGTCAACCTCAGCCCCAAAGGAATAGCCTGAGAAGGCCGTTCCATCCTCCAGCACCAGCAGCGCCCGCTTAGTCACGAAGAACCCTCCAGAGATTCATCAGTTTGTAGCGCGGGGGCTTGTCCCCCGCCGCAATAGGTCCCTTAGCCAAGGCGATAGACCACGTTGCCATTGAATATGGTGGCGACCACCCGGCCCCGTAAAGTCAGCCCGGCCAGGGGTGTATTCTTCCCCTTGGAGGCGAAACGGGCGGGGTCCACCACCCAGGTCTGATCAGGATCGAAGATAACAATATCGGCCGGCGCCCCGGGGACGATTTTAGAGAGCAGGTCCGGCACCCGGCGATCGAGCTTCGATCCCATTATGCCGGCCGGGCCGCTGGTCAGCTTCCGCACCAGGAGGGGCAGATCGAGCTGCCCGCTATGCACCAGCGTAAGCAGCAGGCCCAGGGCCGTCTCCAGGCCGCAGATTCCGGAGGCGGCATCATCGTATTCACACAGCTTGGTCGGCAGGTCATGCGGCGCATGGTCGGTAGCGATCGCGTCGATGGCGCCGTCCCGAAGACCTTCCAGGAGCGCCCGGATGTCATCGGCGGTCCGCAGCGGTGGGTTGACCTTGGTGGACGTATCGTAAGGAGCGGGCGAGCCTTCCGGCCAGGCCACGATCCCCGGCAGGGCCCCACGACCCGCCACCCACTCGTGAGTGAGCGTGAGATGGTGAGGCGCAACCTCCGCCGTGACCCGGACGCCCCGGGCCCTGGCGCGACGTATGCGCTCGACCGAGCCGGCGGTGCTGACGTGAGCTATATGCACCCAGCCCCCGGTCAGCTCGGCCAGGCTGATATCCCGCTCTACGATTATCTCCTCAGAGGCTGCCGGCTCGCCCTTGAGCCCCAGCAGAGTCGAGACCCAACCCTCGTGCATCGCCACACCCTGAGACAGGGACGGGTCCTGGCAGTGATCGATCACGGGGAGCCCCAGCATGGAGCTGTATTCCAGTGCAGAGCGCATCAGGCGGGCGCTGGCCACCGGGCTGCCGTCGTCGCTGAATCCGGCGACCCCGGCCTCGGCCAGCTCGGCCATCTCCGTCAACTGCTCGCCCTTGCGCCCGCGAGTGACGCAGCCGATTGGCACGACGCGGACGGCTCCCTCGACCCGGGCCGTCTTCTGGACGTACTCGACCACGGCCGCCCGGTCGATGGGCGGATCGGTGTTGGGCATGCAGCAGACGGTAGTGAAGCCTCCGGCGGCCGCCGCGGCGGTACCGGTGGCGATAGTCTCTTTCTCCTCGAAACCGGGCTCCCGAAGGTGACAGTGAAGGTCGATGAATCCGGGTGAAACGACCAGACCACCGGCCGGAAACTCTTCGTCACCTTTCAGCGAGCCTGGCGCCCCGAGGGCGGCGATCTTGCCTCCGTCTATGAGCAGGTCCGCCTCCCGGTCCAGTCCCTGGCCGGGGTCCAGAATCCTACCCCCACGAATCAGCAGGCTCACGCTTCACCTCCGCTGCCCAGCAGGTAGAGCAGGGCCATGCGCACGGCGACACCGTTAGCCACCTGTTCCTGGATGACCGATTGGGCGCAGCCGACTACCTCGGCGGCCAGCTCGACCCCCTCGTTCACCGGACCGGGATGCATCAGCAGAGCGCCTGGCCTGGCCCGGTCCAGGCGGGCCCTGTTTATCTGGTAGAGTCGCACGTACTCCCGCAGGTCGGGCAGGAGACCCTCGTTGTGGCGCTCTTTTTGTATCCGCAGGGCCATAACCACGTCGGCGCCCTCGATGGCCCGGTCCAGGTTATAATCCACCTGCACAGTGGGCAGGGGAAAGCCGTCCTTGCCGAGGCCGAAGGGGAACAGGGTAGGCGGGCCGCAGAGTACGATCCGCACGCCCATGGTAGCCAGGCCCCATATATTCGAGCGGGCCACCCGGCTGTGCAGGATGTCTCCGACGATAACCACCTTGAGTCCGTCCAGCTCTCCCAGCCTCTGGCGCATCGTATAGAGATCGAGAAGGGCCTGAGATGGATGAGCATGCCAGCCATCGCCGGCATTCACCACGCAGCTCTTCACATTGCGGGCCACCAGGTACGGCGCACCAGCCTGGGAATGGCGCATCACAATCATGTTGGCGCCCAGCGCCTGAAGGGTACGGATGGTATCCAGAAGCGACTCGCCCTTAGCCACTGCGCTGGTAGAGGTCGCGATGTTCACGACATCGGCGCTCAGGCTCTTGGCCGCCAGCTCGAAGGAGACGCGAGTGCGGGTGCTGGCCTCGTAAAAGAGATTCACGACGGTCTTACCGCGCAGAGTCGGCACCTTCTTGATATCCCGGCTCAGGACCTCCTTCATCGCGTCCGTGACCTCGAAGACCAGCTCCACGTCCCGGCGGCTGAAGTTGTCCAGGTCCAATATGTGGGGGTGAAACGCCTGTGCGGGCGCCTCGAGATCGGCCACGGAGATGCGGTTAGCCATCCTCACCACCTCCCATCAGGACTACCTGGTCCAGGCCATCCACTTCCTGGAGTCGCACTTTGACCTCCTCCTGGAAAGAAGTGGGCACGTTCTTGATCACATAATCAGGCCGGATGGGCAGCTCCCGGTGTCCCCGGTCTACCATGACTGCGAGCTGCACGGACCGGGGCCGTCCGAGATCGATCAGTGCGTCCAGGGCCGCCCGGGTGGTGCGTCCCGTATACAGGACATCATCCACCAGGATCACCCGCTTGCCCTTGATATTGATGGGGATATGAGTAGGTTGGATCTTGGGCCGGACCCCCCGCAGGCCGAAATCATCCCGGTACAGCGTAACGTCCAGTGCGCCCACCGGAACGGACTGTCCCTCCAGGGATTCCAGGAGCAGGGCCAGGCGCTGGGCGAGGGGCACCCCCCGGGTGCGCATCCCGATGATCGCCAGGTCCTGGACGCCCTGGTTCCGCTCGATGATCTCGTGGGCAATGCGGGTAAGGCCGCGGCGCATGTCCGCCTCGTTCATCAGCTCCTTTTCCCGCACGGCTTACCTCCTGGGGGGTAGTGCGCCATCACACCGGCGATTCGAGGGCAGCGTCCGAGACCCTCTTGTTCCGGCAGGGGCGCTAATCGAAAAGGTCACGTGGTCATACACCAGGTCGGCTTTAGCAGGCAAAAAAAACCTCCTTGCCTACGAGTACCGGCAAGAAGGCGAACCGCGATTATGCTGGGGGCATTCCTGCCCCGTGGCCAGCATCCTTGGCCTATTCCTTACCAGCCTCGCCGGACTGATTTAAAGGGACCAGGTTTCCAGTTGTGAGAATACCATAGTTAGCGGTAATGGGTCAAGGAAAAAGCTGTCATGGGATTCCGCCAAGAGTCGGGGGTCAGCGCATACGGCCGGTTCTATCTGGAGGGATTCAGCAATTACAATATTTCGATATACCCTTCTGTTCCATGCACGCGAATTCGTTGCCCATCTTTTATCAGTCTGGTAGCATTCTCCACTCCAACAACTGCTGGTAAGCCATATTCACGTGCGATAACTGCTCCATGGGTCATCAGTCCGCCAACTTCGGTGACCAGGCCTTTTATGGATACAAACAATGGTGTCCAGCTAGGGTCAGTAAAGGAGGTGACTAATATATCTCCATCTTCCAGATTAGCATCTTCCATGTTTAAGATGACGTGTGCTCGTCCCTCTATAACTCCGGAAGAAACAGGTAGACCAACTAAAGCTTCGGCTGGGAGATTTTCTCGTTTGTACTCACCTGCAACGATTTCACCATCAGACGTGATAACGCGTGGTGGAGTCAGTCTTTCATATAATTTGTACTCGTCTTTTCGTTTGCTGATGATCTGGTAATCCAGTTCATTTGTGCGTACGACTTCGCGAAGTTCTTCAAAACTGAGATAGTATATATCTTCCTTTTCATGAATAACGTTGGTTTGTACGAGTCGTTCGGCTTCTTTCAGTAAAGCCTGCTTATAGACGAAGTAGCGACTAATCATGCCGTACTTTGGGTATTCACGGTAACCTATGAAATTCCGGATTAGGCTGATCATTCGTTTTGTTTCTTTGGCTTTTCGTTTACCACCCGGCAATTGCGTCAATCGATCTAATAGCTCTTGTTCTTTTTTCAGAGCTTCCTGTCGCCCTTGCTCAAGTTTCCGATTGCTGGCATTAGGCTCAAAGTTCTTTATGTTGCTGAGAATCAAGGGGACGAGTGTAGTTGGTTTTTCGCTCCAGCGAGTTTTGGTAATATCGATTTCTCCGGCACATCGCATTCCGAATTTGTTAAGATAAGCATAGATAGCGTCTCGGGCTTCCTGCCCACCATCAATCTTAACCAGTCCGTCCAAGAAGTTATCATCTCTTACACGTTGCAAATAATCGATTACTTCCGGATAAGGACGAATTACATCTGCGACATCCAATAGCGCCAGACCCATTTCCGAAGTAATATTGTTTGATACAGATTGAGAAAGCGTGTCTGCTACGTTCTTTTCACCTAACCACTTCATCATTTTCTCATTGATCCATGATGAAGCATTTATAGCAGCCATAAACACACCCGTACTTTGAGGGTCAAATAGAATCTTCTTTAATTGCTGGATATCTTCTAGAATGAAATCAAATAGATCCGCTCCTGACTTCGTTTGGATGTTTTGTTTTAACTCTTCTAAGGATGCTTGGCTACTCTCAATCAAATCAGAAACGATTTTCGGATCGTAGTCGTTTGGTGTTTGAAAACCCGCAGGCGACACGCCTTTATTGCTATTACCGGGACTCAGGGCTTTTTTGTCATTTGGTAACGATTCAATAGAATCTTCTCGCTCTATAATGGTCATGAGTGCGTCTTTCATGAGCGGATCGTGATCTCCCATGGCACTCAATAACCTTCTTCTGCTGTCAGGTGAAGCCAGCATATGTGTAACGTCAACAAACAACCTTCCACCAGCTTTACGCATGGGTGCAGGAGTCGTTAACAGGAAAAAAGACAATCCCAATGGTTTTATGGGATCGGTCATCATTTGTTGATGACCGACAGATACATAGACGTGATTTTCTTGATCATTCGCTTCAGGAATGGGGTATAAAGTAGTGATTGGCCGGCTCTGGACAACATAGAATGTATCATCAGCCAAACACCATTCGATGTCCTGGGGGAGGCCGAAATGCTCTTCGATCTTTCTGCCCAGGCGCTCAAGCTGCAAAATCTGCTCATCCGTCAGCGCTTGCCTATTCTGCCGCTCAGGCTCAATCTCCTGTTCTTTCGTACCGCCATCTTTTGAGGCATAGATAGCCAGCTTCTTGGTGGATATCCTCTTATCGATAACCCTGCCGTTACGCACTTTATAGGTATCAGCGTTCACCAGGCCGGAGACCAAGGCCTCACCAAGTCCGAAGCTGGCTTCAATGGATAACACTTTCCTATTGGAAGTCACGGGATCGGCTGTAAACAAGATTCCTGCCGCCTGCGGGAAGACCATCTGCTGAACAACCACAGACAGGCGGACTTTACGGTGGTCGTAGCCGTTTTGAAGGCGGTAGGTTACTGCCCTCTCGGTAAATAGCGATGCCCAGCACTTGCTGATATGCTTTAGGATTGCCTCCTTACCGATAACGTTCAAATACGTATCCTGCTGGCCTGCAAAGGAGGCCGTCGGTAAGTCCTCTGCAGTGGCGCTGGACCGTACTGCACAGGCATTTTCCTCTCCAAGCCTGGAGAGGTAGCGGGTGATTTCTTCGCTAATATCTTGAGGGATGGCAATCCCTTCGATGACCCTGCGAATCTCACCGCTAAGGCCACCTATTTCATCCCGGTCTTCCACCTTCAGAAGCGATAATTGACCAAGTAATCCGTTAAGCGATGAGGTTTCCCCAATGATTCTTCTAAAGCCTTCAGTAGAAACACAAAAGCCATCCGGCACGCGTATTCCTTCAATCTTGGAAAGTTCCCCCAGGCTCGCGCCTTTGCCCCCAACAACCAGGAGTTTCGTTTTGTCGATGTCCTGAAAACCAAGCACATAGAAACTCACACACTTCCCTCCCTTGGCAATCCCTTTTTGATAAGAGGCAAATAAGGCTTTGGAGTCGCAACAGCAGGGATCAGAGAATCCGGCGGCGGGATGCGACCTACGGTGCTGTCATAATACCTGGCCCCAGAAGTACCGCCCGCTGCTCGCATCCATCGTCTGCCCGGTGTAGGGCTTATCGGTGGGCAGACTCCCGCCCTGGGTCCTGGTCTGGCCCTAGGCATGGTATCTCATGGAGCCGGTCTCGTTACCAGTGGCATCGCTGAAGATGGTGCTGCTCCCCAGGTGGTCGCTGTGCACGAAGTATAGCACCCCGGCCCGCCGGAAGGCTACCAGCCGGCGATAGGGACCCAACTGAGCGTAGTAATGGCGGGTGATCGTCCCTGACGACCGACTACAGGTGAAGAGATAACCCCACTTGTGAAGAGATTACCTCCCTGGTGAAGTGCTTACTTGAGCCGGTGGTCGGTTGAAGCTACTTGACCCGGTAGGCGCATGAAGGGGGTCTTACATCGCTAGCCGGGATCGCCCTCGATCCCGGCGGACGTTCTGATATTCAGACTCTCGATTCTCGGCGCCGTCCGTACGGGGACGCCCATACAGCATGGTGGCCGCTGCAGGCAGGGCGCTCGCCCTGCTACTTCCACGTCCCCCGCTTGAACCCGGCCGCGACTTCGGCGTGGTCGGCTTCGCTGGGGAGCGGTGAGACGATGTGCAGGATCACCAGCCGCGATTCAGCCCTGATGCCGCGAGCCTCGCCGGCCGGGATGAAGGCCAGCGACCCCGGACCGACCTTCTCATCCCTGTCACCGGCCACGATGGCGCCCTCGCCCTCGAGCACCACCAGCGTGAGATTGATGCCCGGCCGGTGAACGGGGATAAACTGCCCCGGCTCGAAGCTGGCGACCATCACCCGCACCTGGTCGTTCCCGGCGAATACAACCGGGTTGAAACGCTCAGGCTTGAACGAGGCGATCTCTTTATAGGATTTTACGAATGCTGACATTGGCGGGCTCCTTTCAAGCCGTGTCGTGTTGCTTGGTTTGGGCTGGCAACGGGGGGCATTGAGTTGTATCGGCGCCAGGCTGGCTATGGGCCTTGGCGGGCGAGGCAGTGCCATCGCCCCTACCAGTATTATGCCACGTCTTCGCTGCCAACGGACAGTACGTATCCGTTATCCGTTCACCCATCCGCTATCCGTTGGGGAACCTGCTGTCATCCGTTATCCGTTGAGAATATTGAGAACCTGAGAATCATGAGAACCAAATGGCCTAAGAGCCCTGCTTCTTGCGGATGCGGATGCGGAAGACCGGACGGAGGGGGCCACCCTCCTCACGGACCGCCAGAATCTCGTGTCCGACCCGGGCGGTCCACTTTGAGAGGTCCTTGGTGGAGCTGCGGTCGGTGCTCAGAATCTCCAGCACCCTGCCCGGCGTGACCCGCTCCATCTCTTTCATGACCTTGAATATCCCCATGGCACACGGGATGCCGCGGTTGTCGACGGTCACTTCTATGTCAAGCGATTCGGTCTGGGCTGTTTCGCTCATAGTATAATTCCTCGTTCAGGCCTGGCGAGCGACAGGCGGCGACTGCGGCTCCGCCTTCGGCGTGGGGTCGATATCGGTGATGTCACATACGCCGGCAATCGGCGAGCAGGCGCGCCACATGGGACAGGCCAGGAAGATGCCGAAGAGGGTGACGATCAGCAGGACCTTCGCCAGGATGAGCACGCCTACCGGTAGGGTGAGCAGGGCCGGAAGGTTGGCGCCGATCAGGCTGTACGATTGGAATATGCCGGTGAGTACTACCAGGGGCAGCGCGAAGCGCACGACCCGGCGGAACTGGTCGAGCTGAGCAGCGGCAGCGAAGACTGTTTCGAAGCCCAGTGACTTGCGGGCGGCCGGCACAGCCACGAAGACGTTCCAGACGGCCCCGCCGAACCAGACTCCGAAGGCCGAGAGATGGACCCACCGGGCAAGGATGTTTCCAATGTCATTACCATGATAGGGGACCACGTCCAGGGCGGCGGTGGCCAGCAGGCCGAGCAGGGCTACCCCCACCGAGGCCTTGAGCCATCGCTGGCGTCTCTCGAGCCAGCCCTCGCCCTTGTTCAGCAGTCCTCGCTGGCCGGCAGCTATGACTCCCGCCAGCGCCAGCCAGAGCAGCGCCAGCGCCCCCGCCAGCCAGTTGTACCAGGTGTCGTAATGTGAGCCAAAGGGTAGTATGTACTGGGTCAGCGTGTACCCGCCGGCAGCAACCATGATGCCCGCGGCGTAGCGCTGGATCGTTGCAAACCGGTCGAACTCCAGCTCCAGGAACTCCGGGGTAGCATCGATGTCCTGCTCGGCATAGCGGCGCCTGGCAAAGAAGGCTCCCCATAGCCCTCCACCGAGCAGGGTCGAGAGGGCGACGAAGTAGGCCCACTTGGCGATAACCAGGTCCGGTGATGCCGCCCCGACGCCCCTGAGGGTGAGCCAGGCCCCGGCGGCGGATGATACCAGGATGAGGACCATAGCCACCTTGGGGAGGACGTAGCGGTCCAGCAGCTTGGTCTTTACAACGGCGATGTCAGGGGTCGCCCGAACGGTGTGCATGGTCATCTGTTTGTGCATAATTGCCTCCTCTTAGAAGGTAAGGACCTTATCGGCGTCGGCAAAATCCTCGGCCAGGAAACGGCCCACGCCCATTACTTCGTCGATCTCGGGGATCAGGTCGGCCTCGGCGGCGGAGATGATGTACATGGATGAGCGGCACCCGAAGTACTTCACGTCCCGCCCCAGCTCCTTGGCGTGCCGCAAGAAGCTCTGGAGGTCGGTGAAGCCGGACCGCTTGAGCGACTCCAACGCCTCTTCCTCCAGACCCTCGAAGGCCCGGGAGAACCTGACGTCGCAGATGCGCTCCTTGGTGAGGGCGAGCAGGGCCTCGTCCCTGAAGAGGACCCTGATCTGGGCATCGAAGCTGGAGGCCAGGCCGGCAATCAGGGTGCTGAGCAAGACGAGGCTATTGAAGCTGCCATTGCTGGCGATTATTGCGATCTTCCGAACCGGCTCCACGTACACCTCCTCTTCGGCTGCTCCAGACGCCAGGAGCAGCGGCTACACTAATAGTAGCGGGTTACTGAGGAGGTGTAAGTGACTTCAGTTCCAGAGGGAGCTACATCGTCTCCGGAGCGGTCATTCCCATGAGATGTAGTGTGTTGGCAAGCACCACCTGGGCGGAGGCCACGAGCTTGAGACGTGCCTCGCTGATCGCCACGTCTTTGGGATAGCGTGAAACTACCCGGCACTGCTTGTAGAAGGCATGGAACGACGTCGCCAGGTCCTGGGCATAGTACGTCAGGTGATGTGGCTCCAGGGCGAGGGAGGCGGTCTCCACCAGCTCCGGGAGCAGGAGCATCTTGCGGATCAGGGCCAGCTCAGCCGGATGTCCCAGCAACGAGACGTCGCCATTGGGATAGTCCAGTCCCCGCTCCTGGGCCAGGCGCAGGATGCTGGCGATCCTGGCATGGGCATACTGGACGTAGTAGACGGGGTTCTCCGCCGAGTGGCGCTTGGCCAGCGCCAGGTCGAAGTCCATCTGGCTATCCGCCGAGCGGGCCAGGAAGAAGAAGCGGCAGGCATCCACCCCTACCTCGTCCATCAGCTCCCGCAGAGTTATCAGCTCGCCGGTGCGCTTGGAGACCTTGACCACCACCTTGCCCCGCCGGAGCGAGACCATCTGGCAGAGGATGACCCGCAGCCGGTCCGGGTCTACTCCCAGCGCTCCCACCACCGCCTTCATACGGGAGACGTGGCCCATGTGGTCGGCGCCCCAGATGTTGATCACCTTCTGGAAGCCCCGCTTGACGAACTTGTTGAAATGGTAGGCGATATCGGAGGCGAAGTAGGTCGGGGAGCCGTTGCTGCGGATTATGACGTTGTCCTTGTCCTCTCCCAGGGCGGTAGAGGTGAACCAGATAGCGCTATCCCTCTCCTCGACATAGCCCTTCCGCTTCAGCAGGTCCAGCGACTCCTGGAACTGGCCGGTGTCGTAGAGGCTCTGCTCGCTGAACCATGTATCGAAGGTCACGCCCAGCCGCTCCAGGTCCGAGCGGATCTGGTCTACGATCTTCGCCAGGCCGATCCGGCCCAGCTCCTGGGTAGCCTGCTGGGTGGGCATCGGGAGGAACCGGTCGCCCTGCTCCGCCTGGATCTCTTTGGCGAGATCTACCATATAAGCCCCCGCATAGCCATCGGCGGGTATCTCCGCCGGCTTCCCCAGGGCCTGACAATACCGGGCGTAGAGCGTGCGATAGAAGGCATCTATCTGGTTGCCGGCATCGTTGAGGTAATACTCTCTCTCGACGTCGAATCCGGCCGCGGCCAGAATCCTGGACAGGGTGCTGCCCAGGATGGCCCCTCTGCCGTGTCCGACGTGCAGGGGTCCCGTAGGGTTGACGCTCACGAACTCCACCTGGAGCTTCTCACCGTTCCCGATGGATATGGAGCCGTATTTTTCGCCGTCGCTGAGTATGGATTCCACCTGGCTGGCGAGCCACTGCTCACTGAGCTTAAGGTTGATGAATCCCGGAGGGGCGACCTCTGCCCGGTCCAGGTAGTCGGTGGCGGGCAATGACGAAACGATGGCTTCGGCGATTGCCATCGGGTTCATGCGGGCGGCCCTGCTCAGCTTCAAGGGAAGGCTGCTGGCATAGTCGCCGTGCTCCGGCCTGCTGGGGTGCTCTACGGGCACCTCCGGCAAGGCCGTCGGTGGCAGCTTGCCCTCGTCCTGGGCCCGTTTGGCTGCCCGGGACAGCAGCGCCGAAAGTTCGTGTTTTATCATAGTGACTCCATTCTTGGGCGGGCGGATGCGAGCCGAGTGTATCCGAAGATTACGTCAATCTAAACCAGTTTAATACAATGGAGGCCCGGCCGCAACGTGTTGCGTCCTTGACAAGAGGCACCGTCGAAACCTATATTACCCGTACACCGGCCCCATCCTGCCAAAAGGAGACGCGTTATGCCCAAAGACCTGAGAAGCTACCTAGCGGACTATGAGAAAGCCCATCCCGACCAGGTGGTCCACGTCGAAAAAGAGATTGGGTGCGCCCAGGAGGTCACTACCCTGGCCATGAAGCTGGAGGCCATGGAGAAGTACCCGATCCTGGTCTTCCACAACATCCGCACGGCGGACGGGCGCAAGTCGGAATTCCCGCTGGTCACCAACCTGCTGGCCAGCCGCAGCCGCTGCGCCCAGGCGATGAACTCCACTTATGAGCGGGTCGGCATTGACTACTACCGGCAGGCACGTCAGAACAAGACGGCCCCGGTGGTTATCTCCCGCGATGAAGCCCCGGTCAAGCAGGTGGTCAAGAAGGTAAAAGACATCGATCTCTACCAGTTCCCGGCCCTGATTCACCACTACATGGACCCCGGGCCGTATTTCACCGCCGGCTTCATGACTACCTACGACCCGGAATCAGGCATCGACAACTCGGCCCTCCACCGCGGCTGGATGGTGGAGAAGGACAAGGTCAGGACCTATCTGACCCCCTTCAGCCATGCCCGGTATAACTTCGATAAGCACGAGGAAGCCGGCCAGGATATGCGCGTGGCGTACTGGGTCGGGCATCACCCCGTAGCCTGCCTGGCAGCCCAGACCCGCCTGGGTTACCCGGAGAGCCACTATGAGGCAATGGGTGGCCTGCTGGGCGAGCCCCTCCGAGTCGTGCCGTCAGAGACCCTCGGGGACGACTTCCTGCTTCCTGCAGACGCCGAGTTTACCGTTGAAGGTATACTCAAGGTCAAGGGCCGTTATCCGGAGGGGCCTTTCGGGGAATATACGGGCTACATCGGCCCGCAGATCCCTAACCCGCAGTTCGAGATTACGGCGATCACCCACCGCAAAGACGCCTACTGGCACGACATTCTGGTGGGCCATGCCGACAATCAGGTCATGGGAGGCTTCGCTATCGAGGGCGTCGTCTTCGAGGCCGTCAAGCAGCAGTGCCCGAACCTGAAGGCCGTTTACATGCCCCTGTCCGGCACCTGCCGTTTCCACGTCTATCTGCAGTTCGATCATCCCCGGGCCGGAGAGGCGCGTGAGGCTATCCTTACGGCGCTGCCTCTCGACTATCGGATCAAGCACGTATTCACATTCGATACGGATATCAACATCTTTGACGAAAGGGATGTCCTTCTGGGCATAGCAACCCGGTCTCAGTGGGACAGGGACGTCATCGCCGTGCCGGACCTGCGCGGGTCCGAGCTTGATCCAACCGTAATCGGCGCGACAACAACCAAGGGGGGCATAGACTGCACCAAGCCCGCCAACCGCGACTTCGCAGAGCGGAACAAGGTAGACGAGAGCATCTGGCAAGAGGTTACGGTAGAGGACTACATTCCGGAGAACCGGTTGTCCCGGATCGCTACCGAGAGGATGTAGCAGCCTCTGTCAGGCGAGCATTACCGGCGAAACACAAGCGATGGAGTACTCGTCAGGTCTTTGCGGAAAAGAAACTTGATGAGCACTTAAGGGGGGATGGGCAGCGGGATGTACGGGCAAGTGGATCCGAAAGAACATCGCATACCTTACCTGAGTCCGACAGAGCGGGTGCAGCGCCTGGGACCGGAGCGAGAGGAGCTGAACCGGAGAAACCAGACTCCGGTTGCAGCCTCCTTTATGCAGAGCTGCGTCCTCCGGGCCGGCCTGGTCGACGGGCCGGTGAGCGAAGACCGGCAGACACCAAAGGATGGCGAGCGTCTGACCCTGGAGGTCAAGGACCTCGCCTTCCGGCTTGGTGCGGATATGGTGGGCGTCAGCCTCCTGGACGAGTCGTACCTCTATCTCGACCGGGAGCTGCCGCACACCCACGTCGTATCCCTGGCGATGGGGATGGACTACGGCATCATCAAGACTGCGCCCAGCCGCAAGTCTTATACGGAGTTTTGGCGGGCCTACAACTCGCTGGCGGAGATGGTGGTCCACCTGGCAGCCCATATCCGGGGCCTGGGCTACTCTGCCAGAGCCCACCACGTGCGGACCGGCGATCTGCTGCTCGTCCCGTGCGCCGTAGACGCCGGACTGGGAGAGCTGTCCAAGATGGGCCTTCTCGTCACCAGGGAGTTCGGGCCGCGGGTACGGCTGGCGGCGGTGACCACCGACCTGCCGTTGCTGACGGATGGGCGGGTAGACCTGGGGATACAGGATTTCTGCGAAAAGTGCAGCAAGTGCGCCCGCCACTGCCCCAGCGGCGCGGTGCCGGAGAAAAAGACCTGGGTGCGAGGCGTCCGCAAGTGGCAGGTCGACGCGGAGCGGTGCATCGAGACCTTCTCGAAGGCTTTCGGATGCGGGATGTGCATCCGCTATTGCCCGTGGAACAAGCCGGGTACCACCTGGCACCAACTGGCCCGGGAGGCCGCCACCCGCAGCCCCTCGGCCCGGTCCCTCCTGATTAGGGCGGACGACTGGCTGTACGGGCGGTAGGTTCAACACCGTTTTGAGGCCCATCGAACATAGTAGTCGGAACCGCCGTTCCATCCGGCTTCCCGGATACGACTACAGACAACCGGGCGCATACTTCATATCCGTCTGTGTGCAGGACAAGAAACTGTTGCTGGAGCCAAGTCACGTACAGGACATGGTCCGATCCGTATGGCTGTCCTTACCGGACCGATTCCCACACATCGCCCTAGACTCATTCGTTGCGATGCCGAATCACGTCCACGGCATAATTATCATTCAGCAACCCTCCGCAGGAGAGCCGAGCGAAACGGGCCGGAACGAGCCGAACAAGATCGGCGGGAACGAGCCGAACGAAATCGGTAGGGGCGGACCTTGTGTCCGCCGGTGGGGAGGGGTGGAGGGGCAGCGCGTTGCCGACGGAGAGCCATGGGCAGACACAAGGTCTGCCCCTACCCCAACACCACCAACACCACGCACGCCCCTGCCGTTGCCAACCATTCCGGCGTTCCGTACAGTGCCCGCTCACCCGCCCGCTCTCGGGGAAATCGTCCAGGCATTCAAGTCACTCACCACGGTCGCCTACATCAAAGGAGTCAAGACAGCCGGTTGGAGTCCGTTCGCTCGACATTTGTGGCAACGTAATTACTACGAACGCGTGATACGCAATGAAGACGAACTCGACTCAGTCCGACAGTACATCGAAAACAACCCGGCAAGATGGGACCTTGACGAGGAGAACCCGGCACGCCCGTAGACCGCGCCCCTAACCAACCATTGGCTCCTACGCGTCCCGCCCGCAGGTGATTACGCTCGCCTGTACGTGACGGCGGGGCTATCGGGCACGTGTGATATAATGCCCACAAATGGAGTTGGATGTGTTCGTCTCTCTGGACCTCGAGACGACTGGGCTGAACCCACAAACCGAAGCGATCATCGAGATTGGCGCGGTCAAGTTCAAAGGCGGCGCCGCCTCTGAGAGCTTTCAGACGTTCGTCAATCCCAGGAAGCCAATACCGCCTTACATACAGGCCCTGACCGGCATCTCCAATGATGATGTCTACAGCGCCCCGGTTTTCTCCAGTGTGGCCGGTGAACTGAAAGCCTTCGTTGGCAGTGCGCCCATCATTGGACACCGCATAGCGTTTGACATTAGTTTCCTGGCATCCCACAACCTGACGCTCGCCAATCCCGTTATCGATACCTGGGAGCTTGCCAGCATTCTCTTTCCCGATCTGCCAAACCACCAGCTTGGCACGGTCGCCTCGGCCATGGGGTCCGCCAACCAGACGCCTCACCGGGCACTGGCCGACGCCATGGCCGCCAGAGACGTCTTTCTGGCCCTGATCGACCAACTCTCAGACCTTGAGTATACGCTGCTCCAGGGAATTACCCAGTTGCTCGCAGGCTCGGGGTCGGGCTGGGGCACTCTTTTAAAGAGGATGGCCGCCAGGGCCGTTCCGGATGCCCTGAGGGGGCCTCAGGTCCCCAGGGCGATACCCAAAGAGCCCCCGCTTCAGCGAGCCGCCAGCCGGACCGCGGTGGACGAAGAGGTGATAGAGGCATTGCTCGGCCAGGGTGGGCCGTTCCAGGAGGTCTTCCCCAACTTTGAGGAGCGCCCGGAACAGGCCGCCATGGCCAGAGCCGTTGCCAAGGCGCTGAACGAGGGGGGACAGGTCCTGCTGGAGGCGGGCACCGGAGTCGGCAAGTCGCTGGCCTACCTGCTTCCCAGCGCGGTCTTCGCCACTGCCAACAGCACGCCGGTGGTCGTCTCGACGAATACCATAAACCTGCAGGAACAACTGCTCACCAAGGATGTCCCAACGCTTCGCAAGGCCCTTGAGGCTTCCGGGACCCTGAGCAACGGCGTCGCCAGGTTCAAAGTCGCTATTCTCAAGGGGCGCAGCAACTACCTGTGCCGGCGCCGCTGGCAGCTCCTATCCCAGGCGCCGCCGGTCATGGCTTCCGAGGCCCACTTCCGGGCCCGCCTTCTGGTATGGCTATCGAACGGGGCCAGCGGCGACATGGGTGATCTCAATCTGCCGCCCGACGAGACGGCCCACTGGAGTCGCGTGTCGGCGCTGGCCGACGATTGCTCCCCAGCTAATTGCCCTCACCTCCGGGGAAGCCAATGCTTCCTGTTTGCAGCCCGGGACAGGGCCAAGTCTGCCCACGTCGTCTTGGTTAACCATGCCCTGCTCCTCTCCGACCTGGCCACAGGCAGCCTCGTTCTCCCGGAATACCAGCACATCGTGATAGACGAAGCCCATCATCTGGAGGAAGAGGCAACCAGCCAATGGGGGCTCCAGTTGGGAGAAGAAGACCTTGCGAGGTATCTCTCCAGCCTGCTGGAAGAGGCTCCGGGAGGCAAGCGGACCGGCCTGCTGCCGCAGGTTACCGGGAGGCTTAGAGGCCGGCCGGCTGCTGTACGCTCCGAGGGACAGCAACTGGTGGAGCGCCTGGAGTCTGCGGTCCAGGAGGCCCGGCGCCTGGGACAGGAGCTTTTCCTCCTGCTCTCCCCGCTAATATCCCGGGAAAGGCAGTCCGGCTCCGACGATGAAAGGCGCCTGCGCCTGACGACGAAGGTGCTGGGCTCAACCTCCTGGGCAGCGCTGCTCAGGATGCAGGAAATCCTGACCCGTCCTTGGATGGAGATTGAGGAGGGGCTCGGCAAGCTTTACGTCCTCCTGGGTGACGGCGAGGACCTGGCCGATGAAGCCTCCGCCCGGCGCCTGGAGGCCCAGCTACTGAGACAGCAAATGGCCGAGCTTACCGGCGAGCCTCGGGAAGATACGGTCCGGTGGGCTTCTATGGAGGTTCCGGGAAAGGGACGTCTCTGCTCGGCTCCCCTGCACATCGGCGAGATGCTGCAAGACCGGCTTCTCTCCGTCAAAGAGACGGTGATCCTGACGAGCGCAACCCTGACCACCGAGGGAACCTTCGAGCACCTGAAGGAGCGCCTGGGACTCACGCCCAGCACCGAGGTACTGCTCGGCTCCCCTTATGACTACAAGGGATCTACACTCTTATGGGTAGCCCAGGACATCCCGGAGCCGGGACACCATCAGTACCAGTCCAGCCTGGAACGGACTCTGATTGAGCTCCTGGCAGCTACCGAGGGGCGGGCCCTGGTGCTCTTTACCGCTCACGGCGCTCTGCGGTCCGTGCTGCACAATATCCGCGGCCCCCTGGAGAAACATGGACTCCTGGTGCTGGGGCACGGAGTCGATGGGTCACGCAAGCAGATCCTGGAGGCCTTCAAGCGCAACAAGGGGTCCGTGCTGCTGGGGACCAGCAGTTTCTGGGAGGGCGTGGACGTAGTCGGCGACGCACTTAGCGTGGTGGTTATCACGCGGCTACCCTTCCACGTGCCCAGCGACCCGGTGTTCGCGGCGAGATCGCAGGGGTTTACCGATGGCTTCAACCAATATGCCCTTCCCATGAGCATATTGCGCTTCCGTCAGGGTTTTGGGAGGCTGATCCGCTCCCAAAGCGACCGGGGGGTTATGGCTATCCTGGACTCTCGACTCTACCGGAAGGCCTATGGACGCGCCTTCCTGAAGTCCTTGCCAAAGTGTACGACACGGGTTGGCCCCGCCCGGGACCTGCCTGTAGAAGCATCCAAGTGGTTGTTCTCCTCCGAGACAAGCACCACCTAGCTCCTATTCACCCTCGAGGCTGACCTCTTTCACCAGGCTTTCGTAATCGTGGCCGCTGGCGGTTATCTCGATAGCGAGGATCCGCACGGGAGGCGGGTCCATCGCCATAAGGTTCTGGGGGATCGTGTAACTGACCCATTCCTCCTTTGGCAACAGCGTGCCATTAAGGGTAAGATTGTCCGTATCGTTCTGGTGGTAAAACCCATAGACCTGGGTATTGTCACCCCGTTCCGAGCGATAGTAAATCTTGGTCATCAGAGGATACTCCGAGCCCAGATACCCGCCCCCTGAGAGGCTCTGGTTGATCACCTTCAGTTGCAGGAACAGGCGCAGCGAGCGAAAGCCGGCAACGTCCTGGTTGATGTCCTGGTGAATGAATGTCTCGGCATGGGTAGCATTGCTGTCCGCCCGCGAGAACCTGACGGCGTTGCCGAGCTCCGTGGGGACTACTTCTACCTGGCCTTGGGAGTTCTTGGAAGGGGCATCCCGGTTGCCCCAGGCCCAGCGGGACAGGCCCTCCTGGAAACGTCCATTTACCATCATCTCCCGGGCGGCGGCTACGGGCTGGCTGGGTGGCTGGCCGCCGGCGAGTTGCGTTCGCTGTCCGGGACGGACTTCTACCTCCCGGTCCAGAGCCCGCACTATGGCCCGCCCACCATCCCGGACCTTTATCTCCGCAACGTCTGAAGTCGAGTCTATAGAGTAGCTGCCCGCCGCCAGGCTGGCTGTGGCTCCAGCCGAAGGGAACGAGACACGAACATCCCGCCTGTAATCCCCCCGGTCTCCGATATCAACGCGGACATTGCCCTTTCTGTAATTGACTGTCAGATTGAATGACCGCCGGTCGAATCGCAGTTTCCTCAGATAGCCAATGCTCACCTCCGAGCCTGGGAAGAGGCTGACCTGAGTGCCGTCCACCAGCGTGAGCAGGGCCTGCGACGTATCGTCCGTGCGTATCCGGTGGCCCTCGGTAAGGCCCATGCCATCGGAGGCGGCCACCCATTCGAGACGCCGGCTCTCCTGGATCAGGACCGTGCCGCGTACCACTCTTAATGCAGCCTCCTGGCCGAGGGTCGCCGTGGCCATATACCAGCGGACGGCCAGAATACCACCCACCACCAGCAAGCACAAGGATACGAATGATACTAGCAGAACACCCCATGCCATGAATTCCCGGCTCTTGGTCGGTACCATGACCTCGGTGCTAATACTTCACCTCGAATCCCCGGAAGCTTCCGGTATACGGACCCCAATGGGTCTCCAGGCCTGTCACCCGCGCGCTGCGCGGGCCACTCTGCAGGTCCCGCAAGAGGGACTCCAGGCTGTCTCTCGCGCCCTCTGCCACCACCTCAACAGCTCGCCCATCCATGAGGTTGCGGACGTACCCTGACAGATCGAGGGCCTCCGCCCGTTCGACGACGAAGTAACGGAAACCCACTCCCTGAACGTGGCCCCGAACGATAGCATGAAGCTGGGCGGTCTCAGCCATCGCGTCGTGCCTCCCCAGCGACCGGACCAGACACAACCGGCTGCACCAAGATTAAAGAAAGGATGTCAGCCTACTCTGGGACAACCTCCTTCCGGCGCTTACGCACGACGTCAACAGCCACGGGAGTCAGAGGCTCAACACGAACCTCCTTCCTGGCCTCCTTCTTGGGCTTCTTGTCCTTCTTCTTGGTGTGGATATCCCGGTTCGCCATCTCAACCTCCCCAGTACAACTTGGCTTACCAGCCATAGTGTAGCAAAGGAGAATAGTGCTGTAAATGGCGCCATGGCCGAATGTTGCCCCCGGTGCAACCGGCCCTGGCAGCCGGCAAGCTCGTTGTAACACAACTGGGTTTATGGCGTTATTAATTATTGTTGCATGAAGCTTAGGAAGTCGAGGGTTTTGCCAGGTTGAAGGACATGGAGAACCTGAAGCTCGCCATCGCTTACCAGATCCAGGAGTACCTCGCCGGACACATTAGACTGGAGGACGTCAGGGAGTGGGCCTGGGATATCCTCGAAAACGACGAGCCGGGGATAGAGCCTTCCCAAGACATCTCCTACTGGATCATACAGGATGGCCTATGGCGAATCATCATGCTGGACCCGCCGGAGCCGGAGGACTATCGCACCACGCGCGAGGATCTGCAGGTGTCCCTTGCCTACTTGAAGGGAGAGACGCCTTTCCCCGAGGACCGGATACCTCAAGCCAGTCTTAAAGAGCTTCGGCAGACCATGGCCAAGAGGATCGAGGATTACCTGGCAGGAAGCGTTCCACTGATAAGCCTGGTGGCATGGGCTGCGTCCTGCGATGGGTACCTCCAGGATTTGCTGCGCCCGGAGCCCCGGGCCAGCCAGATAATAAGACATGCCATAGACATTATTCGACGCATCGACCCATCCGGAGCGCATCCGGACCGGCCCTCCCGCGCTGAGGTCTGGCTGGCAGTCAGCTACCTGAGGGGTACCGTCACTTTCTCCGTGGGACCGGATTCCTAGGACCTGGACGGAGTGTCCGGTTTAGCTCCGTCGCCGTTGAGGGAGTGAGAGAAGGTACCGGTATAGAGACGGTAGTAGAGACCCCTGTTAGCCAGCAGCTGGGCATGGCTGCCTATCTCGGCTACTCTTCCCCCCTCCAACACTACGATCCGGTCAGCATTCTTGATGGTCGACAGCCGGTGTGCTATCACTACCGCTGTCCTCCCTTCAGTGAGCTTCACCAGGGCCTGCTGGATCACTGCCTCGGTCTGGGGGTCTACGCTGTTGGTGGCCTCGTCCAG